>ENA-UOUL01001044-UOUL01001044.1-bioreactor-metagenome-genome-assembly--contig:-NODE-1044-length-42565-cov-27.874506_pt1 | contig 42565 bp, 31 predicted proteins | sample MGYA00249838_ERZ747220 | MGnify/ENA primary metagenome ERZ747220 (study PRJEB28778, sample SAMN05720191) | bioreactor metagenome | isolation source: Anaerobic biogas reactor | place: USA:Washington... | reverse complement strand
GCTCTCCATGAACTGGGACGGCTCGGTGCTCAGCGGCGATGTGCGCGTGAACAACGTGAGCACCGGCTCGACGATGACGGACATCGAGGCACGGATCTTCAGCGTCAATCCGCCCGATGCGAACATCGTGCCGAACGACGACACGTGGAACTACGAGTCCACGGCGGAGGGGCTCAGCAGCCGCTTCGTCAACTGGAGATTCAGCGGCTCGGGCGGCGCGGACTTCGAGTTCACCGTGGAGGTCAGTTGGGTGCCCGTCCCCGCCAAGATCGCCTGGGTGAGCGACCGCAAAGGGACCTCGGCAGTGCATGTCGCGAACCTAGACGGCACGGGGATCGCGAACGTTTCCGGCACTGCCGCTAGTTCCTACGGGGCCTCCCTCAGTGCCGATGGGAGTACGGTCGCCTGGTACAGCTTCGACGCCCAGAACTCGGAAGTGTACGTCGCGAACACGGATGGCACGGAGATCGTGAACGTCTCGAACCACAGCGGCTCCGACGACTACAGCCCCTCGCTCAGTGCCGATGGGAGCAAGGTCGCCTGGCACGGCAAACGGGATGGGAACTGGGAAGTGTACGTCGCGAATAGGGACGGCACGGGGCTCGTGAACATCTCGAAGCACGGTGGCTACGATGCCCACCCCTCCCTTAGCGCCGATGGGAGCAAGGTCGCCTGGCAAAGCGACCGCGACGGGAGCGGGAAGTACGAAGTGTACGTCGCGAACGCGGACGGCACAGGGGAGCTCGTGAACGTCTCGAAACACAGCGGCGCCGACGACATGGACCCCTCGCTCAGCGCCGATGGGAGCAAGGTCGCCTGGACGAGCTACTACAACGGGAACTATGAAGTGTACGTCGCGAACACGGATGGCACGGAGCTCGTGAACGTCTCCAACCTCGATGGCTACGATGCCTACCCCTCCCTCAGCGCCGATGGGCGCAAGGTCGCCTGGATGAGCTCCCACGACGGGGACTATGAAGTGTACGTCGCGAGCACGGACGGCCTGGGGCAGATCGTGAACGTCTCGCGCGAGCCCTACGCCCGCGACCTGTCCCCCTCCATCAGCGCCGATGGGAGCAAGGTCGCCTGGCAGAGCTACGGCGACTGGGACTATGAGGTGTACATCGCGAAAGCCGACGGCACGGGGACGGCCGTGAACGTCTCCAACCACGACGAGGGCGACGACTACTACGCCTCGTTGCAGGGCAACTAGCCCGCATTATTCATGAGGGTGTTTAGAGGTTGTTGCATGGGAGTAGGTTGGCCGGCTCGTACCAAGGGTTTGCGGAAGACCCTTGAACGGGAAGGCGCCGACTCCCATGCACCGCCCGCTTTGACCTTCTTCCCGAGGTAGAGATTCGTGCGGCTTTCGACGGCCGCCGCCCATCCAGCGCACTGCAAGACCGCCGCCATGAATGATACGGCCTAGGGCTTGTAGCCGAGCTCCTCCGCCACCTTGCGATGCTCCTCGGCTTGGGCCGTGCCGCCGAGGGACTCGAAGGTCCGGTACAGATGGTGGTGCAGCTTCCCCTTCTCGGCTCTGGTGCGCGCCAGAGCGAGGGCGGCTTCCAGGTCGGTTTGCGCCTTCTCGAGGTTCCCGGCCTTGTAGTTGGCCCAGCCGCGCAATCCTAGCGACTCAGCCGACTCGCCCTCCAGCGCGACGGCCTTCTTGGCCGCTTCGAGGGCTACGTCGAAGCTCTGCCCCGCGTCGAGGTTGATCTTCGCGACCAGCATCTGGGCCCAAGCGCGCTCGGGGACTGTCTTCATCTCCTTGATGAGGAAGGCAGCGGACTGGATGAACCCGGCCTCGTAGTAGGCCCTGGCCTGATGAGCTTTGGCGAGGTCGGGATCCCGGATGAGCAGGGGGATCTCGGCGAGGTACTGGCGGGCAACCTCACGGTCGACGAACTCCTCATCGGGCGTGCCTCGGGATAGGTGGCTCATAGCGAGCAACTCGTTCGCCCTGGCCGCGCCTTCGAGCCATTCGTCGGGGAAGTGCGGGGGCTCCGACTCGCTACCCGTCACGGTCATGGCGTCGAGGGCGGCGCGGGCGTTGACGGCGCACGCCTCGGGCTCCCCCGCGAGGGAGTACGTCTCGGCCATCGCGAGCAGGATGTCGGGGTCATCGGGCATGAGCGCGTCGGCTTGGCCGAGGGCCTTAGCGGCCTCCGCGTACTGGCCGATCTCCTTCAGGAGAAGCCCGTGAGCCAGGTACGCCCAGGCGTCATCGGCCTGCAGCTCGGCTGCCGCCCCGGCGTGGGGCGCGGCGGACTCCGGATCACCGAGCGCGTCGTAGGCCTCCGCGAGCGCTTGGCGGACCTCGGCGTCACGCGGGTCGACCTTCGCCGCGGTATCCAAGCTCACGACGGCCTCGTCGGCCTTCGCGAGCCGCAGGGACGCGATCCCGTGGATCTTCAGCAGCTCAGGCCCCTCGGGGTCGCCCGCGAGGCCGGCGGCCGCCTCCTCCGCGGCTTTGGCCCACTCCTCGGCCGTGAAGGCCGCGCGCGCCGCCTCTAGGTGCGCGAGCACCTCCTCGGCGGAGACGAGGTGGGCAGAGGCCGCCTTTTGCACCGGCTGGGTGGCTTCGGGCTTCTTGCTCATCGAGCAGCCGGCTACCGCCAGCATGACGGCAACAGATAGCACGGCAGATGCGCGCATGGTCGTCACTCCTTCACTCGCGCATAGAGCGTATTCGGTCGCGGAACCGGTCGGCCTGCGGGAGGTGGCCGTCTGGGCTGCAGGGAACTCCCGATCACGGCGGCTCCCGGGGGGAGACCAGAGTGAGCCCGCGCATTGTCATTATAGGGCCAGGTTCGGCGGTCGCGCGGTACGCGATGTACGTGCGGCTGGAGGGCGCCGATCCCGTTGGGGTGAGCCCTGAGGGGCCCACGAGCTGCCCCGCGATGTCCGTGTTCCGCTCCCCCGAACTCATGCTAGATCGACTCCGCCCCGATGGCGCCGTCGTACTGACCGATCCCCCTAGCCGGGCGAAGTACATCGAGGCGGCACTCGAGGCCGGTTGCCATGTGCTCTGTGCGGAGCCCATCGTATACGATCCCGGCGTGAGTGTTTTCGAGTGCCTCGACACCGCGACCCGACTCCGCGATCTGTCACAGCAGCGCCAGCTTCACCTCTGCGCGATGAGCCCCATGGTGGCTCTGGCGCCGGCTCTGCGCGAGCTGGCGGACCTGGGCCTCGGTCCCGCGCGCGGCGTCTGGAGCTTCGTGATGCGCGACCTGCGGCCGCCTTGCGCCGGTACTCCGAGTCCGGCATCGCGGCTGCTGGTGAATGGGTCCGGGCCCTTGGCCCTGCTCCTCGCGCTGGTGCCTGGCGCTCGGGTGATCGAGCATGGCATCCAGGCGTCTCTGGAGCCGCAGGAGTGCCGCATCGCCTTCGACTGCTACAGCTCGGACGCTGCCTCGGATGGTACCCCCCACCAGTGCGCGGTCTCGATCGTTCTCGGACAGGCGACGACGGCTCAGACCGAGGTGGAGGTCAATGGCCTGCGTATGCGCTATGAGGAGCGATGGGCGCCCGACGGGACTCGCCCCGGGTATCTTAGCGTGGACGAGCACGAAGCTCCGTGCGGAGACCTGACCCAGTTGACCGTTCGGGCGTTCCTGTCCAGGATCGAGGGGCAGGAGGCAGGGCCGATCCCCGATGCCGACCATGCCCTCGCGTCGCTACGGGTACTCCTCCGCCTGCTCCGTCAGGGGAGCGGGAGCGCGGTAGCGCCAATGACCCTCCGTGTGCTCTGAGCCGGCTCGGCCCGAGGCGTAACCCGTGCGACCTACGAACGTCCGGTATACTCCACAGAGGGCGCCATCCCACCCAAGACCGCTGTCAGGAGGTCGCGCAATGACTGCATCCAATCCCGCTCGACCGCGAGGCGAGCGCCTCAGGCTTCCACCGTGGCCATTCCGCTTGGCGGGACGGCAGCCAAGCGGCGGCCAGGGGGGCGATGTGGGCATGCGGCTCGATGAGATCCTGGGCCAACTCGGCCGAACGAACCCCCGACTGAGTTGGCAGATCCCCCTCGTGATCGTGATTCTCTTGGGCCTGGTCATGTTCAGGCCCTACGTCATCATCGACAACGGCGAGGGCGGGGTCGTCTTCTCGAAGATCACCGGCGTGGCCCCTGAGCCGTTGAAGCCCGGCTTCCACATCATCGTGCCCGTGATCCAGTCGGTCACCTCCTATGACACGAAGGTCCGGACCTACACCATGAGCAGCCGGAGGGCTGAGGGGCAGGTCACCGGAGATGACTCCCTCATCGCCCTCACGTCGGATGGTCAGAAGGTCACCCTCGATGTGACGGTTCGGTACGCGCTGCCGCTCGGTACCCTGCCCAAGCTGCATCAGGAGATCGGTGAGAGCTTCGTGAGCCGGATCATTCGACCTCAGGCGAGGGCTGTGGTGAGGACGATCTGCGCGCAGCACCCGGTCCAGGACTTCACGAGCGAGGAGCGTGAGGAGATCCGGAGCGACATCACGGACCGTCTGACGGAGCTCTTCGCCGCGTCCTACATCACGCTGGAAGAGGTCATCATCGCCGAGGTCCAGTTCTCCGAGGAGTTCCAGGTCGCCGTTGAAGAGAAGCAGCGTGCGCTCCAGGAGGCGGAGCAGATGATCTACGCCATCCAGGAGGCTGAGGGCGAGGCCCAGCGCCTGATCACGGAGGCTCAGGGCGACGCCGAGGCGATCCGGGCGCGAGGTGGAGCGCTTCAGAAGAACCCGCTGCTCATTCAGTATGAGTACGTCGGGAAGATCGCCCCGAACGTGAAGGGCCTGATCCTGACCCCCAGCGAGGTCGAGAGCATCTCGAGGGCCGCGGACGTCGCGGCGCCTCCGGCACCGACCCTCCGCACCGAGCTCGATGAGGTCGTCGACTTCAGCGCCGCGAGCGCCAGTGACCTTGCGGCACAACTCGAGGCGGACCTCCGAGCCGGGCTGGAAGCCGATGGCGCCGAGCTTGTTGACCCGTTGGCTCCCGGCGACGTGGAGAGCACACCCGAGGAAGCGCCGACCAGCGCTGAGGAGGTGGAGTAGCCGTGGCACAGGGCACCGAAGGAGCCAAGAGGCTCGGCGCCGGGTTCATCGCGGTAGTGGCGTTCATCGCCCTGATCGTGCTCATGAAGGCCATTCACGTTGTGCCGGCGGGCCATCGGGGCATCGTGTTCAGCACCTTCAGTGGGACCAAGAACGTGACCCTGGGCGAGGGGCTGAACTTCGTCACTCCCTTCATCGATCAGCCCATCAACTACGAGGTGAGGACGCGCACCCTGGTCTTCAGCGACCTTCAGTCGAACGAGGGCGATGAGCGGGCGCCGTCCATCAGCGCCAAGACGAGCAAGCAACAGACCGTCAGCCTCGACCTCACCGTGCGCTACCACATCGATCCGACGAAGGTGCATCTGCTGCACCAGCAAGTCGAGCGCCAGTATGTCGAGAAGATCGTGAAGCCGGACGCCAGTGGCGACACGCGCGCCGTGGTCGCCGCGTACGAGGCCGAGGAGATCTATGCCACCAAGCGGCAAGCGATCGAGGACGAGATAGCCCGGCGACTTCGGGAGACCTTCGAGCCGCAGTACATCATCCTCGACGAGGTCCTGATCCGGAACGTGGCCTTCACCGACGAGTACCACCGGGCCATCGAGCAGAAGCAGATCGCGCTGCAGCGCGCCCAGAAGAAGCGGTATGAACTCTGGAAGGAACAGCGGGAGAAGGAGCGGCGGATCATCGAGGCCAAAGGGCAGGCCGATGCCATCGACGTCCGCGGCTACGCCCTCGCCCAGTACCCCGAGGTCGTGAAGTACGAGTACGTGGAGAACCTGCCTGTGGACCTGCCCGCCTACGTGACCTCTGGCGACACCATCGTCAGCCTCTCGGACCTGCTACGCACCCCCGCGAAGCAGGGCGAGTAGGCGCTTGTGGCGGCAACGAGGCGCTGGTGGCCGATCGCTTGCCACCGGCGCCTCGCGACGCCCGTCTACCGGGAGAACTCCTCTATCGCCCTGAACATCGCCACGAGGTTCTCGGGTGGCGTCCCCTGCTGAATGTTGTGGATGGCATTGAAGACGAACCCGCCGCCCGGCGCGAAGACTTCGAGCCGGCTGAGCACCTCGCGACGCACCTCCTCGGGCGTGCCGAAGGGCAGGGTCCTCTGGGTGTCCACGCCGCCACCCCAGAAGGTGATGTGGTCGCCGTATGTGTCCTTCAGGTGTCCGGGGTCCATCCCCGCCGCTGAGCACTGGACGGGGTTCAGGATGTCGAAGCCTGCCTCGATGAAGTCCTCGATGAGCTCCTCGACGGCGCCACACGAGTGAATGAAGGTCTTCCAGGGAGTGTGTGCGTGTATCCACTCGTTGACCGCCACATGGTAGGGCTTGAATAGCTCACGGTAGGAGGCCACGGAGGCGAAGAGGCCGCGCTGGGCGCCGAAGTCGGCGCCCGTGATCATGGCAACCTGGATGCGGTCGCCCGTCGCCTCGGCGATCCGCGTCAGGTTCGCCAGACCGATCTCGAGCTGCCCCTCGAACACGCTCTTGACGTAGTCCTTCCGCAGCGCGAGGGAGGCGTACCACTCCTCGACATCCCGGATGCCTCGGGTGTGCTTGATCCACATGGCGGGCACAAGGGCAATGTCCCCGAAGCCGAGGCCAGGCATGCCACACACGATGGCGTGATCGGTCTCGCGGTGGAGCCGCTCCGCGGTGCTGGCGTAGTGGGCTAGCTCCGCATCGGAGAGGGGCTCGAACTCCTGGAGATTGTCAGCGGGGTCCAGCGTCTCCTCATCCAGCGGCGGCTGGCGGCAGAGGGTATCGAAGTAGTACCCGCCGGCGGGCATCCGGGCGCAGGGCTCACAGGCGCGGTCGCCTTCCGGGTACTGAAGCACCGACCCGTCGGGTTCGGGCTGGGTGTTGAAGGCGGCGGGCACGAGCACAGGCGTGCCGTCGGGGAGGGTCCATGGCCGCCAGTCGCGGTTCTCCCAGCCAAAGAGGGTCTTGCTGCCGCCCATGCCTTGGGTGTCGATGCCCAAGGCTTCACGGAGGTCGTCCGTCACCTCGCCCAGCAACTGGTAGGGTTCGGTGACCCTCACCGGCTCGCCTTCGGCGCTGAGACCCAAGGCGACGCGGAGTCGATAGAGCGCCCAGGCGGAAATGCCGGTAACGGTCGTCGCGCCGATGTCTAGCGGCACTCGGTCGGGCTCGCGGTGCTCAAGGGCCGCCGCGACTCGCTCTCGGGAAGTCATGTTCGTCACCGCCTTCAGCGGAGTGGAAGGTGAGAGTGCGCCCCCATGCTGCTTCATCCCTTCGCGGCGGCGAGCCCGCCGCTTAGGGGCGGCCGCCCTCGGCGAGGGCCATCTCGAAGCGCTCGATGGCGGGGAGACAGTCGGCTACCGAGTCCACTACATCGTGGGCGCCAGCAGCTCGCATCGCGGCGTGGGCCTCCTCCAGGCAGCGCTCACTCGCTTGCTGGGGCAGGGCCTTCAGCTCATCCTGGCTGAGTCCGACCAGGTTGCCCGTTCGCGCGATGCCGATGGTCCAGACCCCCGCGTTCAAGCCCGCCTCAATGTCCGCGATCGTGTCCCCCACCTTGACCACCGCCGCAGGGGGGGAAACATCGAGCCGTTCCATGCAGCGGAAGAGCATCCAAGGCCTGGGCCTGCCCTCGGGCACATCGTCCGCGCAGATCGCGAGGTCGGGGGTGAGTTCCTGGGCTCGCATCGCGTCGAGCACGACGTCGGTCATCCGCCGGGAGTAGCCAGTGGTCGTGGCAATCTTGACGCCTCGGTCTCTCAGCGCCGCGAAGGCCTCCACGGCGCCGGGGATGATATCGGAGTGCTGGGCCAGGCAGTCGAGCTGCAGGGGCACGAAGTCCGCGTACATTCCGTCGATGTCCCCGTCGGTGGCCTCGCGCCCGTGGACCTGTCGCCACACTGCGGCGATCGCCGGATCGTGAGCTAGGGCGGCGATGTGGGCCCGCTTGGCCATGCCCATGGGGCCTCGCGCTTGCCGATTGGTGATGGCTACCCCGTGGGAGGCGAAGACCGCCTCGAACACACCCGCCGGCGCTCGGCTGCCGTAGTCGACGATGGTGCCCGCCATATCGAAGACCGCAAGGCGGATCGGGCCTCGGTACCCGCCGGATGACGTTGCGCGCATGTGGCTCGCTCCAATCTCGGGCTCGGTTCGTGGCCATTCTAGGCGCGGCGTGGCATGAAGCCTAGGTCCGAGGGCCCGTCGCTGCGAATGGGCGCACAGACGAAGTGCAGCCCGGGCGTCCCGCGATCCGGCCGGAGCACTGATGACCTCGACCTACGGAAGGGCTGATCCGAGTGTCTGCCGCCATGCTCATAGTGTGCTCCACCATCCTGCTGCCGGTGACCGTTGAGGACCACCTGGGGAGGCCAGCTATCCATGTCGACGGCCAGCCGGTCGCGCCCCTGATGTTCTTCGGCATTCCCCAGGGAACGCCCGTGAAGACGGTGGAGGTGGGGCCCGAGTGGCGCGAGTTTCACCTGACCTTCGTGCCAGACGAGGACAACATGGGGATGGGGGGCATCCAGGTGCGGTTCGGCGGTGGCCCGCCGGGTACGGTGTGGGTAGATGATTGCCGCGTCTACCCCGGCGAGTACCATGACGAGCCGCATGCGAACATGGTCACCCTCGGCGGCTTCGAAGCCACGGATGAGGAGGTTGCGCGCTACTGGAGCCTCTGGACCAGCCCCGTGGAGGGCGCTGACGCCTCGCTAGCGGTCGACACGACGGACCCTGCCGAGGGGGAGCGTTGCCTGAAAGTTGACCTGCGGGTCGCGGGGTCGCACCCTATGCACGTGCACCTCATTCATGCGGGCATGACCTACCAGAAGGGCTCTCCTTACACGTACTCGGTATGGCTGCGCTCCAGCGAGGTCCGCACCGTCGAGTTCTTCGCTCTGCGGCAGGGCGGGTCGTTTCGGATCTACGAGGAGCGCGGCGTGGCGCCCTACAGTAGCCAAGTAGCCCTGGCGGCCGGCGCGGGAGTGCACATTCACTCCTTCACCATGCCGATGCCCTGGCCGCGGCCAGGGGAGGATTACGAGTGGACTGGCGTCGACACTGCCGTCGATCGGACGATCGCGAGCGACCCCGAGGCCCTGCTCCTCCCTCGTTTCGGGATGGAGCCCCCGGAGTGGTGGTACGAGCAACACCCCGGATCCGAGCAGGTCTTCTCCGATGGGAGCAGCGAGGGGTGCTCCATGGCCTCGGAGGAGTGGCGCTCGGAGGCCGAGACCCATCTGCGTGCCCTGGTCCGCTATTGCGAGGAGAAGTACGGTGACCACATGCTGGGTTACCACCCCTGCGGCCAGAACACGGGCGAGTGGTTCTACCGCCGATCGTGGGATCGCGTCTTCGGAGACTACTCGCCCGCGATGCTCGATGGGTTCCGGCGGTATCTCGCCGAACGCTACGGAGACGCCGTCGACCCGGAGACGGTGACGATCCCGACAGAAGAGCAACTGCTATCCGCGGCTGCGGGCTGGTTCCACGACCCGGTCGCGGAGGCTCGCCTACTCGACTACCTGCGCTACGAGCAGATCGCGATGGTCGAGCCCTTGGAGCGCTTCGCCCGCGCCATCAAGGAGGAGACCAATGGCGAGCGGCTTGTTACGTTCTTCTACGGGTATACCTTCGAACTGTGCGGGCTGCCCTGGGGTCCCGCCAAGGGCGGCCACTACGCCCTGGAGCGGCTGCTCCGTTGCCCCGATGTGGACATCCTCTGCTCGCCCATCTCCTACCAGGATCGCCAGCTGGGTGGCGCAGGAGACTTCATGACCGCGATCGACAGCATCCACGCCGCCGGCAAACTGTGGCTGGTCGAGGATGACACCCGGACCCACTTGACTGCCGAGGGCGAAGGCTTCGAGGGGGGCTCGACGCTCCAGGAGACGCAGTGGATCCACACCCGCCAGTTTGGTCACCTCCTCCCCCGCCGGCTCGCAACCTGGTACATGGACTTGGGCGCGACGGGCTGGCTGAATGACCCCGGCATCTGGAGCAACCTGGCGAGGCTTCGTGAGCAGTACGAGCGGGCCTTGGGGGAGCCGCCTACCTGGTCGCCCGACGTCGCGGTCATTGTGGATGAGGAGGGAGCTCTGTACGGACGGGCCGACTGGGCTCTGCACCGGTCGCTCGTGTACGAGACGCGAATCGCCCTCGCGCGCGCTGGCGCCCCCCAGCGATGGCACTTGCTTAGCGACCTTGTCGCCGGTCGGGTCCCCAAGTGTCAGGCCTATGTGATGCTCAACTGCTTCCACCTCGACGGTGAAGAGCGTGCCGCCATCGCTCGGGAGACGGCAGGCTCCGCGGCGATCTGGTTCTACGGAGGCGGGTTCCTCGATGACGGCCCCGCGCAGCCCGCGGCGCCGGGCGAGGTGCAGGCCACCATGGCCGACGCGACGGGCCTGCCCATCATCGCGGGCGAGCCACGCAAGGCAGGCGACCCGCTCTCGCCGGTGACGTGGTTCGACGGGGACCCGCTCCTGGAGCCATTCTGGACCGTCCGTGAGGATCAGGGCGTCGAAGTGCTGACGCGCCTGGCTGACGGCACGCCAGGGATCGCGCTCGCGGAGACCGACGCGGGGCTGCGGGCCTACGTCGCGCCCCTTGGCTGCACGTCCGCCGACTTCCGAACGCTGTTCCTCCGGGCCGGAGCGCATGTCTACTGCGAGAGTGATGATGTGGTGTTGACGGATGACCGGTTCCTCTGCGTCTCCGCTACCTCGGCAGGGGTGAAAGCGATCCACCTGCGCCGGCCCGCCACTGTCACCGATGCCGTGACCGGAGAGGTGGTGGCCGCAGAAGCGTCGAGCTTCAGCCTGTCCATGGAGCTGGGCGAGGCGAGGGTGTTATGGCTGGACTAAGGCGGCGGGGGCGCGGCCATCTCCACCCGCAGCACCGGGCGCATCGAGGCCTCCGGATGCTCGCGGGATGCGAAGGACTTGATACCCTCCGCCCCTGCCGGCAGCCGGAGCACGAGCCCGTGGTTGGGCGATTCCGCCGCGTGCCACCGCTGAACAAGCTGTGTCACATCCCACTCCCACACCGAGCCGGGCTCCGTGGCGGTGACCACCGCGCTGGCCGCCGCGGGACCGCTATCGCCGCCCGGCGTGGTCCAGTCCTCCATCGTGGACCGCGCGAGCCAGGTGGCTTGAGGCTCCTCCCAGGGGCTGGTGACGGGGAAAACCTCCACGGCGACGGGCGCCTCGTCCCGGTAGGACCCGATTCCCCTCAGCGTCAGGACCGCTGACCGGACGCCTGTTCCGGCCGGGAGCCCCTCGATGGGGAAGCGGAACAGGGCGTGTTGGGTCTGACCGCCGGCGACGGCAGCCAACTCGGTGTCGAACCCCTTCACGGTGTCCGGGAAGAGGCTCAGCAGCCGGGTGTCGGCGGAGGCGGTCAGCTCGTACACGCCTGGCTGGATCTCGCGGGTCTCGGCTGGACTCATCAGGTCGAGGGGCGTGCCTTGGGGGCCCGGCGCGGCGGCGCGAAGGCGCTCCATCGCCGAGACGAACTGAGGCACAACCCGCGAGGGCGTCACCCCATCGGCCTCCCACAGCCAGCTATCCCAGGTGTAGTCAAGCCCCCGCAGGCCGTAGTGGGTGACCACGTCCGCGAGCCAGATCGGGCGCTCGCCCGCCCACTGGTTGCCGGCGTTCTCGGCCCAGAGGATGGTGGGATCATCCTCGCCCATGAGGCGCAGCTTCCGCGCGATGCGGGCCACCTCGCCGGCGTTCTCGGATCCCGTGTACTGCAGGATGCAGCCGTTGGCGAGGGCGTAGGCCATGAGCCAGTCGTTGTCCATCATGAGCCGGATCGACGCGGACCCTGAGGCCGTGCGGACGGCCTCATCCCACTCGGCCTGGCTGTAGGCGTATCCGGGCAGGTAGACGATCACCTTGGCGTTGGGACCGAGATACTCGCGCGCGATGGCGAGTGTCTGATCGATCCGCAGGCTCATGAAGGCCCGCTTGGAGTCCCGGTACCACTCCAGCATATCGCGCCAAAAGGGGCCTCGCGCCCATTCCGTGCCGGGGGCCGGTATGAGGACCTCGTCCCAAGAGCCGAAGGCGGCCCCCCACTCCTCGTTTGCGCGGGCCACGGTCCCGTACCGTGCGGCCATCGCCCCCCGGAAGCTCGCCTGGGCCGACTCGCCATAGCACCAGTAGGCCTCCTCGCCCTCCCGATCGAGGGTCCAGTTGGCGGGGTAGATGCCCTCCCCTGCCGGCCCCAGGTCGGCCACCACCTCATCGACCTTGTCGAGGACCCCCAGATCGCGCAGCCGGGCCATCTGCCGCCGGGCCGACGCGGTGAGCACACTGTCCAAGTCCGAGTGCCACGGCCCGAAGTGCCAGTCCCGAACCCCCGAGGGATCCGTCATGGCCTCGTGGGCATGAGCCTCGGCATAGTCGGGCGGGAGTCCCAGCACGTAGAGGATCAGCTTGAGCCTGAAGGGGCGGTCGGTAAGGTGGGTCACGAACCGCTCCCACTCCCCCGACGTCTCGACGCGGAGCATCTCTATGCCCATCGCCTCGTAGGTGTCCAGGTGAGCCTCGATGGCCTCGTCGGGCAGGCTGTGGTAGCCGGCGGCGATGGTCAAGCAGGGGATCGGCGGCTCCAGGTCAGCCTGCGCGGGCAGGAGCGATGATAGGGCGATCAGGGCGGGGATCATGGCGCCTCCACTCGTGGGCTCAGTGCCAGAAGGCGTACGTTGGCACGTCGCGAGCGAACCCGTAGATGAGCCAGAAGCCGCCTGTCAGCACGTCGCCTAGGATCAGTCCGAACGCCACGAAAGCCAGCGTGCGGAGCCCTTGGCTCCCTCCGTAGCGAGCCACGATCACCTTCGCGACCCACGCGATCAGGAAGGGAAACCACATGAAGCTCATGTACCAGGAGATCCCCACGGCCATGCCCACGGGATGCAGGGGGAAGCCCACAGTTCGTACGCGTATGGCAAGGAGGGCAAGGCAACTGATCACGCCGATGACGATGGCCTCGGCCCGGCCCGTGTTGAAACCCTTCGGGTTCTCGAACCACGAGACGATGTAGTTGTAGGGCTCGGCGCAGCCGTGGCGCGGGTAGCCCTGCATCTTGGCCCCGACTCCGTTGGCGTAGAAGATCTGTAGCGTGGCCGGCAGAGAGAAGGCAAAGCCGGCGATGACAACGATTCCCATGGCGATGGCGAGCCGCCGCAGGCTGCCGCCCGTGCCCTCGGCCATCTTGAAAGCCTCGCACTGGTGGGGGAAGGGGATGTTCCGCAGCCCGCGAGAGTAGCCCGTGTGCATGGCCATGACGGCGAGGGAGCGCTTCCCCACCACCTTCGGCCCAAGCACGTTGCCCATCATCAGGAGGGGGCTCATGAAGTCGAACTCGTGGACGGGGATCCCCACCTCGGCGCGGATGCGCCCGATGAGATAGGTCGCCATGTAGTAGGCCGTCACGAAGAGCAGGGCGACCCACGGGGACATCCCATGATGGATCAGCGCAGCCAGAACGAAGCCGATACAGCCCACGAAGAGCCCCGCCGCAAGACGGTACGGCAGCGACTCCTCCGTGGCCACCTTGCGGCCGCGGATGCCCTGCCAGATGCGCCCCAACTCGCGCCGGCTCATCCACACGTAGAAGAGCGCCAGCCCGATGTACGCTCCGTAGGCCTGCTCGTACAGGTAGGGGAACTGCGGGGTGACGTTGAGGCCCAGCCAGTCCACGATGACCATCTGAACCCTGAAGAGCACGAAGAAGAACCAGCAACTGAAGGCCAAGTCGGTTGGCAGCAGGAGGCCCAGGCCGATGATGAACGGGTAGAAGGACATTCGCACCGAGTGGGCCGCCGACCAGGGCCGGTCGACGAGCATCCGACTGATGTCGAACCCTGGCGCCGCGTCCCAACGGACGGGAATCTGCGGCACCATGGGGTAGAGGGCGTGGAGCCCGTTGAGGATGTTGATCCCCGCCACCACGCCGAGGGCGACCCACATGGGTTTCTGCCGCCACATGCGTCCATCGGCACGGCACATCTCCGTGGGGAGTTGGATGATGGGATATGTGAGCCGCTCGACCTCCATCCACCGGCGCCGGAAGAGGGCGGCCAGACCGAGTGGCGCTGTCCACAGGGCCGACATGTAGAGGAACCAGAAGAGCAGGGGCTTCGCCCATAGTTGGAGGTGGGGCGGAGAGAAGAAGTTGGTGCTGCCGGCCCACATGGCCTGAAGCGACGCCTCGTCACGCATCGTCCCAAGCTCGGGGAGGTACTGGATGAAGATCTCGTGCCACTGGTTCTCGGGCGTCGCCAGTCGGAAGGGTCCGGCGATGGCAGGCAGGAGGATGGACGAGGTGTCCAGGCCGCACGGGCTCGTCGCCACGGCGAGGAGTGAGTAGATCGCCGCGAGCTCAGCCGGCCGTAGCCGGAACCGGGGCAGCCACCGCTTGAGCAGCCCGTTCACCGCTGCCAGGAGCGTCAGCAGCATGATCGTGTTATAGAAGAGGGACGCGATGGTCACGAAGCCCACGTAGCGCACTGTGGTCATGTGAATGATCCAGTACGCGTTCAGGGGCAGAAGGATCGCGATGAGGATGGCGACGCGCGGGGTAACGCCGGAGCGGCTCGCGCGCGAGCTCTCATCGGCCTCGGTGATGGTCTTCTCTCCGGGCTTGATCGTCTCCACTCTGGCCCGGAGTTTCGCGACGTGCTAGCCGCGGCCCTGCCACTCGATGAAGGCTTCAGGAACGTCCGTGATGATGCCATCTACACCGGCCGCGCAGACGGCGGCCCAACCGGTGGCATCGTTGACGGTCCAGACCCACACGGATAGCCCCCGGGAGTGGGCGTAGCGGATCCAGTCGGGTCGGACCGCTCCCAGGTGCACCGATAGGCCCGCCAGCCCGTCGGCGACCGCCTGGTTCACCAGCGCCCGCATCTCCCCGGTCTCCTCGGGGATCTGGCCCGTGAGCCAGAAGCATGGCAGAGCCGGCTCCAAGGCAGCGGCGGCATTGATCGTGGGGCGGTCAAAGGAGAAGGCGACGGCACGATGCGCGGCATCCTGATCGCGCAAGATGGAGACCACCTGCTCGGCGATGCCGGCGGCCTTGATCTCGACGACGATCTGCAGGCCGTCATCGGTGTGCTGGGACATCAGCTCGTGGAGGGTGGGCACCGTCTCACCGGCATAGGCCTCGGCCTTCCAGGACCCAGCGTCCAAGGCCTTGAGTTGCTCCAGCGTCAACTCCTGCACCAGTCCGGAGCCGTCCGTCGTGCGATCCACCGAGCGGTCGTGCATCAACACGACGTGTCCGTCGGCCGTGATGTCCACATCGCACTCGGCGAGGTCAGCGCCGATCTCAGCGGCCTCCCGGTAGGCGACCAGTGTGTTCTCCGGCGCTTGGTGCGAGTTGCCTCGGTGGGCGATGCAGACGACGTGCTGGTACGCGGCTCCAGGGGCGTCCGTCTGGGACACGGCGGCTCCTCCTCCGAGCATCAGTGCGGCCGACAGCATGGCCGCCGACGGTGCGGAAAGTCCTCGCATGGGGTGCGTCCTCCTCAGATAGCCTGGGGCTCGGGCCCCGACTCAGGTTACCCCGTTGGGAGCCTGGAGGCCAGCCGAATCCCTCCGTGGAGGGCGAGGCCGCCCTGCCGCGAAGGTCCTCCGTGGAGTCCACGAGGCCGTCGGCAAGAGGATTCCCTACCCGATCGCGGCGAAGTGGCATATCCTAGACGCGATTCGAAGCCCCTTGGGGGCGCCGTGGAGATCGAGAGAGGAAGGGATCTTGCTATGCCCCGCTTTGGCATCTGGCTGCTTGTGTTGACATTGGCCCTGATAGTCGGCGTTGCCGTCGCACAGGATGACGGCGCCGAGCCGATGGAGGGCGCGGTCGTGGTTGCTGAGGAGGGTGACGCGGTTGACGTGACCGAGGCCGAGGAGCCCGAGTCGGCCGTGGAGGAGACAGCGGAGGAGTCTGAGGAGCCGGTAGGGGCGATCGTCCCGGCCGAGACCCTGGCCCCCACTGACGGTCCCACCCCGGAGCCCGCGGAAACGGGCGCTCCCATTGTGCTCTACATCCTCATCGGCGGCATGCTGACGGCCGCTGGGTTGTTCCTGATGCGGCGTTCGGCGGTTCGCGCGAGCTAGGTCCCGCACTGAGCCCGAGGCTCCCCCTTCTCGATCCTAGGGGTCGTGGAGGGGGAGTTTGCTGTACGTTGCGTGGACGCGCCTGCGTCGCGGAGGCGGCCCTTGTCCCCTCCTGCCCACTGCGGCAACCTGTAGTGTATGGTCGCCTCGGGCCGACGGCCCTGGCGCGCCGAGGAGGTCGACAAAGATGCTCACCACTCGCCTGCAGGTTGTGCTCGTCGTCGCCGTGCTCTGTCTGGGCTGCCATCGCGCTCAGTCCCAACCCGAGATAGCTGAGGGGATGGATGACGTGTTGCAGCCGTACACCGGCCCCACGAGTCAGGGGGTCGACGTGAGCACTCTCGAGGGCAAGATCATGTGCGGCTATCAAGGGTGGTTCGCGTGCGAGGGGGACGGCCTAGACCGAGGTTGGTACCACTACAACGGCAGAAACGGCTTCAGGCCCGGTTCGTGCTCCATCGACCTGTGGCCGGACATGTCGGAACTGGGCGAGGATGAGCGCTTCGACACCGAGTTCCGCCACGCCGATGGCAGCGTGGCCCAAGTCTACAGCGCCCAGATCCCCCGGTCTGTGGACCGGCACTTCGAGTGGATGGCGGAGTACGGCATCGACGGCGCCTTCGTCCAGCGCTTCGCCGGAGAGGTGGCCCACTCGAAGGGCTTCGAGCAGTTCACCAAGGTCCTCGCCAACTGCCGCGCCGCCGCCAACAATCATGGGCGCGCGTATGCCCTCATGTACGACCTCTCCGGGCTCCCCAGAGGGGGCACCGAGCGGGTCATCGAGGACTTCAAGACACTTGTGGACCGCATGGGCCTGACAAGGGATACGGGCGATAAGGCCTACCTCCACCACGGAGGGAAGCCTGTTGTGGCCGTCTGGGGCATCGGGTTCAACGATCGTCGGCAGTACACCCTCGAGGAGTGCGGCCGACTGATCGACTTCCTCAAGAGCGACCCGGAATACGGCGGCTGCACGGTGATGATCGGGGTTCCCACCTTCTGGCGCGAGCTGAGGAACGATGCCTTGAACGACCCTGTCCTCCATGAGGTCGCACTGAAGGCCGACATCATCAGCCCCTGGATGGTTGGCCGGTTCGGCCATCCGAACGACGTAGCGCGGTTCCGGCAGGAGGTCTTCGAGCCTGACATGGCGTGGTGTGCCGAGCGTGGCAAGGACTATCTGCCTGTTGTGTTCCCAGGGTTCAGTTGGCGGAACCTACAGGGCCCCGGCGCCGATCTGGGGGCCATCCCTCGGCGGGGCGGCAGGTTCCTCTGGGCCCAGTACGCCGGGCTTATCGAGGCCGGCGCGACGATGATCTACCAGGCCATGTTCGATGAGGTGGATGAGGGTACGGCGATCTTCAAGTGCACAAATGACCCGCCCGTGGGAGAGAGCCCCTTCCTCACCTACGGGGGCCGTCCCACCGACCACTACCTGTGGCTGGTGGGCCAAGCAGGCCGGATGCTTCGGGGGGAGATCCCCTTCTCGATGTCCCTGCCCCACCGCTAGTTGGCGGAGGCCTGCGGCCGCCTACTTCTTCTTGGTGGGTTTGGGCTTGGCTGCGGGCTTCTTAGCCGAGGTCTTGGTGGCGGCCTTGGGCTTGGCGGTGACCTTGGGCTTAGCAGCAGCCTTGGGCTTGGCGGTTGCCTTGGGCGTCGCCGCCTTCGGCTTGGTCGCGACCTTCGCCTTCGGCGCTGCGGTCGCCTTGGCCTTAGCCTGGGGCGCTGGCTTCTCCTTTGCGGTTGTCTTGGCAGCGGTCTTCTTGCTCGCCGTCTTCGCCGGGGCGGCCTTCTTCGGGGCAGCCTTTGTGGCGGCGGGTTTCGCCGCTTCCGGTTCCTTTTTGGCCGGAGCCTTCTTCACTGCCTTCTTCGCGGGAGCCTTAGCCGCCGGCTTGGCCTCGGGGGCGGGAGCAGCGGCCGCCGGCGTCTCGGCTGGGGCCTTCGCCTTGGCGGGAGCCTTGGCTTTGGCCTTAGACTGCGCCGCCTTCCACTTCGCGTGAACCGGCTCCAGGCTCTCAAGCGCCGCTTGAGCGGCCTCGCGCACGCGGGTGTCGTCGTCATTGCGGACGACGCAGATAGCCAGATAGGCTGGCCCGGTCCCGATCTGCTCGAGCGCACCCACGATCATGCGCCTCATGCCCTGCCGCGGGCTGCTGAGCAGCTTCTTCAGCTCGTCGATGGCTTCCTCGGCTCGCAGTTCACCGAGGGCCACGCCGGCATGAAGCCTGACGGCCCACTCATCATCCTCGAGAACGTCCATGAGAGGCTTGATCGCCGCGGAGCTCCCGAGCGCGCCCAGCGCCTGGGCCGCCTTCATTCGGACCGCCCAGTCGGGGTCCTTGAGGCACTTGATGAGGGGCCTTAGCGCGTCCTCGCTGCTGATGGACTTGATAGCCTCCACGGCCGCTGCCCGGAGGTCCTTGCTCTCCTCCTTCAGGAGCGCCACGAGGGGGCCGACAGCGCGCTTGGCGCGCACGCGCCCGAGGGCGATGGCGGCGTAGCGGCGGACGCGGTCGTTCTCATCGCTCAGGGCCTTGAGCAGCCCGTCGGTGGCGCGGTCATCGCCGAGTTCACCGAGGGATTCCGCCGCCCAGCGACGCACCATGTAGTCCTCATGCGTCAAGGCGCCGATGAGCGGCTCCACCGCGGGCTTGCCGATCTTGACCAGGGCCTCTGAGGCCGCCGCCCGTACCTCGGTGCTCTGCGAACTCAGCGCGCCCAGTAGTGGCTCCACGGCCTTACCGGAGCCGATCTCCCCCAGAGAGACGGCGGCGCAGCGGGCGAGATCGACGTTCTCGTCTTCGAGTAGGGCGATGAGGGGCTTGATGGCCTTCTTCGCCTTGAGCTCCCCCAGGGCGGTGACGATGGACTTCTGGACCTCCGGGTTACGCTCCTCGAGCCGGGCGATCAGAGAGTCGACAACCGAATCATCGCCGATCTTGCCCAGGGCCTCGGCAGCCCACTTCCGCGCGAGCGAATCCGTCGAACCGAGGCATTCCATGAGCGGCCTCGTCGCCGGGTTCCCGATGCTCGCGAGAGCCTCGGACGCCGAACGCTGCACATTCACCGACGTATCGCTCAGGGCGATAATGAGCGACTCGACCGCCCTCGCGTCCCCGATACGGCCCAGGGCCTCGGCCGTGCATTTGCGCACATGGAAGGCTCGGGCCTCCATGGCGTCTAGGAGGGGCTCTACCGCGGGTTTGCCGATCTCCACGAGTTCCGCGATCGCTTCGATCTGCACCGCCTCGTTCTTGCTTTTCAGGCGTTCGATTTGCTCCAACGCGCGCTCAGAGTGCTTCGGCAAGCCCGTCTCACCTCATCCGGTCGGTAGCGGCCCGTTCCCCCTGTGCGCGCCATGGGATGACGGGCGCGGACGCGCCCGAGTAGGAGGCGCGCCAACGGGGGTCCCATGCTGTGGATGAACTGGCATACTGATGAGGGAGTGGCTCCACCCCAGGGGGCGGGAGGCCAGACTGGCTCCGTATACACAATCCACCTGCGGCATTATATCAAGTGACTCCATGACTGTCAAGTGCGCCCGCTTGGGCGAAGATCGTTCCCGGCCACAGGAGGGCCTTCGCGCGGCAGCACGAAGCTCTCTTACTGTTTGTCAGATCCACTCCTGAGAGGACCCACCCGCATGCTTCCGAGATGCCGCGTCGAGACCACCCTGAGACACGAGGAACCGGATCTTGTTCCCTGGGGTGAACACTCGATCGATTACAACATCTATGAGATGACACTCGGGCGCGAGTCCTGGGTCCACAGCAAGATCAAGGAAACTAAGGGGTACTGGGATGGCCGGCGGGATGAGATCGTCGCATCCTACAAGCGAGACATCCCCGACCTGGTGCGAGCGCTCGGGATGGACATCGTCACGGTGGGCACGAATCCTCCCGCGGGGTATCACCCTGAGGCGTTCGAGAAGCTCGATGACGTAACCTATCGCGACCCCTGGGGAAACCTCTTACGCGTCTCATCAGCCACAGAGCAACTCATGCCATACAAGGTCCAGACCGATGGCTACGAACCGCCTACCGTCGCCGAGCTCCAAGAGCAGATCGATCGCCTCGAGGCGGAGCCCCCCACCAAGCCTGACGACTCCTGCTGGGAGGTCATGCGCCACGTGGTGGCCGAGATGAAGGCCACCCACTGGATCAATGTCTGCACGGGCGGCCTCGGCTTCCCTCTCATCGGCCCGACGGACGAGATCGGATACATCAACCTGGCGTTGCTCGAACCCCAGGTGCTCTCCAAGTGGACCGAACTCCAGGCCAAGCACCTCATGGCCGCCCTCCCCTGGTACGCCGAAGAGGGCGTCGACTCCGTCATGCCCTGCGCCGATCTGGGCTCCTCCACGGGCCTCTTCGGCCGCCCCATCCTCCTCGAACAGCATGTGAAGCACTGGTGGGAGGAGCACAACCGCCGCGCCCACGAGCTCGGCCTCACCGTAATCAAGCACTGCTGCGGCAACATCTGGGAGGCGCTCCCCATGCTCTGTGATGCCGGCTTCGACGGTTACGAGGGCATCCAAGCCTCGGGCACCATGGACATGAAGGTCCTCAAGCAGCGGTACGGCGACAGGTTGACCCTCTGGGGCGGAGTCTGGAACGAGCACCTCATCCTCGGCACCCCAGACGACATCGACGCCGACGCCCGGTATGCCATCCAGCACGGCGCGCCAGGTGGGGGGTTCATCTACGGCGCAACGCACTCCCTCGCCATGGGCACCAAGCCCGAGAACCTGGAAACCATGAAGGCGGGCCGAGAACGCTACGGCTCCTACCCGATCCAGCGACCGAACGGCGAGGGCTAGGGCAGGGAAACCCAACGCACTGGCAAGGCATTGCCGGTTCGATCGCTCAGCCGTCCGAGGGCACTAGGAGCAAGGCGTTCGGGATCGGACGCTCGGCGCCATCGGACGGGGAATTGACCAGCCGGCCGTCGAAGAACATCGTCGAAGAGCCGCCGGAATCCAGGACCATGGCGTCCACGGCGCCTAGCCGAGCCAGCAGTGCCGCCACCTCGGCTAGGGTCATCCCGACGCTGTAACCGGGGCGGCGACCGTCAACGACCAGCAGGAGCAGCTCCCCCCTCGCCGTGATCCCGATGGCGGTGCGCGGGTTTCGGCCTGACGTGATGTCCGATCCGAAACCCTCGGCCGCGCCCGAATCCACCCACTGCCCCCCTCGCAGTATGGCAGGACCGCCGCCCAGGCCATCCCACACACCCTCCAGGGCGGGTTCGAGCCCCGCCTGGAAGCCCACCCGAGCCCCTACACCGACGCTGGCGAGCAAGGCGTGGGCGCCGGCCCCTTGGGCCGCGATGAGGAACCCGTCGTCGGGGATGGGCACCTCGGGCCCGGGACCCGTCGAGGGGGGGGTGATCTGGGTCACCGCGCCGCCCCGGACCTGCAGGCACATCTGCCCCGGGCCGGGCGTCCAACTCGGCCCCCATCGCCGAGTCAGCAGCTTCACGCCATCACCGCGCAACCACTCGTTCAGGCCCCCTACCGGGAGGCTATGGGGGCCGACGGTGACCACCGCCCGGCAACCGTAACGGCTCATCGCGAGCTGACCCGAACGCGAGATCAGCAGGGAGGTCCGGCTCTGATACGGGAACCGCACCCACTCGCCACCCTGGATCAGCAGCCCGATGGGGTCCCCCGTCGTCGGCGCGAAGTAGCCACCGTTCACCCCCGCGAGCGCGCTGTGGGAACGCGCAATCGTGCTCAGCGGCTGGCGGGCACGGGACTCCCGACCCGCAACCGCCACCTTCGCGCGGACCGGCGAACCGGGGCCCACATCCGCGAGGATCACATGGGCGATGACGGGGCCAGCCTCGGTGCCGATGCTGTACCAGGTCCGCTGGATGCCCCGCCAGGGATCCTCGACCCGAGCGCGCTCCCACCGTTTCGGGAAGTCGAGGACGATGCGCGGCGGACCGGCGAGGGTGAAGAGCCGCGGCCTATCCACCTCATACCGCCCGTGGGCGCTGATCCGAACGAAGCCCTGGTCCAGATTCTCGACCGTCACGCCGGAGCCGAGAACCCCGCCGCTCGGCAGGGTGATCTTGGGCGGCGGCCCGTCATCGGTCGGCTGGCCCCGGGAATCGAGATGGCGGGTGGCGACGCCCGGCGGCACAAAGCCCGTGAGGGTCTGCAGGCCGACCGACATCACCGAGGGCGCCTCGACGGCGAAGAAGGGCGTCGGCTCGGCGAGCTCGATGACCGTGCGGAACCGCTCGCCGTCTTCGTTGTACCGAACGCCGAGGACCGTGGCCGGCTTCATTGCCACGTCGATCCGACCCTCCGACTCCTGGTAGGACATCCCGAGCGCCTCGACGAGGGGCCGGGCCGGGATGTAGACGCTCGAGCCCGCCACGAAGGGGCTACACGGCAGGGGGATGGCGGTCCCGCCCGGGCCGCGCGCCTCGATGCTCCCCACCTGGCCGACGAAGGACAGGCCAAAGAAGGTGTAACTCACCGCCTTGGTCGCCTCATCGCCAGTGAAGGTGACGCCGAGGTAGCGGCTCAACGTGGGGATGTCGAGGCAGGTCACGCCCTCGCGCACGGCCACGGGAGCGGGCGCCTGGCCCGGGCGGCCGTTCACAGCGAGCACCTTCTCGGCGGCGCGGAACTCGATGCCGGGTGGATCGGTCAGCGGAGCGGCAACCGACGGGCAAGCTCCTACGGCGAGGGCGAAGGCAATCAAGGGGATCAGGCTACGCACTCCACGGCTCCTCTTCCAGGTCGGTGAAGCGGCGCAGGGCCATGGCTCGGTAGCGCGCGCTGCTCCGCATGAGGGCGGCGTGGTCGCCTCGGTCCACGATCCGCCCCTCCTCGATGACGAGGATCTCATCCGCGCTCCGAACCGTTGCGAGTCGGTGCGCGATCACGAAGGTCACACGGCCGGGGCGTGCCTCCTCGAGGGCGCGCTGCACGGCAGACTCGGTGAACAGGTCGACCGAGGAGGTGGCTTCGTCGAGGATCAGCACGCGCGCTCCGGAGGCGAGGGCACGCGCGAGGGAGAGGAGCTGCCGCTGGCCGTCGGAGAGCCGCACGCCACGCTCGTGAACAGGGGAGTCCAGCCCATCGGGCAGCCGAGACGCGAACTCGCTCACACCCGCCGCATCTGCCGCGGACTCGATCACTGACGACGGGGCGTCCGGGGCGCCATACGCGATGTTCTCCCTCAGACTCCCCGCGAACAGAAACGCGTCCTGCGGAACCATCCCGATCTGACCCCGAACGGAGCCCAGGGTCGCCCTCCGGATGTCCACCCCGTCGAAGGTCACTCGACCGCCTGTCACGTCATACAGCCGAGCGAGGAGTTTGACGATGGTGCTCTTGCCCGCGCCCGTCGCACCCACCAGCGCGATGACCTCTCCAACCCGCGCCTCGAAGCTCACATCCCGCAGGATCGGCGTCCGCCCGTCGTAGGAGAAGTCCACACCCTCCATCCGGATGCGGTCGGTGAGCGGCAGAATGGCGACCGCGTCCGGCGCGTCCGACACCAGCGGCCCCTCGTCCAGAACCTCGATGATCCGGTCGAGGGCGACCGCCGCTCGTTGCGCGGACGCCGCGAACTCAGCCAGCGCGCGCCACGGGTCGAACAGCATCAGGGAGTACCGGACGAAGGCCCAGATCCCCCCCAGGGTGATCGCGCCCGCGGACGCCAGCGACCCGCCATACCAGAAGATCATCACCAGGGCGATGGAGTGCATGAACTGGATCGTGGGGAAGAGGCTCGCGAAGACCCGAACCTGGCTCACGGACGCGCGCGCATAGTGCTCGGTGAGGTCGGCGAAGATCGCCGCCGATACCCGCTCCCGGCTGAAGGACTTGATGACCCGGATGCCGGTGATCGTCTCATGCAGGTAGGAGGAGACCCCCGCGAGCGACTCTCTCACCCGGCGGAACACGCGCTCGCTTCTTCGGCGGAAGGCGCTCATGAGTAGGATTATGGGTGGCAGGACGGTGTGGACGAGTAGGGCGAGCCGCCAGTTCGCCGCGAACATGATGACGGAGATGCCGAGGCCCTTCAGGAAGTCGCTGAAGAGACCGGTCAGGACCATCCGCAGCAGCTCGTTGATCGCGTCGATGTCCGAGGTCACGCGCGCGATGATCTTCCCCGGCTCCCGCCGCTCGTAGAACCCGATGGACAGCCGCTGCATGTGGGCGAAGACCCTCCGCCTCAGCCGGTCCATGGCGTCCTGCCCCAGGCGGTTCGCGACGATCCCCTGGGCCGCGCCCGCGCCAAGCTGGAATAAGGCGAGGGCGATGAGCCAGAGGCAAGCGGCGACGATGATCCGATACTCGCCACCGCGGATCCCGTCGTCGATCGCCCACTGCTCGAGCCGCGGGGAGATCACAGGAAGGGCGGCGAGGGCGAGGGCGAGGAGGAGGAGGAGCGCGGCGTGGCCCACGGGGATCTCGGCCAAGGCCATCGCTCGCCGGAGGGTCGACCACGCCAACCGGCGCGACGGATCGGTGTCCGACGCGCGCGCGTGCCGGGCGGATTTGCGGATGGCCTCCTCGGCTCGGCGGGACAGCTCTCGGCTATCGGCGGGGCTGTGCCCCTTACCGCCTCTGTCGCGCTTACCCAAGGGCTACCCGCCTCCCTCTCCGCGGCTATCCGTGGCCGCGCACTCGACGGGCGACCGGCCCCGCTCCTCCTCGAACTCCCGCTGCATCCTCGCCAGCCGCCCATAAGGCCCCGCCTCGTCCTCGGCCAACTCCTCGGGCGCCCCGTCCTGCACGATCCGTCCCTCGTCCAGCACGATGACTCGATCGGCCATCGCCACGGATGATGCGCGATGGGCGATGATGATGGTGGTCCGGCTCTTCATCAGCCGCGCAAGCGCTTTCTGTATGAGATGCTCGGTATAGGTGTCGACGCTCGATGTGCAGCTGTCGAGGATGAGTACTCGTGGGTCGGTGATGATTGCGCGGGCGATTGCCAGTCGCTGCTGCTGGCCGCCCGAGAGCCTCATGCCCCGCTCCCCCACCTCGGTGTCCATCCCGTCTTCCAGGCCATCGATGAACTCGAGGATGGCGGCATCCTGGGCCGCTTGCCGCACCTCCTCCTCCGTCGCGTCCACGCGTCCGAAGGCGATGTTCTCTCGTATGCTGCCGGAAAAGAGGAAGGACTCCTGGAAGACAAAACCGATCTGCGACCGAAGCTTCTCAAGGTCGAGCTCGCGCACATCGACGCCATCCACGAGCACCCGGCCTTCGTCCGGATCGTAGTATCGAGGGATCAGCGACACCAGCGTACTCTTCCCCGAGGCCACGGGCCCGAGGATCCCCAGCGTCTCGCCCGGCCGAATGTGGAGATCCAGGCCGCGCAACACCGGCTCGCCACCGGGATAGGCGAAGGTCACGCCCTCGAACCGGAGCTCCCCCTCAATCCGGCCCAGGGGCGTCGGCTCCTCGGGCGATACCAGGTCGGGCTCCTCATCCGCGATCGCGTAGATGCGGCCGGCGGCGGCCAAGGCGCGCATGCCGCTGCTCACGCCCCATCCCATCATCCGCATCGGCATGATGAGGAAGGCGATGAACATGCTGAAGGTGATGAACTCGCCCGGGCTCAGCTCGCCGCCCAGGGTGAGCGCCCCGCCATACCATACGACGATGATGGAGGAGATCGCCGCCCAGAGGCCCGTGAGCGGGAAGTAAAGGGCGTCGATCCGCTCGGCGATATACGTCGCGTCGCGAAGGCGCGCGGAATCCTGGTCGAAACGCTCGATCTCCCGCTCCTCCCGGCAGTAAGTCTTCACGATCATGATGGCGCCGATGGACTCTTGGAGCCGCGTGGTGATCTCGGCGAGCACCGCCCGCGACCGCTCGAAGGCGGGCCGGATGTACAGGCCGCACACGGCGGCGCTCAACGTCAGCAGCGGCAGGGTGCCGAGGGACGCCAGGGCGAGCTTCCAGTTCAATGTCGCGCAGTAGATCAAGCTACCGAGGAACAGCACGGTGCACCGGATGATCTGTCGGCTCTGGAACACCATGAATCCGCCGATCGGCTCCATATCGTTGATGACCCGGGACATGATCTCGCCCGTTCGGGTGCGGTCGAAGTAGGAGAAGGAGAGGCGGCAGAGGTGTTGGTAGAGGTCGCGCCGCATATCGCGCATGACGTATTGCCCGAACCGCCCGCCCACGACCATCTCCCCATACTGCAGGCCGCTCTTGAGGACGGCGAGCGCGATGACGACGATGGAGAGCATGGGGAGCGTATCGGTGTGCCCGTCGATGAACACGGGGTCGACCATCGCGCCGATGACCGCCGGCACCGCGATCATCGCCGCCTGGGAGCCGATCGACAACAGCAGCACGGCGAGCTGGAGCCGCCAGTGGCGCAGGGACTCGGCTAGCAGGCGCTTCAAGGTGGGCAAGCTCGGATCACTCCGCGCGGACTACTCCGAACCGAAAGTGATAGTGTAGCCCTTTCCTCCGCGACGCGCGAGGAGCCGCGCCAACGGCCGCCTTGCCCACACCCTATTGGCACGGCTACACTCGGGGGCTTCACCGCTCCTCGATCCCACCCGAGCGCGAGGCTCACACTCATGCAGCAAGCCGGCAACAGCGGCCACGACCTCACCACCGGCAGCATCCCCCGCCACCTCATCGGCTTCTGCCTCCCCATGCTCGCGATGAGCGGGCTCCGTAACGCCTACGACGTCGTGAACGGGATCTGGGTCGGCAAGGGACTCGGAACCGAGGCCATGGCGGCGATCACCGTAGGCTGGCCCGTCTTCTTCTTCCTCACCTCCATCGCTACCGGGCTCACCACGGCGTCAAACATCCTCGTCGCGCAGGCATACGGCGCGAAGGACTGGCCCGCGGTCGGACGCGTCGTTCGCACGTCGGCGGTGTTCGTGGGGATCGCCGGCGTGGCGCTCTGGATCATCGGCACCCTCATCGTGGAGCCGGCGCTCACGCGGCTGAACACGCCCGAGGACGTTCTGCGGATCGGCGTGGACTATCTCAAGGTCTACCTCATCAGCACCCTCCCCTCCTTCGGCCTCTTCCTCCTCGCGGCGCTCCTCCGCGGCGCCGGGGACGCGACGACGCCGATCTACTTCCAAGCCGGTGGCCTGGTCATCGCCGCCGGGCTCGATCCGATCCTCATGTTCGGCTGGCTCGGTATGCCCGCCTACGGCTTGATGGGGACCGCCTACGCTCTGATCGTCTCGCAGACCCTGGCCTTCGTGGCGACGGCCGCGTATCTCGCGTGGAGGAAGCACCTGGTCAGCCCGCCGTGGCTGCGGCTCCGCTCGGACGCGCGCTCGGCCTGGCTGCTCCTCCGGATCGGCGCGCCCGTGGCGGTGCAGCAGTCGATGGTATCCGGCGCGATCCTCGCCGTGGTCGCCCTCGTGAACAGGTTCGGCGACACGGCGGCGGCGGCATACGGCACGGCGTGGCGGATCGAGGGCTTCGCGCTCCTGCCGGCGATGACGATCGCCATGGCCGCATCGAGCGTGGCCGGCCAGAACATCGGCGCCGGCCTCTTCGATCGGGTGCGCGAGTCCTTCCGCTGGTCGCTGGCGCTCAGCGGCTCGATCACGGTGCTTGCGGGCATCCCCATGGTGCTGATCCCCCATACGCTGATGCGCGTGTTCATCAACGATCCGCAGGTGATCGAGACAGGCGCGGGCTACCTCCTCCGGCTCGCGCCGGGCTACATCTGCTTCGCGATCATGTTCACGAGCAACGGAATCATCAACGGCGCGGGGCACACCATGGTGACGACGGTCATCAGCGTGCTCAGCCTCTGGGTTGTGCGTGTCCCCGCCGCCTACTACATCGCGGGCCGCGTCCAGGCGGTGGAGGGCGTGTGGTGGGGCATCTGCGTCGGGTTCGCGACGGGCGCTGTGCTCAGCCTCGTATACTACCTTTCGGGGCGTTGGGAGAAGCCGATCGGGCTATCGAAGGCGAGCGGCCCCCCGGCGGGTGATGGGTAGTGGTGTGTGGCGCCCGTGGAGGAGTGGAAGCTGGCGCGGCCGGGAGGACTCGAACCCCCAATCTTCTGGTCCGAAGCCAGACGCCTTGATCCTTTTGGCTACGGCCGCGCTTGGGGCTTGTCTGTGTGGTGGCGCGGCCGGAGGGACTCGAACCCCCAATCGCCTGATCCGTAGTCAGGAGCCTTAATCCATTTGGCCACGGCCGCGCGTCGCGCCCCATCTCGGGGCTTGGGTTATGGTGGCGGAGTGAGTGGGATTTGAACCCACGAGGGCAGGATTAGCCCACCCTATCTGCTTAGCAGGCAGACGCCTTCAGCCACTCGGCCATCACTCCACCGATTACCTTGTCAATCCAGATTCGGGAGTGTACCACGCCGTCTCGCCCCGCGCAAGCCGATTCGCGAGCGGGAGGGACCATGGGACGGTCTCCCGAAAACCGCGCCGCGCCACCCATCCCCAGGTATGGAGACCTCGATGCCGCGAGAGTTCCGCGCCGACGATTGGCAAGCCTACCGCATGGACTACGGCAACCCCCACGAACGAGTGGAGCCGGTCCAACAGGAGATCGCCGTCGTTGACGCCGCTCTGATGGAGCTCGTCGACGCCGGCGTGCTGCCCCATGCCAACTACCCAGCGGACAAGATGCTTGCCCACCGCCAGGGGATCGCCGAGACCTTCGAGATCCCCTGGACCGCCATCACCCATCGCCAGCAGCGGCTGATCTACGCCATCAACGCCATCATCCAGCCCAGGAATATGATCGCCGCGGGCGTCTTCTGTGGGAACACCTTCATCTCGAACGCCGGCGCCGGCGTCGGGCCGGGGGCGTGTTATGAGGCTGCGAACCTCATCGGCGTGGAGATCAAGCCCGAAGAGGCCGAGCGCGCCGAGCGCAACGTTCGCCGCATCGACCCGACGGGCGTGGCGCGGGTCGTGGCCGCCGATGCCAGGGATGTGGTCAGGGAGTTCCCCGCCGACATCCACCTCCTCTACCTCGACGCGGACGGGACCGACCACCGGGGCAAGGGCATCTACTACGACATCCTCCGGGAGGCGTATCACAAGATGCCGCGCGGCGCGGTCGTGCTCGCCCACAACAGCGTGAACTCGGCAACTGCGCTGGTCCACTACCTGGAATGGGTTCGCGATCCCGCCAACATGCGCGCCAGCGTGAACGTGATCCTCGACGGCGAGGGCCTGGAGGTCTCCGCGAAGTAGCGCGACCCCGCGCAACCGACCCCTCGCTCCGCGTGTCCCATATGGCGTTTCCATCGTGCGCAGTCACGATGACGAAGGAGATGAGCGCGGTGTTGCGTCAAGCGATCGGATCGCACGGGCACGGGTGGTCTCTGTGGTCGGTGATGGTGGTGTTGGGGATCATCGCCTCGGGCAACGCGCTCGCCCAACCGGGCGAGGTCACGGCCAGCCTAGAGGCGGACCGGGTCGAGGTCTATGACTTCGCCGAGGTCGTCTTTCGGATGGACCCGCCTCCGCCTGGGAATCCCTTCACCGAGGTCGAGGTGCGGGGCGAGTTCGGGCAGGCAGGCGGTCCCGCGCGCGTGGTCGAGGGGTTCTGCGACTCCGCGGATGGCAGCGAGTACCGCATCCGCTTCATGCCCACCGTTCGCGGTGAGCATACCTACCACATCAACATCCGGGCCGGCGGGGAGGAGTGGGCCTTCGAGGGACGGTTCGAGGCTGTGGACGCTCGCCGCGGAGGCCTGGTGCGCGTGGATCCGGAACACCCCTGGCACTTCATGTGGGAGGGGACCGGGGAGCACTACTTCTACAACGGCACCACTGCCTACTTCCTCGCGGGCTGGGACGAGGAGACCATCAGGAGCAACCTGGACCGTCTGGCTCGGCTGAAGGTCAGCCGGGTGCGGTCGGCTCTGGCGGGCCGGGTCCACGACGGCCAAGCCTGGTTCGAGAACGTCTACCCCACGGACCGTTTCAGCTTCTGCCTCAATCCTTGGGTGGCTGCGCGGCCCGAGGATGTCGAGGATCCGGGCTTCGACGTGACCCGCTTCAATGTCGAGTACTGGCGCAAGTGGGATGAGCTGCTCCGCCACGCACGGGACCTCGATGTGGTCATCTCCGTCATCTTCTATGTGGACGGGGCGCGGCCAGGCGTGTACCCCTTCGGTGACGACCCGGCGGGCGCGGATGAGCAGCGCTACTACCGCTACGCGATCGCTCGGCTCGCGCCGTACTCGAACGTGATGTGGGACGTCACGAACGAGTACCAGCTCTTTCGCGACGAGGGGTGGGCCGAGCGGATGGGCGCCCTTATCGAGGAGACGGACCCGTACGGACACCTGACCTCGATACACGGCCACGGCGACTTCCCCTTCCGAACTTCGCCCTGGGCGGACTTCGCCATGTACCAGGCGTGGGACGAGAGCGGCGGGTACCGGTTCATGCTCTCCCACCGGGAGAGGCAGGCGGCGACAGGCCGGCCCATGCCTCAGGTGAACGAGGAATACGGTTACGAGGACCACTACCCCGCCTGGGGCGGCGGGCGGCAAGCTCCGACTCGGGCTGCGGACAACCGTCGGCGACTAGCGTGGGAGATCGCGATGGCGGGTGGCTACCAGACCGGCGGCGAGCGCGCCGACACCGGCACGGGCTGGGGACCCGACACCGGCGGCGGCTGGATCAACGGCCGGGGCGATGACTCGATGGTCCTCTTCCGCGGCTACGGGCACATGGTCGACTTCTTCACCTCGCTGCCGTGGTGGACCCTGGAGCCGGATAGCAGCTTCTACACCACCGAGAAGCGGGGGGCCGTGGTCACCGACCTGAGCCACGTCGCCTACACCCGTGACTCCGACGGCGCGACGCGACTCTACGTCGATGGTGAGCTCGTCGCGGAAGGCGCCGCCCCGGGCGCCCTGGCGAACTGGGACCCGTCCATGCGCCTCGGCCTCGGCAATGAGATGACCCGCGACCGCGCCTGGCTCGGTGAGCTGCACGGCGTCGCGATCTACGACCGCGCCCTGTCGGCCGACGACGTGGCGGAGGCCGCCCGCTCCGGGGAGCCGACCCCGGGGGCCGTGGTCGCCTACGACTTCTCCGAGGGTGCCGGCGACGTCATCCGCGACACGTCCGGCGAGGGCGCCTCGCTCGATCTCCGCGTCGAGGACCCGGAGGCCGTTGAGTGGCTCCCGGGAGGCGGCCTCAGGATCAACGAGGATGCGCTCATCGCCTCCGAGGGCCCCGCGACGAAGCTGATCGACGCGGTCACCGCGAGCGGCGAGATGTCCCTGCAGGCCTGGGTCTCCCCCGCCAACACCACGCAGGCGGGTCCGGCGCGCATCGTCACCCTCTCGCGCGATACGGGGCAGCGGAACTTCACCCTCGGACAGGGAGAGGCGGCCTACGAAGTGCGGTTCCGCACGCAGAACACCTCGGCCAACGGCGAGCCGTCCCTCTGGAGTCCGGGCAGCAGCACTGGGGGGCTCAGCGTCATGGGCCTCCGACACCCTGAGGGCGAGCTTGCAGTGGTCTACCTGGCTCGCGGTGGGGCGGTGTGGCTCGATCCTGACGCTGTGGCGGGAGAGGATCTCGCGCGGTGGTACAACCCCCGGACGGGTGATTGGAGCCCCGCCGAGCCCGAGAATGACTCGTACGTCGCGCCCGACGACGAGGATTGGGTGCTGGTAGTGCAGTAGCCCGGCCCGCCTCCGCCGCTCTGGGGCGGCGGAGGCGGACGAGCTGACGAGCGGCTAAGTGGGGTTCGGGACGAAGGCCCCGCCCCGGCACTGCTTCAGGTAGTTCAGGCCGTGCACTTGGCCGGTCATCTCGAGATCGTCGCGGTAGACGGGGTCATGCCACCCCTCGATGTCGATCGAGCCGCGGAAGCCGCCACGGCGCAGCTCCGAGATGATGTCGGTCCAGTTGCAGTCCCCGAAACCGGGGGTGCGGTGGAATGCGAAGGGGTGCGGCCCGTCGCAGCCGTGCTCGCGCACCACATCCCATAGCACCGTGCAGTCCTTGCCGTGGATGTTGAACATCTTCCCGACCCATTCGCGGAGCTGCGGCATCGGATCGATGAGGCTGACCATCTGGTGGCACGGCTCCCACTGGAGTCCGATGTTCTCGGAGGGGATCCGGTCGAACATCATCTGCCACGCGGTGGGGTTGTGGGCGATATTCCAGTCGCCCCGCCACCAGTCCCCGCCCATGTCGCAGTTCTCGAAGGCGATGCGCACTCCCTGGTCCGCCGCTCGGGCCTGCAGCGGGCCCCATACCTCGGCATAGCGGTCCATCGACTGGTCGATAGGCAGGTCAACGACTCGGCCGGTAAAGCCGGTCACCAGGTCGCAGTCGAAGAGGCGGGCGGCGTCGATGAGCCGCTCCCAGGCCTGGCGGGTCTCCTGCGCCTTGTCATCCTCCATGAGTGGATTGCCGAAGCAACTCAGGCAGCTCACCACGGCGTCGCTGCCGGCGAGAACCTCCCGCACCTCGTCCGCCAGCTTGGCGAGGTCGACCCCGCCGAGGGTTTGCCAGAAGGTGATGGAGAAGCTCTCGAAGCCGTGGGGCAGGATCTGACGGAGGTAACTCGCCGTGCTCGCCCCGCCATTGACCAGGGTTCCTATACGGATGTCGTCGTGCATGCCTGCTCACCTCGAAGGGGCGCCCATGGGCGCTGTAGGATGCCGCCCTATTCGGCAACCGTGAACCGGGAGCCTTGGGTGGCGGCCCGAAGTGGTCCGGCGTCTGTCAGGTCCTCATACTCGGTCCGGCAGACGTGCCCGCGCTTCGGGACTGTGAACAAAGAGGCCGCGTGGATCCATTGGTACTTACCGACGCCAAGCCTCGCCTCATCTCCGACAACGGACCCCAGTTCATCGCCCGCGACCTCAAAGAGCTCATCCGAACACTCGGCATGACACATGTCCGCATCTCCACCGGATAGCCACAGAGCAACGGCAAGACCGAACGATGGCATCAGTCGCTCAAGCGCGAATGCTACCGACTCAAGACGCCGCTCTCCCTCGACGACGCCAGACGCGAAGTCCGCGCCTTCGTCGACTACTACAACCACAACCGGCTCCACTCGGCCATCGGATACGTCGCGCCTGCCGATCGACTCCAAGGACGAGACCAGACCATCCTCCATGAACGCGACCGACGACTCGAAGAAGCTCGAGCCCTACGCAAACGGAGACGACAGGAAGCGCGACAGACTCAGCAAGAGGAGTACCGCGCCCGATGAACGAACCGTCACACGCCGAGCCAAACGGAGGCGGGCTCTGCTGGGGAGCAACCCGCCAAGGGATAACTCGGTGAAGACATCGACCACGGGAAGGGCGGACGCCCATCCCGCGTCTGCACTCCTCCCCCGCCGATGGCTTTCCTATGCCTCGGAAAACCCAACTACAAGCCAACGGCTCATTCGCCAGTTCACAGGGAACCAAGACCACGCATGTTAGGGAGGTTCGCACATGGAGACTCATCGGAGGCACGAGACCCGCAAGAAGCTTGTCAAGCCTAAGCTCATCTGCTTCGGCCAGATGCACGAGATCGTCATGCAGTCGCCGTCGCCTACGCGCTTCAGCGGCCGCGGAGGGATCTCGCAGGGGACGGCCAAGGACTTCTTCGGGAACTAGGGTATAGGGCGATCACGCCCCGGAAGTACGGAGCATGATGCGCTCGACCATGCGGTGGCGCTTCCAGCCGGGGCTCGCGTCTAATCGCGTGTAGATGACGAGAAGGACTGGAGGTTTGTTGTGTATAGGCGTTTGTGGGTTATCGCTGCGCTGTTCGGTGTGTCGACGGTTCTGAGTGTGTGTCTGTCCGCGTGCGCGGGGGCGGGGGCGCCGAGTGTGCCGCCCATCGACGATGGGGCCGGGCCCACTCGGATCACCGTCCGGTTCGACATGTCCATGGGCGCCGACGCGGCGGCGCGCGGGACCACGCCGGTGGTGAACGGGGTGCAGCTCGAGAGCGACCCGCTCTCCATGAACTGGGACGGCTCGGTGCTCAGCGGCGATGTGCGCGTGAACAACGTGAGCACCGGCTCGACGATGACGGACATCGAGGCACGGATCTTCAGCGTCAATCCGCCCGATGTGGGCATAGGCTGGAACGACCACGAATGGAACTACAAGTCCGCGGCTGAGGGGCTCAGCAGCCGCTTCGTCAACTGGGCATTCAGCGGCTCGGGCGGCGCGGACTTCGAGTTCGTCGTGGAGGTCAGTTGGACGCCCGTCCCCGCCAAGATCGCCTGGGTAACCGAGCGCCACGGGAACCGGGAGGTCTACGTCGCGAACAGGGATGGCACGTATCCCGTGAACGTCTCGAACCACGACGCCGACGACGACTCCCCCTCGCTCAGCGCCGATGGGAGCAAGGTCGCCTGGCACAGCTTCCGCCACGGGGACTACAGAGTGTACGTGGCGAACACGGACGGCACGGGGGCCGTGGTGGAAGTCGCGTACGGTAACGCCGCCTCGCTCAGCGCCGATGGGAGCAAGATCGCCTGGCACCACCACGGCAGCGGCAAGGTGTGCGTCGCGAATACGGACGGCTCGGGGAGCGTGGTGGAAGTCGGGGACGGTGTCGCGCCCTCGCTCAGCGCCGATGGGAGCAAGGTCGCCTGGGTGTGCGACCGGGAAGTATACGTCGCGAACGCGGACGGCACGGGGGAACCCACGAACGTCTCGAACTGCCCCGGCATCGATGACTGGGACCCCTCGCTCAGCGCCGATGGGAGCAAAGTCGCCTGGTACCGCTGCGACTGGGACTTAGAAGTGTACGTCGCGAACGCGGACGGCACGGACGCCGTGAACGTCTCGAGGGAGGGCGGCGCCGATGACTGGGCCCCCTCGCTCAGCGCCGATGGGAGCAAGGTCGCTTGGCAGCGCATCGGCGACAGCGGGTACCATGAGGTGTACGTCGCGAAAGCCGACGGCACGGGGACGGCCGTGAAAGTCTCGAGAGACCCCGACGCCGACAACACCGGCCCCTCGCTCAGCGCCGATGGGAGCAAGGTCGCCTGGCAGCGCGACCGCAACGGGGACTATGAGGTGTTGTACGTCGCGAAAGCCGACGGCACGGGGGCGCCCGTGAACGTCTCGAACCAGAGCGCATTCGACGGGTACCCGTCCCTGCAAGGCAACTAGGCGGAGCGCGTGTGGACGACGAGAAGGATCGGAGGGCTGCTATGTGCGGGCGTATGCGAGGCATTGCTGTGCTTTGCGGTTTGTCAGCGGTTCTCAGTGTGTGTCTGTCCGCGTGTACGGGGGCTGGGTCGCCGAGCGTGCCGCCCATCGATGATGGGGCCGGGCCCACGAGGATCACCGTCCGGTTCGACATGTCCATGGGCGCCGACGCGGCGGCGCGCGGGGTCACCCCGGTGGTGAACGGGGTGCAGCTCGAGAGCGACCCGCTCTCCATGAACTGGGACGGCTCGGTGCTCAGCGGCGATGTGCGCGTGAACAACGTGAGCACCGGCTCGACGATGAAGGACATCGAGGCACGGATCTTCAGCATCAGCAATGCGAACATCGAGCCGAACGACGAGGAATGGGACTACAAGTCCGCAGCTGAGGGGCTCAGCAGCCGCTTCGTCAACTGGGCGTTCAGCGGCTCGGGCGGCGCGGACTTCGAGTTCGTCGTGGAGGTCAGTTGGGCGCCCGTCCCCGCGAAGGTCGCCTGGGAGAGCTACCGCGGCGGGAACTCGGAAGTCTACGTCGCGAACAGGGACGGCACGAATCCCATGAATGTCTCGAACCACGCCGCCGACGACTACGCACCCTCGCTCAGCGCCGATGGGAGCAAGGTCGCCTGGTACAGCGACCGCGACGGGAACGGGAACTCGGAAGTGTACGTCGCGAACACGGACGGCACGGGCGTCGTGAACATCTCGAACGACCCCGCCTACGACTATGCCCCCTCCCTCAGCGCCGATGGGAGCAAGGTCGCCTGGGTGAGCTACCGCCTCGGGGACGCGGAAGTGTACGTCGCGAACACGAACGACCCGGGGGGACTCGTGAACGTCTCGCAGCACGGTGACGGCGACTACTTCCCCTCCCTCAGCGCCGATGGGAGCAAGGTCGCCTGGGACAGCCACCGCCACGGGAACGCGGAAGTGTACGTCGCGAACACGGACGGCACGGATCCCAAGAACGTCTCGCAGGACAGCGCCGTGGATGAGCTCGCCTCCCTCAGTGCCGATGGGAGCAAGGTCGCCTGGGAGAGCTTCCGCAACGGGAACTGGGAAGTGTACGTCGCGAACACGGACGGCTCGGGTCTCGTGAACGTCTCGGCAGATGCTGGCGTCGATACCGGACCTTCCCTGAGCGCTGATGGGAGCAAGGTCGCCTGGTGCAGCCCCCGCACCGGGAAGGATGAGGTGTACGTCGCACGCACGGACGGCACGGGCGAGATCGTGAACGTCTCGCAAGACCCCGGCGGCGGTAACGAGTCCCCCTCGCTCAGCGCCGATGGGGGGACGGTTGCCTGGCAGAGCATCCCCATGTGGGACTATGAAGTGTACGTCGCGAAAACGGACGGCACGGGGCTCGTGAACGTTTCCAGCGATGGCGCATTCGACGGGTACCCGTCCTTGCAAGGCAACTAGCCGGGGCCGGTGTGCGCCGGCCCTACTCCACGTCGTAGACGCCCTCGGCCGCCGGTGGGTCCGAGGGCGTCTGCGACGGATCTCCCCAACGCCTACTTCACGCACTGACCAGGGGTAAGCCCATTTGCGGTCGAATGAACGAGCTACCACTCTCTGGAGCCCGTTTTGGAGCCGCTGAAGATCCTCTTCGCCCTCGTCGCCATACTCAACCCTGTGGGGGCTGTACCGGTATTCCTCACGATCACGAGGAATCGCCCGCCCAGGGAGCGCCTGCGAATGGCCCTCACGACCGCCGGCGCGGTCGCCGCTGTCCTCATCGGGGCCCTGCTGGCGGGCGAGGCCGTGCTGGCATTCTTCGATATCAGCGTCGCGTCGTTCCGCGTGGGTGGGGGCATCCTCATCCTGGTGATGGCCATGGCGATGCTCCACGGATCACCAACTCACGCCAAGAACACTCCCGAGGAGACGGCTGAGGCGGCGAAGGAGGATGCGACCAGCGTGGCGATCGTGCCCCTGGCGATGCCCCTGCTCGCGGGCCCCGGGTCCATCGGCACCGTGATCCTCTACGCGGACCGCTACCAGGCGATGGCCGAACGGATGACGATCATCGGCCTCATTCTCGTTGTCGCTATGATTGTTCTCGGGTGCTTGGTGCTGGCTGTCAATATCGGACGGCGCCTGGGCGGCACTGGGATCAAGGTCCTCACGCGCCTCATGGGTCTGCTGCTGGCCGCCATCGCGGTGGAGTTCATCGCGGAGGGGCTGGGGGAGCTCCTGCCGGGACTGGCAAGAGCCGATTGAGGAGGCGACGCCGGAGGTCCCGGCGGTGATGGCTACCGCGGGATCCCCCGGCGTGCCGTGAGGGCCAGGGCCTTGGATCCGCTCTCCCAATGGGCGGGCAGGCCGCTGTCGGCGCCATACCCGGGCTGCGAGTGGCAGAAGGGGCAGACGGGCCGTGAGCGCGGCATGTTACTCCTCCTTGGCCTCGCTGGTGGGAGGCACCCACTCGCGGCGCTTGTCGCTGTCCGGATCGGCACGGCCATCAGCCGGGCGAACTCTCGAGCTACCAGCACCCATGGCGCCCCACCAAGTCAGGTCCATGGCATTCAGCAGCTTGTCCTCATCCCGTGCGGCGTGGCCGCGCGGGTAAGAGTCGAACATGGGTAATCGCATCTCAATCTCTTCTCTCGAACCGGTCCCATCCGTCCTGGCTGTGGGCCGGCTGACCCCGCTCGGGGGTCGGGTCGATCTCAGTTCCTTCACCTGGGCCCTGCGCTGGATGGCCGCGTCTGGTGGACGATGACCATTGATCCCGGTGGGGTGCAGGCCTGCCATGGCTGTCCATCCTCTTCGATGCCCACGGTGGCCCTGACTGGGCCACACCACACACGCTTACGCGCTTCGTCGCCGAAGGGTTGACCGGTGACCGATTCCAGGCCGGCGCAAGACGTGGAGTCACCGGTCGCGGGGCGTACAGGGTCAAGGGCGGTAAGCGGCCTGGTCGAGGGTTACACTCGTACGAGGTGTCGGTGGGACCTAGGCGGAATCCTGGCGGACACCGGCGGGGACGAGCTTCTCCAAGCTTCGGCTATCTCGTGTACTAGCTTTCATCGGCTCGCCTCCTTTCCGGCGATAGGATAGTCATAAGGTATACTGCGCGAAGGAGTTGCCGTCAAGTGGATGCCTTTCCCCGAGGTGACCTCATATGCGCCCTCTAGCTCTGTGCGCCCTTGCCCTAGCCTCTCTGCCGTTGCTCATGGCCCCATCCGTTTGCCAAGCCCAAGGAGGTACGCCCGTGGTGACTCGCTGGTCGCTCCATGAGGTCGTCCTAACGAGTGCGAGAGACTACGCCCACCCCCTGGATGACGTGACCGTGCAGGTCACCTTCACAGCCCCCTCGGGCCGCCAGACCGTGATCGAGGGGTTCTGGGATGGTGGGCGGACCTGGCGCGCGCGGTTCAGCCCCGACGAAGCGGGCGAGTGGGTCTGGCAGGCGGCCTCGTCAGACGGTGGCAACGATGGCCTCGAAGGCGACGGTGGGTTCGTGTGCGCGACCGCGGATGCCGCGACGAGCCCCTGGCTAGTCCACGGGCCCCTGAACGTCAGCGAGAGCGGCACGCACCTGGAACACGCCGATGGCACGCCCTTTTTCTGGCTCGGTGATACGGCCTGGAACGGCGTCCTCCGCTCCACCGAAGAGGACTGGGACAGGTATTTGGATGCGAGGGATGCCCTGGGCTTCAATGTCATCCAGTTCGTGAGCACCCAATGGCGGGGTGGCGAGCGTTGCCTGGGCGGTCCGCTTCCCTTCGAGCTCCGCGAAGGCCATCTGACGGTAGATGACGCGTACTTCCGGCGCATGGACGAGCGTGTCCGCTCCATCGCCGAGCACGGGATGGTCGCGGCGCCGATCATCCTCTGGGCCTTGACCCCCACCGACCCGGGGCAGGCGCTGCCGGAGGAGACGGCCATACGCCTCGGACGGTACATCGTGGCTCGGTGGGGCGCCTTCCCCGTGGTCTGGCTCGTCGGTGGGGACGGCCACTACTACGGAGAGGCCGTCGAACGCTGGCACAGGATGGGCCGAGGGATACTCGGCGAGGACCCGGGCGCGCGAACCCGTCTCGCCACCCTGCACCCATGTGGCCTGAGCTGGGTAGGTGAGGACCATCGCCGTGAGCCCTGGTACGACTTTATCGGGTACCAGAGCGGCCATAGCTCCGCCGACGGAGACCTGCGCTGGCTCACCGACGGGCCCCCTGCCACCCAGTGGAGGGGGGATCCCCCCCTGCCGGTGATCAACCTGGAGCCGAACTACGACGAGCACCCCTCTTACCAGGGGAACGTGATCTTCGGCGCCCACGAGGTGCGACGCGCCGCCTATTGGAGCCTGCTGGTGTCCCCGCCAGCGGGGGTGACCTACGGCGCCAATCCCATCTGGGTATGGCCGACGGAGGTCGAGGGTGCGGAGAATCACGACGGTCTCGGCCAGATTGCGCCGTGGCACACCGCCCTGGAGTTCCCGGGGGCGGCATCTATGGGCGTGCTCCGCCAGTTCATGGAGGCGATCCCTTGGTGGGATCTGCGTCCCGCGCCCGAGGCTCTGAGGGTGCAGCCTGGCGGCGATAGAGCGGAGGCATTCGTGGCCGCCGCGCGGAGCACCGAGGGGTCCTTGGTCGTAGTCTACACGCCGATGGGAGCAGCCATCGAGCTCGCCGCCGACGTCGTTCCACGCAACGCTACGGCGCGATGGTTCGACCCAGCGACGGGCAGATGGGCTGACGCGGACGGCGAGGGCGGACGGTATGCGCCCCCTGGGGGCGCTGAGATGCTGCTGGTGCTGACCGCCGGGGATAGATGACCGCGCGGATGTCTTGTACCTCGGACGGAGAGTATGACCCATGACGGCTCTCGAGCGCGTACAGGCCACTCTCGCGGGGACCCACCGAGATCGCCTCGCCAACCAACCGCTCCTGATGTCCTTCGCAGTGGCCTACCACGGCGTCCCCTATTGGGAGTACGTCAGCGACTACCGCGTCCTCGTCGCCGCCCAGTTGCGGGCGGCCGAGGACTTCGGGGTCGATGTGGTCACCTGCTGCTCCGACGCTTGGCGCGAAGCATCGGATCTAGGGGCCGAGCTCACCTACTACGACCACGAACCCCCCGGCTGCACACGGCCGCTCCTGACCGAACGGGCTGACCTCGTCAAGCTTCAGCCGGTGGAGCCGGAGGCCGGACCACGGATGATCGATCGGATTCTCGCCGTGAGCGACCTGGCCGACGCCCTGAGGGGCCAGGTCGAGGTGGACGGCTGGGTCGAGGGTCCCGTCTCCCAGGCCACCAACCTGCGGGGTCTCACCGACTTCATGCTCGACACCAAGGATGACCCCGGCTTCGTCGATGACCTGATGGACTGGGTCACGGATCTGGAGATCGCCTTCGCGCGAGCTCAGATCCGCGCGGGGGCCGACGTTGTTGGCGTTGGGGATGCCGCATCCTCGCTCCTGCCCCCGGCCTTCTACGAAGCCCATGTCGTCCCCCGGATTCAGCGACTCGTGGCGGCGATACGCGACGGTGGGGCCCTGGTCCGCCTCCACGTCTGCGGCGATACGACGCACCTGCTTCCCTACTTTGCCGACCTGCACGCCGACATCATCGAGATCGATTCCCTGGTCGACCTGGCGGCCGCGCGACAGCGGCTCGGCGCTGACGTGACCCTCCTAGGCAACCTCAACCCTGTGGCGGCGGTGCAGGATGGCTCGCCCGATACCATCGTCGAGGGGCTGCGCGCTTGTTACGAGGTGACCGGGCCCCGCTATATCGTGGGCGCCGGATGTGAGATCCCCGCGGCAACGCCGCCGCAGAACCTGATGGCCCTGGCGGAGTTCGCCCGCAGCGTGTCGTAACTCCGCAACGTTCACGATTCGCAGAGGCCGGAGGCCCTTGGCCACTCCTAGGGAACACTCGCTTCGCGCGCGTTGATTCAGGCGACCCTCTGGGCCGCACAAAGGAGCATCTACGGAAATGTCTCATGAGAAGGTCCGCCTAGGCATCGTGGGCACCGGGAACATCGCCCGGTCTCATCTCAATGGTTACAAGATCCTCAAAGACGCGGGCTACGACTCCTTCGAGATCTGTGCCCTGTGCGACAACTCGGATGAGCGCCGCACGGCCTATGCCGAGGCGGTCAAGGATCTCTTCGGGTTGACGCCTCCCCAGTTCAGCAGCGTCGAGGATCTCGTTGCCGCGGGCGTCGTCGATGCCGTGGACAACTGCACGCCGCACGCCTTCCACCATGCGACCACGATCCCGTGCCTCGAGGCCGGCCTGCACGTGATGGTCGAGAAGCCTGGGGGGATCACCCTCAAAGCGAGCGAGCTCATCCAGGGGGCCCAGCGTCGGACGGGCAAGATCGTCGCCGTCGCCGAGCAGGTGCGTCGCGGCATCAAGGCGCGGACCATGAAGTGGGCCCTGACCCAGGCGAAGATGATCGGCGAGCTGCGGTTCTTCATCGTCGAGGGCTTCTCGTTCGAGGATTATGCGCAACCGGGATACAGTGAGGTCTACCTCTGGCAGTGGCGGCTGCTCAAGCTCATGAGTGGCGGCGGGATGGCGCTGGACGCCGGCGCCCACATGGCGGACATGATCCGCTACCTCTTCGGTGACGTCCGTGACGTGTACTGCCGGACCGCGGGCTTCCAGACTCCCACCATCAACTCGCCCGAGCTTGGGCCGATGCCGATGGATGTCGAGGACACCTGGTTCGCGACCCTCGGCTTCGAGAGCGGCTTGGTGGGCACGTGGTCGTGGTCTTTCTCCGCCAGAGGCGAACGGCAGTCGAACCAGGTCTTCTACGGCAGCGAGGGGAGCGCCCGCGACCGTGGTGGGTGGATGCATCCCTTCCAGGCTGGCGGAGACATCACTCGGTTGGATGGCTCGGTGCTGCCGTACGAGGATATCGAGCGCGAGTACCGCGCCAGCCTGGACTCGGTCACCCGCGAGCGGCTCTACCCCTATGGGATCGAGGATGACATCGCCCTCGAGTGCTGGGACTTCATCGACGCCATCCAGAAGCAGCGGCCGCCGGAGGTGGACATCGCTGAGGCGATGCGCGCCAAGGCCATCTGCCTGGCCATGTACGAGTCCGCCGCGTCGGGCGATGCCATACGCGTGCGTGACGTGCTGGACGGCAAGGTCAGCCGCTACCAAGATGGCATCAACGCCTACTGGGGCATCTAGAGTGCTTCTCTCAAGTTTCTTCCTGTGTGTGTCGTAGTTTGGTTTTGGGTTTGCAGGTGGTTTGGTTGCCCTGGGTGCGGTCCATGGCCCACAGA
>ENA-UOUL01001041-UOUL01001041.1-bioreactor-metagenome-genome-assembly--contig:-NODE-1041-length-42779-cov-15.328673_pt1 | contig 42779 bp, 35 predicted proteins | sample MGYA00249838_ERZ747220 | MGnify/ENA primary metagenome ERZ747220 (study PRJEB28778, sample SAMN05720191) | bioreactor metagenome | isolation source: Anaerobic biogas reactor | place: USA:Washington... | reverse complement strand
CATAGCGATGCCGAACAGGCAGAAATTCCCGTTCCTGCTTAATCAAAGAAGTGTCCGCAGACACTTCTTTGACACACGGAGAAGAGCCCGTTTCCGGGCTCTTCCGAGGATGGGCAGGGCGCCTGCTCAGGCCTTTTTCTCGCGCTTGAAGCACATGAACCAGTCCAGACAATACTGGTCCTCGTCCTTGCTCTCCATCCGCTCCTTGGCCGTGCCGCAGGAGCCGGCGGTGGGGATGATGACGTCCTGGCCGGGGCGCCAGTCGGCGGGCGTGGCCACCTTGTCGCTGTCGGCCTTCTGCAGCGCCTGGATGATGCGCTTGATTTCGTCGAAGTTGCGCCCGGTGGTCAGGGGATAGTACAGGATGGTGCGGATTTTGCCCTGCGGGTCGATGATGAACACCGCGCGCACGGCCTGGGTGTTGGACTGGCCGGGCTGGATCATGCCGTACTTGTTGGCGACCTCCATCCGGATGTCCTCGATGAGGGGGAATTTCACCTCCACGTTCTTCATGCCCTTCCATTCCAGCTCCTGGATTTTGCGCAGCCAGGCGATGTGGGCGTACAGGGAGTCCACCGACAGGCCGACCAGCTCGGTGTTGAGGGCTTTGAACTCGTCCGCCAGGGTGGCGAAGGTCATGAACTCCGTGGTGCACACCGGCGTGAAGTCGGCCGGATGGGAGAACAGGATGACCCATTTCCCCTTGTAGTCCGCGGGGAAGTTGAGGGGCCCCTGCGTGGTGACGGCGGTGAAGGCCGGGGCGGGGTCCCCGATGAGCGGCATGCGGTTGTAGGCGACGGTTTCCTGGTTGTCCATGTTTCTACCCTTTCTTTTTTGACAGAAGTCATATTCATCGTACATATACCCGTTTGCCGGGAAGTTGTCCACGAACAAATTTGTCCGCGGCGGCGACGCCGTGCCCGGGCTGTGGAACAGGGGCTGGTGGGTTCGATAGCGGAAGGACGTTTGGGGTGGGAATGCCGGAATGGGGAAACGAACCGGCATTCATCCATACAAAAACCGGGGGGCATGATATGCACTCCGGTTTTTGCGAAACGGACCGTGGGGCCGGCTACGGTGCGGCCGGGCCTTCCCCGTAGCGCTCGAAGAATGTGACGTCCTCCACCGGCGCGCCGGGGCGCTTGACGCCGGGGACCTTCGCGTAGCCCAGCGGCAGCAGGGCGACGGCCTCCAGTTCGGGCGGCAGGCCCAGCGCCTCGCCCATCTGGTGCTCCCGGAAGCCGGAGACGAAGCAGGAGGACAGCCCCAGGGAGCAGGCGGCCAGCAGCATGTTCTGCACTGCGCAGGCACAGTCCAGGTAGACGAGGCTGTCAATCCCGTGGCGCCCGTAGCGGCCCGCGGCGACGGAGAGGTCCGCCGCGACGGCAATGAGCACGGGGGCTTCCGCCAGCCACTCCTGGGGCGGGTTGGACTCGTTGTTGCGCGAATAGGTCGCGTCAATCACCCTGAGCTTCTGCTCCGGGTCCCGGATGACGATGAAGCGCCATTCCTTGAGGTTGCCGCCGGAGGGCGCCCCGTGCCCGCAGGCGAGGATTCTCTGGACCTGCTCCTCCGTGACGGGGGTGTCCAGGTAGGCGCGCACGCTGCGGCGGCCGGCCGCCAGCTCGAAGAAGTCCATCATTCCCTCCGCCCGTACAGTTGGGTGAAGTCCACCGGTTTTTGGGGGTCCGCCATCTTGGGCGGCAGCGGGAAGGCGGCCTTGGAAGGCGCCAGGCCGCAGGCCACCATCGCCTCGGTGATTTTGAGCGTCGAGGAGGCGGGGTTGACCACCGGCAGCCCGGTCGCCTGCTCCAGCTCCCCCGAGAAGTCCAGGAAGGCCAGGGTCATGCACCCGATGACCAGGGTGTCCGCGCCCATTTCGGCGACGGCGCGCCGGGAGGCTTCCAGCATGCGCTTCAGCGTGGCGTCCCGGTCGTCCATCATGGACAGGACCGGAAGCCCCATGGACACGGAGCCGGCCAGCTTGTCCCGCACTCCGGCGCGGATGGCCAGCAGCTGGTTGGACTGGGTCATCTCCCCCTCCGGGGTGAGCACCGCGAAGCGGTTGCCCAGCATGGCGGCGGCCAGGAAACTGGTCGCCCCGGGGCCGAACACCGCCATGTTGCGCGTTAGCTCGCGGATGGCTTCCAGCCCCGGGTCGCCGGCGCAGCCGACGATGGCGGCGTCGTAGCCTTCCCGCTCCTTCCGCACCGCCAGGCGCGCGGTCGCGGGCACAGCCAGGTATTCCTCGTACTGGGACTCGATGGAGAAGGGGCCCTCGTCCACCGCGGCCACGTCGACCTGCGTCCCGGGCGCGGCCCAGGCCCTCAGCATCCCTTCCCTGCGGCGGCATTCCTCGTCCGGCATCAGGCCGGGCACCAGGTAGACGATTTTCATGCGGCGCTCCTTGCCTCGTTCCCCGATATAGGGCGCATCGGAGGAACGGTTTTATCTGTTAAGAAAAACGGGGTCCGGGGATGAAATCCCCGGGCGGGGGTTCGGGGGACGCCGTCCCTCCCTATTCCTTCCCCCGCCGCAGGACCCGGCCGGAGAAGGCGTCCTTCACCTCGCCGCCTTCCAGGACGGGCTGGCCGTTGACGAGGACGCAGTCCACGCCGCGGGCCATGTTGAGGGGGTTGAGCGGGGTGACCTCGTCCTCGCCGTCAAAAGCGTAGTTGGGCAGGTCGACGATGGCGATGTCGGCGAAATACCCGGGGGCCAGGCGCCCGCGCGCGGCGATGCTGAAATGGTCGGCCACCATGGAGGTGTTGCGCCGGATGACCTCTTCAAGGGGCATGCCCTTGCTGAGGTTGCCCTGGATGAAGATGGGCAGCGCGCCGCGGCGGAGCAGCTCGTACCAGTCGAAGGGGTACTCCGGGTCGCCCAGGATTTCGTCGCCCCCGGCGCAGACGTAGGGGTTGGCCACGATGTCCGGCCCGTGGGTCTCCATGGAGAAGTCGCGCCGGTGCGCGCCGCCGCACCAGAGGATGAAGTCGCGGTCGGAGGCCAGCAGGTCCAGCAGGTATTCCTTGGGGTCCTGCCCGGCTTTTTCGGCCAGCTCGGCCACGGATTTGCCGTCCATCTCGGGGTCCCCGGTTTTCCAGAGGGTGTTGAGGGACTGGTCGCGGTTGACGAAGTAGGGATCCTTGCGCAGCAGCGCGCGGCCCTCCGGCGTGCGGATGGCCTTCTTGACGCCCTCCAGGCCCTGGTCGAACAATTCGTCGCTGGTGGACATCATGAACAGCAGGGCGCGGTCCTTGCTCTGGCAGTGGGCGGTGGAGGCGGGAATGGTGTCCACCAGCGCCTTCCCGCCCGCGTCGGCGTATTTCCGGACGGCGGCGAAGGCTTCCGGGCAGCTGGGCTTCAGGTGGCTGACCTGGAGCCTGACGCCGGTCCTGCGGCCGACCTCCAGGAACTCCTCCGTCGCCTCCAGCACCCCCAGGCGGTGGCGCAGGTGGGCGGCGGCGACGCCGCCGGCCTTCTGTACGGGGGCCGCGAACTGGGCCAGCTCCTCCGTGGTCGCGTAGCGCCCGGGCACGTAGTCCAGCCCGTAGGAGATGCCGAAGGCGCCCTGGGAGAGGGCCTGCTCCAGCACCCGGGTCATCTCCGCGGCCTCCTCCTTTGTGGGCGGCCGCTCGTGCGCGCCCTTCATGGCCGTCCAGCGCAGGGTGCCGTGGCCCATGAGCACGCAGAGGTTGATGTTGACGCCCTTGCCCTCCACCGCCTTCGCGTAGCCGTCGAAGTCCTCCCACTCGGGGAAGGATTCCCGGTAGGCCTCCCGCTGGCGCTCGCTCATCAGGCCGTTGCCGTAATAGTATTCCACCACGTTCTTCCGGGGGCCCGGGGCGATGGAGTGGCCGCAGTTGCCGTTGACGGTGGTGGTGACCCCCTGGCGCAGGAACATCTCGTATTTCCCGTCCGCGAAGCAAATCCATTCCTCGTGCAGGTGGGGGTCGATGAGGCCGGGGATGACGGTTTTGCCCGTCGCGTCCACCACCTTCGCGCCCGGCGCCTTCAGGTCCCTGCCCACCCGCAGGATGCGGTCGCCGGACACCAGCACGTCGCCCGCAAAGGGGGCCGCGCCGGTCCCGTCCACGATGAGGCCGTTCTTGATGAGGATATCCATGCGTTCTCCTTTACTCGTCCCGTCCGTTTTTGAGCAGTTTGCCGGCGAAGGGCTTGCGCAGCGTGCCCGCGTCCAGGGCGGGGACGCCGTTGACCAGCACCGTGTGCACGCCGGAGGCCATGGTGTTGGGGTCGCGGTAGTCAATCTCCTCCGGCTTGGGGAAGCGGTACTTGTCCAGGTCGATGACGGCGACGTCCGCCCAGTAGCCGGGCTTGAGCAGGCCGCGGTTTTTGATGTTCAGGTGCTCCGCCAGCATCCCGGTGTTGCGGCGGACGATTTCATGAAGCGGCACGCCGGCCTTCAGGTACATCTGCCAGAAGATGGGCATGGCGCCGCGGCGCTGCAGCTCGTACCAGTCCAGCGGGTCCTCCGGGTCGCCCATCAGCTCGTCTGAGCCGACGCACACGTAGGGGTTGTCCATGGTGCTCTTCGCGTGCGGCAGGGCGGGAAAGTCCGGCCGGGAGGGGCCGCCGGCGTAGAAGGTATACATTTTGTCGTCCGCCAGCAGGTCCACCAAGGTGTCGTCCGGGTGCTGGCCGCGCTCCCTGGCGATGTCGGCGATGGAGCGGTTTTCCAGCGACGGGTCCTCGGAGTTGACAATCAGGGTCAGGTTGCGGTCCGCGGGGAAGAAATAGGCGTCCTTCAGCGCGGTCGCGCGGCCCTCCGGCGTCTTGAGGGCGGCCTTGACCTGCGGGGGGGTCATGCCGAAGAAGGTGTCCGACACCGCGGCGATGAACTGCAGCCGGCGGTCCTTGCGGGTCAGGTGCCCGGTGGAGGCGGGGATGGTGTCCACCCGCGCGCGCACGCCTTCGTCCACGGCCTGCCGGACGGCGTCGAAGCACTCCGGGCAGGTGGGCTTGAGGTGGGAAACCTGGATGCGCGCGCCGGTGCGGCGGCCGACCTCCAGGAATTCCCGGGTGCACTCCGGCATGCCGATGTGGTGGCGCAGGTGGGCGGCGGCCACGCCGTCGTACTCCTTGATGACGTCGACCACGTCGCACAGCTCGTCCGTGTCCGCGTAGCGGCTGGGCACGTAGGACAGCCCGAAGGACACGCCCCAGGCGCCCTGCTCCATGTTCTTGCGGAGGATGGCGTCGATTCGGGCCTTTTCCTCCGGGGTGGGCCTGCGGTCCTTCGCCCCGCCCATGACCAGCCAGCGGATGGTGCCGTGGCCCTGCAGGACGGCCATGTTGATGTTGCAGCCCTGCTGTTCCCAGAAGTCGGCGTAGCCGGCGAAATCCTCGAAATAGGGGAAGACCTTCTTGTACTTCACCCGCTGCGCGTCGCTGAACAGGCCGTTCTCCCAGTAATAGTCCACCGCCTGCGGCAGCGGCGCGTTGAAGAGCGAGTGGCCGCAGTTGCCGTTGAGGGTGGTGGTGACCCCCTGGCGCAGGAAAAGCTCCATCCCGCCGTCGAGCAGGCAGACGTATTCCTCGTGCACGTGGGGGTCGATGAGCCCGGGAATGACCACCTTGCCCGCGGCGTCGACGACCTTGCCCGCCATCACGCCCAGCTCCGGCCCCACGGCCTCGATTTTGCCCCCGGTGACGGCGACGTCGCCCACAAACCCCCGCCGGCCGGAGCCGTCGACGACCCGGCCGCCCTTGATGAGAATGTCTGCCATGGTCCTGCCCTCCCAACGGTATTCATCGGATAAAAAAACGGGGCCGGGGGACGGAGCGTCCCCCCGCGGGGCCCGGGGGCGCCGCCCCCGCGCGCGTCCCTACCGCCAGACCTGCCTCAGCACGCGCAGGGCGTTTTCCCCGATGACCTTTTTGATGTCGGCATCGGAGTAGCCCTTTTTGACCAGCCAGCGCAGCACGTTGTGGGAGGCCTCCGTCGGGTTCTCCAGCCCCTTCACGTAGGGGACCTCCTCGTATTCCGCCTGGCGGTTGCGCGTGTCGCCGGTGGCCAGGGACTTGGCGAAGAGATGGTGCAGCCCGACATGGTCGCCGTAGAGCCCGTCGGTGCCGAAGGAGACGTGGTCGATGCCCACGAGGTTGGCGATGTACTCGAAGTGCTCCATGAAGGAATCCAGGTCGTGGGTGTTGCGGGTCCGGGTCATGGTAGTGTGGGGGGCGGCCTCCACGCCCAGCACCCCGCCCTTGTCCGCCACGGCGCGCAGCAGCCCGTCCGGGCACAGGCGCTTGCTGTCCCAGAGCGCGCGGGCGCCGATGTGGCTGACAATCAGGGGCTTTTCGGAATATTCCGCGGCGTCCGTCGCCGTTTTGGGGCCGCAGTGGGAGGCGTCGATGAGCATGCCCACCTTGTTCATCCGGCGCACGGCTTCCTTGCCGAACCTGGTCAGCCCGCCGTCGTTGTCCTCCTTCAGGCCGCTGCCCAGGGCGTTGGATTCCGAGTAGGTGACGCCCATCATGCGCACGCCCAGGCCGTAGAGCACGTCGATGCGGTCCAGCTCGTTCTCGATCGGCGCGGCGCCTTCCAGCACCGGCACCCAGGCGATGCGGCCTTCCCGGTGGGCGCGCAGGATATCCTCCACGCCCTTGCCCTGGATGAGGAAGTCCTGGTGGTGCAGGTCGCACAGGCGGTGCCCCAGGTCGACGACGACGTCCTCGAACTTCCACCCGCCGTTGGACACGATGTGGCAGGTGCCGTCCATGAGGTTGTCGAACACGCAGTCCAGCAGGCTTTTGGAGAGCGCCTCGTAGTCGCAGCTTTCCCGGCCCAGGCGGTCCATCTCCGGCATCTGCGAGATGTCCGCGGGCGTGAGGGTGGGATGCTCGTGCAGGGCGATGAAGACGCTCTCCCGGGCCAGGCGCGCCGCGCGCTCCTCCTGCGCCGCGGACAGCGGCAGCAGGTAAAAGCCGGCCCAGTCCCAGCGCGTGAGGGGGAAGGCCTTGTAATCCTCCCCCGGCGTCAGATAGTCGTACGCCTTGTAGCCGCGGTATGCAGTCTTGATGCCCATACGCTTCCTTTGCAAACGGGTCCGCCGGGGCCGGCCGCGCCGGCCGGCCCCGGATGGGAGGGGGGTTACTTCACGATTTTACGCACCTGCACCAGGTTCTTGGCGTCGCACAGGCCGTAGAGCCCCGGGGTCGCGCCCCAGCCCTCGAAGTTCTGCTTGGAGTAGCCGTAGGCGTTGACGCGGACGAAGACGTTGACCGTGGGCAGCTCCTTGACGAACAGCTTCTGGAATTCCATCATCATCTCGCGGCGCTTCTCGAAGCTGGGCTCGAGCTTGACGTCCATCAGGATTTTGTCGATGGCGTCATTCTTGTACTCCATGAAGTTGAGGGTGGCGCCGGAGTAGTAGATGGCGTCCAGGCCGGTGTCCACGTCGTCGATGACGCCCCACTCGATGTAGTTGATTTCGTAGGTCTTGCCCTTGGTCACGATTTCGGTATAGGTGGCGGGCTCCACGATGGACAGGTTGATGGCGATGCCCGCCTCGGCGCAGTTGGCCTTGAAGATGTTGGCGATGGCGTCGATGTTGTTGGTGTTGTTGCGGCAGGTGAGGGTGAAGGCCATGTCCTTGCCGTCCTTCTCGCGCACGCCGTCGCCGTTGGTGTCCACGTAGCCGGCGCCTTCCAGCAGCGCCTTGGCGGCCTCGATGTCGAAGGCCGGGAAGGTCGCGGCGCCCTCCACCATGTTGACGTAGACGGGGGAGATGGGGGTGTACATCGGCACGCCGCCGCCCTGGATGGCGATGTTGACCAGCGCCTCGCGGTCCACGGTGTGGGCGATGGCCTCGCGGACCGCCTGGTCGGCCAGGAAGGGGTTGTTCTTGTAGTTGAAGGAGAAGTAGCCGTAGCCCAGGGAGTTGACCTTGACCAGGCCGAACTTGTCCGGCTCGGCCTCCAGCTGCTGCTGGACGGCGACGCTCAGGGCGCTGGAGCCGCAGTCGACCTCGCCCGACTTGATGGCCAGCATCAGGGAGTTGGGGTCGGAGTAGACGCGGATGGTGAAGCCGTCCAGGTAGGCGCCCAGGCCGCCGTTGGCGAGGGGCCAGTTGGGGACGCGGGAGAACTTGTAGTACTCGCCCTTGGAGAACTCGTCCAGCTTGAAGGGCCCGTAGCCGACGGTGGGGATGTCGGCGCTGTTGAAGTCCTCGATGCCCTCGATGAGGTGCTTGGGCATGATTTGCACCCAGTACCCGGAGGTCGTCATGAAGTTGACCTGGGGCTCCTTCAAGGTGTACTCGACGGTCAGCTCGTCGACGGCCCGGGCGCTCTCGACGTTGGAATAGTAGTCCGAGCCGAAGTTGACGTCGTGGGTGGCGCAGTACACGGCGGTGAAGGCGAGGTCCTCGGCGGTGAAGGGCACCCCGTCGTGCCAGGACAGGCCGGGGTGGATTTTGGCCGTCCAGGTCTTCATGTCCTCGCTGGACTCATAGCTTTCCAGGATGTAGGGCACCTTCTTGGCGTTCTCGTCGAACACCAGCAGGGAGGGGTAGAGGATGTTGGCGACCAGGGCGGCGTTGAGGTCGTTGGAAATCCAGCCGTTCAGGGCGTAGGGGTCGCCGTTCATGCCGATTTTCAGTTCGCCGCCGACCATGCCGGCGTCGCCCTCCGCGGGCGCGGCCAGGGCGAGGGAGAGCAGAAGGGCCAGGAGCAACAGCGCGGACAGGAATCGTTTCATCGTCTTTCTACTCCTTTTTGGATATGTATGTAGAAATGCCGCCGCATTTCCGCATCGGGGGGAGGGGGGTCACTTCACCCAGACCTGGCCGAGCACGCGCAGCACGTTGCCGCCGACAGCCTTGGCGATATCGGCGTCGGAGTAGCCGTGGGCGACCAGCCAGCGGATGATGTTGACGGAGGCCTCCGTCGGGTTCTCCAGGCCCTTGACGTATTCGACCTCCTCGTAGGCCACGTCCTTGTTGCGCACGTCCTGGGTCGACAGGCTGGCGGCGAAGGCATGGTGCAGCCCGACGTGGTCGCCGTAGAGGGAGTCCACGCCGAAGGCGACGTGGTCTAGCCCCAGCAGGTTGGCGGTGTACTCGAAGTGCTCCATCACCGAGTCAATGTCGTGGGTGTTGCGGGTCTTGGTCATGGTGGTGTGGGGAGCGGACTCGATGCATACCACGCCGCCGCGGCCGGCCACCTCCTTCATCACGTAGTCCTCAAACAGCCGCTTGGAGTTCCATAGCGCCTTGGCGCCCACGTGGGTCATCAGGATGGGCTTCTCGCTGTGGATGGCGGTGTCCTGCGCGGTCTTGTGCCCGCAGTGGGACACGTCGATGAGCATGCCCACCTTGTTCATCCGGCGCACGGCTTCCTTCCCGAACTTGGTCAGCCCGCCGTCCGCGTCCTCCTTCAGGCCGTTGCCCAGGGGGTTGGACTCCGAGTAGGTGATGCCCATCACGCGCACGCCGAAGCCGTAGAGCACGTCGATGCGGTCCAGCTCGTTCTCGATCGGCGTCGCGCACTCCAGCACCGGCACCCAGGCGATGCGGCCCTCGGCCTTGGCGCGGCGGATGTCCTCGACGGTCCTGCACTGGACGAGGAAGTCCTGGTGGTGCAGGTCGCACAGCCGCATGCCCAGGTCGTGGAGCACGTCGGTCCACTTCCAGCCGCTCTTGGAGGTGATGTTGCAGGAGCCGTCCATGAGGTTGTCGAACACGCAGTCGATGTAGCTCTCCGCCAGCGCGTCGTAGGCGCAAAACTCGCGCCCTGCGTTGTGGTAGAGCTTGCTCTGGGCCATGTCCTCGGGGAAGTAGCAGGGGTGCTCGTGGGTGGCGATGACGACGTTCTGTTCGGCGATGCGCTTGACGCGCTCCTCCTGCGCCGCGTCCGGAAGCGGCACCAGGTAGCGGCCGGCCCAGTCCCATTTGGCCAGCTTGAACACCGGGTAGTCCGCCCCGGGGGTCAGGTAGTCGAACGCCTTGTAGCCCTTGTACGCCTTTCGGGTCATGTCCGGTTCCCTCCTCCTGTTTGTCACACTGGCGCCCGCGCTCACCGGGTCTTGGGGTTCAAGGTATCGTTGATGGCGTTGCCCAGGATGTTGAAGCTGACCACGTACAGCGTGATGGCGACGCTGGGCCACAGCCACCACCAGACGGGGTTGGGGGTCTTGAGCAGGGCGCCGGAATCCCAGGCCTTCTTGAGGATGAGCCCCCAGCTCCAGGTGTTGGGGTCCCCCAGGCCCAGGAAGCTCAGGCCCGATTCGCTCAGCACGGCGGTGGCCATGACCAGGGTCAGGTTGACCATGACCGGGCCGATGATGTTCAGCAGGATGTGCTTGAAGAGGATTTTGGGCTTGGACACGCCCAGGGAGCGGGAGACCTCGATGAAGGGCATCTCGGAGGTGCGCAGGGTGGCGTTGCGGGTGACCCGGGCCAGGCTGGGCCAGGAGAGGATGCCGATGACGATGCCCACGTTGGTCACCGAGGAGCCCGCGATGGCGGCGATGACAATCATCAGGGGCATCATGGGCATGGTCATGAAAATCTCGATGACCGAGTCGATGAACCCGCCCACGCGGCCTTTGAAGTAGCCGCTGACGAGGCCCAGGGGCACGCCGATGGCGGCGGCGCACAGGACGGCCATCGCCGACACGTACACCGAGGTGCGCGCGCCCCAGACGATTTCGCTCATTACGTCCAGGCCCAGGTTGTCCGTGCCCATCCAGTTGGCCTGGCTGGGGGGCGCCTCGATGTTGCGTCCGTAGCCCTTGGGGTACTTGGCCAGCAACGGCGCGGCCAGCCCGATGGCGATGATGAGCAGCACGATGACCAGCCCCGCCATGCCCAGCTTGTTGCGCCGGAAGGCCTGGAAAAACGTCTTCTGGTTCATGCGCGGGCACCTCCCAGTTTGACCCTTGGGTCAATCCACGCGAGGACGAGGTCGGTCAGGATGTTGATGACCACCGTGGTCGCGGAGAGGAAGAGGAAGGCGCCCTGGAGGACGGGGTAGTCCAGGGTGGAGACGGCGTCGAAAATCTGCCGCCCGATGCCCGGCCAGGAGTAGATGCTCTCGGTCATGATGGCGCCGCCCATCAGGTGGGAAATCATGATGCCCGTCGCTGTGATGGTGGGAATCATCGCGTTTTTCAGCGCGTGCCGGCGGGTGACGTAGCGCTCGTCCCAGCCCTTGGCGTAGGCGGTGCGGATGTAGTCCTCCTTCTGCACCTCGATCATGCTGTTGCGGGTGTAGAGGATGATGGAGGTGCAGTTGCCGATGAAGAGGGTGAAGGTGGGCAGCACCGCGTGGCGCAGCACGTCGACCGTGAAGGCGAAGCCCTTGGCCGGCGGCGGGGTGTAGGCGCCCCCGGTGGGCAGGATGCGCAGCAGGTACCCGAACAGGTACAGCAGGGAGAAGGAGAGGAAGGGGATGAAGATGGAGATGCCCACCATCGTCACCACGTTGACGGCGCGGTCGAAGGCGCCGTTGCGCTTCTTGGCCGCCCGGATGCCCACCGGGATGCCGATGAGCAGCGCCAGGGAGACGCTCAGGCCCAGCAGCAGCAGGGTCCAGGGCAGCTTCTGCAGCAGCAGGGTGGTGACCAGGTCGCGGTTTTTGAAGGACATGCCGAAGTTGCCCTGCAGCAGCTGCCCCAGATAGACGAAATACTGGGTGAGGACCGGCTTGTCCAGGCCGAACTGGGCGGTCATCTTGGCGACCGTTTCCGCGCTCATCTTCGGGTCGATCATCATGCTGACGGGGTCGGCCGGAATCAGCCGCAGGAGGAAGAAGGTGAAGGTGATGGACACGAACACCGTCAGCAGGCCGCGCACCACGCGCCGGATGAGGTATTTTCCCATATCGCTTACGCCTCCCCGATGCCCGGCTGCGCATAGTGGCAGCGGACGAAATGCCCGGGTTCCAGTTCCCGCAATTCCGGGTGCGCGTCGCGGCAGTCCTCCCGCGCCATGAAGCAGCGGGACTGGAAGCGGCAGCCCTTCGGCAGGTTGACGGCGCCGGGGATGTCGCCCTCCAGCAGGATGCGCTGCTTCCTGACCGTGGGGTCCGGGTTGGGGATGGCGGAGATGAGCGCCCGGGTGTAGGGGTGGGCCGTCCGCTCGAACAGCTGCCGGGAGGAGGCGTGCTCCATTACCTCGCCCAGGTACATCACGATGATTTCGTCGCTGACGAACTTCACCACCGACAGGTCGTGGCTGATGAAGACGTAGGTAAGGTTGAACTCTTCCTTCAATTGGGCGAAGAGGTTGAGCACCTGGGCCTGCACCGAGACGTCCAGGGCGCTGACGGCCTCGTCGCAGATGATGAGGCGGGGGTTCATCGCCAGCGCCCGCGCGATGTTGATGCGCTGGTGCTGGCCGCCGGAAAACTCGTGCGGGAAGCGGGTGACCATCTCCCGCTGCAGCCCCACGCGCTCCAGCATCCGGGCGACGTGCTCCTTCACTTCCTTCTGGGTCTTGAACAGCCTGTGCTCCCGCAGGGGCTCCGCGATGGCGTCGCCCACGCGCACCCGGGGGTCCAGGGAGGCGTAGGGGTCCTGGAAAATCATCTGCATGTCCCGGCGGATTTCGCCGCTCTGGCGCTCCTTCAGCGGCAGGATGTCGCGGCCCTTGTAGGTGACCGTGCCCGCCGTGGCCGGGATGAGCTTGAGCAGCAGCCGCGCCAGGGTGGACTTGCCCGAGCCGCTTTCCCCGACCACGCCCAGGGTCTGCCCGCGGCGCAGGTCGAAGTTCAGGTCGTCCACCGCGTGCAGCAGCAGGGGCTTCGAAAACCAGGCGTTGCTGATGTTGAAATGCTTGGTCAGGCCCCTTACGCCCAGCATCACGCCGTTGTCCGTCATGCCATCACCTCTTCGTACAGGTAGCAGGCCGCGTGGTGGCGGTCGTTGAGGACACAGCGGGCGGGCTTGCGCTCCGAGCAGACGGGCAGCTTGTAGTCGCAGCGGGGCGCGTAGCGGCAGCCGGGGGTGAAGTTGCGCACCGTGGGCACGACGCCGGGGATGTTGTAGAGCGTGTTGCCCTTGGAGCGCAGGGTGGGCAGCGCCAGCAGCAGGCCCTTGGTGTAGGGGTGGGCGGGGTGCAGGAACACCTCCTCCACCGTGCCGGCCTCCACGATCTGCCCGGCGTACATCACCGTGACCTCGTCGCACACCTCGGCGACGATGCCCAGGTTGTGGGTGATGAACATCAGGGAGCCGCCCTCCTTCAGGCGGACCATCAAATCCAGCACCTGGGCCTGGATGGTCACGTCCAGGGCGGTGGTCGCCTCGTCGGCAATCAGCAGCGCCGGGCTGCAGGCGATGGCCATGGCGATCATGGTGCGCTGGCGCATGCCGCCGGAAAACTGGTGGGGGTAGTTCTTCATCCGCTTTTCGGGGTTGGGGATGCCGACCTTGTGCAGCAGCTCCAGGGTGGCCGCCTTCAGCTCGGGCTCCGCCATCTGCGGGTTGTGGCGGCGGATGGCCTCCCCGATTTGCAGGCCGATGGTCAATACGGGGTTCAGGCAGGTCATCGGGTCCTGGAAAACCATCGCCACGTCGCGCCCGCGGATGTCGCCCATCTCCTTCGGGGTCTTCGACATCAGGTCCATTCCCTTCAGGGACACGCTGCCCCCCGTGACCCGCGCGGCCGCCGGCAGCAGACGCATGACCGCCAGGCTGGTGATGGACTTGCCGCAGCCCGACTCGCCCACGATGCCCAGCGCCTTGCCCTCCGGCAGGGTGAAGGAGATGTCATCCAGCAGGTTATAGCGGCGGCCTTCGTCGTCCTGAAGGTCGAGACGGAAGTTGTCAAAGCGCAGGATGTCTGGCATCGGCGGTTCCTTCCTGGGTCGTTCCGGGGCTTCGCCCCGGGCGCAGCCCTGTTCCGGGGAATGGCGAAAGCCGGCCCCCGGGGTCTCGCTTTGCGGTTGTGGTCGGTTTCGTTTTGGTGAAAAGGGGAGGTTCGTCGCCACGGCCGGTGGCCGGCTGCGGCGGCCTATCCCGGCAGGGCGTCCCCTTCCCGGCGGGGAGGGAGACGATGGTCGGCCGGAATATGCATCCCATCATAGGGAGGCACCCGGGGGAATGTCAACGCGAACGCGCTGGAAAAACCGTTTCAATACAATCCGGGCTTATATCTATGCATCGCCGCCTGTTCCTGCGGCTGCCGGGACCGCGGGGACGAAGCGACAGGAAAACCCGGGATATACTTCCGCCGGCGGCAACGCGGAGAAGCGCAAAAGACAAGGTTAAAGGGGGCGCGCCGTCCGGCAGGGCGTTCGCGGGCGGGAAAGGATACGCAGCCCTTCTCCGCCCGGGGGATTATGCCGGGGAAAGGGAACCGGCGCCAAAGGATGTCCCGGACGGAAGGAAACATGCAAAAATATACATCCATGGCGGGTTCGGCGTTGAAAAGGGCGGGAAAATGCGGTACAGTATGCGCAAAGCGCGGTTTGCCGCCGCGGCCTGTCCCCAACGCATCTAAGGAAAAACGCATCCCGGCATAGCGTCAACAGGGTATCCGACTGCATCCGTAAAAGAACGCCCGGCGCTTCCGCATCCGCGCCGGGAAGGAGGGCCAGATGGAGTTCCTCAGTTTCAGGGGCCATGACCTGCGCGCAAGGAAAGAGAAAATCAAAAAGGCCATGCTGCTCGTCCCGCCGGAAACGGCGGAGGACGTCCCCGTCCTCGCGCATACCTCCTGCTATTTTGCCTTCGGCAACGCGCGCAGGCCGGAAGGGTACTGGACGGACCCCGCGGTGATGCTCGCGTTTCAGCAGGACGGCTACGAGCGGCACCTGAACGCCGTACGCGACGACGTGGTCCCGTACTTCATGCCGTGGTTCGGGACCGGCGTCCTCGCGACCGCCTTTGGCTGCCCGGGCCGCGAGTCGGCCGGGGCCGGCGACGAGCCCACGGTCACGGGGCCTGCGGTCTCCAGCGTGGAGGAGGCCGCACGGCTGAAAATGCCGGACCTGGAAAGGGACGGCTGGATGCCGCGGGTCGCCCGGTTTATGGACTACGCCGTCCGGCACGGGGAAATGCCGGTCGGCCCCTCGGACCTGAACAGCCCGCTCTCGACGGCGCTCCAGATCTGCGGGTACGAGAACTTCCTGTGCTGGATGTATGAGGAGCCGCACGCGGTCGAGGACGTGATGTCGCTTGTCACGGAGGCGTTCATCCGATGGGTCCGCTACCAGAAGCGGGTCGCGGGCGAGGCGGCCGGCTGGTCCAACGGGCTGCAGGGGCTCTACACGCCGGTGGGCGGCGTCTGGCTGTCCGACGACGACCTGATCAACATCGGCCCGGAATTCTACCGGCGGTTCGTCCTGCCGCACTACCGGCGAATCTATGAGGAGTTTGGCGGCGGGCACCTCCACTGGTGCGGGCGCGGAAGCCATCAGTTCGGAAACCTGCTGGCGCTGGAAAGCGCCAACTCCGTCAACAACTCCCCGATGGGGGACGCCGCGGAGCTGCGCCGCCTGTTCGCCGCGTTTTCCGGAAAGAAGGCCATCATCCTGCAGGACGTCGCCCCGGCGGACGCGCAGGCCTACTACGGCAAGCTGTTCGAGGGGCTCCAGGACCTGACCGGCCTCCTCGTCAGCACCTTTGTCACGGAATTCCTGGCCGGCGACCTGGACGGCGCCTCCGTTCCGACCGACGTGCCCCCGGAGCGGCGCGCGAACGCCGTCGTCAAGGCCGTCAGGGACCTCGCGGGCGGCATCCTCGCGCAAAAAGCTTGATGAAAGGCGAAGCGCGGCGGGGGGAGGGCCGCGGCGCGGCCACGCGTCCAGGTAAAACTGGAAAATGGAAGAAGGTCTCCGCCCTGCTGCTGGTTTGCCTGTCGCTGGGGTCGCCGGGCTGTCCGCGCGGGGCGGGCGCCTTGGCAGCTGTGCCGACCGGGGCCGCGGAGGCTGCGGTTGCGCCGGGGCGGAAGGGCCCGGCGGCGTTCGGTTCGAGGGTGCCGGCGCTGGAGGCCGCGCTTTCGCTGCTGGAGGCCGGCAACCCCTTCCTGGCTTCCTACAACCGCCAGACAGGCGCGGAACTGGGCGCGGCCTATCCCCTGGGGCTGCCCTATTTTTTTGGCGGGCGGGCGGAGCGCAACCTGATGCGCGTGATGCAGCCCTGGTCCGGCGCCTCCCGCTATTACCGGAAGGAACGCTTCTATATCTACGGGTACGATTGCGTGGGCTTCATCGCCCATTGCCTGAAAATTGCCGGGAAACGGCCGCCGCCCTCCCTGTCGGGGCTGTTCGCGGACCGGCGGGCCTTCGCGGACCGGGAAATCCGGGCGGACGGCCTGGGCTACCCCGCGCTGGCGGCCCTGCTGCAACCGGGCGACCTGCTGGCGCTGCACAAGAAGAGCGGCTTTCACACCGCGCTGTTCGCCGGCACCCTGCGGGACTATGGCTATACCGAAAAAAACCTGCCCGCGGCGCTGGCGCCCTACCTGGACTACCCGCTCATCGTTCACAGCGGGGAAAACCCCTTTTATTACGGCCGGTATGAGGATTATATCGCCGCGACCTATAAAATCACAAAAGTCACCCCGCCGGACGGCGGAGCGACGGTGTCCCTGCTGGGCGTCCCGGCCGGCCGGGCGCCCGACTGGAAAGCCGGGCGCACATCCGGGCACGGCGCGGCGTATTTCTGGCTGTCGGGCTATACGCTGACGGTCTACGACATTTCGGAGGCGCTGGGCATGCGCTGGTACCGCTGGGAGTGAGGAGAAAAGCGGCGCACCCCTTGCCATAAAAAAAGGGCCTTCGCTTCCGGCCGGGCGCCGCGGCGGAGGCCCTGTTCTTCCTTGTGTCAGCCCGCCGCAAAGCGGGATAGACGCCGTCTGTCAGGCCGGTATCCGCCAGGGCCAGGACGTTTTCCAGCGGCGTTTCCTCCAGCAGGTAGTCGTGGCTGGGGGAGAGGATGTAGCCGCCCCCGGGCATCATGACCTTCAGGGTTTCCCGCGTGACCGCCCGGACCGATTCCGGCGTGCCGCGGATGAGCGTTTCGACCGAATCGATGCAGCCGCTGAAGCACAGCGCGTCCCCGAAGCGCCGCTTGAGGCTGGCCGGCTGCATGTCCTTCGTCACGGGCTGGAGGGCCTGCACCGCGTCGATGCCGCAGTCGATCAGGGCGGGCATCAGCTGCGCGTACGCGCCGCAGATGTGCATCATCACCTTCAGGCCGAAGGCGTGCCCCAGGTCCGCCAAGCGCTTGAACACCGGGGAAAAGAACTCGCGGAACAGGGCCTCGCCCATCAGCGGCCCCGTCTGGCTGCCAATGTCGTTGCCGATGAAGAACACGTCGATGGCGTCCCCGGCGGCCTCGAACTGCTGCCTGCTGGAGGCGCAGTAGTAGTCCGCGACGTGCCGGATGACAGCGTGGACGATCTCCGGCTGCTCGTACATGAGCACCATCATGTTCTCCATGCCCATCAGGTCGATGACGTCGTGGAAGACCGGGCTCCAGTCGCCGCCCAGGATCGCGTACTGCCGGCCCCAGGAAAGTGCGTCGCCGCGCAGGCCGGAAACGTCCCACCAACGGGCGTCCGGCCAGGGGTAGGCTTCGATTTCCTCCAGGCTGGCGCCCGCCAGCGGGTGGCTGACGGGCTGACCGTAGCCGTAGCCCCTGCGGTCCACGCCAAAGACGGAGCGGTTGAGCCCGTTCGCGGCCAGCAGGGCCGCGTCCAGGCGCGCCGGCCCCGCAAAGCGGGGGTACACCCGGCGGAAATCGTCGTGAAGGCGGAGCCGGACGGCTTCCTCGTCCGGGACGCCCAGCTTCCTTTGCGCCTTCGCCAGAAACTCCGGCGACATGCCGAACCACAGGGGCACGCGGTCGGGCTCCCGGTGGGACATGGCGGTCAGGACGCGCTCGCGGGAGGTCATCGTTCCGGCGTTCCCAGCTTCCGGTCCAGCGCGGCGAGCTCCCGCTGGATGCGCGCCATGTCCAGGGGGTAGGCGCCGTATTCCCGCGCGATGTTGACGAAATAGGCGTAGCTTTCCGGCGCGACGCCGGAGGAGACGGAATGGTCGGACTGCGGGATGTACAGGCCGCCGGCCGCCCCGGTCAATTTGTAGAGCACTTCCCGGCGGATGCGGTCCTCGTCCCCGCTTTCCAGCTCGCGCACGTCGATGTTGCCGACGAACGCCAGGCGGTTCCCCAGGCGCTTGCGCAGCTCCGGCACCTTCAGCCCCGCCTTGCACTCCAGCGGGTTGTAGCCGTCCAGCCCGATTTCGATGAAGTCCTCGTACAGGTCCGACGCGTTGCCGCAGCCGTGGTAGATGACCATCAGCCCGGCGTCGTTGCAGAGGCGGATGAGGTTCTTCACGATGGGCTTGTAGGTTTTCCGCCAGAAATCCGGGCTGAACATCATGCCGTTGCGGTAGGCCACGTCGCCCCAGATGTACATGCCATGCAGGCGGCCCTTCGCGTAGCGGATCTGGCCTTCCACGATGCCGTACAGGAACTGCGCGGCGCGCTCCAGGAAGGCGGCAAACAGCTCCGGCTCGTCAATCGGGTAAATCAGGGCGTTTTCCGTGCCGATGCAGCGCCAGATGAACTCGTACCCCTCGCACACGGAGCCGAAGAGCGCGAAATCGTCCTTGTAGGCGTCCAGCCGGTCCGACCAGGGGGGGAGGTTGCGGTTGATGGCGTCCCCCACGCCGTTGATCTGGTCGTCGCCGCCCTCCAGGTAACGGCGGGGATCCAGGGGGTCGTCGAAGGCGTAGGCGGCCATGTCCTCCGGTTTCTCGACCAGGAACTTCTCGAAGGAAGGCATAGGCGCCGTCGCGGTGCGCCGGATGGTCGCCCCGAACCCGGTGCGCAGCGCGGTGTGGACGCCGTCGTCGTAGAGCACCTCGAAGGGCTGGATTTTGGGGTCCATGTTGGGGCTGACCACGACGTAGTCCAGGTCGTAGTGGCGGTAGGGGTCGAAGCCCTCGCCGCGCAGCGCCTTTTCCCGTTTCAGGTACCCCGTCCAGAAAAAATCGCTGACGGGCACCCGGTCGGGCATCCCGCCCGTGAGCGCCTTGCGCACGCGGTCCAGCTTGGCGGCAACCTTCCGGTTCATCTGCGAACACCTCTTTCCCTTGGGATTCGGCCGGCTCAGCCGGCCCGGGTGGCTTCCTCGAACAGCGCGCGGACGTTGCGGGGCGGCACGTCGGGCAGGATGGCCTCGTGGCTGGGCGAGAGGATGAGCCCGGTGGGGAACAGCCCGCGCAGGCGGCGGACCTCGGCGCGGACGCTGTCCGGGGTGCCGTTGACCATCAGGTCCTGCACGTCCATGCCGCCGCAGAAGGACACCCGGTCCCCGTACTGCCCGCGCAGCTCGGCCGCGCCCATGCCGTGGGCCTTCGCCTGGATGGGGTGGATGGCGTCCACGCCCGCCTCGATGAGGTCCGGGATGACAGGGGCGATGGAGCCGCAGGAATGGTAGATGACCTTCAGCCCGTAGTCGTGGGCCTGCCCGACCAGCCGGCGCACGCCGGGGATGACGAACTGGCGCACCAGTTCCGGAGAAATCATCAGCGCCCGCTGGCTGCCCATGTCGTTGCCGATGAGCACGGCGTGCAGCCGCCCGCGCGTCTCCTCGTAAAAGATGCCGTTGGCCTTCAGGTAGAACGCGACGATCCGGTCGTCCACCGCCCGGTAAACCTCCGGGTTGACGAGCATGTTCATCAGGGCGGTGTCCATGCCGAAGGCCGCGCAGGTGTCCTGGAAGTGCGCGGACCAGATGACGCCCAGCACCGCCTTGTCGGGGGGCGCCTGCTCCACCCGCCGCCGGCACTCAGCCCGGTCGATGTATTTCGCCGGGTCCGGCCAGTCGAAAAAGGCGAGGTCCTCGGGCGTCTCCGCGTCCTTGAAGCAGCCGTCCGCGGTCAGCGTGCGGTGGTCGTCGTCCTGGGCCTTGTCCCCGTACCAGTTGAAGGCGGAATAGATGGCCTTGGCGTCCGGCGCGTCGTAGGGCAGCTCCACCGCGTAAAAATCGTCCCCGACGGCCAGCTTCAGCGCGTGCAGGCTGTCCACACCGTATTCCTCGAACAGGGCGGGCAGGGCGTGCCGGTCCGGCATTCCCAGCCAGGCCGCGGGGCGGTCCACGCCCCTGCGCTCGATGGTCGCCAGAAAACGCTCCAGGCTGTTCATCCCAACCTCCTCAGTCCGTATGGAAGACCTCTTCCATGTCGCTCCACCATTCGCCCGGCGCGCGGCCCGGCAGCGGCTCCTGGCAGGGCTTGCACTCCGCCCACCACTCCTGCGTCAGGGGGTCGGCGGCCATTTTGGCCATGTCCGCGTCGAAATCGTCGCCGACGTACTCGAAATAGGCGAACAGCTGGCCGTCCCGGTGGAAGATGGAATAATTCCGGATGTTGCACGCCCTGATCATGTCCAGCACGCCCGGCCAGGCGTCCGCGTGCAGTTTCTTGTAATACTCGGCCTTTTCAGGCCTCAGGCCGATCAGTTGGCCGATGCGTTTCATATGCCGCGCGCTCCTTCCCCCGCGCGCCGGGCGCGGGGCTTGCCCGGGGCCGCCCTTTCGGACGGCCCCGGGATACCGTTTACCACTGCACAGGATAGAAGCTGTCCACGTTCTCCAGGGTGATGATCTGCTGGGCCAGGTACCCGATGGCGGGAACCTCCTGGCCGTCGAAGTACTTGGCCATCGCGAAGATGGCGGCCGCGCCATCGCCCTCTGCGGTCTGGTAGGTGATGGCGAGCAGCTTGCCTTCCTTCACGTAGTCCTGACCGGTCTTGGAGTTGCCCGCGGCGACGACCAGGACGTCGCTGCGGCCGGCCTCGTTGAGCGCGTCAATCGCGCCGATGGCCTGGGCGGAGTCGTCCGCCAGAAAGATGGCTTTCAGCTCGGTGCCGAAGCGGGTCAGCCAGTCGGCGACGACCTGCTTGCAGGCGACCGCGTCAAAGCCGGGGGTCTGGATGTCCAGGGTCTTGATGCCCGGGGCCGTCTGCGCGAACTGCGTGATGGGGCCGTAGGTGCGGGCGTAGTAGGGGGAGGTGCCGGCGTTGTGGGTGATGTAGGCGATGCCGCCCTCGTTGTTCATGGCCTTGGCCAGCACGTCCGACAGCTTGCGCATCTGGCCCCAGTCGTCCGGACCGGTCCAGCAGACCATGTACTTCATGGCGTCGGAGGTGGTCAGGGTGTTGGTGCCGAAGGCCGGGATGCCGGCGTCGTTGATCTTCTTGAACTGCTGCACCGCGGACTCGGCGTTGAGGGGGATGAGCGCGATGGCGTCGGGCTGGAGGTTGATGGCGGTGTCAATCATCTGGTTCTGGGTCGCCAGGTCCCAGTTGGGGTCCATGATTTCGACGGTGATGCCGAAGAAGTCCGCGGCCTTCTGAACGCCCTTCTGGTAGGCGGTGGTCCAGCCGTGCGCGCCGTGCACGATGACGATGACGTTCTTGCCCTGGGGGCCCGACCCGTCGGAGACGGGGATGTTCACCTTTTCGGTGGCGTCCCAGCCCGCGTATTCCATGTCGAAATAACGGCCGGCGTCGGTTTCGGGCAGGGAGGCGGGGTCCGCCGGGCGCTCCGGGATGTCCTTGACGGTCAGTTCAGGCATGAGCATCTGCCCGTCCGTGGACAGCACGCCGCTGGAATCCGGCAGCGCCGCGAGCGCGGCGGCGGGCAGGAGCAGGGCCAGGGTCAGCAACAGGGCCAGCAGTTTTTTCATGGTTTCCTCCTTTTTATACAATCCCCGGTGGGTTCTCACCTGGGGGACGGTTCGGCAATCTGCCGCTTCCGCTCCAGCAGCAGCTGGGCGCGCGCGCCGGCCTTCTTGCCGGCGAAGTAGGCGACGATGGTCTCGTACAGCACAACGGCCGCCAGGATGAGGCCGTTGGCCAGGATCTGGATTTCAATCTTGCGGTAGATGATGTTCAGCGCGCTGTTCATGGCCATCAGGGCGATGACCGCGACGAAGGTCTTCCACACGCTGCCCTTGCCGCCGTAGGTGGACGTGCCGCCGATGACGGTCGCGGCCAGTGCGACCATCAGCGGGCTGATGCCCTTCTCGCCCAGGTTGGGGGCGGCGGAGCTTTGCGCGATGGCGAAGAGGATGCCGCCCAGGGCGGAGACGACGCCCGAAATCGCGAAGGCCCCGATGGTGGTGGCGGTCGTGTTCACGCCGCCCAGCCAGGCCGTGTCCCGGTTGCCGCCGGTGACGTAAACGTTGCGGCCGAAGCGCGTCTTCCACAGGATGAGGGCCAGCACGGCGCCCACCGACAGGGTGATGAGGAACTTGGGCGTGAGGGGGAAGCCGCCCAGCTGGTGGTTGAGCCAGTCGCCCAGGGCGTAGTCGCCGCTGACGCCGATTTCCCCGGCGCCGCAGTAGATGTAGACGATGCCCCGCAGCACGAACTGCATGCCCAGGGTCACAATGAAGGAATGGATTTTGCCCTTGGTGACCAGGATGCCGTTGACCACGCCCGCCGCGGCGGCGGCCAGCAGGGCGACGGCGATGGACGCGGCCCAGGGCAGCCCCTGCAGGGTGTGCAGACCCACGGCGAAAATCGCGCCCAGGTTGGCCATCAGGCCGACGGACAGATCCATGTGGCCGCAGATCATGCACAGGGTGAACCCGCTGCCGATCATAGTGAACAGCACGGTGCTGTCCAGGATGGACTTGATGTTGAGCACCGTGAAGTAGCGCCGCGCCTGGGTGCCGATGAGCAGCATGAGGACGAGGATGAGGTAGACGCGGTACTCGTTCACCAGCCGCGGGATATTCAGTTTCCGCTTCCCGTCCATCAGCTCTTCCCCAGCTTTCTGTCAGAAATCGTCGTAATCCACACGATGATCAGGAAGGCGACGCCCAGCACCATGTACTGCTCGAAGGTGGACACGCCGATGAGGTTCATGATGTTGGTCAGCATGCCCATCACCAGCGCGCCGCCGAAGGTGCCGATCATGTCCCCCTTGCCGCCCATCAGGGTCATGCCGCCCAGCAGCACCGCCGTCACCGCGCGGAAGTCGTAGCCCTCGCCGTTGTAGTAGGCGCCCATCTTGGAGATGGAGGCAAAGAAGACGCCGGTCACCGCGAAGCAGAAGGCCGCGATCATGAACACGGTGATGATGACGCCCGTCACGTTGATGCCCGACAGCCGCGCCGCCTCGTAGTTGGAGCCCACGACCTTGAGCTGGTTGCCGAACTTGGTCCGCTTGAGGATGAGCTGCCCCAGCACGATCATCGCCAGCATGACGACCGTCATCCAGGAGAGGCTGAAGTCCCCGATGGGGATGCTGGCGCGGGACAGGTTGTAGAAGGTGTCCACGGCCGCGGAATCCGGCGCGATGACGTCCGGGTAAATCTGGCTGCCCATGTAAATCCAGCGGACGATGCCCGAGAGCACGAAGTTGTACGCCATCGTCCAGATGACCGGGTGCGCCCGCAGCTTGCCGATGACAAAGCCGCTGATCGCGCCCAGCAGGGTGCCCGACAGCACGCCGATGACGAAGGCGGGCACGAAGCCCATCCGGATGCTGCTGATGGTGATCATGCCGGAGAAGGCGATGATCATGGGCGCGGACAGGTCGGCGAAGTTGGCCGAGTACACCACGAAGCTCATGCCGACGGCGACCATGCCCATCAGGGAGACGGACTGGAGGGTGTTGCGGATGTTCTCCAGGGACAGGAACTTGGTGGGCGCCACCGCCATGCCGATAATCAGCAGGGCCGCGACCACCACGTAAACGCCCAGGCGGTTGATCCATTGCGCGAACTTGCTGGTCTCGCGCACGCGGTGGACGGTGCATGCGGGGTTGGAGTCGAAGTTGGTCTCAGACATGCACGTATTCCCCCTCGCCGTTGGCGGCCATGAGCAGCTCGGTCTCCAGGATGCCGTTGCGGGGGATTTCCCCGATGACGTGCCCGTTGCGCAGGATGACCGCGCGGTCGGACAGGCCGACGATTTCGGGCAGGTCGCTGGTGATGAGGATGATGGCCGTGCCCTGCTTGGCCAGCCGGTCGATGGCCTTGTGGATGATTTCCTTGGCGCCGATGTCCACCCCGCGGGTGGGCTCGTCCAGGATAAGCACCTTGGGGTTGGTGGCCAGCCACTTGGCCATCAGGATTTTCTGCTGGTTGCCGCCGGAGAAGTTGAGCGCCTGTCGCTGGGCGGCGGCGGGGTAGATGTTGAGGGCCTCGATGAGTTCCTGGACGTCCCGGTTCCCGTCCGCGGCCTTGTAGAAGATGCCCTTGGCGTGGTCGGGGATGTGCGCGCTCATGATGTTTTCCGCCGCCGTCAGCCGGATGGCCAGGCCGTCCACGCTGCGGCTCTCGGTGAGGTACACCACGCCGGACTGGATGGCCTGGAACATGTTGGCGAAGCGCACCTCCTCCCCCTGCAGCAGGATGCGCCCCTCGTCGTAGCGGTCCACGCCCACGATGGCGCGCGCCAGCTCGGTGCGCCCGGAGCCGGCCAGGCCGCAGACGGCCAGGGTTTCCCCGGCGCTGACGGAAAAGCTGACGTCGTGGAAGAAGCCCCAGCGCGACAGCCCCTCCACGCGGAACAGCTCGTCGCCGATGGCCGAGATGCGCTGCGCGTAGAACTCGTCCACCGAGCGGCCGACCATCAGGTGGGTCATCTCCGCCTTGGTGATGCGGTCGGTTTGGTAGGTGCCCTGCCGCCGGCCGTCGCGCATGATGGTGACGCGGTCGGAAATCTCGAACACCTCCTGCAGGTGGTGGGAAATATAGATGACCGCGATGCCCTGGGCCTTCAGCTGGCGGATGATGGCGAAGAGGCGGTGAACCTCCTCGCTGGACAGGGCGCTGGTCGGCTCGTCCATCACCAGGATTTTCGGGTTGTCGCCCAGGGATTTCGCGATTTCCACCAGCTGCGCCTCGCACTGGCTGATGGCGGATACCGGGAGGGAGGGGTCCAGCTTGTCCAGCCCGACCCGGGACAGCAGCTCGCGCGCCTGGCGCTTGACCTCCCGGTCGTTGATGAACAGGCCCCGCACGGGCAGCTTGCCCACCAGCAGGTTCTCCGCGATGGTGATGGGGCGCGCCAGGCTCAGCTCCTGGTAAATCATCCCCACGCCGTGGGCCTTGGACTGGGCGGGGGTGTGCAGCTTGACCTCCTGCCCGTCGATGCGCACAGTGCCGGTGTAGTCGTTGAAGGAGCCGGCCAGCAGCTTCATCAGCGTGGACTTGCCGGCGCCGTTCTCCCCCACCAGGGCGTGCACCTCGCCCGCCCGCACGTCGAAATCAACGCAGTCCACCGCCAGCGTGCCGGGAAAGCACTTGGACACGTTGTGCATCTTGAGCATTTCCCTGCCGGCGCCTTGTTCGCTCAATGTCGCTTCTCCTTGTCTGACTGAATGTTGCCGGCCCCGAGCGGGGCCGGTGAGGGGATATCCCGGATTCGCGCGCGTTCCGGGACGCCTGGGGGCGCGGATTTGGTGCCGCCGGGGGACGCGGCGGGGGGACAGACGGCACACCGGCTCCGGGCGCGCCCGCTCCTTTGGTTCTTTGCTTGTTCCACAGGAATATACAGCACCGCGCCGCGGACTGTCAAGGAAGGCGCGGGGCCGCCCCGACCGCCGGGGACGCCTGTTCCGGCTTCCATAAATGCCCCGACGCGGCGGCTTGACAAGGGCTGGGCGCCCCGATATCATCAAAACGCACGACCTATGGACAAACCACAAAAATACAGGGTTTCGATGCCGGCACGACAGATGCGGCGAAGGGCTCGCGTTATTCAAACGCACGGCCGGGTCGGCCGGGGAAACCGCCGCCTTCGCGGAAACGTTCGATTCTTCCTTATTATTATAGCCAACCGGTCATCTTGCGGCGAAACCGAAGCGCTGGGCGCTATCAAGATAAAGGGAAAGGTGGTCACCATGAGGAAACTGACGGCTCTCGCACTGATGCTGATGCTGCTCCTGGGGCTGGCGGCCGGGGCGGCCGCGGAGAAGACCTACACCTTCGGCTACATCTATGCCTCCGCGGAGGACGACTGGAACGCCTTTGACTACGACTGCTTCGCCGACGCCGCCAAGCGCATGGGCGTGAACGTGGTCTCCGGCGACGCCGGCTGGACGCCGGACACGCAGCTGAACATCATCCAGGACATGCACATCCAGGGGGTGGACGGCATCTATTCCTACACCATGTCGCCGGAGGGGGACGTGAAGGCGGCCGAGCTGTGCAAGGAGCTGGGCATCCCGATTGTGTTCGTCAACTCCGAGCCCGCGCCCACCATCGACCCGGCCTCCTACGTCACCACGGTCTGCTGCAGCTACTACGACTACGGCTACACCGTCGTTAATTACGTGGCCAAGAACTACCCGGGCTCCAAGATTTTCTACTGCGCGGGCAACCTGGGCATGGGCATCATCGAGGAGTACATGCGCGGCATCGAGGCGGCGCTGAAGGACAACAACAATTCCGTCGAGATCGTCAAGATGACCGAGACCAACTGGATGGCCGACAGCGGGCTGGCCGCCACCCAGGACATGATCGCCAGCGGCGTGGCCTTCGACACGGTGTTCGCCAACAGCGAGCAGATCGCGATGGGCGTGGTGGCCGCGCTGGAAGGCGCCGGCCTGATGGAGAAGACGCGCCTGGTGTCCACCGGCGGCAGCGCGGTGGGCATCCAGCTGATGAACGAGGGCAAGCTGGAGATGGTCGCCGGCTACGGCCCCGGCTACCAGGCCTACATGGGCTTCAAGGCCCTGTACGCGGCGGCGGTGCACGGCGACTGGACCGAGCAGAAGCTCTACACCTACTCCCCCGAGGTGCTCACCAAGGAAAACGCGACCTCCATGGAGTGGACCTGGATTCCCAACGACAAGATGGTCGAGCACGTCGGCGGGCTGGACGGGTTCAAATAAACATCGCACGGCGCGGGCGGGTTCCGGCGGGGCCGCCGGGGCCCGCCCCGTCCCCGGGCGGGGCGCCGGCAGGAAAGGCCGCATGAACGGCAAAGCGTTGATCGAAGCCAGGGGGCTTTCGAAAGCCTACGCCGGGAACCTGGTGCTGCAGGACGTGGACTTCACCGCCAGGGTGGGCGAGGTCCACTGCATCGTGGGCGAAAACGGCGCGGGCAAATCCACCCTCATCAAACTGCTGGCCGGGGCGGTCGCGCCGACGGCCGGGGAGATTTTTTTTGACGGGGAGCCCGTGCCGCGGCTGGACCCCCGCCAGTCCGCCGCCCTGGGCATCCAGGTGATTTACCAGGAGAACATCCTGGCCAACTCCATGTCCATCGCGGAGAACATCTATACGGGGCGCGAGCCCAAAACCCCCGGCGGGTGGTATGACGGGGGCGCCGCGGTGCGCAGCGCCGGCGCGCTCATCCTGGAGTACGGCCTGGCACTGGACCCGGAAGCCATCGTGGGCCGCCTGTCCGCCGCCGAGCGGCAGTTCGTCAAGATTCTCAAGGCGATGGCGAAGGACAGCCGGGCCCTCATCATGGACGAGCCCACCTCGATGTTCAGCAGCCGGGACAGCCAGAAGGTGCTGGACATCGTGCTGAAAATCAGGGACAAGGGCGTCGCCGTCGTCTACATCTCGCACCACCTGCAGGAAATCGCGCAGATCGCCGACCGGGTCACCGTGCTGCGGGACGGCCGGAAGGTCAGCGAGTACGCCCGGGACGGGGGCGGGTTCGACCTGGGGAGGATGACCCAGGACATGGTGGGCCGGCCGGTGGACAAGTTCTACGTCAAGGAGCCCCACGCGAAAGGGGACGTCGCCGTACGGGTCCGCGGCCTGAGGCTGCACCGGGACAGCCCGGAGATTTCCTTTGACATCCGCCGGGGTGAAATCCTCGGGGTGGCGGGCATGGTGGGCTCGGGGCGCACGGAGATGGCGCGCGCGATTTTCGGCGCGGACCGGCGGTATTCCGGCGGGGTGGAGGTGCTCGGGCGGCAGGCGGACCTGTCCAGCCCGCGCAGGTCCATCCGCAGCGACCTGGCCTTCGTCTCCGAGGACCGGCAGCGCCAAGGCCTGGCGCTGGACATGAGCGTGCTGGAAAACCTGCTGCAGGTCAGCATGAACAAGACGCCGGGCCTCCTGTTTTCCGGGAAGAAATCCTGGAAGCTGGCCAGGCCCCGGTTCGAGCAGGTCGGCGTGCGCGGCTGCGGGCCGCTGACGCCCGCCCGGCAGCTTTCCGGCGGGAACCAGCAAAAGGTGGTGCTGGGCAAGTGGCTGATGGTGGACTCGCAGTTCATGATTTTTGACGAGCCGACGCGCGGCATCGACGTCAACGCGAAAAGCGAGATTTACGGCATCATCGTCGGGCTGGCCAAGGCGGGGAAGAGCATCCTGATGATTTCCTCGGACATGCCGGAGCTCATCGCGCTGAGCGACCGCATCCTGGTCATGCGCAAGGGCCGGGTCACCGGGGAAATCCAGGGGGAGGACATCTCCGAGCAGGAAATCATCAAGAAAGCCCTCGAGGTGGAAGTATGAGCCAAGCCGGCGCGAAGCGCAGAACGACCCTCCAGGCCATTGTCCGGGACCACCGGTTCTACCTGGTGTGCATCATCCTCCTCATCAGCGCGGCCGCGGCGGCGCTCAACCCGCGCTTCCTGCTGCCGCAGAACATCATCAACATCCTCCAGCAGGTGTCCGTCATCGGGATGTGCACGATGGGGATGGCGCTGCTGCTCATCACGGGGCAGTTGGACATGGGCATCGGGCAGTTGGTCAGCATGCTGTGCATCCTGATGGTAGTGTTCATCCAGCGCTGGCAGATGAACCTGCCCCTGGCGCTGCTGGCGCTGGCCTGCGTCAGCGTCGGGGTGAGCCTGCTCTCCGGCTGGGTGGTGTGCAAGAGCCGCTGCACCCCGCTGATCATCACCCTGGGCATGGGCTACATCTACGAGGGCATCGCCACCTACGTGTCCGGCGGCCGGTTCTACACCCTGGACCGCAAGCTGGACTGGCTGGGGAAGATGCGGGTGTTCGGCAGCATCCCCGTGTCCATCTTCATCATGCTGGCCATCGTGCTCATCAGCTGGGCGCTGCTCAACCGCACGCGCTACGGCCGGCGGTTGTGCTCCGTGGGCAGCAACGAGGAAAACGCCTTCCTTTGCGGCATCAACGTGGACTTCCACAAAATCACCGTGTACGGGGTGAGCGGGCTGTTCGTCTTCGTCGCGGCCGTGGTGCTGATGGCGCGCACCGACACGGCCACCGCCGCGATGGGCTCCTCCTACACCCTGCAGGCGCTGGCCAGCGCCGTCGTCGGCGGCGTGTCCTTCGATGGCGGCAAGGGCACCATCAGCGGCGCGCTCATCGGGTGCATCCTGCTGGGCCTCATCTCCAACGCCATGAACGTGGTGGGCATCGCGGCGACGCTGCAGACCATGGTGCAGGGCGTCATCATCGTCGTCGCGGTCGTGCTGAGCAACCTGGAGAAAATCCGGGGCAAGCGATAAAGATACCGGAAGGGATTTCCGGGCGGAAAGGGGTATTGTGATGAAACGGATCGGCATTGTGGGGGCGGGCTTCATCTCCGGTTCCCACGCGGCGGGCGCCAAGCTGAGCGGCCGCCTGGAAGTGGCGGGGTTCCAGTCCCGCACGCGCGCGAGCGCGGAAGCGAAGGCAAAGCAGTACGGCGGCAAGGTCTACGACACCCTGGAGGAGATGATCGCCGACCCGACGGTGGACATCATCGACATCTGCGCGCCCTCGCACCTGCACGAGGAGCTGGGGATGAAGGTGCTCAACGCCGGGAAGGCCTTGCTGCTGGAAAAACCCATCGCCCGCGACAAGGAGAGCGCGCAGGCGCTGGTCCGCAAGGCGCGCGAGGGCGGCGTGCCCTTCATGGTGACCCAGTCGCTGCGCTTCATGCCCGCCTATATCGCCATCAAGAAGGCGGTGGACGAAGGCCGCCTGGGCAAGGTCAAGACGGCGGTCGCGGCCCGGCTGGGGCAGGCGCCCAACTGGGGGGACGGCTGGTACCTGGACCCCGAAAAGAGCGGGGGCGTGCTGTTCAACCTGACGCTGCACGACTACGACTTCCTGCGCTCCGTCTTCGGCCCCGTTTCGTCCGTGTACGGCGTGGGCGTCAAGAACCGGCGGGGCGGGTATGAGGACGTCATCGGCTCGGTCAATTTCGCTTCCGGCGTCAAGGCGGTCGTGGACGGCTCCCTGGAAATGACGCCGGGCTACCCCTTCACCATGCGCATGCGCATCGACGGCACGGAAGGCGTGGTGGAGTACAGCTACATCGGGGGCGTGAACCTGGACGACCACGCGAAGGAGAGCCTGCTGCTGTACAAGGAGGGCCGGCCCCCGGAAACCCTGGCCATGGAAGGGGAGGACGCCTTCGCCAACCTGATGGGCTACTTCGTCGGCTGCATCGAAAAAGGGGCGCCGACCACGCTGTGCATGCCGGAGGAGATGGTGGAAGTCATCGACATCTTGAACGGCATCCGGCAGTCGCTGGAAACCGGGGAGGCCGTCAGGCTCTGACGGCTTCCGCCAGCGCCCCGCCGCGGGGCGGCGGGGCGCGTTTTCCTGCCTTTGAAGATGACAGGAGGGGAGAGCGAATCAATGGGCTATCTTGCCGTTGACCTGGGAACCACCAACATCAAGGTGATTGCGTACGACGCGGACCTCCGGCCGCTGGCGTCCGAATCCGCGGCCGTCCGGTACGAGAAGGACGGGGACTTCGTCGAGTTTGACGCGGAGGCCTATTATGGCGACCTGCTTCGCATCATCCGGGACTGCTGCGCGAAGGCCTACGGCCAGGCGCCCTTTCCCGTGCGCCAGATTGCGCTGACCGGGCAGGCCGAAACGCTGGTGGTATTGGGGAAGGACGGGAAACCCGCGCGCAGCGCCATCTCCTGGATGGACATGCGCTCCAGGGAGGAATGCCTGGAGCTGCGCGGCGCCTTCAGCGCGCAGGAGGGTTACCGGAAGACAGGCCAGCCGGAGATGATCCCGACTTGGCCGGTCACCAAGATCCTGTGGCTGAGGAAGAACGAGCCGGAGACCTTTGAAAGGGCGGACAAGTACCTCCTGCTGAAGGACTTCATCCAGTACCGCCTCTGCGGCGTGCTGGCGGGCGAGCACACCGTCTACAACTTCTCGCACTACTTCGACATCGTCGGCAAGGCCTACTGGACGGACATCCTGGATTACTGCAGCGTGCGGGAAGGGCAGCTGCCGCCCCTGGTCCAGCCCTGCGCCTTGCTGGGCCCCCTGACGCCGGAGAGCGCGCGGGCGACGGGCATCGACCCGACAGCGCGGGTGAACGCGGGCATGCTGGACCATTTCGCCGGCATGGTCGGGACCGGCAACATCCGCCCGGGCGCCATCAGCGAGTCCACCGGCACGGTGCTGGCGCTGGCCACGATGGTGGACCGGCCCCTGTTCACCCCGGAGATGCTGCAGCTGCACTGCGGGCCCTTCGACGGCACCTACGTGTTCCTGCCCACCTGCGAAAGCGGGGGCGTCAGCCTGGAGTGGTTCCGCAACACCTTCATGGAGGGCGTTGCCTTCGACGACATCACCCGGGTCTGCGCCCAGCGCCAGCGGCCGGGCGCACTCACCTTCCTGCCCTACCTGACCGGCGCCAACGCGCCGGACTTCAACCTGGACGCCTCCGGCGTGTTCTTCGGCTTCAAGGCGCAGTCGGACCGGTACGACTTCGCCCTGGCGGTGATGGAGGGCGTCGCCCACATGCTCAACGACAACATCCGCAGCCTGGCCAAGGCCGGCATCCGGACGGACAGCGTCATCTCCACCGGCGGCGGCGCCAAAAGCGCGCTGTGGTGCCAGATCAAGGCGGACATCACCGGATACACGGTGAAGGTGCCGGACAACCGGGAGGCCGCCTGCCTGGGCGCCGCCATCATCGCGGCGGTGTCGGACGGCCGTTTCCCGGACTACGAAAGCGCGGTTCGGGACTGCGTGCGCATCAAAACGGAATACGCGCCCCGGCTCCACGAGGCCTACGAAGCGTCCGGCCGGCTGTATCGGGCGGTGTTTGAAAGCCTGCAGGCGCCCTTCCGGGCGCATACGGCCTGGCGAAGCCAGGCGGAATAATCAGTTCATCCCCCGATCAAGAAAACAGGCCCGGTAAAGGCCTGTTTTGCTTTGGTCAAAGCCGGGGCGAATCCCGGGGAAAACACCGCCTACTGCGGGGCGATTTCCTCCAGCAATTCCAACGATGCCTGGATGAGGGCCTCGGCCACGCCCTTCTTGTAGGCAGAGCTGCGCGCCTCGTAGCCGCCCTCGTCGTAGGCCTCCGCCATGGGGAAGTAATACTCGTCCCCGTTGGTCAGGCCGCTGGGCAGGGTCATGGGGAAGGGGGAGCGCTCCCGGACGGCGCGGCCGATCGCGCTGAAGGGCTCGCCCGGGATGCCCAGGAAGGCGACCTCGCCCATCGCCAGCGCGGTCAGGTTGAGCGCGAACTCGTCCGGCCCGTCCTTCAGGCGCACCATGCGCAGCGCCTCGGCGACCGCCGTGGTCAGCTCCATCGCCTTGTAGGGCAGTTCCGCGTCGCGCCCCGCGTTGTGCAGCTCCGCGATGTGCTGTGCTTTGCCCAGTTCCTCCGGGGTGGGGCGGTTGGAGGGCACGCGGATGATTTTCTCGGCGAAGCGGAGGGGAAGGGGGTTGACCGGCGCGGTTTTGCCGTACACCTTCAGGGCCTCCCCGGCGATGGCCCGGCCCATGTTCTTCACGTACTCGTACCCGCGCAGGCAGTCGTCGAAGGACTCGGCCTCCAGCCCGTTCTGCTCGCCCGGGCGGGGGAAGTTGTTGACGTGGTTGAGGTCCCCCATGGTGCCGTTGAGGTAGACGCACAGCGTTTGGCCGCCCAGCGCCTGCTCCACCGTCTCGCGCACGAAGCGGGGGTAGTCCGCGGAGACCTTGCTGCCGCCCACGCCGTCCGGGTGCACCTGGAAGTGGACCAGCACGATTTCCTTCTTGCCGGGCCGGACAAGCCGGAGCACCTGCTCGGTCTCGTCGGGCTCGCCGATGGGGTGCAGGATGTCCGGGTTGTTGACCCCGGGGTTGGTGCGCACGTAGCCGTCCTTCATGCGGTAGCGGCGGATGAAGGAGACGCGCTCCACCCGGCCGCGGCCCACGGCCAGGGTGGCGGGGGACAGGTCGGCCAGCGCGCGCTGGGCGGAGGAGACGAGGTAATGCTCCAGCGCTTCCTCCCAGGGGTTTTCCGGCGCGCCCCGCCCCACGTCGGGGCCGGTGTGCGTGTGGGTGCAGTTGATGTAGATGGCCGCCTCCGGCAGCCCCGTCTTCTCCGCGACGGCGCGCACATAGCGGCCGGCGCGGGGCTGGGGAATCTGGCAGAGGTCGGCCACGATGATGACGAAGGCGCGCTCGCCGTCCCCCACGGCGAGCGTGTTGAGCTCCAGGTCGTCCAGCACGCCTTCCGCCTCCCGCGGGAAGAAGTAGCCACGCAGCGGGGTGCCGTGGGGGGGCGTGATGACCGTGCGGTCAAAGCCGGCTTGAAACGTTCCCATGATTCAGGTCAAACCCTTCTTTCCTGCAGTTTGCCGTCCAGCAGCACGCCCTGGACGTTCATCCAATGGTCGACCATGACCAGGTCGGCGACCGCGCCGCGGCGGATGCGCCCGCGGTCCTTCCAGCCCAGCAGCGTGGCGGGGTTGAGGGAGGCGAAGCGGAACACGTCCACCAGGCTGGCGCCGGTGTGCTTGAGCATGTTGCGGCAGGCGACGTTGAGGGTCAGCTTGCTGCCGGCGATCTGCCCGGAGAAGTCGAAGTTGATGTCGTTGACGCCGTCGTAGCCGGGCGGCACGGGGCCGTTGAACACGCAGGCGTCGGAGATGAGGATGACCTTGTCCTTACCCTTGATCTTGAGCACCAGCCGCAGCATCATCGGGTCCACGTGGATGCCCCGCGAGTCGCAGATGAGCTCGGCGTAGATGTCGTCGCGGTAGTTGACCGTCTCGTCCACGCACACGCCCCGGCACTCCGGGTACTTGGGCAGGTCGCCCGTCGCGTTGGTGTGGTGCGTGCCCACGCGCAGGTTGTCGATGGCGTCGATCTGCTCCGGCGAGGCCTCGCTGTGGGCGACGGCGAAAATCATGCCCGGCGCCTTCTTCTTGACGTCGGCCACGAAGTCCAGCACGCCCGGGCGCTCCGGCGCCACGCACCAGATTTGGGTGAACGCCGCCGCCTCCTCGATGAGCGGGCGGTACATCTTGCTGTCGATTTCGCCCCGCCAGGGGTTGTTCTCCTGGTCGGCGCCGAACTTCGGGTTGAGGTAGGGGCCTTCCATGTACAGCCCGCGGATGACGCGGCCCCTGGGGTCCTCGCTCGCGCGGCGGACCTTTTTGACCGCCCCGATCAGCTCGGGCTGGGGGAGGTTGAAGTACAGCGCCGGCAGCAGCGAGGTGGTCCCGTGGCCGAGGTGGAACTGCGCGGCGTCCAGCGGGTCGTCGTAAAACCAGGACACGCCGCCGGAATGGGTGTGGATGTCCACCAGGCCGGGGCCTACGAAGGCCCCGCCGGCGTCCACGACCTCGGCCCCGGGGGGCGCCTCCAGGCTGCGCATCTCGCCGAAATCAACGATGCGCCCGTTTTCCGCCAGGAGGATGCCGTCGGGAATCACGTGGTCGGGCAGGATGAGGTGGGCGTTGATGAGGGCGAGCATAGGTCAGTAGCCCGCGAGCTCGTCGCAGCCGAAGGGCTCCGCCAGCGGCAGGCTGACGTACACCTGGGTTTTCATCAGCTGCAGGATGGAGCTGGGCACCAGGGGCGTGACCGGCCCGTGGAGGACCAGGCGGGAAATCATCCGCTGCCAGGAGGAGAAGGTGCCGCAGGTCTGCAGGGCGTGCACCTCGATGCGCTCCCTGGAGTTGAGCACGTCCACCGGCCCGATGGTCGCGGCCTTGGGGGGCACGTTGGCGATGTTGCCCGACATGCCGAACACCCCGTGCAGGGAGTTCTGCAGGATGGTCATCGGGTGGATGTTGATGATCTTGGCTTCCTGCTGCAGGTATTCCTTGATGTCCGCCTTGATGAACTCGTCCACCGGGTCGATGAAGGCCAGGTGGCCGGTCCAGCCGGGGCTGGAGGAGCAGAAGTCCGCGCCGCCGCCGCCGCAGTCGGCGATCATCTTGGAGTAGGAGGCAATGTTCTTGTCCGTCGGATAGACGATGTTCTCCCGCGGCATGCGCAGGTCCGCGTCGATGGCGCCGTAGAAGTACTTCAGCAGGGAGCGGGCGAAGCTGGCCTCGTAGGTTTCCGGCGCGATCCTGCCGTCCTGGTCCGCCCACTCGTCCATGGCGAACACGTGGACGTTGCGGCAGTTGACCTTGTGGTAGTTGACCAGCTCGGCCACCGGCAGGTAGGTGTCCGGCTCGGGATTTCCCAGGATGAGGGTCAGCTTCTTGTCCTGCTCGTCGGATTCCTTGATGAGCGTGAACAGCCGGCCGATGAGCACCGGATGGGGGTTGAGCATGACCTTGATCTTGAAATCCGGGTTGTCGTGCTTCTCCAGGTCCTTCCCGCCGAGCTTGGCCAGGCGGTTGCACAGCTCCCTGTCCTTGAAGGGAACGAAGTCGGCGGGTTCAAAGGGCCAGTGCACGTTGGGGATGTTTTTCATGAGACGGGTCCTCCTCTTCCATTTGATATATCCTATCCATGTTCTGCAGGGCGGCGCCGATGGCCGAGGCGTTGGCGCCGATGCTTGACACGGAAATGACCGTATCCTGGTAGATGACGTCGATGGTGACGCGGCGGATGGTGTCGGAAATCGCGTCCAGGACGATGGGGTTGTCCATCAGCATGCGGCCGCCCAGGACGACCAGCGGCGGGTTGAGCAGGCTGATGGCGTTGGAGATGCCGATGCCGATGAACTCGCCCGCGTTCTTCAGCAGCCGCGCGCTGTATTCGCTGCCCTGCGCAGCGGCCTGGACGAGGTGCTTGATGGTCACGCCCTCGCCCGGGGCGGCCGTCTTGGCCAGCACGTCCTCCGGGTGCAGGCGGACGTACTCGCTGGCCGTCGCGTGCAGCGCCCAGCCGGAGGCCAGCGACTCGATGCAGCCCCTGCGCCCGCAGCTGCAGGGGGGGCCGTCCTTCTGCACGATGGTGTGCCCGACCTCGCCGGCCTTGCCGCCGATGCCCGTGTACAGGGCCTGGTTGATGACGATGCCGCAGCCGATGCCCAGCCCCAGGTCGAAGACCAGGAAGCTTTCGGCGCTGCGCCCGGCGCCCAGATGCAGTTCCGCCAGCGCCATGAGCTGCGAGCAGTCCCCCACCAGCACGGGCTTTTGGTACTTTTTCCTGAAATAGCGCCGGATGTCGACGTTCTTCAGGCAGGGGATGTTTTCCACGAGCACCGCCTGGCCGTTGTTCACCGAATGCCCGGGAATCGCGATGCCGATGCCGGAGATGTCGGCCATGGTCAGGCTGGCGCGCAGCAGGAGGTTGTCAATCATCAGGGAGCAGATGGAAAAAAACAGGTCCGGGTCCAGCGGCTCGCGCAGGTTGACCTCCACGGAGTCGGAGCACAGCACCTTGCCGGCAAAGTCCAGGATGACGCCGGTGATGTGGGAGCCGCCGAAGTCCAGGCCGATGCAGCGGGCGTGGCCGCCGTTCAAGGCGAGGATTTCCTTGGGCCGGCCGGCTTTCTGCTTTTCCAGCCGCTCGAAGCGGATTTGCTGCTTGTCCAGCAGCTCCTTGGTGATGTTGGTGATGGACTTCTTGTCCAGGCCCGTCTGGCGGGAGAGCTCGACACGCGACATGCCGCCCTGCGCCCTGAAAATGCCCAGGACCTTTCGGCGGTTGTACAACTTGAGATAATTCTGGTCTCCCCGCTGGGAATACGGCATGATGCACCTCACGACCTCTCTGGCGCCATGTTAATGGAATAAAACCACAAAGTCAAACCGCAGGCGAAAATATCTGAAATTAAGATAGGTGCTCCTCAACTCCATTTAGGGTTTCCGCCGCCTCACGCCCCTGCGCGCGCTGCTCCCGGAACACCCGGGGCGTCAGGCCGGTCGCGCTTTTGAAGGCATAATAGAGAATCTGCGCGTCCCGGAACCCCGAAGCCCGCGCCACCTCCGACAGCGTCAGACAGGTGTTCTCCAGCAGCATCCGGGCGTGCCGGATGCGCAGCCCGCCGACGTAGGCGGAGTACTTGAGCCCCGTGTGCTTCTTGAACAGGAAGGACAGGTAACTGTAATTGAGGTGGAACGCTTCCGCGATGGACTTGAGCGTCAGCTGGTGGTCCCTGAAGCGGCCGTCCACGTACTCCTGCACCCGCCGTGCGATGCCCTCGTCCCCGGCGCCTCCCCCCGGGTTCCCTTGCGCCGCCCGCGCGCCCGGCCAGCCGGCGCCCGCTTCCATGCGGCGGACGGCGGCCTCCATCAGCTCCGTCACGTCCCTGCGATTGGCGGGCTTGGTCAGGTAGCGCAGGACGCCGTGCCGGAAGGCCTCCTGCGCGGAGGCGAGCCGGCGGTCGCCCGTCAGCACCGCCAGGCAGGCGGTGGGCCAGGCGGCGCGCAGGGCCTGCAGTGACTGCCGCGCGGTGTGCCCGGGGAAGGTGATTTCCGAGAGGACCAGGCAGGGAGAAGCGAAGGAATCCTCCGGCTTCGGGGGCGGGGCGTCCAGTATGCCCGCGATGCGAAAACCGGAATTTTCCCACGGGAAATCGGCCGCCAGGCGTTCCGCGGCCTCCCGGTCCGGCTCCACCAACACGACGCTTTTCATATCTGGGCCGATTATAGCATGAAAACCAGCCGCTGGCGCATTTGATGGAAGTTTTCCAAAAACAATACGAATGATAGGTTTGCCCAAAACATTCGCATTGTTGTCCGCCTTGCACAAATCTATAATATGCTCAGGCGTGGGTGCGTGCGCTCGCATCCAAAAGACCAATCGAATAGGAGGAAGTCAAATGAGGAAACTGCTGTCGCTGCTACTGTGCCTGGTGCTGCTGGGCTCGGTCGCGTCCGCGTTGGCTCAGGCCGACTACACCGGCCGGAAACTGGACGTGCTGTTCATGGTCGGCGGTCAGGGCAAAATGGCCGACCCCATCCTGGCCAAGCTGGAGGAGAAGCTGCCGGGGCTGGAGACCACCGTGGTGTACGACCATATGGCGGCGGACATCCTGCGCAACCGCACCCTGGCCAACGACATGCCCGACATCTTCGACGTCAACCAGGGCTTTTATGACTACCTGTCCGCCATCGACGAGGGCGTCGTCAAGCCGCTGGACTTCCTCTACGATACGCCCTGCGTGGACGACCCCTCCAAGACCCTCAAGGACATCCTCAACTTCCAGACCATGAACCGGGGCTACGTCGGCGGGAAGTACTACATGATTCCCGACACGCTGTACACCTCCGGGCTGTGGTACGACGCCAAGATGTTCCGCGACAAGGGCTACGAGGTGCCCAAGACCTGGGACGAGTTCGTCGCCCTGGGCGAGAAGGCCAAGGCGGACGGCAAGTACCTGCTGCTGTACACGACCAAGTACGGCGGGGAATACTTCCAGCAGTACTGGTTCGACCCGCTGCTGCTGTCCCTGGACGTGAACGCCTTCGGCGATATCCAGAACCTCAAGGAGAATGCCTGGAGCAACCCGGCGGTGCGCAAGGCGCTGGAACTGACCGTGGATCTGATCGACAAAGGCTACGTGGACCAGGTGTCCGGCACGCTGGACATCCCGGAGACGCAGATGGAGTTCTGCAACGGCAACGTGCTCTTCTACGCCTGCGGCTCCTGGCTGGAGGCGGAGATGGCGGGCAACTGGCCGGAGGGCTTCGAGCTGACCTACCTGGCCTTCCCGCCGCAGAAGGAAGGCGAGCCCAGCTACAACATCGTCGCCCCCGTCGTCAGCGCCGTTTCCGCGTCGACGCAGAACGAGGACCTGGTCAAGGAATACTACCGCTACATGCTCTCCGACCCGGAGACCACCCAGAAAATCGTCGAAACCACCTTGAACGGCCTGCCCATCAAGGGGTTCTCCGAGAAGTACGGCCACCTGCTGCCCGCCTCGGTCAACTCCTGCTGGCAGCAGATTGACTCCGGCCGCGTGCTGAGCGTCAGCAGCAATCTGGGGCAGTTCTACAACGACATCATCGACCTGCTCAACGACCTGAGCGGCGCGCTGACGGCCAAGACGATGTCGGTGGACGAGTACATCGACACGCTCAACCAGTTCTTCGCGGACAAAATCGCCGACGAGGACGTCATCAAGCGGCCTTACGAGATGGACGCGCTGATGGAGGCGCTGAAGGAGTACCGCTAAAGGGAAACATCCCGCCGGATGAAGGCGGGCGCATGCCGCGGCGGCCCGCCGCGCGTCAGAAGGGCGTCAGGCGGGCCCGCCAAAGCCTACGGGATTATCTGAATCAAGGGACGAAAGGAAGGAACACACCGTGAAAAAACTGCTGTCGCTGCTGCTGTGCCTGGTGCTGCTGGGCTCGGTCGCGTCCGCGCTGGCCCAGGCCGACTATACCGGCAGGAAGCTGGACGTGCTGTTCATGGTCGGCGGCCAGGGACAGATGGCCGACCCCATCCTGGACAAGCTGGAGGAGAAGCTGCCGGGGCTGGAGACCACGGTCATCTACGACCACATGGCCGCGGATATCCTGCGCAACCGCACCCTGGCCAACGACATGCCCGACATCTTCGACGTCAACCAGTACTTCTACAACCACATGGCGGCCATCGACGAGGGCATCGTCAAGCCCCTGGACTTCATCTATGACGTCCCCTGCGTGGACGACCCCTCCAAGACCATCCGGGACATCCTCAACTTCCAGACGATGTCCATCGGCCACGTCGGCGACCACTACTACCTGATGCCCGACACGCTGTACACCTCCGGGCTGTGGTACGACGCCAAGATGTTCCGCGACAAGGGCTACGAAGTGCCCAAGACCTGGGACGAGTTCGTCGCCCTGGGCGAGAAGGCCAAGGCGGACGGCAAGTACCTGCTGCTGTACACGACCAAGTACGGCGGGGAATACTTCCAGCAGTACTGGTTCGACCCGCTGCTGCTGTCCCTGGACGTGAACGCCTTCGGCGATATCCAGAACCTCAAGGAGAATGCCTGGAGCAACCCGGCGGTGCGCAAGGCGCTGGAACTGACCGTGGATCTGATCGACAAAGGCTACGTGGACCAGGTGTCCGGCACGCTGGACATCCCGGAGACGCAGATGGAGTTCTGCAACGGCAACGTGCTCTTCTACGCCTGCGGCTCCTGGCTGGAGGCGGAGATGGCGGGCAACTGGCCGGAGGGCTTCGAGCTGACCTACCTGGCCTTCCCGCCGCAGAAGGAAGGCGAGCCCAGCTACAACATCGTCGCCCCCGTCGTCAGCGCCGTTTCCGCGTCGACGCAGAACGAGGACCTGGTCAAGGAATACTACCGCTACATGCTCTCCGACCCGGAGACCACCCAGAAAATCGTCGAAACCACCTTGAACGGCCTGCCCATCAAGGGGTTCTCCGAGAAGTACGGCCACCTGCTGCCCGCCTCGGTCAACTCCTGCTGGCAGCAGATCGACGCCGGCCGCGTGCTGAGCGTGGGCGACAGCATGCCGCTGTTCTACAACGACTGCGTGGACCTGCTCAATGACCTGAGCGGCGCGCTGACGGCCAAGACGATGTCGGTGGACGAATACATCGACACGCTCAACCAGTACTTCGCGGAAAAAATCGCCGACGAGGACGTCGTGAAACGCCACTTCGACATGGAAGGCATCATGGAGGCCCTGAAAGAGTACAGGTAAGTTCCGGGGGCGGCCGGGAGGGAAACCTCCCGGCTGCCCGATTCGTTCACGGAGAAAGGTTTGGCTTCAATGACCACAATTGGTTCCGGGCAAAACACGGCGCCGGCTTCCGGGGGCGCCGGCGGAAAAGTGAGGCGTTCACACGCGGAGCGCTCCAGGAGATGGTTCATCTTCCTGTTCTCCGTGCCCGCGCTGGCGTTTTACTTTTTCTTCCGCTTCCTGCCTTCCATCATGGGGTTCGCCATCAGCCTGTTCAACTGGAAGGGCGTCTCCCTGAACATGAAGTTCATCGGGTTTGATAATTACAGCCGGTTGTTCCAGGACAGCGTGTTCTACAAGGCCCTGGGCAACCACTTTTACATTTACCTGCTCAATACCGCCATCGTTTTCGTCCTGGCCATCGCGCTGGCGGTCCTGATCACCAACAGCAAGCTGAGGGAGCGCAATTTCTACCGCATCATGCTGTTCTTCCCCTCGGTCGTGCCGGCGGTCATCGTCAACGTGCTGTGGGTCAGCGTGTACAACCCCAATATCGGCATGCTCAACAGCCTGCTGGGCATGCTGGGCATCGCGGGGCAGAACTGGATCGGCGACGGGGCCATCGTCAAGAACTCGCTCATCTTCGTCATGGTATGGTATTCCCTGGGCTTTTACATGGTGCTGTTCATGGCGGCGGTGCTCAACATCCCGGCGGACTTGTTCGAGGCTTCCCGCATCGACGGCGCGGGGACCGTCCGGCAGACCTTCTCCATCACCATCCCGCTCATCTGGGAGCAGGTCCGCACCGCGCTGGTGTTCTTCATCGTCACCTCCTGCGGCGTCGGGTTCAACGTCGTGTTCATGCTGACCAAGGGCGGGCCCAGCAAGGCGTCGGAAATCCTGCCGTCCTACATGTATTTGCTGTCCTTCGGCGGCCAGAGCAAGTTCGGCTACGCCATGTCCGTGGCGGTCATGATCATGCTGATCACCACCTTCCTGGCCCTGCTGCTGCTGCGCCTGACCAAGCGCGAAAGCCATGAGATATAAAGAGGCGAAGAGATGACAACGAGAACAGACGATTTGAGAAGCGGGGTCAAACAGGCGCTTCTGCACAACCTGATCCGCATCCCGCTGCTGCTGTACGTGATGACCATCATCGTCCCGTTCGTGTTCATGCTGATCAACTCCTTCAAGTCCAGCCGCGAGTTTTACAACAACTTCTGGAGTTTGCCCAGCACGTTCAACTTTGACAACTATCTCCACGCCATCGAGACCAGCGGCATTCTCCACATGTTCGGGAATACCGTCTTCATCGTCCTGAGCGCGCTGGTACTCAACATCCTGGCCTCCTCCATGATTGCCTACGTGATTGCCAGGAGCCGGTCCCGCGTCGGCGAGGCGATGTACAAGTTCTTCCTTTTCGGCATGCTGACGCCCGGCATCGTGACCCTCATCCCCCTGTTCCTCATCGCGCGCACCATCGGGCTGTTCAATACCCGCGCCATTTTAATCCTGGTGTATACGGGGTTCGAGGTGCCCTTCGCGGTGTACGTGTTCACCTCCTTCTACAAGACGCTCCCCAGCGTGCTGGAGGAGGCGGCCTATATCGACGGGGCCAGCCGGTACAAGACCTTCTGGCGCGTCATCTTCCCCCTGTCGATGCCGGGGGTGATTACGGTGGGGGTCTTCAACTTCATCGAGTACTGGAACGACTATCTCATCGCGATGACGCTGATATCCAGCGATGAGAAAAAGACGATTTCCCTGGGCGTGATGCGGCTGCAGGCGGCCAACAACGTCCGGACCGAGTGGGGTCAGCTGTTCGCGGTCTGCGTCATGGTCATCCTGCCGGTGCTGCTGATTTACATCATCTTCCAGCGCTACCTGACCAGCGGCATGACGGCGGGCGCCGTCAAGGGATAAACGCCGCGATTTTTGGAAAGTCCGACGGAAGCGCGGCGGCCGCCGGCCGGCCGCCGCGGCGGTTTTGAATGCCGGAACCAAACCCAGGCAAAGGAGAAATGGGGAAGCATGAGAAAGATCAGAATCGGCTGGGCGAGCGTCAGCATCACGCCGGACCGGCCCGTATTGATGCTGGGGCAGATGTAC
>ENA-UOUL01001040-UOUL01001040.1-bioreactor-metagenome-genome-assembly--contig:-NODE-1040-length-42825-cov-4.436769_pt1 | contig 42825 bp, 40 predicted proteins | sample MGYA00249838_ERZ747220 | MGnify/ENA primary metagenome ERZ747220 (study PRJEB28778, sample SAMN05720191) | bioreactor metagenome | isolation source: Anaerobic biogas reactor | place: USA:Washington... | reverse complement strand
GATAGATGAAAGCCCCTAGCGGGGCTGAGGGATCGCGCCCCGTTAGGGGCGGGCGTCTGGGATAGCCCGGCGGTTCACCGCCGGGCGTGCGTGGCGGGGCGCATGCCGCCGAGGCGAGGCCGGGGGGTGAACCCCTCCGGCTAGGATAGATGAAAGCCCCTAGCGGGGCTGAGGGAGTGCGTCCCGCTAGGGGCGGGCGTCTGGGATAGCCCGGCGGTTCAACGTCGGGCGTGCGCTCCAGAGGGAGACAGATCATGCGCATAGCCATCGGAGCTTTCAGTCACGAGGCCAACACCTTCTGCCCCAGCCTGACCGGATGGGATGCCTTTGGCTCCCGGCGATTGGTGCGCGGGGAGGCGATGCTGCAGGGGTTGGCGGGCACGAACACGGAGGAGGCCGGGGCGATGACGGCCCTTTCCGAGCGGTCGGACTGCCAGGTGATACCCACGTTGGCGGCGCGGGCGCTGTCGGGTGGGCCGGTGCTGGCCGATGTGTTTCACGACGTACTGGACGAATTGCTGCAGCGGCTGCGCGCGGCGCTGCCGGTGGACGGCGTGCTGCTGGTGCTCCACGGGGCCATGATGTCGACGGACGACCCGGATGCCACGGGGGCCATCCTTCAGGCGGTGCGGGACCTGGTCGGCGCGGAGGTGCCGGTGGTCGGCACCCTCGACCTGCACGCCAATGTGACGGCCCGGATGGTCGAGTGCGCGGACGCCCTGATCGGCTACCACACGGCGCCCCACGTGGATATGTACGAGGCGGGCGAGACGGCGGCGCGGGTGCTGCTGGCGACGGTGGACGGCCACGCACGGCCGCGCATGGCGCTGGCGCGCCTGCCGATGATCGTCCCCTCGGAGAACGCCCGTCACACCGACGGCCCACTCTCCGAGGTTATCGCCATGGCGCGCGAGCTGGAGGCGACGGGCGCCATCCTGCACGGCGGCGTCTACCCGGTGCAGCCATGGCTCGACATAAGCGATGTGGGGTGCTCGGTGGTCGTGGTGACCGACGGCGACGCCGATGCCGCCCGGCGACACGCCGATCACCTGGCGCGGGCCTTCTGGGAGCGGAGGGCGGCGTTCGAGCCCGACCTCGTGCCGCCGGACGAGGCGCTGCGCCGCGCCCTGGCGCGGCCGTCGGGCACGACGGTGTTGTGCGACTCGGCCGATTCGCCCACCTCGGGCTCCACCGGCGACAGTACGGTGATCCTCCGGGCGGCGCTCGATGCCGAGCCGTTGTCCGGGCGGGTGCTGCTCAACGTGGTGGATGCGCCGGCGGTGAGCCGCGCCATGGCGGCCGGGGTCGGCGCGACGGTCACGGTGCGGGTCGGGGGGCGCCGGGCGCCCGCCTTCTTTGAGCCCGTCGAGTTTACGGGCCATGTGAAGACGATCTCGGACGGCGTCTTTCGATTCAAGGGCCCCGGGATGCGCGGCACGGTGCAGACCATGGGGAGGGCGGTGGTGCTCACGCGGGGCGAGATCCACCTCGTGGTGATGGAGCGCGCCGTGTCCCAGTGGGACCCCGAGCTGTACCGTAGCTTGGGGGAAGAGCCGGCTGACGCGCGGGCGGTGCAGGTCAAGTCGCCGGCGGCGTTCCGCGCCGCGTATGGCGAGATTATGGATGAGGCGATCATCGTAGCGTCGCCCGGCCCGTCGACGCCGTATCTCACGTCCCTCCCGTGGCGCCACATTCGGCGGCCGCTCTACCCGTTCGATCCGGATGTGGCGTTCTAGGCAGCGCCGGCGCGCCCTCGGGTGCGGTATGGCAGCGCTCAGCAGTGGAGGTGCGTCGTGTCACTGCTTCTACAGCTCGTGCTGGTGCCTCTGGTGTTCTGTCTCATGGAGGGGGTGGCGTGGGCGCTCCACAAGTACGGCATGCACGGCTTCTTGTGGGTGCTCCATGAGGATCACCATCGCGGCCACAGGGGGTGGCTGGAGAAGAACGATTCCTTTGCGGCCTTTTTCAGTGTCCTCGCCATCGCCCTGTTCATCCGGGGCGTCCAGGGCGGCATCAACACCTTCTTCTTTGTCGCCATCGGGGTGACGCTGTACGGCATCGGCTATGTGCTGTTCCACGACATCACCTTCCACCGGCGCATCCGGCGCATCCGCGTGCCGCGCAAGGGGCGCTATCTGAAACGCATCATCCGCGCGCACGCGGCGCACCACCAAAAGAGCACCCGATATCAGGGGGTGTCCTTTGGCTTTCTGTGGGCGCCCCGCCGCTACGATGTGGATGCCTGAGACGCGCGGCGGGCCGCCTCGTCCTTGAGCCGCCGCCCGCTACGCGCCGACTCGACGGACCTCCCAATGCCCCCGTCAGATCCCCTTCGCCTCTCCGAATTGACCCTAGTTGAGCGATATTATAAGATATTGGCATGGCGCTGACCGCAGTGGCGCTGGAAGGGAGGACGTCATGGCGCCGACGGGCGAGGCGCCCGGCGGGCGCGTCCTAATCGGCTTGATGGGCGACGTCATGCTGGGGCGCCTGGTGGATGAGGCCATCCCCACGGTGGGGTATGCCTATCCCTGGGGCAATCTGCTGGGGGTGTTGCGCAGCACCGACCTGAACCTCGCGAACCTCGAGACGACGCTGACCACGAGCAGTGATCCGGCCGTCAAGATTTTCACGTTCAAGGCAGCGCCCGATCGCGTGCGAGTGCTCTCCGAGGCGCGCATTGACGTCTGCAACCTGGCCAACAACCACATCCTCGATTATCACGGCCCGGGGCTGGTCGAGACGTTGGAGGTGCTCGACGTGGCGGGCATCCGGCACGTGGGCGCCGGGCGCACCGCCGTCGAGGCCGCCGCGCCGGTCGTCGTGGAGCGGCGTGGCGTCACCGTCGGTATCGTGGGGTACACCGACAACGAGCCTGGCTGGGTGGCCGATGAAGGTCGGCCGGGCACGAACTATATCGACGTGAACGACATCCCCCGCGTGCAGAGCGACGTCCGGGCGCTGAAGGAGCGCGTGGATCTCGTCATCGTCACGATCCACTGGGGCCCGAACATGCGCCTCAAGCCGACGCCCGGGTTCCGGCGCTTCGCCCATGCCGCGATCGACGCCGGCGCCGATGTGCTCCACGGCCACAGCGCCCACGTGTTCCAGGGGATCGAGGCGTACAGCCGCGGCCTGATCCTCTATGACACCGGCGATTTCGTCGACGACTATGCCGTCGACCCGCGGCTGCGCAACGACCTCTCCTTCCTCTACCTCGTGCAGGCCGATGGGGCGGGCGTCGCGGCGCTGGAGCTGATTCCCGTGCGGATCGCCAACCTGCAGGTCAACCGCGCCGAGGGTGACGATTACCGCCTGGCGGTCGACCGGATCGCTGCGCTCTCTGCCGAGTTCGGCACCGAGGTGGTCGAGGCCGAGCCGGGCCTGCTTCGCGTGCCGCTGGCGGTTAGGGAGCGCTGAGCGGCGTCCGGTCGCCTCCGGGCGCGATGATAGATGGAGGATGCGTCATGCCACCCCAAGCGATTGAGCGTATCTCGGATACCATCTGGCAGTTGCCCGTGAGCTACAAGGAGGGGATGCGCGTGCCGGCGCGCATCTATGCCACGGCGTCGCTCCTCGAGGCGATGGACGATGGCGTGTTCGACCAGGTGACCAACGTGGCCATGCTGCCGGGGATCCTGGACTATGCCTTCTGCATGCCAGACGGCCACTGGGGGTATGGCTTCCCTATCGGCGGCGTGGCCGCCGTGGACGCCGAGACGGGCGTGATCTCTCCCGGCGGCATCGGCTTTGACGTGAACTGCGGCATGCGCCTGGTGCGCACGAACCTCACTGAGGAGGAGGTGCGGCCCCGCCTGCGCGAACTCGTGGACGGGCTGTTCGAGCGCGTGCCGGCCGGTGTGGGCAGCTCGGGATTCGTCCGGGTGTCGCCCGAGACCTTTCGCGAGGTGGTGGAGCAGGGGGCGCGCTGGTGCGTCGACCACGGCTACGGCTGGGAGGAGGACCTGGAGCGTACGGAAGAGCGGGGCGTCATCACCGGCGCCGACGCCACCAAGGTCAGCGAGCGCGCCGTCAAGCGGGGGCATGACCAACTGGGCACCCTGGGATCGGGCAACCATTACCTGGAAATCCAGGTCGCCCGGCCGGATAACGTCATCGACCCCGAGTTGGCCCGCGCGTTCGGCATCACGCTGCCGAGCCAGGTGGTGGTCATGTTCCACTGCGGCAGCCGCGGGTTCGGGCATCAGGTCGCGACCGACTACCTGCAGCGCTTCCTGAAAGTCATGGAGAGCACTTACGGGATCCAGGTCCCCGACCGGGAGCTGGCCTGCGCGCCGTTGCAGTCTCCGGAGGGGCAGGACTATTACGCCGCCATGAAGTGCGCCATCAATATGGCCTTCGCGAACCGCCAGGTCATCCTGCACCGCATCCGCGAGGTGTTCTCGGACGTCTTTGGTCGCGACCCCATGGACCTCGGCCTGCACCAGGTGTACGACGTGGCCCACAACACCGCCAAGGTCGAGCGGCACGTGGTGGACGGCGAGGAGCGCGAGGTGCTGGTGCACCGCAAGGGCGCCACCCGCGCCCTGCCCCCGGGCGCCGCCGATCTCCCCGAGGAGTACAAGGCGACGGGCCAGCCGGTGATCATCGGAGGGAGCATGGAGACCGGCTCGTATCTCCTGGCGGGAGTCGAGAGCGGGGACCAGACCTTTTACTCGACGGCACACGGCAGCGGGCGCACCATGAGCCGCCGCCAGGCCAAGAAGCAGTTCCACGGCAGGACGCTGCAGCGCGAGATGGAGGAGCGCGGCATCTATGTACGCACAGCCTCTTTCTCGGGCCTCGCCGAGGAGGCCGGCGGGGCGTACAAGGATATCGACGAGGTGATCCTGGCCACCGAGCTGGCCGGCATCAGCCGGCGCGTGGTGCGGCTGTCGCCCATCGGCAACGTAAAGGGGTGAGACGATGGAGGAGAGGACGCCCATCGCGCTCATCACCGGATCGCTGGGCAGCGGCAAGACGACGCTCCTGCGGCGCGTGCTGGAGCAGGAGATGGGCGCACGCCGCCTGGCAGTGCTCATGAACGAGTTCGGCGAGATCGCCATCGACAGCCGCGTCATCGAGGGGGAGCACGTGCGCATCGTCGAATTGGCCGGTGGGTGTGCCTGCTGCGCGCTGGCGGGTGAGTTCGAGGCGGCCGTCAACGAGATCATCGACCTGCTGCACCCCGAGATGATCGTCATGGAGGCCACAGGCGTGGCCGAGGCGGACTCGCTGGTGTACATGGTGGAGGAGGACCTGCCCCGCACGAGGCTGGATAGCGTCGTCTATATCGTTGACGCCTACGCCAGTCTACGGTATCCTGCCGTGGGCTATGCGGCGCGCAGCCAGCTCGAGGTGGCGGACATCATCCTGCTCAACAAGGCGGATCTCGTGCCGCCCGATGCTCTGCGAGACGTGGAGGAGCAGGTGCGCGCCTTTAACGCGACGGCGCCGGTGGTGCCCACGGTGCGCTGCGACATCGAGGTGGGTCTGCTGTTCGGCCTGGCCACGGGCCGCTCGGCGACGCGCCCCATGCCCGCCCCGGAGCATGGCTTCGACGCGTTCAGCTACACCAGCGACGGCGTGCTGGATCGCGAGCGTTTCGATCGGCTGATGGCGGACCTGCCCCCGGAGGTGTTCCGAGCCAAGGGGTTCGTGCGCCTGGACGACGGTGGTTACCTGTTCAATTATGTGGCGGGGCGAGCGGAGCGCGAGCCGCACCACGCCGCGGCCACCGAACTCGTGTTCATCGGGCGTGGCATCGACCAGGTGCGCGACCTGGTCCTGGCCGGCCTGCGCGGCGCCGAGGCGTGAGATGCCCTATCACTACCTGGACGACATCGCAACAGCCGATGTGGCCTTTGAGGCGCACGGCGATACGCTCGAAGAGGTCATGGTGGCGTCGGCCGACGCCACCATGAACGTGATGGTCGACGACCTGGGCAGCATCGCCGACCGAGTGCGGCGCCCGATCGACGTGCAGGCGGCCGAGCCGGACATGCTCCTGTATGCCCTGCTGGAGGAACTCGTCTACCGCAAGGACGCCGAGCGGCTGCTCCTGCGGGTGCCGTCGGTGCGCATCGAGGAGCGGAACGACGGGCTGACGCTCTCTGCGGAGGCCTACGGCGAGACGCTCGATCCGGCGCGCCACCGGCTGCTGGTGGACGTCAAGGCGGTGACGCTGCACCGCTTTCTCGTCGAGCGCACCGAGTCAGGGTGGCGAGCCACCGTCATCCTCGACATCTAGTCTGCCCTACGCCCCACAGCAAGGAGGTACCGCCATGGACGCGAGCGCGCTGCGCCGCATCTACCTGGAGTTCTTTCGAGAGCGGGGGCACGCCGTCATCGGCGGCGCCCCCCTGATCCCCGAGCACGACCCCAGCGTGCTCTTTACCACCGCCGGCATGCATCCCCTGGTGCCCTTTCTGGTGGGCGAGCCGCACCCCGCGGGCAAACGGTTGGTCAACTATCAAAAGTGCGTGCGCACCGACGATATCCTCGAGGTCGGGGACGAGGTGCACCTGACCTTCTTTGAGATGCTGGGCAACTGGTCGCTGGGCGACTACTGGAAGGAAGAGGCGATCCGCTGGAGCTACGAGTTCCTGACGGAGCGCCTGGGGCTCGACCCCGAGCGCCTGTACGTGACCTGTTTCGCCGGCGACGAGGACGCCCCGCGCGACGACGAAGCCGCCGCGGTGTGGCGCGACCTGGGCATCCCGGAGGCCCGCATTACCTTCCTCTCCAAGAAGGACAACTGGTGGGGGCCGGCCGGCGCCGTCGGGCCGTGCGGCCCCGATACCGAGATGTTCTACGACATGCAGCCCGACGGCCCGCCGGGAGAGGATCCGGCCACCAACAAGGCGCGCTTCTGGGAGGTCTGGAACGACGTTTTCATGCAGTACGACAAGCAGCCCGACGGCCGCTACATCCCCCTGCGGCAGCGCAACGTAGACACGGGGATGGGCGTCGAGCGCACCCTGGCGGTGCTCACCGGCGCGCCGTCGGTGTACGAGACGGAGCTGTTCGCTCCCATCGTCGACCGCGTGCGGTCGCTGGCGCGCGAGACTGACCGTTACGCCCTGCGCGTGGTGGCCGATCACATCCGCGCCGCCACGTTCATCCTGGCGGAGGGGATCCTGCCCGGCAACCTCGATCAGCCCTACGTGGCGCGACGCCTCATCCGGCGCGCCGTACGCTATGGGCGCGAGTTGGGGATACGGGGGCATTTTCTTGGCGCGCTGGCCGACGTGGTCGTGGAGGTGATGGGCGACGCCTACCCCGAGCTGCCACAACATCGCGACCACATCCTGACGGCGCTGGACGAGGAGGAGGCGCGCTTTCAGCGCACCCTGGAGCGGGGCGAACGCGAGTTCGACAAGACGGTGGAGCGGGCGCGCGTCGAGGGGCAGCGCGAGCTGCCCGGGGCGGCGGTGTTCCGGCTCTACGACACCTACGGCTTTCCGCCGGAACTCACCGAAGAGATGGCGCGTCGCGAGGGGCTGTCGGCCGACATGGAGGGATACCGGCGCGCCTTTGAGGAGCACCAGGAGCGCTCGCGCCAGGGGGCGGCAGCGCGGTTCAAGGGTGGCCTGGCGGAACGCTCCCCCGAGACGACGCGCCTACACACGGCCACGCACCTGTTGCAGGCGGCGCTGCGCCGTATCCTCGGCGAGCATGTGGAGCAGCGGGGCAGCAACATCACCGTGGAACGGCTGCGCTTTGACTTTACCCATCCCGCGCGCGTGACGCCCGAGGAGCTGCAGGCCGTCGAGGCGCTGGTCAACGAGCAGATCGCGCGTGACCTGCCCGTCACCTGGCGCGAGATGACGCTGGAGGAGGCGCGGGAGGCGGGCGCCATCGGCCTCTTTGAGGGGCGCTACGGTGATGTGGTGCGCGTCTATGCCGCCGGCGACTTTTCGCGGGAGGTCTGCGGCGGGCCGCACGTCGAGCACACCGGCGAGTTGGGGCGTTTTCGCATCGTCAAGGAAGAGGGGATCGGTGCGGGGCTGCGGCGCATCCGCGCGGTACTCGAGGACAACGAGCAGCAACGTGGCTGAGGATCAGGCATTGCCGCTTCATCGGGCCATCGCGGAGACGGGATCGCCTACCGAGGTGCACGTGCGTCCCATGGACGAGGAGGAGCGCGGGCAGGTACGCGCCGTGGCGCGACGCGCCTTCCCGCCCATCGCCTGGCTGTTCTTCTCCTGGAAAAAGGACGCGCTGGTGGCCGAGTACGACGGTCGCATCATCGGCGGCATCGTGCTGGACACGTTCCCTCTGCCGGGAGGGCGCAAGGCGGGCTTTATCAACTGGATCTTTACCGAGCCAGAGGCGCGCGGGCTGGGTGCGGGGCAGCGCCTGACGGAGGCGGCCCTCGAGCTGTTCGCAGAGCGTGGCTGCGATGAGGTGGCGGCGTGCGTCGAGGGGTACAATAGCAGCTCCAGCAAGCTCTTTGCCACGCGGGGGTTCGACATCCTGTCTCCCGGGGAGCAGCTCCGGCGCTACGGCATGGCGACGCCGCTGGTGTGGTGGCGCATGTTTCACCTGACCGACATCGGCCACTTTGTCTGGGCGCGACCGGGCGCGGAGGGCAAGCCGAGGCCGGCGCTCCAGTGGGCGGCGACGGCGGTCGTCAGCATGGCAATCATGGCGCTGTCGCAGTGGCGCCAGTCCTCTTTCGGCAGCCTCGACATGTCGTGGTTGGCAGCGAGTATGGCGGCGGTGCTCGCGGTGTATGGGTTGCGCCACGCCGGCATGCTGCTGGCGGCCAGGGCGCAGGGGATCCGCACCGAGTACCGGATGTGGGAATCGGCGATGACGTTGAGCCTGGGCTTGGCGCTGGTGTTCGGGGCGTGGTACCCCGTGCCGGGATCGCTCTATCCCGAGGGGCATCGCTGGAGGTACCGAGAGATCCTGCCGCGCTGGACGGCGGTGGCCCTGGCCGGGGTGCTGCCCGTGCTCCTGGTGGCCTGGGCGGCATGGGGGGCGCTGCGCTGGGTCGACGTCTCGCCCGCCGTCGAACCGTGGGTGGCGAGCTTGCGCGGCGTCGCCGTCTTTGCGGCGTTCTTTGACGCCGTGACGGCCTTTTTCCCCTTCACCAGCTATAACGGGCGTCGCCTGTGGGACCGTAGCCGGCTCCTATGGCTCGCGGTGGCGGTGCCGGCTGCCGCGTTGATGTTCGTGTGAGGGCGCTTGACGGACGCGGTGTACGGGGGTAGGCTTGCGCGGGCGTGTCCCCGTCGCGTATCCGCCGGCCTGCTCCGAGAGCCGCGCATCGTTCCACGGAGGTGATTGCCTGACGTGAGGCGCCAACACATACTCAGCGACAACTGGTTCATTCGCCAGATCGAGCACGATCAGCCCCTGGACGTCGGCGAATGGACGCGCCTGGCGGGGCGCGGGCCCGAGTGGCTTCCCGCTCACATGCCGGCGCAGGTGCACGACGTTCTCCTGGCCCACGACCGCATCCCCGATCCGCGCATCGGCCACAACGCCGCGGCGTGCGTCTGGGTCGCTCAGACCGACTGGGTCTACGCCTGCCGCTTCGCCACGCCTGAAGAGGTCGAGGGGCCGGCGCTGCTGCGCTTCAGGGGGGTGGATACGCTCTGTACCGCCTATCTGAACGGCGAGCAGGTCGGCGCCTTTGACAACCAGTTCCGCGAGTGGGTCGTGGACGTGACGGGCCGACTGGCGCCCACGGGCCAGCCGAACGTGCTGCTGCTGCGCTTTCGCTCGCCGCTACGCGCCGTGGAGGCCGTGCGGCAGCCGGCGGGCCACGTGGGGGTGGTGCCCACGTTCAAGTACGTGCGCAAGTCGCTGCAGGATTTCGGCTCCTATCTGGGGGTGCGCCCGCATCTCGCCAAGATCGGCCTGTTCGACGACGTGGTGCTCGATCTCCCCGACTGGACGCGGCTGGATGATGTCTGGGTGCGCATCGACCTCGAGCCGGGCCACGAGCGCGCCACCCTCTGGGTGCAGGTCGAGACGCAGGGCACCGGCCCCGAGTCAACGTTGCGCTGGAGCCTCGTTGATCCGCTGGGCCAGGTGGTCACGCGCGGCGAGGGCGACCCCATCGAGGGGGGGTTCAACGTCGAGGTGCGCCATCCGCAGCTCTGGTGGCCCCACACCCATGGCCGGCCAAACCTCTACACCCTGGACGTCGAACTCAAGCAGGACGGCGCGGTGCGTGATCGGCGCCAGGTCATGGTGGGGATCCGCGAGGTCCAGTTCCAGGACGCCGACATCGACACCGGCGAGCCGCGTTTTCGATTCACCATCAACGGCCGGTCGATATGGCTCCAGGGGGCGGGGTTGGCGCCCTTTGAGGGGCTGACCCATTGCTGGCGCCCCGAGCGGGCCATCCGCCTCATCGACCTGGCAGAGCGCGCCGGCATGAATCTGCTGCGCGTCTGGGGAGATGGCGATCTGCCGCCGGAGGCGTTCTATGACGCCTGCGACCGCCAGGGCATCCTGGTGTGGCAGGACTTCATGTTCGGCTATGGCATGTACCCCGACGATGACGCCGCGTTTTGCAGCAACGTGCGCGCCGAGGTGGAGGGGCTCGTGCGGCGACTGCGCAACCATCCCTGTATCCTCATGTGGGTGGGCGGCAACGAGAACTATATGGGGTACGACTTTGCTCACGGCGGGACGCCCACGGTGGGGCGGCGCATCTTTGAGGAGATCATGCCCGAGGCGTGCGAGCGCCTCGATCCCACCCGCATCTTTCACCCGAACTCGCCCTATGGCGGGCACGCGCCGAACTGGCCCCTGGAGGGCGACTGGCACGACTATACCACGGTCACCTTCTCGCACCGCGCCTCGGTGCCCCTGTTTGCCTCCGAGACAGGCCGTGTGAGCGCGCCGGCGGTGCACAACCTGCTCCGATTCATGGAAGAGGAGGACGTGTGGCCGCGGGACCACGACCCCGCCGCGCGGGTTCCCGGCGCCGTACGTTGGCCCCCCGAGTGGAGCTACCACGCCGCCGACGGCGCCTGGGAAAAGATCGGCGCCATCGAGCGCTACCCTGATCCCGCGGGGGCCGGCGACTTGGTGCGCGTGCTGGGCACGGCTCACGGCGAATACCTGCGAGAGCGCATCGAGAGGCAGCGGCGCGGCGTCCCCGATGGATCGCTCGATCGGGGCCGGCGCTGCTGGGGCAACATGGCGTGGCGCCTCAACGACTCCTGGCCCACCATCTACTGGAGCGTCGTCGACTATTACCTGGAGCCCAAGATCGCCTACTACTACCTGCGACGCGCCTATCAGCCGGTGCTCCTCTCGTTCGAACATACCCCCGACGAGCTGAACGTGTGGCTGATCAACGACTCGGATGAGCCGGTGCGCGGGCGGCTGGTGGTGCGCAGGATGCGGTTCGACGGGACCACTGTGGGGGAGGCGGTGACGGACGCGCAGGTCGGGCCCGGGGAGTCGGTGCGCGTCCTCTCGACGGAGGGGCTGGGGCCCATCTCGCTGCGCCACGAGTTCCTGGAGGCCCGTCTGGGCGCGCTCGAGGCGACGCACCTCCTCACTGCCGAACGCTACCTGGTCCTCCCGCGCGCGCGGCTCAGCGCTCGAGCCGTCGCCGGTGGCATCGAGATCGCTACCGACGTCTTTGCGCGACAGGTGGGCCTTGCGATGGAGGGCGTGAGCGGCGCCGTGTTCGAGGACAACTACTTTGACTTGGCGCCTCGCGGCCGTCGCACCGTCGCGGTGGTCGATCCGGCCGGTGGACATGAGGTCACGGTGCGCTGTCTCAACGGAGAGACGCTGCACGTTACCTTGTAGCGATCGAGAGTGGAGCTATAGATGGACCCCAAGTTGGATGCCAGGGCGGTCGAGTTGGGCGAGCGGTACGGTTACCCCATGCCGGTGGCGCGGCTGTTGGCGCTGGGCCGTCCGGCTCTCGGCGACCCTGACCGCTGGATCTCTGCCGCCGAGCTTGAGCTATCGACCGAGCATGTGCCCGAACTCATTCGTCTCATGATGGATGGGCGCTGGGATACACTTGAGGCATCGTCGCCCGCCGTCTATGCCCCCGTCCATGCCTGGCGAGCGCTTGGAGACCTGCGCGCCGAGGAAGCCATCCCGGCGCTGACTGCGCTGTTGTTCGGTAACGACGAGGTGTCTGACGATTGGGTAAGCGAGGACGTGCCCGTGGTGTTGGGCCTCATAGGCGCAGGCGCTATCCCCGCGCTCGAGAGCTATTTGGGTGCGTGTCGAGACGATCGCCCGAGCTGCCTTTCGGCGTCGCGCAGCATCGCGCAGGTCGGGATGCGCCACCCTGAGGAGCATGACCGCTGCGTGCAGATCCTGATGGCCAAGCTCGAGGGTCACGGCGAACAGCATCCGGCGCTGAACGGCTTTCTGGTTGGTGACTTGGTAGACCTAAAGGCGCAGGAGGCCATTCCGACCATCAGGGCAGCCTTTGAGGCCGGCAGCGTGGATGAGTCGATCCAGGGGGATTTGGAGGATGTCGAGATCCTCCTAGGGCTGCGGCAAGAGCGCTCGACGCCCGCGGAGCCCTTTGTCTGGGCACGATCCGATCCGGCTGCCACGGGGCCGTCGAGCGCTGATGAGGGCCGTGATGTGCGCGGGGAGAAGGCCAAGAAAAAGGCCAAGCGCAAGCAGGCCGAGCAGACGCGCAAGAAGGCGCGCCAACGGAAGAAGCGGTGACGAGCCAGGACAGCGGCTGGGGCAAGCCTACACCATCGGCGCAAGGAGCAACATGAAGATCACCGACATCAAGTGCTACCCCACCTGGGTGGGGCGTCGCAACCAGTTCATCGTCAAGGTCGAGACGGACGAGGGGATTCATGGCTGGGGCGAGGGGGGGGATGTCGTGGCGTGAACTCGCCCAGGAGGGGGCCGTCAAGCACTATCGCGAGTGGCTCATCGGGCGTGACCCCATGCGCCGTGGCGCGCTGTGGCAAGAGATGTACCGCTCCCAGTACTTTGAGGGGGGACGGGTCCTCGCGGCGGCCATCTCGGCCATCGACATCGCCCTGTACGACATCGCCGGCAAGGCGCTCGGCGTGCCCGTGTACCAGCTCCTGGGGGGCAAGCAGCGCAACTATGTGCCGTGCTTTGCCACCGTGGGCGGTCCGAGCTATGAGCAGGTGCGCGACCGGGTGCGGGCGCTCATGGACCTGGGCTGGAACGTGTTTCGCATCTTTTTGGCCACTCCAACAGCCGATCGCGCTGGCGGCATCCCCTCGCGCGGCGACGGGATCTTTGAGCCGCGCGAGTCGATTCCCCTGACCGCCGAGTGGATGACCAAGCTCCGCCAGGAGGTCGGCCTTGGGCCGGTGCTGGGCGTCGAGTACCACCACCGCCTCAACGTCGCCGAGGCGGCCTCCTTCTGCCAGCGCATGCCGAAAGGCACCCTCGATTTCCTCGAGGAGCCGATCCGCGACGAAAGCCCCGAGGCGTACGAGGCGCTGCGGCGCATGACCGACGTGCCGTTCGCCATCGGGGAAGAGTTCGCCAGCAAGTGGCAGTGGCTGCCGTACCTGGAGCGGGGTATTCCGAACTATGCCCGGGTGGATGTGAGTAACGTCGGCGGGCTGACCGAGGCGATGAAGGTGGCGGGCTGGGCGGAGGCGCACTACATCGACCTCATGCCGCACAACCCGCTGGGGCCGATCTGCACGGCCGCCACCATCCACTTGGGGGCGGCGGCGCCCAATTTCGCCTGGATGGAGACGTTCGAGCCGCCCGTCTCGACGTTCCCGCCGGACCCGGCGATGGACGAGCTGTTCCCGGTGCGCCCCAAGCTCGACGGCGCGGGGTTCCCCATCCTCGATACACCCGGCCTGGGCGTCGAGTTCAACGAGGAACTGGCGGCCAAGCAGGAGTGGAGGTTCGCGGAGCAGGAGCGCCTGCGCCGGCGCGACGGGTCGCATACCAACGCCTAGCGGGCAGCCCCACTCATCGAGGGTGGCCGGCGCGCTACGGCGGGACTATGGCGTGCCGATGCTATCGGCCCGCGGCTAACCATGGGGGCACGGCGGGAGGATCCGACTCTCCCACCAACCAATACAGCCTTGTGAAGGAGCAGCATGAAGATCACCGATATCAAGAGCTACCCCACCTGGGTGGGCCACCGCAACCAGCTCGTCGTCAAGGTCGAGACGGACGAGGGGATCTATGGCCTGGGCGAGTCCGGCTTCTCGGGGCGTGAACTCGCCGTGGTGGGCGCCATCAACCACTACCGCGAGTGGCTCATCGGCAAGGACCCCATGCGCCGCGGCGCGCTCTGGCAAGAGATGTACCGCTCCCAGTACTTTGAGGGGGGGCGCGTGCTCACCGCGGCCATCTCGGCCATCGACCTGGCACTGTACGACATCGCCGGCAAGGCGCTGGGGGTGCCCGTCTACCAGCTCCTGGGCGGCAAGCACCGCGATGTGGTGCCCTGCTTTGCCACCGTGGGCGGCCCGAGCTACGAGCACCTGCGCGACGGCGTCAAGCTGCTGCTGGAGAAGGGCTGGAACGTCATCCGCACGGGGATGGCACGCCGCTCCCTGGAGCGCCTCCCGAGCATGCACGCCGAGGACGAGCTGCTGTTCGAGCCCTGGGAGTCCCTCACCCTCACGGCGGAGTGGCTCACCAAGCTGCGCGCCGAGGTGGGGCTGGGGCCGGTGCTGGGGATCGACTACCACCACCGCCTGAGCGTGGCGGAGACGGCCTCCTTCTGCCAGCGCATGCCCAAGGGCACCCTCGACTTCCTCGAGGAGCCGATCCGCGACGAGACCCCCGAGGCGTACGAGGCGCTGCGGCGCATGACCGATGTGCCGTTCGCCATCGGGGAAGAGTTCGCCAGCAAGTGGCAGTTCCTGCCCTACATCGAGCGCGGCATCACGAACTATGCGCGGGTGGACATCTGCAACGTGGGGGGCTTTACCGAGGCGATGAAGGTGGCGGGCTGGGCGGAGGCGCACTACATCGACCTCATGCCGCACAACCCGCTGGGGCCGATCTGCACGGCGGCGACGATCCACCTCGGGGCGGCGGTGCCCAACTTTTCCTGGCTGGAGGTGCGCGTCTCACCGACGGAGAGCCGCACGCTGGACTGGGACCGCTTCCCGGTGCAGCCGACGCTGGAGGGCACGAGCTTCCCGCTCCCGGAGGCGCCGGGGCTGGGGGTAGAGTTCAACGAGGAGCTGGCCAAGGAACAGGCCTTCAAGTTCTGGGAGGCGCCGCACCTTCACCGGCGCGACGGGTCGCATACGAACTGGTAGAGGGCTGTCGGCGGACTCTGATCTCATCCCCTAAAGGGTATACAAATGGCAGGACAGAGGCTGTAGTGCAGCACTACAGCCTCTGTCCTAGTATGCGGCACCAGTCATTGGGCATGAAACGATGAGCGTGTACTCACGCCCTCACTCCACCCTCCCCACCCACTCTGGCGCAAACCGCCGCACGTCCTCGCGCAGTTTGAGCACCGCCAGGTCGCGCGCCTTGGCCTCGAGCATCACGTCGAACGCCCGCAGGCCCGCCGTCTGCCGCAGGAAGGCGACGAACTCGAAGGGGTTCACCAGGTCGCTGTGTTCCGTCCAGGTGGGCATCTTGACGCGAACTCCGGCGGCGGTGGGGCGGAACTCGGTACGGGGAGAGCTGACGTGCACCTTGGGCGTCACCCCTTGGGGCCAGGTGCTCAGGGCGAGGGCCAGCGCCTCGGTCCAGGGAATGCGCTCGGGGTTCAGCACGTGATGGTGGAGGGTGTCGAACACGACCCGCACGCCGCAGGCGCGGTGGATGCCCCACACGTCGTGAAAGGAAAAACGCCGGTCGTCGTTCTCCAGCACCAGGCGGCGGCGCGACGCCTCGGGCAGCGCCTCGTAACGCGCGATAAAGCGTGCGCAGGCCTCCTCAGCCCCGTCGTACACCCCGCCCACGTGCACCACGACGACGGCCTCGTCGTCCAGCCCCATAGCGTCGAGGATGGCCGCCAGCGTAGCCAGGTGCGCCCGCGAGCGCGCCGCCTGCTCCTCGTTCACCGCGTTCAACACCACGACGCTGTACGGGTGGAAGGAGAGGCGCACCCCCAGGCGCCGCGCCAGGGCACCGGCCGCCTCGAGTTCCAGCGCGCAGGCCTCCACCTCCCGCAGAGCGGCGCCCTCGTCCCCCTCCCACGCCGGCGCCAGTCTCGCGTGCATGCGATACATGCGCAGGCTGTGCACGCCCAGGTAGGTGAGGATGTCGCGCAGGTACACCAGGCTGGTGCTCAGTTGGGGCCGCTCGGGCCAGCGCCGTGCGTCGTACGATGGGATGTCGGCCCCGAACACGCGTACCGAGAACCCCAGGCGCATGGCACACCTCCGCGCGCGCAACTGACAGGCAGATGCAACGAGGGGGAAGCGGCGCCGCCCAGCGGTCACCCCTTCCCCCTCGATAGGCCAAGGCGACGCCTTGGCCATGGTAGCATATTCTGTTGCCCGGCGCACGCCCCCAGGACCCTGTGCGCCATGGCGCCGACGTCCCTTACGTCAGATAGTCACGCAACTGGCGGCTGCGGCTCGGATGCCGCAGGCGGTCCAGCGCCTCGTGCTCGATCTGGCGGATGCGCTCGCGCGTCAGGCCGAACTTGCGTCCGACCTCCTCCAGCGTATAGCTGCGCCCATCCTGCAGCCCAAAGCGCAGGCGCAGGATGCGCGCCTCGCGCGGCGTCAGCGTCGTCAACACGTCGTCCAGCTTTTCCTGGAGCAGGTGCTGATAGGCCGAGTCGGACGGCGTGGGCGCCTCCTCGTCGGGAATAAAGCTGCCCAGTTCGCTGTCCTCTTCCTCGCCCACAGGTTTCTCCAGCGACAGCGGCCGCTGCGAGACCTTGAGCATCCACTGCACCTTTTGTGCAGGCAGCGAGAGTTCCTTGGCGATCTCCTCCGGCGTGGGCTGACGACCCCAGTCCTGCTCCAACTGCTGGGCCACCTGGTAAACCTTGCGAATGCGGTCGCTCAGGTGCACGGGCAGCCGGATCACACGCCCCTGGTCCGCCAAGGCGCGCGTGATCGCCTGGCGAATCCACCAGGTCGCATAGGTGCTGAAGCGGTGTCCGCGCCGGTAGTCGAACTTTTCCACGGCCTTGATGAGACCGAGGTTACCCTCTTGAATGAGGTCCAGGAAGGGCACCCCCTGGCCCAGGTAGCGCTTGGCGATACTGACCACGAGCCGCGTGTTGGCTCGAATAAGGTGCGTACGCGACGCCTCCCCGAGGTCCTCCAGGCGCGTGAGGTGGTCCTTCTCGTCCTCGCTCAGGTCCTTGTTTTGAGCCAGCTCTTTGCGGGCATTGAGCCCCTGCTCGTACTGGCGCGCCAGCGTCACCTCCTGCTCTGCTGTGAGCAGGGGCACGCGAGCCATCTCTTTCAGGTACAGACTAATGGTGTCATCGCTGGCGATCTCGCTGAGATCGAACTGAGGCTCGGTCTCCGGCTCGGCCTGTTCGGCCGCCTCGGGCTCCTCGTCCTCATGCGAGACGGACTCGTCGCCGTCTTTCTTTTCCTCGCCGTACAGCACCTGAATGCCTTCCTCGCTGAGAAAGATAAAGAGATCCTCGAGTTCGGCGAGGTTCTCCTCCACCTCAGGGAAGACACCCATGATATCATCCAGCGTGACATAGCCCTGGGTTTCGGCCTTGGCCAACAGGGGTTGGACTAGTTTGTTATCTTTGTCGTTGATCTTTGTTACCATCACACCAGTGAACCACCTGTATGGAATAGGCAGCCATTCGGCCACCATGGTCGGTCAAAAGAAACCGCCGAGGCCAAGCCATCGGCGGACGGGGAGATGGCCCCCAACTCCAGGGCCTATTCGCCCGACCAGCTCGGACCCCGTACCAGTGCCTGTCAGGCCCTCGAACCGATGCACAGAAAGCCTGAGCCTCGGGTCCATAGCTTTCTGGTCGATTGTAGCCCATTATAGCATGTTGGGTAGTATATGTCAAGTAGTTTTGCGCCCGCCAATCTGAACGCCGGACGCAAAACGATACTATACCATGAGGGCCGCCGATTGTCAATACTTTCTGTAAATCCCAACCAGGGGCACTAGCGTTCTCTTGTTGCCCTTGAGACGTCCCCGGGCTCTCACCGGTTCCGGAGGCGCTTCCAGGCGATGGGGGACTGCGCGTGTTCCCGCCCTGAGGGTGAGCGGCGTGGAGCATCGCGGGAGGTGCCCCGGCAGTGGCGCGCGGCATCGCTTGCAGCGGCTTTCGCCTCATGCTATACTGCCCTCGGATGATGCTCCACCGGATGGCGCTCTCCTCTGGTTGGTGCCGTCCTTTGGATGCCATCCTTTGGATGGTCATCCGTGTATGCGCGTCGTCCGTTGGATGCCACCCTCTCCCGTGGCAGCACACCTTGTAGAATCGAGGGGGATACACCGTGACGTCGTTCATCGGCACCCATCCCATGCCCAACGGGGCGTCCCTAGCCCTCCGAGAGCATCAGGCCGCGATGCGCGTTCAGGAGGCAGCCTCTCTGGCGGGGCACATTCAGTCGTCGGCCGTGCAGCGGTTGATCGATCTGCTGGGCGATGAGCACCCCTTTGTGCGATGGCAGGCGGGCGTCTCCCTGGCGAATTCGGCCGCCCAACTCCGCCAGCGCGCCCGCTCCGGCTCCTCCATCTGGAGCCGCCAATCGCCCGAATTGACGTACAGCGGCCTCGTCGCGCTCCTGCGCGACGGCCTACAGGACAGCAACGCGCTGCGCCGCGAGGCTACCGCCGACATGCTCGGCCTGCTGGACCATGAGGTTGTCGTCGAGCACCTGGTGCAGTCGCTGGAGGATGAGGAGGCTTCGGTGCGTGCCAGCGCCGCCTCCGCCCTGGGCCGCATCGCCGACAAGTCGGCCGCGGACGCCCTCATTCCCAGCCTGTCGGATCCCTCGATCTGGGTGCGGCGCGCCGCCGCGGACGCCCTGGGCGCCATCGCGGACCCGAGTTCCGTGTCGGCGCTCCAGCTCGCCCTCGCCGATCGCCATCCGCTGGTGCGCGCCAGCGCCGTGTGCGCCCTGGGGCACATCCACGTGGCGCGCTCCCGCGAGATCGTGGAGCAGTGCTGCTCCGACCCCGACGCCACCGTGCGGTGGTACGCCGCCCGTGCCCTGGTCAAGATCGGCAGCGCCAGATCCCTGTCGGCCCTCGAAAAGGTCCGACGTGACGATACCGTGCTCTTTGGGCAGTCAACCGGCGAGCTTGCCGACCTCGCCATGGAGGCGATCGAGCATCGCGAATCGGGACCGTGGCACTGGCTGCGCAAACATTGGTTCGCGTTGCGACGCCGTTTGCGGCGCGCCCACGAGCGCTGAGGCCCATTCCAACGCCATGGGCGACGCGACGCGCTCCGACGCACCGCCCGAGGCGGATACACCATCGACGCGCCCTACACCCGCCGGCGAGCCGGACGCCGTCCGTCGCGTGGCGGATGCAGTCGTCCGTCGTGGCTTGTCTGTGCCGGCCATCGTGCTGCTCGAACTGCTGCGGCCGATGGGGTTCCTGTGCGGCCAGGCGCTGTGCGTCCTTGAACCGATCCTCACCCCCGTGACCGGGGGGGCGCACCGCCGCCTCGCTCGATTTCTCGAGGACGGCGACACCATCGATCGGCTCCTCTCGACCCTCGAGGAGCGGTGATCCAGCGGGCCCGTCCCGGCAAGGAGGATCTATGCAGGCTCTGATCGCCGAATTGGCCTCATTCTGCAGCTCCGACGGGCTCGAATGGGTTCCATCCGCGTACGGATGGTTTTCATCCGCGTTGCCCACCTCGGCCGACGTCGCGGCCCTCGCCATACTGCTAATATTCGTGCCGCTGTTCGTGGCCCTGTCGTTGCGCGCCAAGGGGGGACGGCGCATCGCGTTGCGGCCCATCCCCGCCTACAGCCGCCTGCGGGCGCTGGTGAGCCAGGGTGCAGAGAGCGGCCAGCCCGTGCACGTGGCCATGGGGATCGGCCGCCTGGGCACCGACGCCACCCTGGAGAGCCTCATGGGCCTCACCATCTTTGACTATGTGGCGCGGCGCGCCTCCGCCGCCAACCAGCCCGCCCTGGGCACCGTTGGCGACGCCACCATCCTGCCCGCGGCGCAGGCGGTCTTGCAGCAGGCGCGCGATGAGGCGGGACACGGCGAGCGCTATTCTGGGCGCGAGGTGCAATTCTACGGGCCGGAGCCTCTGGCCTACGCCGCGGGGGCGTACGCCGCCGTGGCGCGACAGCGGCCGCGAGGCACCGCACTCCTCGGCCGCTTTGGCGCGGAGGGGCTCTGGCTGGCCGAATCGGCGGCCGGCCTCGGTATGGCGCGCCTCGGGGGCGCCACCGACCCCTCTAGCGCGGCGCTCCTGACCGTATCGGTGGACAGCCCCTTGATCGGTGAGGAGGTGTTCGCTGCGGGCGCTTATCTCCATCGCCCCAGCCACCTCGGCAGCCTGGCGACGCAAGACATCTTTCGCGTCGTGGCCATCCTATCGATCGTCCTGGGCGTCGTTCTCACATCCTTGGGCTACTGGAGGTAAGGGGCAAGGGATGGCTAGGATCCTGGCAATCGTCGCGGCGGTCGTCTGCGGTCTGCTGGTGCTGGCCGACTTTTTTCTCGTGGTCCCCGTCATCGACGCCCTGGGCGCCGCCCTCATCGAGGGCGTGCTGATCCTGGCCGCCTTTGCGCTGATCCTCGGGGTCGTGAACCTGCTGGGTGTACACACCCGTATGAACGGCTCACCGAGCGCCCGGCGCTACAGCGCGATCCTCCTCGTCGCCCTGGTAGTGACGCTGATCGTCGGCCTCCTGCACCCCGCCTCCGAGCAACTCACCTGGATCTTTGACTATCTCTACTTCCCGCTGCAGGCCACCATGGGGGCGCTGCTGGCGTTCTTCTTGGTCAGCGCCGCCTATCGTGCCTTCAAGCTGCGGAGCGCGTCGGCCGTCATCCTGTTGGTCACCAGCCTAGTGGTGCTCATCACGCAGCTTCCCTTTAGCGCCGCCCTCTCGCCGCTGCTGCCCGCCGTCCGCGAGTGGATCTTTGCCATTCCCGTAACCGCGGGGGTGCGCGGCATCCTGCTGGGCGTTGCCCTTGGCACTACCGCCACGGCGTTGCGCGTGCTCCTCGCCGTCGACCACCCCTACGCCTGAGCGCGTGCCCATCAAGGAGCCACGGGGGATGATCCTTTGCCCGAGCTGTAGCCAAAGAAACCCAGAGGGCGCCAAGACCTGCCAGGCGTGTGGCGAGCCCATGGAGGGCTTTGTCTACCGCATCTGCCCCTCGTGCGACGCCGTGAACGCCGCCGAGAGCGCCTTCTGCCACCGCTGCCTCACCCCACTGGACGGCTCGGTGGCGCTGGATTCTGCGTCGGCCGACGACGTGCCGGTGACCCCCTATACACCACCCAGCGCCATGCCCAAGCCAGAGGCGCGCGCCCGCCCCAAATCGGCGCCCGCCTCCGCGGCGGACGCGGGGATGACGCCAATCATCACCACGCCGGTGCAGAGGCCGTCGGCGGATTCCCGCCGGGCGCCCGCGGATCTGCCCGCCCATCTCAACACCTATGGCGACGCGGCGTCCACCCCCGATCCGCTGACCCTGGCGCGCGATCCCCTCGTCGGGCTCGACCGGCTCCTCCCCTTCGAGGAAGGGGTGCTGGCTGCGCAGCGCTCCCCGCTCAAGCCCGCGCGGCGGGAGCGGGATCGCTCTCAGGAGGACGCCGACCTCTTTCATCGCGTGGCCACCGAGCCGGTACGCATGGGCGCGGCGGGCCGCGTCGTCGTGCCGGCCGCTGCGCCCCCCCTCCCGCGCTGGGGGCGCGCGGCGCTCTACCTGCTCGTGCTCTTGGCGGCCCTGGCGCCCTGGTGGAGCGGCAACCTGGCGGGACCATTCGTGCAGCCTCGCCCCAGTGTGATGGCTATGGCCGATGACCTGGCCGCCGTCCCCGAGGGGGGCGCCGCGCTGGTGGCCTTTGATTATGGGCCCGGCGCCGCCGGCGAACTCGATCCCCTGGCCACGGCCGCGCTACAGGCGCTCGCCGCGCGCTCGGTGCGCATCATCGCCCTGAGCAGCGATCCGGCGGGGCTGGGGCAGGCGCAGCGCGTCCTCGGCGCCATCGCCGCAGAGCTGCCGGACTATCGTTACGGCGCAGATTATGTCCTACTGGGGTTCGTGCCAGGGCAAGAGGCGGGATTGCGCGCCGTCGGTGAGTCCCTCGCGGGCGCCTTCCCGGCCGACTATGCCCAGGCGTCGCCCCTTACGGCGCTGCCCGCCATGCGCGACATCACCACGGTGCGCGACGTGGACCGCCTCATCGTCATCGCTGATGACGGGCAGGCGCCCCGCCGCTGGGTGGAGCAGGTCCAGAGCCGCACCGGCGTGGGCATCGACGCGCTGGTGACCGCCGCCGTGGAACCGCTGCTGGCGCCCTATCGCCAGTCCGGCCAACTCGGCCACGTCGTGAGCGGCGCCACCGGCGCCGTGGAGTACCGCCGCGCCGTCGGCATACCGGCGGATGCCCGGGACCAGACGGATGGCTATGCCGCCCTGGCCATCGTGCTGCTGGGGGTCGCCCTGATCACCAACGCCGCCGAGGCGGCCTCGTGGGGTCGGCGTGTCGTCGGGAACCGGCGCGCCCAGGGGCGCTCGGACCGCGGCCGCTGAGGCCCCGCCGGGGATGGAGGAGAGATGAGTGACGCGTTCGCGGGCCTGGTCGCCGCGCTGCCGGCCAACCTGCCCCAAACGGTGGGGGTCTGGGTCGCCGCTATCCTGACCCTGGCGGCCCTCAGCTATGTCTTTGGCGATAACCCCGCCTTTCGCGTGGCGCAGTACCTCTTTGTGGGCGTCGCGGCCGGCTATGCCGCCTCGCTGGCATGGACGAGCGTCCTGTGGCCGCGCCTGCGCCTCCTGCTGAGCGACCCCGTCGTCTACTGGCACTATGGCGTCTTTTTCGTCCTGGGCCTGCTCCTCCTGGCCCGGGGCTCGCGCTACGTCGCGCCGCTGGCGGCGTTGCCCCTGGGCGTGCTCTTTGGCACCGGCGCTGCACTGGCGTTGGGAGGCACGCTCACGGGCTCCCTCGTCCCCCAGGTGCGCGCCACCATCGTGTCCGTGTCGCCTGCCCACTATGGGGAGGGCCTCATCGCCTGGGCCTATGCCCTGGACGCGTTGCTGCTCGTCCTGGGGACCATCGCCGTGTTCGCCGCCTTTCACTTTTCGGCCCAAGGCCGGGGCAGGCTCGCGGTCGCGGGGCAGCGCCTGCTGGCCGTTTTTGGCGGCGCCGGGCGCGCCCTCATCATGGTCACCTTTGGCGCCCTCCTGGCCGGTGCGCTCCTCTCCTTCTTTACCATCCTGACCAGCCGCCTGGCGTTCCTGCTGAACGACTGGCTGGGCGTCTACCTGAACGTGGGGCTCTGACCCATGGCTGATGTTCAGCCCCCCCCGGCCCCCGCCGCGCCGGATGCCATCCTCGCCGCCGACGTGGGCAGCACCCGCACCCATGTATGCCTCATCGAGCGTGTCGAGGGGGCGTATCGTCTCGTGGCGCGCGCCGAATCCCCCACCACCTGGGGTGAGCCGGAGAACGACGTCACCATCGGCGTCTGTCGCGCCGTCCAGGACGTGGAGGCGATCGTCCAGCGCCCCTTGCTGGACGGCGACGGAGACATCCTGACGCCCATGGAGCCGGGCGGCGTCGCCGGTGTGAATACCTTTGTGGCCACCTCCAGCGCAGCGCCGCCGCTGCGCTGCGTCATCGTGGGGCTCACCGATGATCTGAGCGTTGAAAGCGCGGCGCGCACCTGTGCCGCGGCCAACACCGTGGTCACGCGCACCATCTCGTTGGGCGATACCATGCGCCGGTGGGACGACGCCACCCTCCAGTCGCTGCACCAGTCCCCCCCTGACGTGATCCTCATCGTGGGCGGCGTCGACACCGGCCCGGTGGCGCCCCTGGAGAGCGCCGCCCTGGTGCTGGCTACCATCTATGAGACGGTGGAGCCCGAGCGGCGGCCGGTGGTGGTCTTTGCCGGCAACCAGGAGGCGCGGCGCGCCCTGATGGACTTGTTGGCGCCCCTGTTCGACTATCGCGTGGTCGACAACGTGCGCCCCAACGTAGACGTCGAGACGCCGGGTGAGCTGCACCGCGAGTTGGCCGAGATCTATGAGCGCATCGCCCTGCCGCGTGTGCCGGGCTACGCCCGCCTGCAGAGGTGGGCGGCGGGGCCGGTTCTCTCCACCTTTGAGGCCCTGGGGAATACCCTGCGCTACATTGCGCAGCGCGACCGGCTGGAGCGCGGCGTCCTGGGGATCGACGTTGGTGGAGGCACCACCCACGTCGGCGCCGTGCGCGGATCGATCTACCAGTGGGCGGCGGCCGCCGGCATCGGCACCGGTCAGGGCGCCGATGCCCTGCTGCGGCTGGCGGGGCGCGACCGGCTCTTGCGCTGGTTGCCCATACCCCTCTCGACCACTGAGGCGGCGAGCTTTTTGCAGAACGCCCACCTGCGGCCGCACAGCATCCCCCAGACGATGGAGGACCTCGTCTTGGGTCATGCCATGCTGCGCGAGGCCGCCAGTATCAGCCTGGAACAGATGCGCCTCCTCTATTGGAGCCCGGAAGACGATGAGTCCTGGGGGGCGGGGCATGCGAGCGCTCGCCCCATGCCCTCGTTCGACCTCATCGCCGCGCGCGGGGGGTTCGTGGCGCACACCCCCCAGGATGGCCTGATCACCATGGCGCTGCTGGACGCCGTACAGCCCGTGGGACTCGTTCGCATCGTCACCGACTGGGCCACGATATGGCCGCAAGTGGGGGCCGTGGCGGCCGTCGCTCCTCTGGCCGCGGCACAGGTGCTGGCGCGCGACGGCTTCCACACCCTGGGGACCGTCATCGCTCCGACCGGCACGGGCAGGCCCGGGGAGATCGCCCTGCGCCTATCGATCGCTCGCGAGGATGGCAAGCCGCTCACCCTCGACGTCCCGGCGGGCTCGGTGCGGCGCGTGCCCCTGGCTGCCGGCCAGCGCGCCCGCATCCGGGTGTACCCCAGCCGCGCCTACGATATCGGCCTGGGCCGCCGGGGAGTCGGCGGGCAGGCGGAGGTCGTCGGCGGGAGCCTGGGCATCGTGATCGACGCCCGCGGCCGCCCGCTGCAGCTCCCGGAGGACGCGGAGGAATGCCGCACGCGCAACCAGTTGTGGTTGAGGAACCTCATCGATGATGATGCCGACGCGCCTGCTTGAGGTGCGATTTTCGCCCACCGCGCAGATCGTCCGGCGCCGGCTTCTGCCCGCGCCGGGGGAGGTGACGGTGCAGGTCGGCGATCACGTCGAGGCCGACGATATCGTGGCGCGCGCCCTCATCGAGGGTCAGTTGCGCTCCCTCGATCTCACCCGCGCCCTCCAGACCAGCGCACGCGCTGCGTTGCGCTGCGCGCGCGTGGCTGAGGGGACGCCCCTGGCCGCGGGCGACGTCGTCGCGCGGCGGCGCACCCTCTTGAGCAAGCGCGAGGTGACGTCCCCCTGGGCGGGAACGGTGCGCGGGGTGTGCGACGGCTGCCTGTTCCTGCAGGAGGAGCCCCAGGAGGTGCGGCTGCGCGCCCACCTGCCGGGCCGCGTCGTGGAGCAGTATCCGGGGCTGGGTGTCGCCGTCCAGACCAGCGGCGCCCTGGTGCGCGGCGTCTGGGGGAGCGGCGGCGAGGGGTACGGCCTCCTGGCCGTATGCGTCGATGCCCCGGGCGACGCCTTGCGCTGGAACTCGTTCGGTTTGCGCTATCGGGGGATGGTCGTGGTGGGGGGCACTCTGTACGACCCTCGCGCGCTCTATCGCGCCAGCCATTTTGGCCTGAGCGGCCTGGTGGTGGGCAGCATCGCCCCCGAGTTGATGCGGCTCGCCGCGACGCTGCGCTTACCCATCGTCGTCACCGAGGGGCTGGGGGCCATCCCCATGGCGGGGCCGGTGTTCGAGCTGCTGGCCCGGCACCACGGACGTCAAGCCGTCGTGGCGGGCCCGCAGGGCGAGGGGCAGAACGGCGCCGAACTCATCGTCCCGCTGCCCGGCGAGGGGGCGATGATGGCCCTCGTGCCGGCCCAGGCGATCGAGACGGGCGACATCGTGCGACTGACGCGCCCGCCCTTCATGGGCGCCATCGCGCAGGTCATCGCCCTGCCCGGCCGCCCGCAGGAGACCGCCATCGGCACGCACGCCGACGGCGCCGAAGTCCGGCTACAGGATGGGCGCAGAGTGTTCGTGCCCTATGTGAATATGGAGTTGTTTGGCTGATGACCGGCGGCACTTGGGAAAAGACCACCCGATGACCCAGATGGCTCCGCTCGACGAATCGAGGCAACAGACCCTGGCCATCGTTGGGTCACTGCTGTTCTTGCTGCTCCTGGCGCTCTTTACCGTCGTGGTGGTGCGCGCCGTGCTGACGGCCCGCGAACACGAGGCCGCCCAGGCCACGCCCCAAGCGGCCACCGCGCTCCCTGCGGCCCACATCGAAACGCGCGCTCCCGAGGCAACCGCCACAGCCCCGCCGCCCACGCGTGAGCCGACCTCCAGCGCCACGGAGGCGCCCAGCGCCACGCCCACCATCGCGGCCACGGCGACGCCCACCACGCGTCCCTCGGCGACGCCGACGGTGACGGCCGCCGCCACGGAAGCTCCGTCGCCGACCGATGCGCCGGCGGGCACCCCGACGCCGCTCCTGCGCCGTCCGACGCGCGTGCCTCCGCTCTCGCCTACCGCGGCCGCGCCGACAGGGGTGGTCGTCGCGGCGACGGCTACGCCACAGAGCGCGCCGCCCACTGCCACACCGACGACGGCGCCCAGCGCCACGCCGACTCTTGCCGCCACGGAAGCGCAAACGCCGGCCGGCGCGCCGACCGGCACCCTGACACCAGTCCTGCGTCGCCCGACGCGCGTGCCTCGTCTGTCACCTGTCGCGCCCACACCGACAGAGGGGGTCGCCGCGGTGACGCCCGCGGCGACGGCTGCGGCGGTCCAGGCGCCCACCGGCTCCCCGCCGCCGGAGGCGATCAGGCCCACGCAGGTAGCGGTTCGCTCGCCGACTCCCACCGCCGAACCCCCCGTCGCGCCCGCCTCGACCGCCACCGCGCCGCCCGTGGCATCCCCGACGCCCACGCGCACCGTTACGCCGCGCCGCACGAGCCACTATCTGCCCGGTCGCGGCCCGTTGTTGCCCACGCCCACCGCTCTCGGGCAGCCCCCCTCGCCCACTGCACCGACGCCAAGATCCACGCCGCGGCCGATGGCGTCGCCGACCGCCATCCGAGCGACGACGCCACGCCCCACGCGCTACTACCTGCCCGGCGGCCCATTGCTGCCCACGCCCACACGCTGACGCGGCGCCCCAATCTCTCCCTCTCCCTGTACTCGGGGCCTCAGTACCCTGAGGCAGAACCCCAGTACTCGCTCAAGGCTGCGCCTTGAGACGGCGAGGGTTGGGGGTGAGGGGTCTGTGAGGGGCGATCCATTTGTCCCCATCTGGGCCTGGTGATACAATCGAGCGGTCTGTCATCCGCCGCGGCTTGTGGCCGCCTGCGCCAGGCCGGCGGAACGCGGAAAGGGGCGACCGTTCGTGAAATTGACGCGTGACCAGGTCCTGCACATCGCCGAGCTGGCCAAGCTCGGCATCACCGAGGCCGAGACGGAGCTGTTCGCCGAGCAGCTCTCCGAGATCCTCGAGTACGCCGAGATACTCAACCGGTTGGACACCGACGCCATCCCTCCAACGGCACAGGCCATCCCCATGCACAACGTCACGCGTCCCGATGTGGTACAACCCTCGCTCACGCCCGACGAGGTCTTGGCCAACGCGCCGCGCCGCAAGGACGACCTCTTTGAGGTCCAGGCGATCCTGGAATAGACGCATCGCACCCCGCGCCAACTACTACCGGAGGCCACCGCCTTGGAGCTGTATGAACTCACCATCCATGAGGCACGTGATGCCCTGCGCAAGGGCGAGGTGTCGTCGGTAGACGTCACCCGCTCGGTGCTGCGGCGCATCGAGGCGGTCGATGGCCGCATCCGGGCCTACCTGCGCACAAGGCCCGAGGAGGCGCTGGCAGCCGCCGAGGAGGCCGACCGCCGCCGGGCGCGTGGTGACGATCACCCGTTGCTGGGGATCCCCCTGGCCATCAAGGATGTCCTCTGTACGGCGGGGGTCGAGACAACCTGCGGCTCGCGCATCCTGGAGGGGTTCGTGCCCCCGTACGACGCCACCGTCGTGGCGCGCCTGCGACAGGCGGGGGCGGTGCTCCTCGGCAAGACGAACACCGACGAGTTCGCCATGGGCTCCTCCACCGAGAACTCGGGCTATTTTACCACGCACAATCCATGGGACCTGAGCCGCGTGCCGGGTGGCTCGAGCGGCGGGAGCGCCGCCGCCGTGGCCGCCGACGAGTGTCTGGCCGCCCTGGGCAGCGACACCGGAGGCAGCGTGCGTCAGCCGGCGGCCCTGTGCGGCGTCGTCGGCCTCAAACCCACCTACGGGCGGGTGTCGCGGTACGGCCTGGTGGCCTTTGCCTCGTCGCTCGACCAGGTGGGGCCGCTCGGCAAGGACGTCACGGATTGCGCCCTCTTGCTGGGCGCCATCGCGGGGCACGATCCTCGCGACGCTACCTCCGCCGACCTGCCCGTGCCCGATTACGCCGCCGCGCTGCGTCCGGAGGTCGCCGGCATGCGCCTCGGCCTGCCGCGCGAGTACCTGTCCGACGGCATGCAGCCCGAGGTAGAGGCGGCGGTGCGCGCCGCGGTGCAGGTGTACGAGGGCCTGGGCGCCGAGGTCGTCGAGGTCGCCATGCCCCACACCGAGTACGCCCTGCCCACCTATTACCTCATTGCCCCCGCCGAGGCCTCGGCCAACCTGGCGCGCTATGACGGCGTGCGCTATGGCCTGTCGCACCCCGAGGCCACGGACATCTGGGACGCCTACCGGCGCACCCGCCAGGAGGGGTTCGGCGCCGAGGTCAAGCGCCGCATCATGCTGGGCACCTACGCCCTGTCGGCCGGCTACTATGACGCCTACTATTTGAAGGCGCAAAAGGTGCGCACCCTCATCAAGCAGGATTTCGACCGCGCCCTGGAGCGGTGCGATGCGCTGGTGGTGCCCACCACCCCCACGACGGCGTTTCGTATCGGCGAAAGGGTGGACGACCCACTCCAGATGTACCTGGGTGACGTGTTCACCCTGCCCCTGAACCTGGCGGGGCTGTGCGGCATCTCGGTCCCGTGCGGCTCCGCGCAGGGGCTGCCCATCGGCCTGCAGGTGCTGGGTGGCGCCTACGACGAGGCGACCATCCTGCGCGTGGCCTATGCCTACGAGCAGGCCACCGACTGGCACACGCGCACACCGCCGCTGTAGAGAACGAGACGCGGATCCACGCGGATCCTGCGGATGACCGCGGATTCTGATCTCTGAGATCGCTGCGGATGGTCTCTAGATCACCGGCTCCGCAATCTTGTCTCTGCGACACGTTTCTGTAATCCGCGCCAATCCGCGGAATCCGCGTTCCTCTGCGTTCCACCCGATTGCTCGGATCGGACGGAGAAAGGTTAGGACGATGAAAGTAATCATCCCTTTGGCGGGCTTTGGCACGCGCCTGCGCCCTCTGACGTGGTCCAGGCCCAAACCCCTCATCAACGTGGCGGGCAAGCCGGTGTTGGGCCACATCCTCGACATTTTCGCTTCCATGGATGGGATCGAGGACGTCGTCTTTATCGTCGGATGGCTCGGCGAACAGATCGAGGAGTACGTGCGGGCCAACTATCGCTTCCGCAGCCACTATGTGGTACAGGAGGAACTCAAGGGGCAGGCCCACGCCATCCACCTGGCGCGAGAGCACCTCACGGGCCCCTGTATCATCCTCTTTGTCGACACCCTCTTTGAGGCCGATCTCTCGGGCCTCGGCGCCATCGACGCCGACGTCGTGCCGTTCGTCAAGGAGGTGGACGACCCGCGGCGCTTTGGTGTGGTGGTGGAGGAAGCGGGACGCGTGGTGCGCATCATCGAGAAACCCGAGGGGTTCGAGCACCGCAAGGCCGTGGTGGGTCTGTACTATGTGCGCGAGGGGCGCGAGTTGGACAGCGCCATCGAGTACCTGCTGGCGCACGATATCCAGACCAAGGGCGAGTATTATCTGGCCGACGCCTTCCAGGTGATGATCGATCGCGGCGCCCGGTTCGTCAGCCGGCCCGTCTCCGTCTGGGAGGACTGCGGCACGCCGGAAACCGTGCTGCACACCAACCGCTACCTCCTCGAGCACGGCCACGCCCGTGAGGTCGAGGCGACGAACGCCGTCCTCGTGCCGCCGGTGCACATCGCCGACGGCGCCGTAATCGAACACGCGGTGGTGGGGCCCTACGCCACCGTAGCGGCGGGCGCCGTGGTGCGCAACGCCATCGTGCGCGACGCCATCATTGACGAGGGGGCGCGCGTCGAGGATATGCTGATCGAGCAGTCACTGGTGGGCCGCAACACGACGCTGTGCGGCGGTTTCCGCCGCCTCAACGTCGGCGACGACGCCGTCATCGAGTGAACACATCATCCACGGAAGGATCGCTACCCCCATGATCATCGGCGTCCCCACCGAAACCAGGGATCAGGAATACCGTGTCGCCCTCACCGCCGCCGGCGTCGAATCGCTGGTGCACGCCGGCCATCGCGTGCTGGTACAGCAGGGGGCCGGCACGGCCAGCGGCTTTTCTGATGACGACTATCGCCGGAGCGGCGCCGAGGTCGTGGATACACCCCACGCCGTGTGGTCCGAGGCCGAGTTGATCGTCAAGGTAAAGGACCCCCTGCCCTGCGAATACTCCTTCCTGCGCCCGGGGCTGCTCCTGTTCACCTACCTGCACCTCGCCGCCAACGAGGATCTGACGCGGGCACTGATGGCGCGGGAGGTATCGGCGCTCGGCTATGAGACGGTGCGGCTCGCCAACGGCTCGTTGCCGCTCCTGACGCCCATGAGCGAGGTCGCCGGCCGCATGGTCGTGCAGATCGGCGCCCACTATCTCGAGGTGGCCCAGGGTGGGCGCGGCGTCCTGTTGGGCGGAGTGCCGGGCGTGCGCTCTGGGAGCGTGGCCATCGTCGGCGGGGGCGTCGTGGGCACCAACGCGGCCCAGATCGCCCTGGGCCTGGGGGCGCGGGTCACCGTCATCGACGTGAATCTCGACCGGCTGCGCTACCTCGACCAGGTGCTGCGCGGCAACCTCACCACCGTCGCCTCGAACCGGTACAACATCACGGAGGCTGTGCGGCGCGCCGAACTCCTCATCGGCGCCGTGCTGCTGCCGGGCGCCAGGGCGCCCATCCTCGTCACCGAAGAGATGGTGGCCTCCATGGCGCCGGGCTCGGTGATCATCGACGTGGCCGTCGACCAGGGGGGCTGCATCGAGACGATCCACCCCACCTCGCACAGCGCCCCCACGTACGTGCAGCATGGCGTGTTGCACTATGCCGTGCCCAACATCCCCGGCGCCGTGCCACGCACCTCGAGCTATGCGCTCTCGAACGCCACCCTGCCCTACGTGCTCAAGCTGGCCGAACTCGGGCTCGTCGAGGCGGTGCGCCAGGATGCAGCACTCCGCGCGGGGGTCAACGTGCACGCCGGCCAGGTGACGTGCACCGGCGTGGCAGAGGCGTTCGATATGCCTTGTGTTTCGGTGGAGGAACTGATCTGACCGCCCCGGCGTCTCTGGGGTGTTCGGATCGAGTCCGCAAGAGGGAGATAACGATGGTGGATCGAACGATCCGTGGGCCGGCATCGCCCGGCCGCCTGCTAGCGGCTGTCGCGCTGCTCGGGGTTCTCGTGCTCGTGTCGGGCTGCGCGTGCGGCAACGCGCTCTCGCGCCTGGGGCTGGCGCGCGCCACGGCCACCCCCACTCCGCCGCCCCCCACGGCCACGCCGTTTCCGACCCTCACGCCGACGCCGGCGGCCACCCTCCTCGTGCCGACGCGGCCCCAGGAGGGGGACGGCATCGGCGCCATCCCGGACGAGCCTGACACGCCCTTTACCATCGCACTGACGGAGCAAGAGATCAACGACTACCTGGCGGAGCGCCAGTTCGCCCAGTCGGGCGTGGCCATTCGCGACATCCAGGTCACCGTCACGGATGACACCCTCATCGCGGATTTCCAGGCAAGCCAGGCCGAGTCGGGGTTGAGCGGCGGGGTGACGGTGCGAGGGGTGCCCCAGGCCATCGACGGGCAACTCTACTTCCAGGTGGAGGACGTGCAGCTCGACGAGTCGATCAGCGGGTTCGCGCGCATGCTGGCGCGCGCGGCCATCGATCAGGCCATTCGCCAGTACTCGGGCGAGGATGGCATCCCGATCCCCATCGAGAACGTCGAGGTGCAAGAGATCGAACTCGACCCGGGCGCGGTCACCGTGACGGGTCGGACGCGCTAGGGCCGGAATACCCCAGCCGGGCGAGGCCCTCGACCATCGCCTCGTGCTCGCTCCAGGGGTGCTCGGTGGTGCCATAGCACATGGAGCGCTCGTGCCCCTTGCCCGCCGCCATGACGAGATCGCCGGGCCGAGCCATGGCCAACGCCGCAGCGATCGCCTCGCGCCGGTCACCGATGCGGGCGAAATCGGCCCCCTCGACGCGCCCCGCCTTGCGACAGCCGGCGGCGATCTCGGCCATGATGTCGTCCAGCGGTTCAGTGCGCGGGTCCTCGGCCGTGATCACCGTATAGTCCGCCAGGCGCCCCGCCACCTCCCCCATCCAGGCGCGCTTGGCGCGGTCGCGCAGGCCGGCGCAGCCAAACACCACGATGACGCGCCCCGCCGCCAACTCGCGCGCCGTGCGCAGGGCGTTCTCCAGGGCATTGGGGGTATGGGCGAAATCGACGATGGCGGCAAAGGGCTGTCCGCGATCGATAGGCTCCATACGCCCCAGCACGCCGCGCACCGCCGCCACGCCGGCGCGTATCGCCTCGTCGTCGATCCCCAAGGCGCGCGCCGTCGCCACGGCGGCCAGGATGTTGTGCGCGTTGTAGCGCCCGATGAGGGGCGAGGCGATGTCGATTTCGTCACCGCCTGCGATCACCCGCAGGCGCAGCCCAGCGGGCGAGACCTCGACGCCGGAGGCGCGCACGTCCGCCCCGCTCTCCACCCCATACGACACGCGCACATCGGCGGGGATGGGGCGCAGGTAGGCGTACGAGGCGTCGTCGGCGTTCAGCACCGCCACCTTGGGCATCCCCGGTTTGCGCGCCGAGGTCGTCAGCGCGCGGAACAGCATCGCTTTCGCCTCGCGGTAGGCCTCGTAGCTGCCGTGGTAGTCTAGGTGCTCGTGGGTGATGTTGGTGACCACCGCCACGTCGTACTCACAGGCGGTGACGCGATGCTGCGCCAGGCCGTGGGAGGTGGACTCGATGACGGCATAGGCCATCCCCGCCGCCACCATCTCGGCGAGGTAGGCCTGCATCGCGGGGGCATCGGGGGTGGTGGTGTGAAAGCCCGTCTCGATCTGCTGTCCGCCGATCTCGGCGTTCACCGTGTCCACCGAGCCCACCGCCTCCCCCGCCGCCCGCAGGATGCCGGTGATGAGGCGCGAGGTGGTGGTCTTGCCGTCGGTGCCCGTGACGCCGATGACGCGCAGCCTGCGCCCCGGGTAGCCGTGCAGCGCCGCCTGCAGGCGGGCAAACGCCTCGCGGGCGTTGGCCACCACGGCTGTGGGCACCCCCTCGAGTTCCGGCAGCGGGCGCTCCACCACGCACGCCACCGCGCCGGCCCGCAGCGCATCGGGGATAAAGCGGTGGCCGTCCACGCTCACGCCCGACACGGCGACGAAAAGGTCGTCCGGCCGCACCTGGCGCGAGTCGCACACCACGTTGCCCACGTCGATGGGTCGCCAGTGGCGCCATTCGGCGTGGGGGAGGGCGTCTTGAAGATCGTGAGAGGATAGCATCGTCATCCACGTTGAGGGTTCTGCTTCGGGCTCACCGGCTCGCAAGGCCTACCGTGATGGGGTAGGGCGCGCGCGCCGGTGCGCGCCGCTCGGGTCACTCGTGCTCCTTACCATCCGCCAGGCAATCCTCCTCCTGCAGTATCTCGATGATCTCTTTGAGATTCGCCTGCAGCTCGTCGAGACTTTCCGCCTGAGAATGGGTGCCGGGAAAGCGCGGCACGTAACCCACGTATAGGTTCGTGTCCGGACACTTTTCCACGACGGCCGTATACGCCTGCATTGCCTATTCCTCCTGAAGAGGCTGTACAACGCTCCCGATATGCACTCTGGGGCGCCCACTCCCATCAGAGTACCTCCAGGATGTGCGTTTCTCTCGATCCATCCACGAATAGACGATTCTGCGCTTTACCCGTCGCGAATACGAACTCGGTCCTCCTCAACAATTCACAGGCGCCCCGAACCCGTTCGGTACGGAGGAGTTCAGCGACTTGGGCGATGACGTCAGTAACGTGGGCTTTGTCCTGATACCTTAGGCGCATGACAATGTAGCCAGCGGTATCTTTCGGCCGGTACTGCCGGATATTGGCCAAGTCAGTATCAAGTGTGATGAGAGCCCTATCCTCGTCCTGGCAGACGAGAGTCAACTCCATATCCGAGGCGCCACTGAGCTGTTGGTCCTGGACATGCAGCGCGTCATAACCCGCCATCACCAACAGGCGAGCAGCGTCTAGGGGCAAGTTCTCGTCGACTTGGATGCGCATTTCTGTAGCTAGACGGGCAAAGCGATGACGCGCTCTCGGGCCAGGTCCGCCGCATAGGCGATCACTGCTTGCACCGCGTCGCGCGTCAATGAGGGATAGCTCGCGAGTATCTCATCCAGCGTCAGTCCACTGGCCAGATTGTCCAAGACCACCGAGACCATGATACGGGTGCCCTTGACACAGGCCTGGCCGTGGCAGATGTTTGGATCAAATACGATATAGTCTTGCCAGCGCATAGTCCCTCCATCAGGGTGACGCCGACTCATCGGGCGGCTCCAAACCAAAAGGCACCCTTCCACGGCCTCACACAGGTTGCTGAAGAGTTCCTCGAGGTCCTCCCCCTGCGCACACAGCCGGGATGGCCGGGGCCTTGGCCCAGCAGCCGCCCTCTTCCGCTGCATGAACGATAGCGGCAAGCTCCATAGCCGCATTATAGGGCAATCCCCTGCGCCGACCAAGGGGCGAGAACGTCTGGATCGCGAAAGCACGAAGTAGGCGAGAGGCGCGAAAGGTGCGTGCGTCAAAGGTCGGCCATACGTTGATGGGAGGCCTTTGATGGCAAGGCCTTTCGCGCCTTTCGCGAGCTTGCGCGCTTTCGCGAGCCAGGCGCGTCCCGCATAGCAGAGCGGCCCCGCGGCATTCGCCGCGGGGCCGCTACATCCTACCAGCCGTGCGCCTACGCCTCGATCTCCAGGTGCAGCCCGCCGATGACCAGCTTGCGGCGCTTGGCCTGCCCCTTGACGTCGTGCTCGCGCACCGCCGCCTGGTACGACACGAGCTTTTCCAGGGCAACGGTCCAGGCGCCCGATTCCACCGCCGCGTGCACAAACCCCGTGCGCTCGATGCGGATCGCCCCCTCGGCAGGGCAGACGTTCTCGCACGCCCCGCAGAACAGGCAGAACCGCCGGTCCACCGCCACCTCGCTGCCGTCGTAGGTGATGGCGTTCGTCGGGCAGACGTCGACGCAAGCCTGGCACCCGGCAGGACACAGCGAGACGTTCAGCCGCGCAAACCCGCGGTACGGCTTGGTGACGGCAAAGCCGCCCTTGGGCCCCTCTTCCATACAGCGCGTGCAGTTGATGCATTTCTCATCATCCACCTGCACGTCGCGCACGGCGGTCACCTGGCCGGCGGCGTCGCGCGTCACCTCGGCGCTGATCGCCCCCACCGGGCAGTCGTCGATGTACGCCACGTCGGTGCTAGCGCTGCACGCCGCCTGGTCCACGACGTTGGCGCGCGTCAGCACGGGAAAGGCATCGCCCTTGAGCACGGGGATCTCGGGCTGGTCGTTCACCGTCATCGACAGAGCGTGGGTGGGGCAGAGCACGACGCACTCGCCGCAAAAGTTGCACAGCTTGGGGTCGATGTCGACCCGCGGCTGCTCCGCGAGGTGCCCCTCGGCCAGCACCGGCTCGCTCAGCGCGATCGCCTCGCGCGGACAGACGACCTGGCAGATGCGGCAGCCGCAGCACGCCTCGTGGTCGGCCACCAGCTCGTAGCGCCGCGTGATCATGGGGCGCAGCAGGGTGAGCGCCTGCGGTGTATCTGTTTTCTGCGTGGTTCCTCGGCCCATCTTATGCCTCCTGCGCCATGGTCGAGCAGACCGGCTCGAGCCGTACGGCGCAGACCTTGTACTCGGGAATCCCCGACTTGGGATCGAGCGCCTTGTTCGTCAATGCATTGGCCGCGGCCTCGGCAAAGTGGAACGGCGCGAACACCACCCCTTCGGGCACGCGTCGCGTGATCCAGGCCCGCACCTCGATCTGGCCGCGCCGGCTGCTGAGCCGCACCCAGCCTGACTTGCCGATGCCCAACCGCTCGGCGTCCGCCGGGTTGATCTCGGCGTACCCCTCGGGCACCTCCTGGTGCAGCTTTTCCGTGCGGCGCGTCATCGTGCCGGTGTGCCAGTGGAAGGCCATGCGACCGGTGGTCAGGAGGAACGGGTACTCTTCGTCCGTCTCCTCCGCCGGCGGCTGGTACTCGGCCGGCACAAAGGCCCCGAGCCCCCTCGAGAACTTTTCCTTGTGGAGGTACGGCGTCCCGGGGTGGTCGGCCGTCGGGCAGGGCCACTGCAGGCATCCCAGCGCGTCCAGGCGCTCCCACGAGATGCCGCCATAGATGGGCGTCAGGGCGCTCATCTCGGCCGCGATCTCACACGGCTGGGCATAGTCCCATCCTGCGTAGGGGGCGTCGCACGCGGGCCCCAGCTCCGCCTGCATCCGCTTGGCCAGGTCGGCGACGATCAGCCAGTCGGGCCGGCTGTCCCCCAGCGGGTCGATGGCGCGGCGGAAGCGCTGCACGCGCCGATCGGTGGCCGTAAAGGTGCCGTCCTTCTCCACCCAGCTGGACGCCGGCAACACCACGTCGGCGTACTCGGCCGTCTCGGAGAAGAACACGTCACTCACCACGACAAAGTCGAGCGCCTCGAGCCCGCGGCGCACGTGCCCGCTGTCCGGGTCCGAGACCACCGGGTTCTCGCCCATGATGTACATCGCCCGCAGCTCGCCGCCGATGGCAGCGTCCATCATGCGCGTGAGCGTCCGTCCCGGGGCGAGGCCGGCGGTGCGGCCCCAGGCCTGCTCGAACTTGGCCCTCAAGTCCTCGTTCGCCACGCTCTGGTAGCCGGGGTAGACGTTGACGAGGCAGCCGGCGTCGCAGGCGCCCTGCACGTTGTTCTGGCCTCGCAGGGGGTTCACGCCCGTCCCCGGCTTGCCGACGTTGCCCGTCAGCATCGCCAGGTTGGCGCACGACATGACGTTATCCGTGCCCGTCACGTGCTGCGTGATGCCCATGGCATAGACGATGGCCGATCGGCCGGACTGCGCATAGATGCGCGCCGCCTGCCGCAGGCCCTCGGCCGGGATGCCGGAGACCTCTTCCACGTACTCGGGCGTATACGCCTTCACCATCTCGGCCAGCACCTCGAACCCCTCGGTGCGTGACGCTATAAAGGCCTTGTCCTCCAGCCCCTCCGCCAGGATGACGTGCATCAGGCCGTTGAGCCAGGCGACGTCCGTCCCGGGGCGCGGACGCAGGTGCAGAGAAGCGAACTGCGCCATGGGGATATTACGCGGATCAATAACGATAAGCTTGGCGCCCTTTTCGGCGGCTCGCAGGATATACGAGGCCACCAGGGGGTGCGCCTCCATGGTGTTCGAACCGGTGACCAAGATACAGGCTGACTCGCCCAACTCGGGGATCGAGTTGGTCATGGCGCCACTCCCAAACGTTGCGGCCAGACCGGCCACAGTGGGAGCGTGTCAAAGACGCGCGCAGTGGTCGACGTTGTTCGTTCCGACCACCCCTCGCGCCAGCTTTTGCAGGAGATAGTTCTCCTCGTTGGAGCACTTGGCCGAGGCCAGGAAGGCTAACGCGTCGGGGCCCGACGCGCGCGCGTACGCGGCCAGCTTGTCGCTCACCAGGTCGAGCGCCTCATCCCAGCTCGCGGGCTCAAAGCGGCCGTTGCGCTTGATGAGCGGCGTGGTGAGACGATCGGGGTGCTCCACGAACTCGGTCGCATTCCATCCCTTGGCGCACAATTGCCCCTGAGAGACCGGGTGGGAGCGCGCGGGCAGCACGCCGGCCAGGCGCCCGTCCATGACCTGCACGTTCAGCCCGCAGCCAGCGCCGCAGTAGATGCAGACCGTTCCCACGCTTTGGTATGATAGCTTCACGACGTTCGCCTCCTAAGCGCTCAGGAACACGGGCGGATTGCCGGTGCGCTGTGCTCCCGCCTCGTAGCCAAATCCTTCCTTGACCTCGCGACGCAAGAGGCTGTAGAGGATCGAGAGCGGGATATCCGCGGGGCACGCCAACTCGCAGGCGTGACACTCGACGCACTTGCCCGCGCCAGCCGTATGTAGCGCCTTGATGAGGTGGAACGTGGGGAACGCCACGGGCAGCCGCCCGCGCGCCACCCAGGTGGGCTCCTCCATGGCGCACTTTTCGCAGAAGCAGAGCGGGCACACGTCGCGGCAGCCGTAGCACTTCATGCACTTGGCAAACTGCCGCTGCCAGAAGGCCAGCCGCTCCTCACGCGTCTTGGTGGCCATGAACTCGGCCAACACCGCATCCTCCACGCTCTCGGCGGGTTCACCCACGGCCACGGCGGTGGGATACGGCTGGGCGCAGCGACACTCTGCGGCCTCCTCAGGGGTACACGCCAACCCGATCACCGTCACGTGGTCGGGATCGACCTGCTTCCAGTTGTACAGCTCCACCAGCGAGCGCTCGTCGCAGCCCCGCGCCACGACGCCGATGTGCGCCTCCGGATAGCGCTTTAGGATCTCGCGCACCGTCAGGGCGAGGGGGTAGCGCGGCTCCAGCACCAGCGAGCCGAGGTCGTCGCCCGGCTGAAAGAGATGCGGTGCCACGTTGGCATGCTCGACAGAGAGCGCCACCACGCCGTCCAGCGTTTCCAGCGCGGCCGCCACGGCTTGTCTGACTTGATCCAGGAGCATGTGGCTACTCTCCATCATCCTTCACCTCGGGGCGCCGTCGCCGCGCTCGGGTACGCCGGCACCTCGCCGCGGTACCCGGGCGTATCGCCCCAGTGCACTGGCGCCAGGGCATTGGCGTCGGCGGCCAGTTTGTCCAGCAGAGCGGGGAAGCGCCCGCGATCCAGCGCGCCGATCCAGGCGAACTGCACGCGCTCGGGCTCCAGCCCCAGCAGGTCCAGAAGGCCGCCCACCACCTCGGCGCGCCCCTGCTCGAGGGCGTTGCCGTGCTTGTAGTGGCACTCGTCCGTCTTGCAGCCCACCACCAGCACGGCGTCATAGCCCTGCATGAGCGCCGTGGTGAGGAAGGTGGGCGTCACGCGGCCACTGCAGGGGACGTTCACCACCCGGACCCCCGGGGGGGGGTTCTGGGCCACGTCCCAATCCGTCGTGGCATGGAGGCACCAGTTGCAGACGATGGCCAGCGCCCCACGCGCCGGCTGCCGGCGCAGCGCGGCGATGTCTTGGCTGACGACCTGGTCGCTGATCCCCTCGACAGAGATCGACGAGGAGAGGCACACCGAGTTACAGATGCCGCACCCCATGCAGAGGTTGGCATCCACTTGGGCGGCGAGCTTGCCCGTCCCATTGGAAGCCACTTCCTTGGAGGCCACCTCCTCGATATGGATCGCCTCGTAGGGGCAAGCCGCCGCGCACAGCCCGCACGCGATGCAGCTCTCGGTATCCACGCGCGCCGCCGCGCCAGGGCGTTCGTATCCCTCGCGGATGGCGATGTTGCGGATCGCCTTCATCACGTCCGAGATATGGATCTGCTTGGGGCAACGCGGATAGCAGGCGTCGCAGGCCGAGCACTGCCAGACCTCGGCGCTGGAGAGCACCGCCTCGCGCATGCCCAAGCCCGCGCGCCGCAGCACCAGGCGCGGGTTGAAGGCCGGCTCGTAGCGGCGCACCAGGCACGTGGCGGCGCAGGTGCCGCACGACCAGCACGTCAGGAGGTGTTCGCCGCCGGGCTCTGCCAGGATCTCCTCGACAAAGCCATGATCGAGTCGCTGTGACTTGATCACGCCAGCACCTCCTCTTCCTCCAGCATCTCGGCCATCCCGGACACCGTCGCCCAGCGCTTCAGGCGCCTGGCGATCTCGGGGCGGGCCTTGGCCGTCTCCTCGCGGAGGGTCTCCTTGTCCAGGGTGGCGAGCTTGTCGTCCATCTCGGTGATCACGCGGGCGTACTTTTCGCCCTCGGCCGCCGAGATCCACTCCACCCGGAAGCGCTCGGGGTTGATGCCCATGCGCTCGAGGGCGCGCGGGATGCGGTCAAAGCGCTTGGCCGCCACCTGCTGGCCGGAGATATAGTGGCAGTCCTGCGGGTGGCAACCCGAGACCAACACCATCCCCGCCCCGCGGCGGAACGCCTCGAGGATGAAATCCTGGTCCATGCGCGCCGAGCACATCACGCGGATGCCGCGCGAGGTCGAGGGGTACTCAAAGTGGCTCGTGCCGGCGTTGTCGGCGCCGCCATAGCTGCACCAGTGGCACATGAACGCCAGGATCTTTTCCTCGGGCTTGTCCTTGAGGAGTTCCTGGAGCTGCGCCACGATCTGCGCGTCGGTAAAGTGATCCTGCGAGATGGCGTCGTGCGGGCACTCGGCCACGCAGCCACCGCAGCCGTGGCACTTGGCCTGGGTGATCTGCGCCGGCTGCCCCTGCACCACGGTGATGGCGCCATAGGGGCAGGCGTTGGCGCACACGCCGCACTTGCGCCCCTGGGCGCTGACGCAGCGGTCGGCCCACACCCGCGCCACGATGGGCTCGATCTCCCAGCTATCGGAGAGGAGCACCCGCGCCGCGCGCGACGCCGCCGCGCTTCCCTGGGCCACGCTGGCGGGGATGTCCTTGGGCCCCTGCACTGCGCCGGCCAGGAACACGCCGTCAGTAGGCGAATCCACCGGCCGCAGCTTGGGGTGATACTCCATGTAGAAACCACCGGGGCTGCGCGACAGGGTCAGCGTCGAGGCCAGCGCCTCCGAGTCGAGCCGCGGGATGGCGGCCGACGAGAGGCTCACCACCTCAGCCTCCAGCTCGATGACCTCGCCCAGCGCCTGGTCCTCCGCCTCGATGTAGAGGTTGTGGGTCACCGGGTCCTCGGTGATCTGCGAGGGGCGCCCCTGGACGAAGCGGATGCCCATCTCGCGGGCCCGGTTGTAGAACTCTTCATAGCCCTTGGCCGGCGTGCGGATATCCATGTAAAAGATCGTAATATCCAGATCGTGGTTGGCCTGCTTGAGGAGCAATGCGTTCTTGATCGAGTACATGCAGCAAAAGCCCGAGCAGTACTCGTTGTAGCGCTTGTCGCGCGAGCCCACGCACTGGATGAGGGCGATCGACCGGGGTTCTTTGCCGTCCGAGGGGCGCACCAGGCGGCCCACCGTGGGCCCCGCCGAGTTCGCCAGGCGCTCGAGCTCCATCGCCGTGATGACGTTCGGGTAGCGGCCATAGCCGTACTCGGGGATTACCTGCGGATCAAACGACTCGAACCCCGTGGCCACCACGATGGTGCCCACTTCCAGGTCCCGCACTTCGGGTTGCTGCGAGAAATCGATGGCATCCAGCTTGCCACAGGCGCTCACGCACTTGTAGCACTGGATGCAGTTGTCCATGTCGATCGCGTACTTTAATGGTACGGCCTGCCCGTGGGGGACGTCGATCGCCTTGCGCGGGGCGATGTCCAGCTCGAACGGGTTGGGCACCTCGATCGGGCAGACCTGGGCGCACTCACCGCAGCCGTTGCAGCGGTCCTCGATGACGTACCGCGGTTTCCTGATTACCTCGGCGCGGAAATTGCCGATGTAGCCATCCACGCGGTTCAGTTCCGAGTAGGCCAGGATCTCGATGTTCGGGTGACGCGCCGCGTCAACCATCTTGGGGGCGAGGATTCAAATGGAACAGTCCATCGTGGGAAAGGTCTTGTTCAGCTGCGCCATCGTCCCGCCGATGCTCAGCTCCTTTTCCACGAGGTAGGTCTTGTGCCCCATGTCGGCGAGGTCCAGCGCGGCGCTGATGCCGGCCACGCCGCCGCCTACCACCATGGCCGCCTTGGTGACGGGCACCTTGATCGGCTTGAGCGGCTCGGCGTGGCGCACCTTGGCCACCGCCGCGGCGATCATCTCCTGGGCCTTGATCTGAGCGCCCTCGGGGTCGTGGGCGTGCACCCAGGTGTCCTGCTCACGGATGTTGGTGAGCTCCATGAGGAACGGGTTCAGCCCCGCCTCGGCGACACAGGCCCGGAAGGTGGCCTCGTGCATGCGCACCGAGCAGGCGGCCACCACCACCCGGTTCAGCCGGTGCTTCAGGATGTCCTGCTGGATGAGGTTCTGCCCCGGGTCGCCGCACATGTACAGGTTGTCGCGAGCCAGCACTACGTCGGGCAGCGTGCGGGCGTACTCGGCCACATCGGCGACGGGAATCACGCCGCCGATGTTCGAGCCGCAGCTGCAGACGTAGACCCCTACGCGCAGTTCTTCGTTGTCCGTCATCTACACTCCCTACCGCTCTCGGGCTGCACGCCGGTTCAGGCCGACCCGTCGCTGAGCAACTCCTCGAAGAGCCTCTGCACCACCTCGCGGCGGGCCTGCTGGCGCAGAACCTCCGGGGTGGCCAGGCTGAGGGCGTCCTTGGGGCAAAAGGCCACACACTGCGGCCCGCCCTCCTGGTCCTCG
>ENA-UOUL01001037-UOUL01001037.1-bioreactor-metagenome-genome-assembly--contig:-NODE-1037-length-42938-cov-5.926903_pt1 | contig 42938 bp, 35 predicted proteins | sample MGYA00249838_ERZ747220 | MGnify/ENA primary metagenome ERZ747220 (study PRJEB28778, sample SAMN05720191) | bioreactor metagenome | isolation source: Anaerobic biogas reactor | place: USA:Washington... | reverse complement strand
CCAGCGAAAAGGGCTCGTTCTGAGCCACCGTCAAAAGCGGCTTCAGGGTCGGCGCAAAGGCGTAGAATACCTGATCATGATCTAACGATTTCATACCTTTTCCTCCTGTTGCTTTTGTTTGGGGATCTTCTCTTTTTTTACGGCGCCAATACGCAAAAAGCGTTTGATGCCAAACCAGGACAGCTCTCCGCCGCCGGTGATGCCGTTGGCCCGCCAGATAAGAAATACGACCATCAGGACGGCGACCACGATCTCCGTCGTGCCGGACGCTTCAAAACCGCTCCTGGTGAGGAACAGCTCAAACTGGCGCAGGCCCTGGCGGGCCAGGGTCACGAGCAGCGTCCCGAAAAATGCGCCCGAGACAGACATAGAGCCGCCGATGACCAGCATGGAGAGAAGCGTGAAAAGTTCGTTCATATAGAAGGATGCGGCGGTGATGGACAGGATATAGTGCGAATACAGCCCGCCTGCGAGGCCGCCGATGAATGCGCTTGCCACATATCCGAAGTAGCGCACGGCGACGAAATTGATACCGCTGGAGCGGGCGGCATAGCGGTCGTCACGGGTGGCCCGCAGCTTCAGTCCGAGCGAGGATTCCTTGAAAAAGTACACGGCGATGATCACGATCACCGCGATCCCCAATGTCACCCAGAGGGTCGTCAAGCGGGTGCCGCCCAGCGTGAAGGTCCGGGGGCCGTTTGTGACCTTTGACCACTGGGAGAGTATGACGTTGATCACGATCAGCAGAGCAAATTGCGTGATGGCGCCGACCGAGTCGGAAAGGCGCATCAGGGGCCACGCAACGACGGCGGCCACTATCATCGCTACCAGCGCCCCGGCCACGAGCGCCAGGGGGAAGGGCAGATGCAGCCCGATCAAAAAGGGATACATCGTGGGGATCTGCATTGCTTTGAGCGCCGGGGTCATCGAGAAGATCGCCGAGGTAAAAGCGCCTATGCCCACATAGCCCACGTAACTCCAGTTCAGGATTCCCGAGTTGCCCATGTAGAGCTGGAAACCTAGGGCCATGATCAGCGTGATGGCGCTGGAGGTAAAGATGTCCTCGATAAACGGTATGTTCAGCCACCAGATGAAAGCGCCGATGGCGACAAGGATGACGATCAGAAAGACCACCGTCGAGGTCTTGCGGGAAAAGTCAAAGTTCTCAAAAAAAACTTTTGCGGCAGAGCGCTTGGTGAGCTCCGTTACGGGCGCCTTATTCATAGACATAGATGATCTCATCCTACACGCTCCTCCTGGTAGTTGCCGCGCATGATGCCCTCCGGTTTCAGCACAAGGAATGCGATGACGATGACAAACATTACCGCATCACGGTAGGACAAAACCGAGGTGGGCAGTGTGAGGGAGAGAACATTGGCGATGAATGCATAGACATAGCCGCCCAGCACGGCTCCGGGCAGGGAATGCATGCCGCCGATGACCACCGCGATAAAACCGATCAGCAAGGGCGACGAACCCATCAGAGGCTCGACAGAACCTGTGCGCGCAGACCAGAAGATGGCGACCACCCCGGCCAGAAAACCGCTGATTATGAACGCCACCGAGATCACGAGATTTGCGGGCACGCCCATAAGGCGGGCCGTGACAAAGTTCTCGGAAGCGCCGCGCATCGCCACACCCAGGGTGGTATGGTTCATAACGATCACAAGCACGATCAGCAGAACGGCCGTGGTGCCGATCATCAGAATGTTGCGCAGCGGTGTGACGACCCCGAACAGCTCAATGTTCATATTAAAAAAGGCGGGGTAGGGTACGGCCTTGGACCGGGGGCTTATGCCAAGCTGGAAGATGCGCTGCAAGATGACGCTTATTGCAAAGGACGTGACCAGCAGGGCGTCCAGAGAGCGTCCTCTGAACGGGCGGAAGGCGGTAAGCTCACTGAGGAAGCCGATCGCCACGCCGGAGAGTATGCCGATGAGGAACACCAGGGGCCAGGGCAGATCGGTGAAGGTCCCCAGAAAATAAAGCACATAGGTGCTTACGGTAATAAACTCGCCGTAAGCAAAGTTGATCAGTTTACAGATACCGAAGACAAATACGAGTCCTAGGGCTATGAGCGCATAGAGACTGCCCATGCTTAAGACGTTAATGGCAAATTCCAGCAGAACATGTCCGCTCATTCCGCATCTCCTCCTTCATGACCGCCCAGATAGATCGACGTGATATCCACGCGGTCCGTCATGTCCCCGGGCCGACCGGCGAATTCAACTTTCCCGTTGGAGAACAGATAGGCGCGGTCGGCGATCTTGAGCGCCCGCTCCGCGTTCTGCTCAACCAGAAGGATAGTGATGCCGCGGGATTTGAGCTCGACGATAAGATCAAAGATCTGATCCACCCGGTTGGGCGAAAGCCCCAGGGACGGCTCGTCCATCATCAGCAGGTCGGGGTGTGAGATCAGCCCTCTTGCGATCGCCAGCATCTGCTGCTCGCCGCCCGAAAGGAGGCCGCCGGCCTGATTGTAGCGCTCTTTCAGAATAGGGAAGAGGGTGAAGAAATCCTCAAGATCCGCGGCAAAGCGTTTGGCGTCATAGCGTCCGAAGGCGCCGATGCGCAGATTCTCCTCCACCGTCAGCGAGGGGAAGATATCCCGCCCTTCCGGCACAAGCGCCATACCGAGCTTATGCAGCTGTTCCGGCTTCTTACCCGTGACATCCATGCCTTTGAAACGGACGCTGCCGGACTTAGGCTTCAGCACGCCGGAGATCGCTTTCAGTACAGTCGATTTGCCGGCGCCGTTGACACCGCAGATGCTCACCAGTTCACCTTTTCGCACTTCAAGGGAGACCCCGTGGAGCGCCTGTATGGAACCGTAGTAGACGTGCAGATCGGAGACCTGCAGAATCAGGTCGTCCGCAGGGAGCGGATCATGCGCTCTCCCGGAAGCTTTTTCAGAATATTTACTCATGATGCGGTACTCCCCAAATAAGCTTTGACCACTTCCGGGTCTTTGCGAACGTCCTCGGGCAGACCCTCCGCGATGGTCCTGCCGTAGTTCAGTACATGCAGGCGGTTGCAGAGCTTCATGATCAGTCTCATGTCATGATCCACAATGAGGATGCCGATGTTCTTGCCGGCCGGCATGGATTTGAGCAGCGACAAAAGCTCGTCCGTCTCCCCTTCGTTCAGGCCGGCCGCCGGCTCGTCAAGCAAAAGAAATTTCGGTCTTGCGGCCAGTGCCCGGGCAATTTCCAGCAAACGCTGATCGCGAAATGTCAGACCCTGGGCGGGCATATCTATCTTGTCTCCCAGACCCAGCTCCTCCAGGAGCCCGGCAGCTATGGAAGCGGCATCACGGCGCTTTATCCCCACGCCGATGGCACCTATCATGGCATTCTCGTGGCAGCTCAGATTTTTGAAAAGCCTTATTGTCTGGTAGGTGCGCGTCAGCCCGTAGCAGGGGATCTTATAGGCGGGCATTTCGCTGATGTCATGCTGATCAATGAACACCTGCCCGCTGTCCTTGGCAAGCATTCCGGTCATGATGTTGATCGTTGTGGACTTGCCTGAACCGTTCGGCCCGATGAGCCCAAGGATCTCGCCGGTCTCAATGTGCATGCTCACATCATCTACCGCTTTCAGGCCGGCGAAAGACTTGCAAAGGGCTTTCACGGTGAAGGTAGATCTATTTACCATTATGTCACTCTCCAACATAGGCAAGCGTGCTCTATCCTATAGAACACGCTTGCCTCAGATCTTAAACGTTTGTCACTATCTTTTATGACAGCGCTCAGGGCTCGGGCAGGTAATCGGGAACGACCCATTCGATAAAGACGGGTTTGCCGTTTACAAGCTCGATAACCGCTGCCGCCTTGTTGGGTTCATGACCGCTGGCCGCATCCGACCAATCCAGCGTTCCCGTCAGGAGGTCGAAGGTGTGCTCTTCCATGTACTTGGCCATTTTTGCGCCGTCGGTGCCGACCTCGCGCATGGCTTCGGCGAGAACCATCACGACGTCATAGCCCGCCATGGACCAGGGGGCGTCAACATCGCGGCCGAAGAGCTTTTTATAGGCTGCATTGTACTCGGTGAATCCGGGCACGGCTTCTTCGCTGTTATAGCTGTGGGAGTCCCAGATAACATTGTTGCCGAAGTCAGGGCCAAGCAGATCGAAGAGCGCCGGATCGTCGTAAGCATCGCCGCCATAGATCGGCTTGTCTATACCGGCAGTGCGCATTTCCTTGATGATCGTTCCCAGGTCGGGCATGTAGGAGCTTATGTAGATGAAATCCGGCTCTTCCGGCAGGGCTTTATAGTGTGCGATCAGGGCCGCGGTGTCGACTTTGCCCTGGCTGAAAATGTCCTCACGCAGCACAACGCCGCCGAGTCTGGTGAAGCACTCTACAAAATAGCGTGAAAGGCTCTTGGTGTAGTCAATGAAATCGTCGGTGATAACATATGCGGTGTGCAGGCCGTCTTTCACATAGGCCTTCTCGGCGATGACCGCACCCATAGTGGTGTTCCACATGGAAAGCGTGAACTGCTTATCGCCCAGCATGGCGCTGCCGAACAGAGGGGAAGAGGCGCTGGGGCTGATGCCGACGATGCCGGCTTCCTGCGCGGCACGGGCCGCCGGGCCGCCGAAGTCATAGTCCGAAGCGGTGATGATGGCAACCGCGCCCTGATCGATAAGCTGCTTGGCAACTTCCGCGGCTGTTGCCGAGTCGGATTTGGCGTCCATATTGCGGAACTCCAGCATTTTTCCGTTGATGCCGCCGTTTGCATTGATCTCGGCGATGGCTACTTCGATACCTTCCATGGCGGGGGCATCCAGCGGAGCCTGGATACCTGTGGAACACATTGCGCCGCCGATGATGATCTTGTCATTGTCTGCCGCCGGTCCGCCGGCTTCTCTGCGGCAGCCTGTGGCCACGAGCATGATCGCCGTCACCATGACAACCGCCATTAACAAGGAAAATATTCTTCGTCTCATCCGTTTTGACCTCTTTCAATCGTTTTTACTTTAGTTCGTTAGCAAAACAATAAAATGTATTATAATATTGTGTAAATACGCTGTCAAGGCAAAGTTAAAGGCGGTTTTTACCATAGTACGAACATTCCGGCCTGTATTCTGGCTGATGCCTGCATCCTCCGGTAACCTTTGGACAGTTCGCCCGTGCATTTCCATACTACTATAATATATATAATGTAGTATCCGCGCGGATCTGCGGATCGGTTTACTCGGATTTATTGTCCCCCGTAACCAAACCGAGAGCTCATAACGGCCCCGGGTTATGAGCTCTCGGTTTTTATGTCTCTGTTTCGGATTTTAAGCCCGAGTGTTATCTGTCATCCTGATCTATCTCCGGCTCCGGCGCGGGGGCGCAGTCGCGGAGCATGTGGCAGCACAGCGTGAGGTACTCCCGCGCCATAGTGTCGTCGAGGCTCATGCCGAGCAGGTCCTCGAGCTTTTTGATGCGGTATATCAGCGAATTTCTGTGTATATACAGCTTTTTTGCGGCCTCGGAGAGGTTGCCGTTGTTTTCAAGGAACTCGGTCAGCGTCCTGAAGCATTCGCCGCCCTCGTCAGACCCCATCAGTTCCGTGAGCTCCGGGATGATCCAGGCCCGCCATTGGGGCATACGCTTCAGCTCCTGGGTGAGGGCGCAGAACGCGACGTCGCGGAAGTAGCATATCTCCCCCTCGCCCCGGGACAGAGTGACGGCGTACCGCGCCTGTTTGCAGGCGTCCTCCAGCATCTCGATGTCCGAAAACGGCAGGCTCACGCCGCACCTGTACTTCGACCGGACAAGCAGCGCCCGGATGCGGTCGACGCCGATGAGGGGGTTGCCCGCGGGCTGCGACTCGATAATCACGATGTTGTCGCCCAGCACGAACGCCCTGAAATTCGGAAATGTCTGAAAGTAATCGGCGAACCATTCCTTCGTGTCGTCGTAGGTATCCGTCCTCGGGATGAGCAGGTACATCACGGTGCGCACCCCGTCCTCCAGATAGAGGAACGTCTTCAGCGCGCTCGTCTGCGCCGCCGAGAGCTGCACGCCGCGCAGGGCGTCCGCTATCCAGGCTATCTCGAGAAAGCTTGTGCCGGTCTTGTGTTTCATAGCCGCGACAAGCTCCGCGTATATGCCGGCGACGAATTTGGCCACCTGATAAACGGCGGGGCTGACGACGTCCTCGTACCGGTACAGCACGAAGTGACCCCACAGTTCGCCCTTGTGATGTATGTTCACTCGCACCGGCGTGCGCACTTTGTAGCCCGGCCTGTCTTTAAAATCCACGTCCGCCCATATTCGGCTCCTGTCCACCGCCTTGACCGAACCCGAGATCTTGTTGTAGCTCTCTTTCGTCATGGCCATGGCGTTTTTGAAGAGGTCCCAGCCCTCGTACACGTCTTTGTCCGTGTACTGGTCCGTCACGGCGTACAGCCTGCGGTTCTTATGGCCGAAAAACATGGGGCAGCGGAAATGTTCGTGGGCGATATCCATTATCGTCCGGAAAGCGTCGTTGTCGTGCATCGCCTCGCACATGCGCCGCTCCCAGGAGTAGAACTTCTCGAATATGGAGATGACGAGGTTGACGACGTTCTCAAACGGCACAGCTTCCACGACGAGGTACTCCTGCCCGTGCATTAGAAGGGTCGCGCCTCTGGCGGTGCTCAGAAAACCGACGTCTCGGCAAATATAAAGGAGGTCGGGCTCGGCGGCCGCGCCGTCCGAGAGTATCCTGTAGCCTTTTATCGTCATCGCGCCCTCGGTGACGCAGGCCCGGGAGCAAAGCTCGCCAAGCTCGTCGCGCACTATCCACAGACTCAGCTTCATATCTTTGCCCTCCCGGTCATTCCGGTTCGCCGTCCGGCTCTGTTTCACCGGCGTCCTTCGCGGGCCTGAGTTTTGAGAAATACGGAGTCTTCTCCACGGCCCAGCCGCCGGAGACGAACGTCCTGCCTCTCAACAAGCCCATGCTCTTTCCGTAAAAGGCGATATCGATGGCGAGAGCGCCCTCGGATATCGTCTCGAAGTATTTCAGATACTGCCTGTAAACGGGGTGGCTGTGGGGTTTGATAAGAAAATAGAAATACGCTCCCGCGATCAGGAGCGACGGCACGGCGAGCGCAATTGCCCAGAAAAGATACTCTCCCCCGAGCCTGACGCACCACCTGATCGAATCGGCCCACAGGTACACGATCACAGCCGCGGTGATAAGCAGGCTGCGCATATCGTGCCTGTACATCTGTATCGAGAAGGCGGTCCGGCGCTTCATCTTGTTGTTTTCGATTCCGAACATACGCATGTTTCCGTTCGTCAGTGATCGGGTCGCGCTCCTGGAACACCTGAATTATATCGTCTTTCTCTGACGAATGCAACAAGGCGCCCGGCGGGTGATACGCTGTGGAGCAGAATACCGCACGCGGGCCTTCTCCCGGAGAAGAAGGTGCTTGAGCGCAGTGAGGCGGATGAGGCGGCACTGATGGATTAACACCTCATCCGGTCGGCTTCGCCGCACACCTTCCCCTCAAAGAGGAAGGCTATATGCCGCAGAGACGAGTTCTTTCCCTGTCCATGAAAATGAGCGTTATTATATGACACGCTAAAAGTCCGGGCAGCCCGGAGGCCGCCCGGTTTTTTGTGTTTTACGCGCCCGGGTCAGGGTTCCCCGTACTCAGGGGGGTACTCCCTTTCGCAGGACGTATATATGAACAGGTTGTCCTGCCCCCTGACGAGCCTGAACGTGACGGTGATGCGTCCGCCGTTTGTGAAGACCTCGTCGTAATCGTCGCGCAGCAGCATCGCCTTTATCGCTTTGATGGCCGTCCGGGGATTCTCCGGCATCTCCATGATCCCCAGCTCATCCATGACGGCCCTCATGTTGGGAGAAACGTCCTCATAGCTGTCCATGAAGTCGAGCTCGTAGAACGAGACGATATCGAAGGAGGCCGTGAATGTGTCGCCCGCTCTGGATATCCGGGTCAGCCTGAAGAACTCGGCACCCATGTAGTCCCACCCGACGGGCACGTACTTCTCCCCGTCGAACGTCATATACTCCGAGTCCCCGTGCTCGTATTCGATGTCGCCCAGATAACGCCTGAGCGTAGTCTCGAACTCCTCTTTTGTGACGTAGCCGCGGTAATCGGTCGTATTCTCGATGGCCATATTGAATACGTAAAACGAGAGGTCGTCCCGGCTCAGGGACGCGGCGTCCCTGAATTGCGGCAGGAACCGCAGCTCGAAATGGTGCTCCGTGTAGTAGTCGAGAAACAGCCCTACGAGCTCCCTGTCGGCAGCGAGGTCATCCTTCATGAGCGCCTGCATGAGGGGGCCGCCCTCCGTTCCCGGTGATCCGGACGGGGAGGGGGGTACGCTCTCACCCGGTCCGGGCGTCGCGCTGCCGGGCGCGCCCGTGGGGGACTCCGACACGACCGGCGCCGAGGGGGTTGCGGTCGGGGAGGGGGGAACCGTGTTTTCGGGCGGGGGAGCGCCGCAGGCGGCGAGGACCGCAAGGCAGACCGCCGCCGATATGACAGCCGCGATTTTTTTCATACTGGCACCTCTTTTCACTTCATTCGGTAAAGCCGCCCCGGCGATCCGTTCCGCCCGCGCATTCGCTCAGTCCCGGGCCGGGGATCTGCGTATATATTGTCCCACAAGGCCCCGGTTATTACAAGAGTAGCGTCATCAAAGCCTTATTATCAGGTTCGCTCGTGTTATCGCCAATGTTGTCTGATTTACCTCATAGGTGAATTATTTATTGACATATGTGAAAGACGCTGCTATAATCAAATTAACCTATGAGGTAAATAAATGGTTGAGGAGGAGCGGATCGTTGGAGATAGAATACTCAAGTAGAACCATCGAAAAAGTGTGTACCGACGCTTCCGCCGCGACAAGAAAATACGGCCCGGAAATGGCCGAGAAGATCAGTATGCGAATCGACCAGCTCCGCTCTGCCGACACGGTCGAACAAATGATCCGGTTCAATGTCGGGCGATGTCACCCCCTCCGAATGAATCGGAAAAACCAGTATGCGGTAGACTTGATCCATCCCTATCGGCTGGTCTTTGAGAAGAGAGGGAATGAGATTCAAATCGTGAATATTATTGAAATAGTTGACTATCATTAAATCGTTAACCATGTATGAAAGGAGCAAATACCGTGACTAGGAGCCGAAGTTATATAGCAGTTCCGCCCGGTGCCACAATAAAAGAGCAGCTTGAGTACCGCAGCATGAGCCAGAAAGAGTTTGCTTCCCGCATGGGTATGTCGGAAAAGCATATCAGCCGCTTAATCAACGGCGAGGTCCAGTTAACAACTGATGTGGCAAATAGGCTTGAGATGGTTCTAGGACTGCCCGCAAGGTTCTGGAACAATCTTGAAGCAATATACAGAGATAAACTTGCAAAGGCTGAGGCAGAGAACTCAATGGATGCCGATGCACAGATCGTAAAAAAACTTCCGTACAAAGAGATGGCCGACAACGGGTGGGTTCCCGCGGCGAGGCAGATAAATGAAAAGGTCATAGAGATGAGAAAGTTTTTTGAAGTAGTGGAACTCAGCCGGTTGTCAGATAGAAAATTGCTTCCGAAAATCGCCTGCAGAAGACTGGCGGTCACAGAGAAAGCCGACTATGCGTTGATTGCCTGGGCTCAGAAGGCCAAACTCGAAGCTCGCGACATCGCGGTGTCGCCCATTAACCTTGAGAAGCTGACTGAGTACCTGCCTCAAATCAGAAAGATGACCACAATGGACCCAAGTGCGTTTTGTTCGGCGCTTGCTGGAACATTAGCTGACTGCGGTATCGCAATCGTTTTTTTGCCTCACATCGGCGGATCGTTTTTGCACGGAGCCACGTTTTATGACAAGAATAAGATCGTTGTCGGCTTGACTGTGCGGGGAAAGGATGCGGACAGATTCTGGTTCAGTTTGTTCCATGAGATGGGACATATCCTGCTCGGCCATCTTAATCAGAATGGCACTACGGAAGAAGACGAGCAAAAAGCGGATGAGTTTGCGAAAGAAACGCTCATTCCCTCTGAGCTATTTGCAAAATTTGCGGCTGGAAACAGCTTTGGTGAGGCCGATATCGTCAGATTCGCCGATCAGATCGGGATAGACCCGGGAATCGTAGTGGGCCGTCTGCAGAAGGACGGGTATATCAAGTTCAGCTGGCACAACGATTTAAAAACCCAATACACGATTTCGGCGTAAATGTTGCCGATGAACAGCACCCGCTCGTTACAGAGCAGGGTGCGTTTCTTTTGCGTGTCTTACGTGAGTGTCCCCCATGGACTAGGGGCTTTTCGTATTGACACAGGGGGGGTTCGATGATAGACTATGGGTAGTTAACGGTCGTTAAGTTGCGGGTTGAGCGGGCGGCGGCAGCCGTGCGCACCCGGTCCCGGAGGTCGGGTAGGGGCATCCCGTGAGCACAGGCGGCCGCTTGAGCGCAAGGCAGAAAAGGCCGCGGCGGCACGGCGCCCGCAGCCGTGACGGCCCGAATTTTTGTACGGAGGTAATGCAGATGACTGAAGGAGCGCTGGAAGGTGTAAGGATCATTGATATCACGCAGTTTCAGTCAGGCACGGTGTGCACCATGACGCTTGCCTGGCTGGGGGCGGAAGTCATAAAGGTGGAGAGGCCGAAGACGGGTGAGCTGAACCGGTACTCGAATCTCGAGCCGGGCATCGACAGCTACAGTTTCATTACGTGCAACGCCAACAAGAAATCCGTAACGCTGAACGTAAAGACGCCCGAGGGGAAGGAGATCCTCTGGAAGCTGCTCGAATGCGCCGACGTGTTCATAGAGAACATGGCCCCCGGCGCGATAGACCGCCTCGGCTTCGACTACGACACTGTGCACGAGCGGTGCCCGCAGATCATATACGCCCAGATAAAGGGCTTCGGCCTCGACGGGCCGTGGGCGGATTTCCCCGCCTTTGACCCGATCGCTCAGGCCACGGGGGGCTCCACGAGCATAAACGGCTACCCCGACGGACCGCCGCTGCAGCCCGGCGTGGACCTCGCCGACAGCGGCGCGGGATATATGATGGCGCTCGCCATCACGGCTGCCCTCTACAGGCGCAAGAAAACGGGCGTCGGCCAGCGCATAGAGGTGGCGATGCAGGATACCGTCATAGCGTTCATCCGCGGAGTGTGGGAGCAGCAGCTGCGAAACGGCAAGCCCGCCTCGCGCGTCGGGAACGACATGCCCTTAGAGAACGTCGCGCCCGCCAACATGTACCCCTGCAAGCCGGGCGGCAAGGACGACTACGTGCACATATATACTGCCAGATCGCCGGGCAGCAAGCAGTTTGAGCTGCTGATGAAGAAGATAGGCCGCCCCGACATACTCGAGGACCCGCGCTTTGCAACGCCCCAGTCCAGGTACCTGTACAAGGACGAGCTGGACGAGATAATCAGCGCGTGGACGAGGCAGAGGACGAAGATCGAGGCGATGGAGGAGCTGTGCAAAGAGGGCATCCCAGCCGGGGCAAACCTCAACACTGAGGACATAACGAACGACCCGTACCTCAGAAAACGCGGCATCATAACCGAGATCCATCATCCCCAGAGGGGCAGCGTATTCATGCCGTACCACCCGATGAAGATGGAGGGTACGGTGCCGGCCAAGTCGGCGCCCCTGCTCGGGGAGCACAACACCGAGATATATCACGATCTTCTGGGCTTGCCCGAGGATTATCTGGACGCCCTTACACAAAAAGGCGTGATATAGCGCCGGTCTATCGGGAAAAGGAACTGAGCGTATGAGAAAGATGATCTTGAACATAAACGGTGTCGACAGGATCCTCGTGGTCGACCCCGAAAAGGACACTCTGGCGGGAGTGCTGCGCCGCATCGGGCTTACGAGCGTCAAGATAGGCTGCGGTACGGGGCAGTGCGGTTCCTGCACCGTCCTGCTCGACGGTGTACCTGTCAGGTCCTGCGTCAGAAAAATGAAGACCGTTCCGGAATACTCAAAGATCGGGACCGTGGAGGGGCTGGGCACGGCCGAAAAGCCGCACCCGCTGCAGCTCGCGTGGATCGCGCTCGGCGGCGTGCAGTGCGGTTTCTGCTCCCCCGGCTTCATAATGTCCGCCAAGGGGCTGCTTGACAGTAACCCGAGCCCGACGCGGGAGCAGGTGCGGGAGTGGTTCCGCAGGCACCGCAACGCATGCCGCTGCACGGGGTACAAGCCGATAGTCGACGCCGTGATGGCGGCGGCCGCCGTGCTGCGCGGCGAAGAGAGCGAGGAGAGCCTGAAGTTTAAAATGCCGGAGGACGGGAAGATATACGGGACGTATTTTCCGCGCCCGAACGCCCTCGCCAAGGTGACGGGCGCCTGCGACTACGGCGACGATATAAACGAGAAGCTGCCCGCGGGGGCGCTGCACCTCGCGCCGGTGTTCGCGGGCATCAGCCACGGGATCATAACCGGGATCGATACGAGCGAGGCGGAGAAGATGCCGGGCGTGAAAAAGATAATCACGAGCGCCGACGTCAAAGGGAACAACCGCCTGATGGTGCCGGTCGGCAAAGCGCGCAGCCTGGCAGTCGGAAACGAGCAGCCGATCCTCGCCGAGACAAAGGTCTTCAGGTACGGCGACGTGTGCGCCCTAGTCGCCGCCGACACCCGCGAACAGGCGCGCGCGGCGGCGAAAGCCGTCGTGGTGCACTGCGAGAGGCTGCCCGAGTATCTCGACCTCCCGGACGCCGCGGCCGACGGGGCGGTGCAGATCCAGCCCGGTATACCTAACGTATTCTACGAACAGCCCGTGTTCTTCGGAGAGGACACCGGGGAGCCTATGGGCGAGGCAGAGATCGTCCTGCGCGACAGTTACCGCACGCAGCGCGAGCCCCACCTCACAATCGAGCCTGAGTGCGCTATGGCATACGTGGACGAGGACGGCTGCCTGACTATACATTATAAATCGCAGTTTATTTATATGGTAAAGAGCGCTATCGCCGACGGTATAGGCCTGCCGCAGGACAAGATACGCGTTATCGACAACCCGGCGGGGGGGAGCTTCGGATACACGATGTCGCCCGCTTACCCCGCCCTTCTTGCGGTGGCCGCCCTCGCGACGGGCAAGTGCTGCGCTATGACGCTCTCTTACGAGGAGCATCAGCACTTCTCGGGCAAGCGCGCCCCCTCGTACACGAATATACGCATGGGCGCGGACGGCTCGGGCCGCCTGCGGGCCCTCGAGTACGAGATAGCCTTCGACGTGGGCCCCTACCCGTTCCTCGTGTCGAGCCTCATCGACAAGGTGCCCACGTTCATGGGCTGCCCCTACTATATACCGAACGTGAAGGGCCTGGCCAAGGCGGTGTTCACGAACCACGCCTTCCAGACGGCCTACCGCAGCTACGGCGTCGTGCAGATAAACTTCGCTACGGAGCAGATGATGGACTCCCTGGCGGAGGCCGCCGGCATCGACCCCCTCGAATTCAGGTATATAAACGCCCTGAGGCCCGGCCAGCTGCTCGCGAACGGCTGCGGTATGGACAGCTACCCGATCCCCGGGATGCTCGAGAGGCTGCGCCCGAAATACAGGGCGGCCCTTGAGCGCGCGAAGCGGGATTCGACAGATACCCACAAAAAAGGGGTCGGGGTCTGCTGCAGCCTGTTCAAGGCCTCGGCGGGCGCGAACGACCGGAGCGAGGTCCGCCTCGAGCTGAACCCGGACGGGACGGTGACCCATTTCAACAGCTGGGAGGACATGGGACAGGGCGCCGACGTGGGCACGCTGATACACACGTATGAGGCGCTCCGCCCCCTTGGCCTGAGGCCCGAACAGATCAGGCTCGTGCAGAACGACACGAAGACCTGCCCGAACTCCGGGCCCGCAGCCGGGAGCCGCTCCCACTTCATTAACGGCCAGGCCACGCTGGACGCCGCGAAAAAACTGCTCGACGCCATGCGCAAGCCGGACGGCACCTACCGCACGTACGACGAGATGGTGGCGGAGGGCATCCCCGTACAGTACACGGGCCTCTATTCCTCGGCCGGCATGCCCGGCATCTCGACCGTGGACCCGAACACGGGCTACGGCAGGGACTGCGTCATGTACGCCTACGCCGTGATGATGGCCGAGGTCACCGTGGAGATCGCTGCGGGGAAAGTTAAAGTCGACAGGTTCACCTGCATCTCCGACGTGGGCCGGGTCGGCTCGCGCCAGGCCGTGGAGGGCCAGGCCTACAGCGGCATCATGCACGGCATCGGCACGGCGCTCTCCGAGGACTATCAGGACCTCAAAAAGCATGCCACGCTGCTCGGCGCGGGGTTCCCGTTCATCGACAGCATACCCGACGACATAGAGATAGAATTTATGGACAGCTACCGCGAGGGCGGCCCCCACGGGTCATCCGGGTGCGCCGAGTCGTTCCAGTCCGGCCCCCACTCCGCGGTCATAAGCGCCATCCGCTCGGCCTGCGGCGCGCGCATACGCGACCTGCCCGCGACGCCTGACAAAGTGCTCGCGGCGCTGCGCGACCCTGAAGGGAACCGCGAGCCCGCCGCGCCCTGGTATCTCGGCTGCGACTGGCAGGAGAGGATGGAGTATCTGAAGGAGAACCCGGTATAGGTTCCCTGCAACGGCGCGAAGGAGGCTGCACGTGGACGTTGACGCGATACTTGCCCTGGGGCGGCGCTGTTTTGAAGAGGACAGCCCGGCCTGCAGCGCCGCATGCCCTCTTAACATCGACGTTCGTACGTTTTTAAAGTATATCGCGTCCGGCAAATGGAACTCGGCATACCGCCTTTTTAAAAAAGAGGGAGTCTTCCCCGAACTGCTCTCGCGCCTTTGCGGCGCGCCCTGCCGGGACGCGTGCGTCCTGGGCGGGATCTGCGGCGGCATAGAGCTGCCGCTGCTCGAGAGGGCCGTGTGCGACTACGCGACGGACAAAAAGCCCCCCGTTTACGCCGTGAGCAGGAAGGAGGCCCCCGTAGCGGTCGTCGGGGCGGGCCTTGCCGGCCTGACGGCCGCTCTGCAGCTCGCTGCCGCCGGGTATAACGTCACCGTCTATGAAAAACAAGGCAGGCCGGGCGGCAGGCTGTGGGAGACGGACGAGGCCGTGCTGCCCCGCGATATACTTGAAAAAGAACTGAATAACGCCGCCGCGGCGCGGGGGGTCACTCTGCGCTGCGGCGAGGAGATACTCTCGCTTCCGGACCTCCCCGGCGGCGCCGTGATACTCGCAACGGGCAGCCACGGGTCGGCGGCTGCGACAGCCGGGAGCTCAGGAGAGCAGGATACACATACTATTGATAACGGAGTTATAATCCCGGCGCGCGAGGGCGGCATGGACGCCCCCACAGCGATAGCCGAGGGCAAAAAGGCGGCGCTGCTCGCCGACAGATACCTGCGGGGCATGAGCGGGCGCCTGATCGCGGAGAGCGGGCGCAATGTATCCGCCCTGAAGCCGGATCTTTCGGGCCTAGAGCCGAAAAGCGCCGTAAGGCCGTCCCGGGGCGGCGCGTATTCAAAGGAGGAAGCGCGCTCCGAGGCAGGCAGGTGCGCCGGGTGCCGCTGCCTGCGCTGCGTGAAGGCCTGCGAGCTCCTGAGCAAGGGCAGGTCGTACCCGAAAAGATATATAAACGAGGTCGCCCAGAGCCTGGGCCCTGTGGAGAAGCTGACGGAGCTCGTATCAAAGCGCAGGATCTACTCCTGCAACCTTTGCGGCCTGTGCGGCTCCGTGTGCCCGGAGCGGGTCGATATGGGCGAGGTCTATCTGAGCGCGCGCCGTATACTGTACGAAAAGGGAAAACTGCCCCCGGCTTTTCACGAATTCTTCTTAAACGACATGCTCTTTTCGAATTCCGAAGCCTCCCTAACCCTCCCGGGGGAGCGGGGCAGCGGATATATGTTCTTCCCCGGCTGCCGCCTCGGGGCTTTTCTGCCGGACGAGACGGAGGCGGCGTACCGCTACCTGAACGCGAAGCTGGGCGGCAGCGTGGCGATAACGCTGGGCTGCTGCGGCGCGCCCGCCTACTGGGCAGGCAGGGAGGACCTCCGCGCGGACGCCGCCCGGCTGTTCCGCTCGAGGTGGGAGGAGCTCGGCAGGCCGGAGGTCATCCTTGCCTGCCCGTCCTGCGAAAAGCAGCTCAGAGAGTACGCGCCGGATATCCCCCGGACCATGCTCTGGAATCTCATGGAGAGGCTCGGACTGCCGGAAGGCGCGGAGGACCTTTCAGGGAGGACGTTCTCCGTATTCGACCCCTGCAGCGCGTCGGGAGACACGGCCCTGCAGAGCAGCGTCCGCGCCCTGCTGCGCGGGGCGGGGGCGGAGCTTGAGGAGATGCCCGAAAAGGGGGGCTGCTGCGGCTACGGAGGCCTGATATCCTACGCCGACCCGGAGCTTTTGAACGCAGTTGCGCGCCGCCGCGCTGAGCGGAGCGGGGCGGAGTACGCCGCGTACTGCGTAAACTGCAGGGACACTTTTTTGCGCTGCGGCAAGAGCACGTCGCACATTTTGGAGCTCCTGTTCCCGCAGAAGGACCAGCGGCCGGCCCCGACCCTGGACGGCCAGAGGGAGAACAGGCTCGCACTCGCCCGAAGGCTCCGCGGGGAGAGCGGGGAAACGGGCGGCGCGGCGCGGGTCGTCGCGGACGACGCCCTGATTAAAAAGCTTGACGGGCAGTATATCCTGCTGGGGCAGCTCGAGAGGGCGATAGAGCGCGCCGAGGAGACCGGCAGCCGTTTCTATGACGAGGAGAGGGACACGTACACCTGCATGCTGCGGGAGGGCTCCGCCACCTACTGGGCGGAGTACCGCCGCGAGGGAGAGCTGCTGCGGTTATTAAACGCCTACTCACACCATATAGCGGTCATAGACAGCCCGGACGGATAAATATAGTCACTTAATATTGACAACAATGTGCGGCGCGTGTATATTATTAATAAACGCTCGTTAAGCATTAGACAAGCGGCAGAGGTGATTGAATGGAAGAGAAGAGAGCGGCTATGGCGGAGGGCACGATAACGCCCGAGCTGATGGCCGAGATGGAATCGAAGAAAGGTCTGAAGCTGAGAGTAAAGAACTCGGTATTCAACGAGTACGCCACAAGCGACAACATACGCAAGTTTGCAAACGGGATAGGCGAGACGAACCCGCTGTTCCGCGACAGCGATTACGCGGCCGGGACGAGGTACGGTTCGCTGATCGCGCCTCCGTCTTTTATCTTCAGTATACTCGCGGGGGTCCAGTTCGGGTGGAGAGGGCTCGCGGGCTTCCACTCGGCCAGCGACATGATGTTCTACAAGCCGATCAAGACGGGCGACAGGATAACGCCCGAGGAGACGTATCTGGGCTTCGAGGGCCCGAAAGAGAGCAAATTCGCCGGAAAAACGATATTCGATTACTTTGAGGACAAGTATTTCAACCAGAGCGGCGTCGAGGTCGCGAAGGTAAAGAAGCTGATAATCCGCGCCGAGAGGAAAAAGAGCCGGGAGAAGGGCAAGTACCAGTCCATCGAGCTCCCGCACCCATGGACGCAGGATGAGCTGCGGGAGCTTGAAGAGCGGACGCTCGAAGCCGCCCGCACCGCCGTCAGAGGCAGCGAGACCCGTTTCTGGGAGGATGTCGAGGTCGGCGAGGAGCTGCCCGAGCTCATGAAGGGGCCGATAGGGCTGACAGACATGGTCGCGGCTGTAGTGGCGGGGCTCGCTCCCGCGCGCCTGACTGCCCACGAGGAGACTCTGATGCAGCAGGAGAAAAAACCGGCCTGGTTTTTCCGCGACCCGGCGACCAGCGCCTGGGAGCCGATATTCGCCGTGCACTACAGCATAGACGGCGCCAGGGCGATGGGGCTGCCGTACCCCTACGATATCGGGATACAGCGCCATTGCTGGCTCGTGCAGATGCTGACTAACTGGACAGGCGACGAGGGCTGGCTCAAGAGGTGCTACGCCGAGTACCGCAACTTCGTCTTCCTCTCCGACGTGATACGCATCACGGGGAAGGTGACCGAGAAGTATGTGGACGAAAACGGAGAATACTGCGTAAGGGTCAAAACGAGCGCGGTGAACCAGCGCGGGGCGGAAGTAATGCCGGGCGAGGCTGAGATATGCCTGCCTTCAAAAGAAAAGAACACATGGCCGGTGGAAGGAAGGAGAAGATAGAGATGTCAATACCCATGGAAGAAAGGAAACAGTGGAAAGCGCTGAACTACAAGACGTACAAGGACGCCGTGGAGCACTTTCAGTGGAAAGAGCGCTGGGAAGTCTTTGACGGAACAAAAGAGAATTTCAATATCACGCACGAGTGCGTTGACCGCCACCCGGCGGACGAGCTGGCGATCAGGATAAAGTTTGACGACAGGCACACGGAGAGCTACACGTTCGGCCAGATGTCGAGCCTGACGTCGAAATTCGCCAACATGCTCAAGCGCAACGGCGTGAATACGGGCGACAGGGTGGCCGTGCTGCTGTTCCCGTCGCTGGCGTTTTACGTGACGATGTTCGGCGTATACAAGAGCGGCTCGGTGCTCATCCCCTGTTTCCCGCTGTTCGGACCCGAGGCGATCAATTTCCGCCTCGAGAACGCCGGGGTCAGCACGATAATCACGACAAGGGACAAAGTGGACCTCGTAAATCAGGATCTTGCAAAAAAGCTGAATCTGAAGTACATATTCGTTGAGGACATAGTCGGGCTGCTCGAGGGCGAGAGCGAAGACTTCACCCCGACGACTTCGTCGAAGGACCTGTGCATGATCCAGTTCTCGAGCGGGACCACCGGGTCCCCGAAGCCGATACGGTACACCCACGGCGCGATCTCCGTTGCGGCGGTCGTCATCAAGTTCGCGGGAGCGCTGAAGCCGGACGACAGCTATTTCTGCTGCTCGTCGCCCGGATGGGGCCACGGTATCTGGTACGGCACGATAAGCCCGATGATCTTCGGAAAAGCGGCGCAGACGATCTCCGGCAAATTTGACCCCGAGATCTGCCTCGAAGCGCTCGAGGAGTTCGAGGTCACGAATATCGCCGGCATCTCCTCCCACTTCCGGCTGATGCTCGCCACGGGAAAAGCGGACAAATATAACCTGAAGCTGAGGTTCCTGACATATTCGGGCGAGAAGATGTCGAAGGATCTCATCGACGAGATAAAGAGGGTCTGGGGCCTCGACGCCTACACGCAGTTCGGCACGACGGAGGTCGGCCCGATCGCCCTCGATTACGGCGGATTCGACGACTGGGTCGTGAAGCCCGGCAGCGTGGGCAAGCCGATGGTGGGAGGCCTGAAGGTCATCATCGTCGACGAAAACGGCAACGAGCTGCCCCAGGGACAGATAGGGCAGGTCGCCCTCGTCAAGAAGGATAAGCTCGAAATGATAGCGGACGAAGCGTACATGGACGAGGACGGGTACTTCTGGTACGTGGGGCGCGTGGACGACGTCATCATCTCGTCCGGATATACGATAGGCCCGATCGAGGTCGAGCAGACCCTTATGAAGCACCCCGCGGTCCTGGAGAGCGCCGTCGTCGGAGTGCCCGACAAGCAGCGCGGCGAGCTCGTCAAGGCCTACGTCGTCCTCGAGGAGGGCTGCACACCGTCCGAGGAGCTGAAGAAAGACATACAGGAATTTGTCAAGGATAAGCTGAGCAAGCACGAGTACCCCAGGGAGCTGGAGTTCATCGACGCCCTGCCCAAGACGCCCGACGGAAAAATAAAGAGAAAAGTGCTCAAAAACAGGGCGACAGCGTAGCACACCGCCAAAAAGTACGTTCATATTTTTAGTTAATATAAGGAGGTACACATCATGGCTCTACCATTCACCAAATCGGAAGCGAAGCAGTGGGCAAAGGAGAACTTCATCGGGCTGGAGGCGCCGATATTCCCGTCCTTCACTCCGGACCTGTCGGAGCTCGATGAGGACGGCATCAGGTGGGACGTCAACCACATCATAGCCAACGGCATGGTCTCCATACTCATCGCGCCCGAGGGCACCGGCATGACCCAAGAGGAGCGCAAGAGGTTCGTCAGCATCGTCAACGACGAGGTCGCCGGGCGCGTGCACACCTCGATCTCCACGCTGATGGATACAGTCGAGCAGAATATCGACATCATGCAGCACCACGAGAAGACGGGCGGCACCATGGCGATGCTCGGCCATCCGATCATGTATGATCCCGAGTCCGTCGAGGAGCTCTACAGGAACTACAAATACATGTGCGACAACACGAACCTCGCTCTGGTGTTCTACCCCGGCAGGCTCAAAGTCAAGCGCTGGGATCCGAGCGGCTGGCCGATGGAGATCCTCCCCCGCATAGCCGATATCCCGAACGTCGTGGCGATGAAGATCCAGGGAGGCGCTTCGCTCACCTACGTCATCGAGTGCTTCCACCTGGTCGGGGAGCAGATCCTCGTTGCCGACCCGATGCCGAGCTCCTGGTTCACCACGATACCCAACTACGGCCAGCAGTGGGCCGGAGCGGGTCCCTTCTATTCCAGCCAGACACCCGAGGACCAGCGCAACGTCAAGTTGTTCAACGCCCTGCGCAGAGGCGATATCGACGAGGCGCTCAAATACCACTGGATGGCGGCCAAGAACGTGACCGGCGGCGCGGCATTCGCGAACGTCAACTACCCCGAGACGGGAATACTCGTCGCTTTTGCGGACAAATACGCCCACTGGTGCCTTGGCGGCAACGGCGGCCTGCTGAGGCAGCCCACAGGCCGGCTCTACGACTATCAGAGACAGGCCATCAGAAACGGCATCCGCGCCATGGGGTTTGAGCCCCGCGAGCCGGAGGAGGAGTATTTCGTCGGCAGGATGAACTACGCGAAAGGCGCGAGGCTCAAGAGGTATTGATCGCCTGTCAGGCGTACCGTAAATAATTGAGCGTCGGGAGCCCGCCCGCAGCGGGCGGGCTCCCGGCGGTCTTGCCGTACCGCGGCCCCGCGCATCCCCGGGAAGACGCGGGGCGGAACGGATATTTACGGCCCGTGTTTTCGGGAGAAGGGGAGGATAAATGGTTAATGTTACAGCCGATATAGACGCCCTGCTCAGGGGCTCGATAGATATGCACCTGCACCACGGCCCGGTGGCGGGCCCTTGCCGCTTCGACGCTCTTGAGCTGGCGCAGCAGGCGCGGGACGCCGGGATGCGGGCTGTCGTGCTCAAAGACAGCGGTTACCCGAACGCCCCGCTTGCGACCATAATAAAAAAGCTGGTTCCCGAACTCGGGATCTTCGGGAGCCTGTGCCTTAATTACAGCTGCGGGGGCCTCAATCACCACGCGGCAGAGTCATCCGCGCGCCTGGGAGCGCGCGTTTTATGGATGCCCACATATTCCTCCGCGAATTCCGTCAAGACGTTCAGAAAACTCGGCATGCCGATAGAGGACGACGGGATCTCGCTGCTCGGCCCGGACGGCCGGCTCGTGCCCGAGATGGACAGGATACTCGAGATCGTCAAGCGGCACGACATGGTCCTGGCCACCGGCCACATCTCCCCGGAGGAGATATTCGCCCTTTTTGAGGGTGCGAAAAAACACGGCATAGAGAAGTTCATCATCACTCACCCCACGGACAAGGAGTTCTCGGACCGCGCCCCGGGCATGGACGAGCTCAAGGATCTTGCGGCAGGGGGCGCCGTTATCGAGTTCACGTTTGTTGCGCATCTGCCTACGGAGTTCTGCCGCAACCCCGTGCAGACCGTCGAAGACATCCGCGCCATCGGAGCGGAGCGCTGCATCATCAGCACCGATCTCGGGCTGTTCACGTTCAACCCGCCGGCGGCGGAGGGCTTCAGGCTTTTCATCTCGTCCCTGCTGCGCAACGGCATCACGCCCGAAGAGATAGAGCTGATGGCAAAGGTTAACCCGGCAAAGCTGCTCGGTCTGGAGCAACTCTGATATATTAAGGAGGCGCGTCATATGGCATTGCCATACACGAAAAGCGAAGCCAAACAGTGGGCAAAAGAGAATTTTATCGGGCTGGAAGCGCCCGTGTTTCCGTCGTTCACGCCCGATCTGTCCGAGCTGGACGAGGACGGCATCAGGTGGGACGTGAACCACATAATCGCGAACGGCATGATATGCATCCTCGCCGCCAGCGAGGCCTGCGGGCTCACCCACGAGGAGCGCAAGAGATTTATCTCCATCGTAAACGACGAGGCGAAGGGCAGGGCGTTTACGTCGATATCCGCGCTGATGGACACCGTTGAACAGAACATCGACCTTCTGCAGCACCATGAGAAGACTGGCGGCACCCTCGCGATGATAGGCCACCCGCTGCAGTACGACCCCGAGTCGGAAGAGGAGCTGTACCGCAACTACAAGTACATGTGCGACTCCACCAACCTCGCCGTTCACTTCTACCCCGGCAGGCTCAGGCTCAAGAGGTTCCACCCGAGCGGCTGGCCGATGTCGATAGTGCCCAGGATAGCCGAGATACCGAACGTGGTCATGATGAAGTTCGCGGGCGGCACGCCGCTCCAGATGACGCTCCAGTGCTTCCACATGGTCGGGGATCTGATACTCGTCGCGGACGCAATGCCCGACAGATGGTTCGTCACGATCCCGAAATACGGCCAGCAGTGGGCGGGGGCGGGCCCGTTCTACACGATGCAGACGCCCGAGGACCAGCGCTCCGTCAAGCTCTTCAACGCCCTGCGCGAAAACAGGCTGGACGACGCCTTCGAGATGGCCTGGAAGAACGCGGCGTACGGCGCTATGGCGGGGGCCAGCATGGGGCAGGTGTCGTACCTCGAGACGGGGATAGTCAGCCCCGGCATCGACAAGTACGCCCACTGGTGCCTCGGCGGCAACGGCGGCCTTGTCAGACAGCCCGCGCGCAGGCTCTACGACTACCAGAAGGAGGCCATCAGGGCCGGCCTGAAGGCGATAGGTTTCGAGCCGCGGGAGAACGAGGAGGAGTACATACTCGGCAGAACGAATTACGCTAAAGGGGCCAGGCTCAAGAGGTACTGAGGCCCCGCGCCTGGAGCCGCGCCGGGAAAATTATCCGCGGTGTTCACAGATGTTTCACACAACGTACACATTCTGTGATATGATATAATCAGAGCGCGGGCCTGTCATCGCGGCGCGCGGCATTCCGGAACCGGAGGTCTGAAAATATGGAAAATATAGAGAACGTTGGAAGCTGGCAGCAATTATTCATACCGACCTGTACAGACCGCATAAAGAACGCGAAAAAGCGGGTGCTCACGTCGATGGAGATCTGTCTCGAGCGCGCCCGCGCGCAGATGAAAGTGATGAAGGAGCACGGGAGCGAGCCGATGGTCATCCAGCGCGCGCTCATGTTCAAGACGTATCTGGAGGAGAAGACGATCTTCATCCAGGACGGCGAGCTTATCATAGGCAACATCACGAGCAAAGTGCGCGGCGGGTCCTTCGCGGCCGAGATGGTCGATTTCATGGATGCCGAACTGGGTCACCCCGAGAAGGACTTCGAGATACGCCCGCATGAGAAATTCATAATCACACCCGAGGAGAGGAAAGAGCTGAGGGAGGAGATCATCCCCTTCTTCAAGGGGAATACCCTCGGCGACTATATACTCAGAAGAGCGGACGAGGACGTGGTGCGGAAGGCCTACTCCGTGACGGCGGAGGATCCCCATATACCCGTCATCGGAGACCTCTCGCTCTACAAGGACCTGGGCCACCAGATGGTCAACTACGAGAAGGTGCTCTACAAGGGGCTGAAGGGCGTCAGGGAAGAGATCGTAAGGTACATGGAAGAGCTCGAGCAGCCCTACACCCGGTACGGGCGCGAGAGCAAGCGCGACTTCTATCAGGCCTCCCTGATATGCGTCGACGCCGTCATAGCCTACGCGAAGCGCTACTCAAAGCTCGCCGAGAGCATGGCCGAGTCCGAGCAGGACGAAGTGCGCAAACAGGAGCTCGAGCGTATAGCGCACATCTGCGCCAAAGTGCCCGAGAACCCCGCCGGGGACTGGTGGGAGGCGCTGCAGTCGCTGTGGATGATACACCTCGCCGTCCACTGCGAGATATTCAACGTCGCAAACTCCCTCGGCCGCTTTGACCAGTATATGTACCCGTTCTTTAAGAAATCGGTCATCGAGGACAAGACGATGAGCCGTGATTTCGCACTCGAGCTGCTCGAGAGCCTCTGGATCAAGTTCAACGAGTGGGCTATCCTGCTCAGCTACGACGTGGCAAACTTCCAGCCGGGCCAGGGGCTCAGCCAGACCGTCACGATAGGCGGGCAGACCCGCGAGGGCAAAGACGCCTGCAACGAGCTGACGCTGCTCTGCCTTGAGGCCGAGGAGCAGGTCGGCCTCGCCCACCCGGACCTCGCCATGAGGCTGTGGGAGGGCACGCCGAAAGAATATATCAAGAGGGCAGTCGAGGTCATCCGCCTCGGCCGCGGAAAGCCGAAATTCATAAGCGATTCAAAAGCCATAAAGATGGCCGCGACCGGGCATTACGGCCTGTCGGTCGAGGACCTGCGCGAGTGCTCCGTCATGGGCTGCACAGAGCTGACCCTGCCGCACAACAGCATGCTCCACAGCTGGGAGGGCATCTGCCTGACGCCGAAGATCCTGGAGCTTGTCCTGTTTGACGGGAAGTGTTCCCTCTGCGGAAGGCAGCTGGGGCCCCAGACCGGCGACCCGAGGACGTTCGAATCCATGTCCGAGGTGCAGGGGGCTTTCATAGAGCAGCTGTACTACTGGATGACGATGATGGTCAGGGGCATCCAGACCGTCAAAGAGGTGCAGGCGGAGAGGCTGATGATACCTCTCAGCTCAGCGCTCTCGGACGGGCCGCTGCAGAAGGGGCGCGATATCGCCCAGGGCGGGTCGTGGTTCAACAACTGCGGCATATACCTCCAGGGCCTCGCGGACACCGCCGACTCACTGGCCGTGATACACAAGCTCATATACCTCGACAAGAAAGTGACCTGGGACGAGCTGCTTACCGCCCTCAAGGACAACTGGGAAGGGCACGAGGCCCTCAGGCAGCTTTGCGTGAACGGCGTCCCGAAATACGGCAACGACGACGATTACGCCGACAGCTGGGCCGTCTGGGTCATGGATACCTGGTATGACTGCGTGGACTGGATAAACGACCAGCGCAGCCTCGCCCCGAAGCCGTACCCCGACAGCCTGTATCTCGGGGCCGGGATGATAGGCCAGAGCAACGTGTCGTTCGGGCCGGTCATCAGCGCTCTGCCGAACGGGCGGAGCAACCCGAGGCCGACGGCCGACTGCATCTCCCCGTTCCCCGGCGTCGACAGAAAGGGCGCCACGGCTGTCATCAAGTCCGTGAGCAAACTGCCGACCGAGAGGTTTGCGATGGGCGGCCTGCTGAACCTCAGGCTCAGCGCCCAGCTCGTCGCCAATGACGAGGACATCGAAAGGTTCATAGCGTTCCTCCGCTCCGTTGAGGAGCTGGGGGTGTACCACACGCAGTTCAACGTCGTATCGACGGAGCTCCTTCGCAAGGCTATGGAGAAGCCCGAGGACTACAGGGACGTGCTCGTCCGCGTCGCCAGCTACATGGCATATTTTGTCGAGCTGACAAAGGAGCAGCAGCTCGATATCATCAGCCGCACGGAGTATCAGGGCTGGTAAATAAACTTTAAAAAATTCAACGATAAAAACCCGCAGCCGCATCCGCCCGCAACAGGGCGGATGCGCCATACGGAGGTACGGGCGCCCGCGGACGGCGCGGGCCGGGTGGAGAAGATGACCGGAAGCGAAAACCCCGCAAAGCAAAGATACGTTCTGAACATATACAGGATGACGACACACAACGGGCCGGGCATAAGGACGCTGGTGCAGTTCAAGGGCTGTCCTCTGCGCTGCCTGTGGTGCGCGGCGCCGGAATCCCAGGCTCCGGAGCCGGAGATATATTACAGCCCGTCCAAATGCATCGGGTGCGGCAGCTGCGAAAGGGCCTGCCGCTGCGGCGCGATAGCGGTCCGGGGCGAAAAGGCGGTCCTCGACAGGGGCCTGTGCGTAAACTGCGGTGACTGCGCCGCGGTCTGCTTTCCGGGGGCCCTCGTGATGGCGGGCAGACCCATGACTGTCGGGGAGATAGTCGACGAGGCAAAAAAAGACAAGGTCTTCTACGACCACTCGGGCGGGGGGGTCACCCTCACGGGCGGCGAGCCCCTGTCGTTCCCCGATTTCACGCTGGAGCTGCTGCGCGCGCTCAAAGCCGAGGGCATCGGGACCGGAGTGGACACTTCGGGATACGCCCCCAGGGGAGATTTAGAGCGGATGATACCGTATATAGATTTTTTCCTGTGGGACATCAAGCATATGGACCCCGGGGTCCACAGGGAACTGACGGGCGTGTCGAACGAGCGGATACTGGAGAACGCCGCGGCCGCGTCGAGGGCCGGCGTGCCGATATACCTGAGGCTGCCCGTTATCCCGGGTTACAACGACTCCCAGGAGAATATCGGCGCCGTCTGCGATTTCGCAATTACGCTGCCCTCCCTCGTCGAGGTGGATCTTTTGCCTGTACACCATCTGGGCAAGGCGGCCTACGAGGCGCTGGGCCGGCCGTATCCGATACCCTCTTCTCTCACCGCGGGCGAGGAGGCCCTGCAGGATATGAAAGCGGCGATCATGTCGCGCGGCCTGAAGTGCAGGATCGTCGCCTGAAGAAGCTCCGCACCGGCTTCAGCCGCGGCGCTCCGTTTTCCGAAAAAGCCGATACGTTACAAAAGCGGCCGAGGCCGCGAAGAAATATTAGAGGAGGCACGACATGGCAGCAACCTATGAACAGATAATCAGGTTTATGGAGGAGTATTTCCCGGCCTACAGCGAACAGGGCCAGATCGAGGAAACGCAGTCCGTTATGGACAGGTTCTACGCCCCCGACATAAAGTTCGACGACGGTGTGATAACGAGCCGCGACCAGTGGTACAAAGCATGTCTGAGCCACCCCGGCATCCTTGACAAGATAACTCCCGAGCTCATCTATGCCGACGAAAAACAGCAGACGGCCGGAGCGCTCGTCACGGCGCGGGCCGTGGAGACCGAGACCGGCAATGTGCTCAGCGAGATAAAGATGAACGCTTTTTATCAGCTCGCGACGGACGGGAACGGCGAGCTTAAGATAAAGCACGTGAGGGTGTTCCTTGAGAGCGACCCGAAGAAGGCCGAAAGGCTGATGAAGGTCTTCGGCATGAAAATGTAGAACGGGGGGTGCAGCCGTCCGGACGAGGTATTAAATTCAGCGCCACCTCATCCGCCTCGCTTCGCTCGGCACCTTCTCCTCAAGGAGAAGGCATGGACGGGGGGCGCAGCCGTCCGGACGAGGTGTTAAATTCAGCGCCGCCTCATCCGCCTCGCTCCGCTCCGCCTCCTCGAGGAGAAGGCATGGGTGCCGCGTTGCGAAAGGACTTCGGCCTAACAGTTGCTGTTTTGACAGTCTGATTTCAGCCCCGAAAAGGCGCGCAGGGCCGCCGGCCGCGGCCGCAGGGCTGCCGGTCATCGCAATTTTATCCGTTTTCCCCGTGTCGGAGCTTGTATTTCCGCAGCCGGAAAGTGTATTATAGCTGGTATGTATCTCTCCCCGCGCGGCGGGCCGCCGCGCGGGTCAAGGCGAAAAAGTTCGAATAATAAGAATATGACGGGGAATATATGATGATCGACAAAGACGAGGGCAAGCTGACGTTCGCGGACCGCAAAGAGCACATTATCAGGGAGGCTACGGAGCTGTTCTACAGGAACGGTTACGACAACACGCCCATCAGGGAGCTCTCGAGGGCGGTCGAGCTGAGCGTCGCGGGCATATACTATTTTTTCAAGGACAAGGAGGATATACTCTTCACTATCCTCAAGCAGTCCAGCGACGATCTTTGCGACGCGATAAAGAACGCGCTGATCGAAGATGACGACCCTGTGACGAATATCAGGCGGCTCATAGGGAACCTGCTGCGCCACGCCATACAGCATAAGTACCAGCTGGCGATACTGAACAGGGAGGACAACAGACTCAACGCGGAGCAGAGGAAGATCATTGAGGACAAAAGGCGCGACGCCTACAACCTCATCAAGAGCGAACTGTCCAAGCTGCAGAAGAGGGGAGCCATGAGGACAGCGCACCTGTCCACGGCCGCGTTCACCATTTTTTCGGTCACGACGTGGTTCGTAAAATGGTATAATCCGGAGGGCCCTCTTGCAATAGACGATATCGCGGACGAGATGGCCGACGGCCTTTTCCACGGGATCCTGAGATAGAGCGGTCCCGCGGCCGCCGGCGCCGCATAACAGCCTTTGATCGAAGACACGTTCGATTGAAGGCTTTGTTCGTTTTCGCACACCCCGCGGGCAGCGGGGAAGATACAGCCGGGAGGAGGAAGACAATGGAGCACGGCCCCGGGCGCAAACTCAAGTGCGCCAGATGCGGAGAATACCTGCGCCCACGTAAAACGCTTCTCGAGTATCTGGGGCACCGTATGACGTACGAGCTGCCCGGATGCCCGGTGTGCGGCCAGGTGTTCGTCCCCGAGGAGATAGCGAAGGGAAAAATGCGCGAGGTGGAGACCACGCTTGAAGACAAGTGACGGCCTGAGGCCGGGCGCTTTGAAGGGGGGTAATTGTTGTTTAATAAGTGCTTAATAAGTTCATCATTTCTTCTAATTGACATGGCAGAAAGTAGATGATATGCTCGTATTAGTAATCGTTCGTTAAGTAAATTTGCCGCGTAATGTCGAAATTTCTGTTTTATCCAGGATCCGTTTCTCGTTGTTCATTAAAATGTCAGGATATTGTAACATTATTACAGGAGGAATGATCATGAAAAAGCTGCGCGCCGCCATTTGTATTCTTATCGCACTCGCTATGGTCCTTGTATTCTGCGCGTGCGACAAGAAGGAAAAAGAGCCGCAAGAGCCCGGAACAACAGTGACCGATACCCCGAAGACAGCAGCCCCGGATACTTCGTCCGCCCCCGGGACGGCAGCCCCCGAGGAATCCACAGCTCCGGAATCCCAGCCCCCCGCAGGGGAAGATATGGTATTAAAACAGAACCTCATCATTACGAGCATGAGCGATTTCGAAGCGAGTCCCCATGAGATCCAGCCCGGGACCGTCCTCAAGTGGCTCGCCAAGGCGGACGTCCCGTCCCAGCTCCCGTGGAACTGCGGGCCCGAATCCTGGTTCTGGACGAACGTATTCGAAGGTCTCTCCTATCTCTACTTAAACGACCCCAAGGACATCCGCGGTGCGATCGCCGAATCCTGGGAACACTCGGATGACTACCTGACCTGGACGTACAAGATCCGCGACGGCGTGAAATTCACCGACGGCACCGTCTGCGACGCTTTCGCCCTGGCGAGGTCCTACGATTACCGCCTGGAGGCCTCCCCGGCCACGTTCGGTACATACAACATCACCTCCTGGGAGGCTCTGGACGCGAACACCCTCGTATTCCACCTCTCCGCCCCGTGCCCGTACTTTGAGATCGGCATCAGCGGCATAGGCGTCGTCTCCCCGGACGCTCTCGACCTGTACGGCATCAACGACAACAAGGCCGCCATCGGCACCGGGCCCTACTACATCGACAGCTACACCTCGGGCGTGAGCATCGAGCTGAAAGCGAACCCCGACTACTACCTGCCCGACAGGAAGCCCAGCATCGAGAGAGTCAGCTACCAGATAGTCAAGGACGCGAACACCGCCATCATGGCCCTCATGAACGGCGACCTTGACGGCGGCCTGATCAGCACGGTGGAGAACTACTACAACATAGAAGAGAGCGGTTTCGACGGCTACCTGATATCCACCTACGACGTCGCCAGCGTCTTCTGGTTCAACGCCAAGTCGGTGCCCGTGTTCCAGACGTTTGAGGTCAGGAATGCCATGTCCAGGTTCATCGACTGGCCGGGCGTCAACGAGCTGATCTACGACGGCATGGGCAACGTGCAGGACGGCATGTGGCCCGAGGGCACGTCGGGATACGTCCCGTTCGATGAAAACTACTACGCCCCGGACGAGGGCCTCGAGCTGCTGGCCTCAGCCGGCGTTGACCCCAAGAGCATAGAGTTCAACGCCACGATAGTGGACTTCTACAAGGACGTCTTCGTGTCGATACAGAACGAGCTGTCGAAAGTTGACGTGACGATGAACGTCGAGTCCATCGAGGCCGCAGCCAACTTCACCCTGCTGATGAACGGTGAGTGGACGGTCTCCATCGGCGGCTTCGGCTACACCAATGCCGCCCCCTACGCGCCCTGGACGTTCATACTGACACCCAACGCCATGTGCAAGATGTGCTGGCAGGACGTCTACGATCCCGAGCTCTATCAGAGCATGCTCGACGAGTACGATGCCGTGAAGACAGCCGCCACCTGGGACGAGATGATCCAGCACCTCAAGCAGCTGACGAAATACCAGCAGGATGACTTCGGCTGCGTGGGCGCCGTGCAGGCTCCGCTGTTCATAGCGCTGAGCAAGGAATTCAAGTCCGGAGTCTTCGTGTCAGAAGACCACGCGATCCAGGTCTGCTACATGTATAAATAATTCCCCGGCGCAGCAATAACGGCATAACATATCAGCCATGACGCGATCACCCGTGCAGGGCCGCAATCAAGGCCCTGTACGGGCGCGTGACGGCATTTTCGGCGCCCCGGGCGGCTTTTATCGCCGCCTGGGCGCTCGTGAGAGACGCCCGGCGCCCGGGGGAAATATCGTATAATTTTTGGAGGTTTAGCGCATGTGTGAAAAAGAAAAGCCCGTGAAGCTGGAGATCCTGGAACCGAAGGGAGTGCTCTATGACCCGAAGAGGGAAGGGTTGTCAAACCCGCGCCTCGACACTCTCGACGGGAAAACGATCGCCCTGCTGAGCATACACGTGGACGATCTTGTCACGTTCGGATCCGACCTGTTTTTCGATATTCTCGGCGAGATGCTCAAAGAGAAATATCCGACCGTCAAGATCATCCGCGGCCTGTCCTTCGGCTCCCCCAACGCTGTCGACAACTCCGCCGAGATAGCGGCGTCCTGCGACGCGTGGGTCGAGGGCGTCAAGGACGCCATAACCCAGGGCAGGCGCGATGTCGGCGTGTATATGGAGCGGGCCGGAAAGCCCGGCGTGTCCATCTGCTCAGAGGTGCTCGAGCGCTCGAAGAGGGCCCTCGCGGACCTGAACGGCATGCCCGCGGCGCGCCTCGTGACAGTCCCAGCTACAGCCTACTGCGTCGCGAAGAGGGACCCCGTGCTGATGAGGCCCGTCGTCGAAGCGGCGTTTGACGCCATCGTAAAGGCGCTCACGGCCCCCCTCACCGAGGAGGAGAAGCGCAGCTACGAGATGCAGTACGACTACTCGCCCAAGACGTTCGAAGGCGAAGATTATGCCGAGGCATACGAGAAGTTCATGCAGTACTGCGCGCAGAACGCCCTGTCCGACGGCCTGCCCGCCGTGCCGCCCACACGCGAGGCTGTCGAGAGGATGCTCACCGGCACCAGCTACCCGCGTGACAAGGTCATAGGGCTGATGTACCCGAAGAGGGGCATCGCCACGGTAGAGAAGATAGCGATAAGCGCGGTGATGGCCGGTGCGAAGCCGGAGTACCTGCCCATCATCATCACGATGGTCGAGACGATCACCGCAAAGGATTTCAACCAGTTCCACATAGTGAACGAGATACTGCCCATCATCTTTATCAGCGGGCCTATCATCAAGGAACTGGGCATCAACAACAAGGTCGGCTTCCTCGCCCCCGGCCACAGGATAAACAGCACGATAGGCCGCGCGCTGCTCATGTGCATGATAAACATCGGCTGGCGCGACATGACGATATACGCCTCTCCCGGCGGCCCCGGCAGGCCCGCCGCCTACGCGAACTATTTCATCGTGGAAAACCAGGATGAGAGCCCCTGGGAGTCCTGGGCGGAGCAGAGCGGCTGCGGACCGGACGAGAGCGTCATCACGGTCTGCGAGGCCACGTCCGAGATCCGCGGACCCGCGGAGGTCATGTCGAACGCCGATTTCCAGGAGAGACTTGCCACGGTGAGCCGCATGTTCTCGCGCCACGGCGAACTGTTCTCGACATTCGGAATGCCGAAAAACGGCGAGAACGTCCGCCATATGGTGGTGCTGCACCCGACGCTCGCGCACCAGATAGCCAACGCGGGCATGTCAAAGAGGGATTTCATCCGGTATCTGTACGATCAGAACGTCATCGACTGGGACAGGATGACGCCCGAGCAGCGCGAAGAGCTTAAAGCACAGCTCGCCAAGGAGAACATGGAAGCCCACAAGAAGATGTACGTCATGACGCCCGACGAGGTAGTGCCCGGTCTGCACCGCGAGCCGTTCAGCGTACCCGAGCACGTGCTCGTGTTCGTCGCGGGCTCCGGCGCCGGCAACTCGATGGTGTTCCAGACCGTCTACGGCTCGACGTCGCACGCGGAGGACGTCACCGAGACGAGGCCCTATATGACCAAGGTCATCCACGGGGCCACGCTCACGAAATACGGAAAGTAATCGCCCCCGCCCGGTCGAGCCCGGGTAAATACAGACCCTCGCCCGGCCGTGATGTATATTTGAGGTTTCTCCAAATACCGTCATTGCGCCGGGCGTATTCTATAGTCGCGGTCACCGGCCGGACGGAACGGCATAATAATTCGGAAACAGGGAGGTATTAACATGTGCGGAAAAGATAAAGAGGTAAGGCTCGAGATCCTTGAGCCTAAAGGCGTGCTGAACGACCCGAAAAGGGAGGGGCTTTCAAACACCCGCCTCGACACTCTCGACGGAAAGACGATAGCGCTGATGGGCATACACGTGGACGATCTCCACAGCTTCGGCTCCGATCTGTTTTTTGACATACTCGCGGAAATGCTCACAGAGAAGTACCCGACAATCAAAATAGTCCGCTTCTGGTCCTTCGGGTCGCCCAACGCGCGGGTGAACGCGGACGAGATCGCCGCGGCCTGCGACGGCTGGGTAGAGGGAGTCAAGGAGGCCATCACCCAGGGCAGGCGCGACGTGGGCGTGTTCATGGAGAGGGCCGGCCGCCCCGGCGTATCCATCTGCTCCGACGTGCTCGAGCCTGCAAAGAGGGCGCTTGCCGACCTCAACGGCATGCCGGCAGCCCGCCTCGTCACGGTCCCCGCTACAGACTACTGCGTCGCAAAGCGCGACAGGGAGCTCATGATGCCCGTAGTGGCCGCCGTGTTCGACAAGATCGTCAGCGCGCTCACAGACCCCCTCACCGAGGAGGAGAAGCGCAGCTTCGAGATGCAGTACGACTACTCGAACAAGGTGTTCACCGGATCGAGCATTTTTGAAGTGAACGAGAAGTTCCAGCAGTACTGCGAAAAGAACGCGCTCTCGGACGGCCTTGCGGTCCTGCCGCCTACGCCGGAGGCAGTTGAATGGATGCTCACCGGGACTACCTACCCCCGGGACAAAGTCATCGGCCTGATGTACCCGAAAAAGGGCATAGCGACGGTCGAGAAGATAGCTATCAGCGCCGTGATGGCCGGGGCGCGCCCCGAGTATCTGCCGGTCATCATAACGATAATCGAGACAATAACCGCGAAAAACTTCAACCAGTTCCATATAGTCAACGAGATTCTGCCCGTCATTTTCATCAGCGGCCCCATCATCAAGGAGCTGGGCCTGAACAACAAGATAGGTTATCTCGCCCCCGGCCACAGGATAAACAGCACCATCGGCCGCGCCGTGCTCCTGTGCATGATAAATATCGGCTGGCGCGACATGAAAATATACTCCTCTCCGGGCGGCCCCGGGCAGCCCGCGGCTTACGCGAACCAGATCATCGTCGAAAACCAGGACGAGAGCCCCTGGGAATCCTGGGCGGAGCAGAACGGCTACGGGCCCGACGAGAGCATCGTCACGGCCTGCGAGGAGACGGGCCGCTTCGGCTTCGCCACAGAGTGCATGTCGAACGCCACGTTCGAGGAGAGGTCCGCGAACCTCAGCCGCCTGTTCTCGCGCAAAGGCGGGATATTTACGGGCTTCGGCATGCCGACGGACGGGAAGGACGTCCGCCATATGGTCGTATTACACCCGACGATGGCCCACCAGATAGCGAACGCGGGCATGTCAAAGAGAGATTTCATTCAGTATCTGTACGATCAGAACGTCATCGACTGGGACAGGATGACGCCCGAGCAGCGTGAGGCCCTCAAGGCGGAGCTCGAGCAGGAGAACACGACGGCCCACAACAAGATGTACGTGCTCTCCCCGGACGACGTGAAGCCCGGCCTGCACCGCGAACCGTTCAGCGTCCCCGAACATGTGCTCGTTATGGTGGCGGGCGCCGGCTCGGGCAACTCCTTTGTCTATCAGACGGTCGTCGGCTCGACGTCCAGCCACGCCGAGGAAGTCGAAGAACCGAGGCCGTATATGAACAAGGTGATCCGCGGCGCCGCGCTCACAAAATACGGGCGCTGAACCGACAGAAAACATATTCCTCCGAAAAATCCGGCGGCGGCCGCCGCGCTCGTAAGAAGCGTGGAGCAGATCGCCGCACACGAGCCTTCTCCCCGGGGAGAAGGTAGTTGAGCGCAGTGAGGCGGATGAGGTGGCGCTGAGGGATAAACACCCCATCCGAACGTCTGCGCCGTCCACCTTCCCCCCGAGGGGGGAAGGTTTTTTGTCGCTGCATATCCGCGTTTCCCCGATATTATGTAAACGAAAAATATCGAAAATCGTGCTGCTTTTGACCGGTTTTTGACCTGTTTATGAGCTCATAAATAAAAAGGTTTGAAAAGGGCAGGGCGTTTATATATAATTAATGTACGGTCCGGTTTACCTCGCGAACAGGGCCGAGTGCTTTGAAAGGATGGATGCATATGGCGCAAAATCTAGTGCCCGTATCGGAAGAGTACAAGAAGCTACCCTACTACAAGTACTATCTGGAAGAGATGGTTCAGGCATCTCCGGAACACTACGCGAAGGTGCTCAACGGCCCGATCGACAGCTCCAAAGCCCTGCCCGTCGAGGACAGGAACCGCCTGTTTGAACCCGGATATTTTGAAGAGGAGATAGGATACTGCGTGATGCCCGACGGCACGGGGTATGTCTCAAATCTCACAAAGATGCCCGGGGTAACGGCCGAGATGTTCGATTGGTGGTTCGCCTGGCACGGCCTCGGCGGCCTCCGCTACACCATCTGGGATCGCGAGGACCACTTCAGCGCCGAGTCCATGCAGAAGGAGAAGGGCAGAGACCCGATGCTCAGCTACAAGGAGAAGTACTGGGACACGACCCATATCGTCAAGGAAGACGTCGGCATGGGGCCGGAGGACATCATCATCAATTTCAAGAACCCGGGCGATCTCGGCTTTGATACGTCAAAGATCGGCACGGAGGCGTGCTCGACGATCGTATGCGCCCACGGCATGTCCCACGGCGCCCCCGGCACGATAATGTGCCACTTCGTACGCGACATCGAGGGCGGCATCGAGCTGCGCACGCGATTCTGGATGGGCGTGGCGTATATCAAGGGCCGCATAGTCAAGATGCTGCCCGACGGAGTGCGCATGCCCGAAGCCCCGCTCCGCGCGCTGAACCTGCACAACATCAAGGAGTTCACAAACCTGGCGGCACTGTTGCCGAAGATATTCCCGGAACAACGGGACAACTTTTAAGGAGGTCCGTCTCATGATAGACACCGCGCATGTTATTAAGTTTGACCCGGAGAACTGCGTCGGATGCAAACTGTGCTACAAGGCCTGCTTCGTGGACGTGATAAGGTGGGACGAGGAGAACAAGAGGCCTATCTTCAAATACGTTGAAGACTGCGAACACTGCTTCTATTGCCAGGCCATGTGCAAAAAGAACTGCATCGAGGTCATTCCGGATTATTCGAGCGAAAAGCTGCTGCAGACTTTCGACCGCTATCTGTAAGGGGGAAGATTAATGGATACAAAATACGGCCGCGAAGACCTTACTGCCGACGTTCTTGTGATAGGGGGCGGTATCGCCGGGCTTACAGCCGCGGTCTCGATCAAAGAGAAGAACCCTGACCTTGACGTCCTGATTGTTGAAAAGCAGACGTGCGGCTACTCCGGCAAAGCGAACAAGGGCGGCGGCGTTCTGCAGTATTTCGATCTCAGCCGCGTGAATCCCGTGGAGTTCGCCGCGTATCACGCGAACGTGATCGGATGCTTCCTGGGCGATCAGGAGCTGATGATCAAATACGTGCAGATGAACAACCATATGTTCGACAAGCTCGTCGAGTGGGGCGCGAACGTGCCGAAGCGCGAGGACGGCAGTTACGACGTCATGCCGACGGGCCCGATGACCGCGATGATCGGCATCGACCTCGACGTCACCCTGAAGGTCCGCCGTACGGCGGAGAAGCTGGGCGTCAGGATCATGGACAAGACTTCGGTGACGGATCTGCTGACGTCTGACGGCAAGATCGCGGGAGCCGTGGGCTTCAGCATACTCGACGGCAAACTCTATACGTTCAGAGCCAAGGCCGTCGTTCTCGCCACGGGCAGCCAGAACTACCGCATCGGCCCGATGTGGGGCAGCGGACGCGGAGACGGGATAGCCGCCGCGTACAGGGCGGGAGCCGAGATGAGGAACACCGAGTTCGGCAACTTCGCCCAGCTCGTGAAGGTCCGCAGCCACGAAGAGGTCGTTTTCGGCGAGAACTTCATGTACAACAAGGCCGGCGAACACGTGACGAAGAATTTCCGCACGGGGCCCGAGCCGGATATCAGCGGTTCCGCCATCGCCGAGTGGTACAACCAGATGGCGGCGAATATGGGGCCGATCGTACTTAAAAGGGAGATGCCGGAGGGCGGCGGCCCGCTGAACATGCTGTGGAAGCGCCCCTACGGCCAGCGCTTCTGGGAGCTGAACAACGAACACGCCCACGCCGTCGACGGCGACGACATGGAGGTCTGCCCCATGCTGATAGGCGAGCAGTCGCCCGTGAAGGTTGACCACGATATGCAGACGACGATACCCGGCCTGTTCGCGATAGGTGACGCCAGTTACTGCGGCTCCGCCGCTCCGGGCGCCGTTCCCGCGCCTCCGGGGAGAAACCGCGGTTCGGGCATACTGAACGCCGTCTTCGCCGGAATCATGTGCTCCGACGCGGCCTCGAAGACAGGAGCCGGCGAGACTCTGCCGCCCGTCTGCGACAAGCAGATCGAGGACTGCGTAAAGCGCCTGTACGCGCCTCTGGAGAGGGAGAGCGGCTGCAAGTCAAAGGACATCATGAGGGTGATACACAAAGCCGTAGGGCCGATGGAGAGGTCCGTGTATATGAGCGGCCACCGCATCGAGACCGCGATGCGCTACGTCGAAAAGGCGAAGAGCATGCTCGGCGAGCTCAAAGCGGACGATTTCCACGAGCTGCTCAACGCCCACGAGGCCGAGGCCGCGGTGTTGTCGGCCGAGATGCAGTTCAGGGCTGCCGCGATGCGCAAGGAGTCGCGCGGTTGGTTCATACGCGAGGATTATCCCGAGACGGACAACAAGAACTGGCTCAAATGGATAATCGTAAAGAACAAAGACGGCGAGATGGCACTGAGCACCGAGGACGTGCCCTGGGAGAAATGGCCGATCAAACCCCCGATAGATTGAGCAAAAGGCGGCGGTACAGATGATAAGAGTAGATAAGGATTTTGCCCTGAATATGTTCAGCATCGACGGCAGGACCGCGCTCGTAACGGGCGCAACGGGAGCTCTGGGCGGCGCGGTGGCGAAGGCATACTGCTATCAGGGCGCGAACGTCGTCATGACGGCGCGCAACGAGAAAAAGCTCAAAGAGCTCGAGGCCGAGTTCAAAGCGGAGGGCCTCTCCTGCGCGATAATCGCGGGGGATCCCGCGGTCGAGGAGGACATGAAAAAGGCGGTCGGGTGCGCGGTGGAGAAATTCGGAGAGCTGAACATACTCGCCGTATGCCACGGCTTCAACTCCCCGAAGGGCATCCTTGAGCAGACCCCGCAGGAGTGGCAGAAGATACTGGACGCCGACCTCAAGAGCGTCTATATAGCCTGCAGAGCCGCTGCGGAACAGATGGTCGCGCAGGGCAAGGGCGGCAAGATAGTCGTCACATCCTCGGCCCGCAGCAAGATGGGAATGAAGGGCTACACGGGTTACTGCGCCTCCAAGGGCGGCTGCGACCTGATGATCCAGTCTATGGCTTCCGATCTCGCTCCCTACGGCATCAACGTCAACACGATAAATCCGACGGTTTTCCGCTCGGACCTCACGGAGTGGATGTTCGACCCGCAGAGCGAGGTCTACAAGAACTTCCTCAAACGCCTCCCGATAGGGCGGCTCGGCGAGGTGCAGGACTTTATCGGCCTTGCCACGTTCCTCGCCTCCCCGGCTTCGGACTTCCTGACGGGCGGCAACTATGACGCCACCGGCGGCTACTGGGCGAACTAGGGCGCGATGAGGGATATAAAGAACGTATTGGTCGTCGGCGCGGGGCTAATGGGCAAAAACATCGCCTTTGTGATGACCGCGAACCCCGCGCTGAACGTGACCGTCACGGACGTCGCCGAAGTCGACGTCCGTGCGGGGATAATCGAGAACTGCCGCCAGCTCGTCGAGAGAGGCGTCATCACCGGGGCGGAGCTGGACAGCCGCCTTGAGAGGATCACGTTTACGACGGACAAGAGCGGTGCGTGCTACGAGAACGCGGACCTCGTCATCGAGGCCGTCTTCGAGGACATGGAGCTCAAGCGCACCACGTTCGCGGCGCTGGAGGAGCAGTGTCCGCCCGACGCCATATTCTGCACGAACACGTCGGTCATGAGCCCGACCGAGATAAGCGCTCGGCTCATACACCGCGGCCGCTTCGCGGGCACACATTTCTGGAACCCCGCGCACCTGATACCGCTCGTGGAGGTCGTCAAATCCGACGCGACCACGGACGAGACGGCGCAGGCCGTTATGGAGCTGCTCAAGTCGGCGGGCAAGGTGCCGGTGCTGTGCAAGCGCGACGTGCCCGGCTTCATAGCCAACAGGATGCAGCACGCCCTGTGGCGAGAGGCCGTCTCGATAGTCGAGAACGGCATAGCGGACGCCGAGACCGTGGACATGGCCGTCAGGTATTCTTTCGGCCTGAGGCTGCCGCAGCTCGGCCCGCTGGAGAACGTGGACATGGTCGGCACCGACCTCACTTACAGCATACACGAGTACATACTGCCCCATCTCGAGTCATCCGGGAGCCCGTCGCCGCTGCTGAAGAGCCTGCGCGACGCCGGCGACCTGGGCTTCAAGACCGGGAAAGGCTTCAGGACCTGGACCCCGGAGGAGTCCGAGCGGTGCAAGGAGGAGCTGTACTCGTATCTGATCAGGGCGCTGTACGGAAAGTAAGCGCTCCCGCGAACGAAACCACAAACAAAGGTAGGAGTAATATGGGCAAGAAAGTTTTTGTAGATCTGTCACATCCGTTCAGCGCGGAGATCCCCCGCTGGCCGTATTTTGACAAGCCCGTCATCGACAACACGCACACGATGGCAAAGGGCGGCGTTCTGACGCAGAAGGTCACCTGCACGATGCACACCGGAACGCACGCCGACGCGCCGCGCCACGTTATGGAGCGGGAGTTCGACGGCAGGAGGGCGCGCTACACCCACGAGATGCCGGTAGACGCCTATACGGGCGACGCCGTATGCCTCGACATAAGGATCGAGCGCTGGGGCCTCATCGGCCCGAAGCACCTCGAGGACGCCTGCGAGAGAGCGGGCATTAAACCGAGCGAGCTCGAGGGCATGGTCATTTGCCTGAACACCGGTATGCACCGGCTGTTCGACGACTCGAAGGAATACTATCACTACTCCTGCGGCACGGGCGTAGAGGCGGGCAAATGGTTCGTAAAGCACAAGGTAAAATGCGTAGCCATGGACAGCCAGGCCCTCGACCATCCGCTGCACACGGCGATGGGCAACAACGGCATGACGCGCATGAACCTGCTGGGCGCCTCCGGCAAGCCGATCACCGAGGAGTACATCGAGATGTTCGGCGAGGAGGCTTACGCCGAGTTCGACAAGGAGCTGTATATCAAGCTGCACGGCAAAGAGGCCTATATGGAGAAATTCGGTGACCTCGAGGCCATAGGCTGCTGGGGCACCTGGGAGCCCTGCCACAAGCAGATGCTGGGACACGGCATAGTCGGTGTCGAGAACCTCGGCGGCGACCTCGACAAGGTGACGAACAAGCGCTTCAGATTCTACTGCTTCCCGCTGCGCTGGTACTTGGGCGACGGCTCAATGGTGCGCTGCGTGGCCGAGATAGACGAGGACGACCTGAACGACGTCCCGACGAGGACGTACACATACGGCGGAAACATATGAGCGATCTTAAGAACAAACGCATAATAACCGTCGCAACGACGGGCGCGTGGCCGACGAAGAAAGACACGCCGAACGTCCCTATCGAGCCCGCGGAGATAGCCCGGGAGATATACGACTGCTGGAAGGCGGGCGCCGCCGTGGCGCACATCCACTGCCGCGACGACGAGGGCAGGGCCGCGATGGTCTTCGAGAAGTTTGAGGAGACGGTCCGGCTCATCCGGGCGCGGACCGACTGCGACATTATTCTGAATATCACGACCTCCGGAGGGGTCAACCTCAGGGAGGAGGACAGGCTCCGCCCCTTCTACGAGCTGAAGCCCGAGATGTGCTCCTATGACTGCGGCAGCATGAACTGGCAGCATAACGCCGTGTTTGAAAACAACCCGCAGTTCCTTGAAAAGCTCGGCCTGATGGCGCAGGAGGCCGGAGTGAAGCCGGAGATTGAGGTATTCGACCCCGGCATGATCTACAACGCGGCCTATTATATCAAAAAGGGCATACTTAAGCTGCCCGCGCACTTCCAGTTCTGCATGGGCGTCGCCGGAGGCATAGCGGCCACGACGAAGAACCTCGTATTCATGAAGGATATCCTCGATGAGACGGTGCCCGGCAGCACCTGGTCGGCGTTCGGCGTCGGCAAGGGCGCGATGGAGATAATGTACGCGGCGATCGCCATGGGCGGCCATATCCGCGTCGGCATGGAGGACAACGTGCTGTACAAAAAGGGCGTCGTGGCCGACAGCAACGTGCAGTTCGTCGAGCGCGCAAGGCGCGTCATCGAGGAGTTCACCTGCGAGGTCGCCACACCCGCCGAGGCGAGGCAGATACTGGGCCTCAAACCCAGGGCGTAACCGAGCCCGGGACCGCGGACACGGCGAAAACCGCCGCCGCGCCTTGACAATTGACCTGACATTCGAAAAGCCGTCCGCACACGCGGGCGGCTTTTCGCCGCACCCATGCCTTCTCCTTGAGGAGAAGCGGATGAGGCGGCGCTGAGTGATGTACCATATCCGGGCTGTTTGAGGCGAGGCCATTATAGATCCATATCGACGAATATTTGTTCTTTGACACGCCCGACCCGGCCGTGCAGAAATCAGCTCCGACTGCTTGACTTATTGCGCGCGGCGTGTAATTATCAGAATATACAAGTACAAGCATTGTTTTTTCGTTGACCGGAGCCATGTGCGGGGGGAGGCGGTTTTTTGAATTCGATGCAGATCCTGTGTTTTCTTAAGGCGGCGCAAAACCTGAGTTTCACGGAAAGCGCGTCGGAGATGTTCATCTCGCAGCCCGCGTTCAGCCACAATATCATGTCCCTCGAGAAGGAACTGGGCGTCGAGCTGTTCGTGCGCAGCAACAAGCGCAAGGACACCGTTCTGACCCCTGCCGGGGCCATCATGTACGAGGGCCTTAAAAGACTGAAGGAACAGTTTGAAAACCTCGTGCAGCAGGCGAGGATAATCAGCCAGGGAAAAGCGGGCACGCTGCGCGTAGGTCTGAGCGGCGCAGACAGGATTGACGAGCGGACGCTGATAATGTTCGATAAGTTTCAGCAGCAGTATCCGGATGTGGAACTGCTGATGCGCAGGGGCAGCCACAGCGAGCTGATACGATGGCTGTACGAGAAGACGCTCGACCTGTCGTTTTCGCTCAGGATCGACGTGGCGGAAAGACAGCAGCTCGAATACATGAAGCTCTATGACGTCGAATCCGTGCTGTTCGTTAGCGCCGCGCACCCGCTTGCGGGCAGGGACGGCCTGTCGCTTGCCGATTTCAGGGACGAGACATTTATAAATATCTCTGCGAGCGAATCCCCGGTCCTCAACGCTATGCTGGTGCAGGAGTGTAAAAAGGCCGGTTTCAAACCGAAAGTTCTGGACGCCCCCGACGTCTACTCCCAGACTCTGTATCTTGAGTCGGGCAGAGGGGTGGCGGTCGGCAGCGAAAACAACACTGCCGCGTTCAACCCGCGCGTGGCGACGGTGCGTATAAAGGAGCTGATCCCTCTGGAGTTCGTCGTGGCGTGGAACCGCGACAACGACAACCCGTGCAAACGGCTGTTTTTGTCCGGGCTTGAACACGGGGAGGAGAGCGAAGAGCAGTAGAACACAAAGCGGCGCTGCCGCAAATAAAAACGCCGGGCCCGCGCGGTCCGGCGATTCCCGGTGAAAGCGAAGGGGTCAGTATGGCGTGCAGGCGATATACATGTTCCGCGCAGCGCTCACAGACCCCGGCTACGGGGGGCGAAAGCTCGGCGCCCGCGAGACAAAGCTGGGGGAGGTCCTCACGGAGGAGACCGGGGTTTTTACGTTCCGTTACGGAGGCGGCCTCGAGGTCCTGTGCGAGCTCGAGAAGATATTCGTCGAAAGGGAGCTGCCGGACGGGAATTGCCGACGGCGCCCGAGGACAGTGAGCCGGACTTTGCCTGCGGCCCCGGCCAGGCAGATCGAAGTTTTATATGGAGACGGAAAGGCTCCGCGGGTCTGCGGACACGGCGGACAGCCGCCGGACCGAGATGAGCGGCGATCATACCCGAGCGGGTATAGTATTAAAATTGCAAACAGCAATAATACCCGATAGGGTATAATTGCATATTTCACATACAGAGTGCACCACATCGGGTATATTAAAAAAAACAATACGTCAGGTCCCGATCATCTGTATAGTTTTACTGCACGCCTGACGGCGGAATGAGGGGAATGCGAAATGCCGG
>ENA-UOUL01001028-UOUL01001028.1-bioreactor-metagenome-genome-assembly--contig:-NODE-1028-length-43147-cov-6.017599_pt1 | contig 43147 bp, 36 predicted proteins | sample MGYA00249838_ERZ747220 | MGnify/ENA primary metagenome ERZ747220 (study PRJEB28778, sample SAMN05720191) | bioreactor metagenome | isolation source: Anaerobic biogas reactor | place: USA:Washington... | reverse complement strand
TCCTAGACCGGAAGGCGCGCCATGCACAACGCAACTGTGGCCCACGCTAACCTATGCCAATTAGTTGGAGCAGATGACACAAGGTTCGCCCCTACGAGGCGTTGCGGTAGGGGCGATCCTCGTGATCGCCCTCTTTGCGCCCCTACGAGGCGTTGCGGCAGGGGCGATCCTCGTGTTCGCCCTCTTTGCGCCCCTACGAGGCGTTGCGGTGGGGGCGATCCTCGTGATCGCCCTCTTTGCACCCCTACGAGGCGTGCGGTAGGGGCGAACCTTGTGTTCGCCCTCCTCTTTGCCCCGCGCCCTGATAAAAGTAGAGATAGATGGTGAACGTGGCGACGGCGTAGAGGATGGCGGCGCTGGTATAGAGCGGGCCAAAGCCCTGGCGCACCTGCACCAGCCCGCTGACGTAGGGCATGAACGTCCCGGCGAGGCGAGAGCTCATGGTAAAGAGGCCGTTGAGCAGCGGGCGCTCGTCCTCGTCCACCGAGTTCATCAGCAGCGCGTGGTAGAGGGGGTCGCCCATCTTGCAGATGGCGCCGCGGAACCAGTAGGCCGCCACGGCCACCACCACGCTGCCGGTCCAGCCCATCGCCAGCATGAAGGGGAGTGAGGCCAGCGTGACGACGATGATGGCGCGGACCTGCCCCCACTTTTCCGAGGCCAGCGGCGCCAGCAGGCTGGTGATCCCGGTAAAGAGCCCCGCCACGGCAAAGACGACCCCCAACATGGCGTCCGAGATGCCAAAGTTTTGCTTGAAATAGACGTTGAAAAAGGGGAAAAAGAGCGAGGCGCCCAGCGAAAAGATGAGCTGCGGCAGGATCAGCTTGCCCCATTCGGGGAGCTTGGCCATCAGGCGCAGGGGGTTGGCGTAGCGAGCGGTGACGGCTTGGCGGTCGGGCTGCACGCGCAGCAGCGGCAGCGCCGAAAGGCCAAAGAGCGCCGCGCCCACCAGTAGCGTCAGCCGATAGGCCAGCGCGCCCTCGGCCTCCAGGCCCCAGGTCGCGGCGAACAAGGCGGGCAGCAATCCGGCCACCACGTTGCCCAGCACGCCGGAAAAGAGCATCACGCTGTGATTGGCGCTAAAGAGGGTGTCCCGCTGCTCAGGCGCGCAGCAACGCGCCACCATGGGAAAGGTGGCAATGTCGGTGAGGAGCATGATGCAGCTCAGCAGCGTGCGGGTGGCGATCAGCGCCGCCGGGGTGGTGGAAAAGGCCACGGCCGCCAGCGCCGCGGTGACCCCCACCTCGCTGACCACCAGCGAGCGCCGCGGCCCCAGCCGCCGCGAGAGAAAGCTGACGGGCATGGACAAAAAGATGGAGGGAAAGGCCGCCAGCCCCATGAGGAGCCCCACAAAGTCGGCCTCGTACCCTAGGCTCAGCACATAGAGGTTGAAAAAGAGCGTGAAGGCGCAACTGCCCAGGCTCTTGAGCAGGGTATAGGCCAGCACCAGGTTGGCGTCCCGGCCCAGGGAGAGCCACTTGCGGGCGAACCGTCGCCAGCGCATGGCCTAGCTGCGCCCCCGGAGGTAGCGCGACCCGACCAGGAGCAGCGTGACCGCCCCCAGCGAGACCGCCGCCGAGGTCCAAAAAACGGCGCTCATTCCCCACCGGTCGGCGACGATGCCGCTCAGCGTGGGGCCGGCGAACATGCCCAGGGCATAAATCGCCTGAAAGATGCCCATGGCCGAGGCGCGTTCCTCTTGCGCCACCGACTTGATGCTCAGCCCCATGGTAATGGGGTAGGTGATGCCCCGCCCCAGGCCATGGATGATCCGCGTGAGGATGAGCAGCGGCACGGTCTTGATCCAGGGGACCACGGCCACCGCCAGGCAGACCACCAGCAGCCCGATGGCGACGGTGCGCTTTTCCCCGATGCGCGCGCCGATCCGCGCCGCCCACAACGACGTGATCACGTAGGGGATGAGCGTGGCCGAGGTGAGCCAGCCCAGCACCGTGGCCGAGGCGCCCAGGTCCGCGGCGTAGAGCGGGATGAAGCCCTGCAGGGTGGTGTGGAACGAGTATTGGTCCAGCGCCGAGACCAGCGACACCAGGATCAGCGTGGGGATGGTGGCCACGTGCAAGAAGCGCTTGAGGGTGAGGCGGTTGGCCGAGGGCGTGCGCTGCTCGGGCAAGGGCAGCGAAAAGATCAGCCCGGCGCCCGCCAGGATGGCGCCCCCCGCAAAGGGTGCGATCCAGCCCCATTGGTCGGCCACCCAGCCGCCGGCGGTGGTGGCGGCCATCTGCCCCGCGCCGCTCAAAAAGCTGAGCAGCCCCGTGGCGTGCACGGCCTTGTCCGGCGGAAAGAAGCCGGCGAACATGACCGTCACCATGACCCAGACCGAGGCGGCGACGCCGGAAAGGGCGCGAAAGATGAAAATCCACTCGGGCGTAGGGGCCCAGGCCAGCCCCAGGCAACTGGCGATGATCACCAGGAACCCGGCCAGCACGAACGGCTTGCGCACCCCCAGCCGGTCCGAGGCCGCGCCCAGCGGGATGCGAAAGATGAGCTGCGTCAGGCCGTAGGAGCCGGCGATCAGCCCCACCAGGGAGAGCGAGGCGCCCTTCGCCTTGGAGTACACGGAGAGGATGGGGACATAGAGGTAAAGCCCCGCCCAAAAGAGAAAGATGCCGATGCAGAAAAGGGCCAACGTGGTCTTGTTCGACTTCATGGACCTAGCCTTGGGAACGGATGGCGCACCGACCATCGGTCGCTGCGCTCAGAAAAAAAGCCGCGCCCGCTATCAGGCGCGGCTGGTGTGGCGCTCAAGAGCCTACTTTTTCTCGATGACGATGACCACGCCGGTCTGGTCGCCCTGGGTCTGCGCGATGATCTGGGCGGTGCGGCCCTCTTTGCTAAAGGTGAGGAACCCGGCCGCCGCCGCCTGCTCCGCCTTCCAGCCGTTCTTGGGCATCTCTTCGCTATAGAACTTGAGCACCGCCTCGGCGGGCTGGGCTGTCTTGTAGCTGGTCATGCCCATCATCACCACCAGCTCTGTGGCCCCCGAGATGACGGGGATATCGCTGGGCGTCTCGGCCTTTTCCACGCCCTCGGGCGGCGCGATGACGATGTCGCCGTTGATGTCGGTGAGGTTGGTCTCCACGTCCAGGGTCACGACCTTGTCCTTGGCGGCGTCCTTGCCCTTAAAGTGGACGATGCTGCGCACCGCCACGTTGTGCTCGGCGGAAACCCAGACCTCGCCGGAGGCCTCGATCACGTTGACAAAGAGCGGCGATCTGGATAGCTCGTCCTTGTCAAAGACATAGTGTTTGGCCCGGACGCCGTTCATCGTCTCGGTGCCCGTGTATTTGCCCTTGCTGGAGCGCAGCAGGTTCTCCGGCTGATAGGCCGTCGTCGCCTCCGGCAGCATCTGGTCGTCGGTGGTCTGCATGGTGATCCATTCGCCGCCATAGCGGGCATAGCTATCCTGGCCGATGCGGACCATCTCCAGGTCGCCGCTGCCGCCCAGGGTGTCGCCGCTGGTGCTGGACATGATCAGGTGCTGGGCTGCCGGCTCGGCGGTGTACGCGACCTCCATGGTCACGCTCTGGGGGTCGCTGCCTTCCTCGGTCCAGGAGGTCACGCTTTTGGAACGGTAGCTCTTGAGTCCCTCCAGGTCGCGGATATCGCCGTAGAGCATCTCGTCGGCGGAGGATTGGCCTGCCTCCGGCGCGGGGGCCGCCTTGGGCTTGCAGCCCGCGGCCAGGGTCGCCAGCAGGGCGAGGGCCAGCAGGACGAGCAGGGTCTTGCGCATGATGTGGCTCCTATGGATCAGAGCAACGCTCTGGGTCATCCGAGTGTCTGGGGCTGCATTGTACCATCCGCCGGGCTGCAAGTCAAACGCGCTGATGGGGGACGAAAACAGCCCGGCGCCTCGCGGGCGTCGGGCTGTTGCGCCTATAGGGATCATATCCTCCCGGCGCACACTGAGGGGCATCGCAAGATGGCTACTCTGCTTCCCAGTCCTCGCCGGTGCCCTGCTGCAACGCGGCACGGATCACTCCGTTGTCTAGCCGTAAGCCTGCGGCCTGTAAAGCGTGGAGCACCTGAGCCGCCGATGTGATCAACCCTCGCTGTCTGGCGAGGATCACCACGGCAATCGTGCCTTTGACGGGAACTCCGAGGCTCTTGGCGCACTTGCGGGCTGCGCGGTCGTCCAAGATCGCTGTCCAGCCGGGTTGCGATAGTGCCAAGGATATAACGGATGACTCGCCTTTGCCCAAGTCCCAGGCCAGAACCGCGGGCAGCAGGGCTGTCTCCATGATCTCGAATTGGCCTCTCTGCAGCGCGCGCCGCGCGGGATCTGAAGGCGGTCCCGCGATGATCTCGGTGGCTACGGCCTGGGGAATCACAGCTTCGCCAGGCAACTCGACGAGCAACCGCTCATAACCTACGCGAGCAAGAGCGATCACCGGCGAGGCATTCAGCACCCAGCGTGCGCTCATGCGCCGACCTCTGCGAGGATCTCACCAGCGTCGTACTGAAAGGGCGACACCTGGAAGCGCTGCAGGGCGCTGACAAAGGCGCTGCGCGAAAGGCCCGCCACCTCGGCGGCCTTTCCTTGCGAGATCAGACCCATCTCGTACCACTTGACGGCTGCCGCCAGCCTCATCTCGGGCACAAAGTGCGCTGGATCCTGCCGGATCGCCGCAAAGAGCTCACGTGGCAACTCGAAACTGATCTGGACTGTATCGTTCATGGCCAGTTACCTCCAATCGGCTTGGCTGCCACCATTGATTATACCCATGCGGCGGCAGTTCCCCAAACCGCCCTCCCTGATGCCGCCAGGGCCGTGCTAGATCAACCCATACTCCCTGAGCAGCCCCTGCAGCGGCGGCTCCACCCTGGCGCGGAGGGCGGGGTTGGCGTAGGCCAGGAAGGAGACGTCAGCGTCCACCGCCAGGGGGTAGCGCAGCGGCCCCCCGTCCAGGTCGGTGACGATGACGCCGGCCTCCCGCGCGATCAGCTCGGTGCAGAGGTCGTAGGGGTGCGCGGCTAGCCCGGGCGGCGGGCCGGGGAGGTGCGCCGCCCGCCGCAGGTGGCCGCGGATGTCGCCCACGAAGCGGTCGTGCCCCGCCATCACCTCGTAGAGCTGGCCGCCGGAGCAGATGTATTGGTCGTTAAAGATGCGGACCCGCTCGGGGTGGTCCATGTTGCCCAGCGCCGCCGCCAGCCGGTCCTGGATGTCCGAGGTGATGGCGCGGCGGCCGGGGAAGAACTCGGCCAGGCTGGCAAAGCCGTGCTCCAGCGTCTCGGCGCGGCTGGGGCGGGGGGCCCAGGGCGCGCGCCGCCCGCTGAGCAGGTCCACCCGCTCGCCGGCGGCGCCCCGCCCGGTGATGGCCCAGACGGTGTCCGCCAGGTATTGCTTGGTGGTGGGCAGCTCGGTCTGCACCGCCACCACGATGTCGGCCAGGGTCGTCTCGGGGCCGCGGTTGGGCGCGACGCCGGCCAGCGACCAGGCGCTGCGCTTGTCGTACATGATCCCCCGGGTCCCGTCGATGGGGTCCACGATCACCCGCAGCCGCGCGTCGCGTTCCGCTGCCCCATGGGGCAGCACCACCGCGCCCTCCTCAGCCCCCTCGCCGATCCCCTCGGCGACCAGCACCAGCGGGTAGCGCTCCGCCCAGCGCCGGGCGTAGCCCAGGATGACCTCCTCCACCTCGGCGTCGATGGCATAGATGGTGTCGCCGCCGCGCTCGGTGGCCACCTGGGCGAGCGCCTCCGCCTGGCTGGCGCGCAGCGTGGCCATCAGCGCCCCGCGGATCGCCTCTTGCATCTCGCGCAGTTCGTCGCGCATCCACTCCGCCGACCACTCGCTCACGCTTGCTCCTCCAGCTCGGGGCCGTTCTCGCTGATGGTCTCGCGATACCAGCGCGCGCTGTCCTTGAGGATGCGCCGCTGGTCCTGGTAATCGACATAGGCGACGCCAAAGCGGCGGGTATAGCCGAAGGCCCACTCGAAATTGTCCAGCAGCGACCAGACGAAGTAGCCGCGGAGCTTGGCCCCGTCGCGGATGGCGCGATGGCAGGCGTTCAGGTGGCCGCGCAGGTAGGCGATGCGCCGGTCGTCGTGGACCTTGTTGTCGGGGGTCAGGATATCCTCGTAGGCGGCGCCGTTCTCGGTGATATAGAGCTCCGGGCCATAGTCCCGCTCCAGCCGCGTCAGCAGCGTATAGAGGCCGTCGGGATAAACTTCCCAGTCCATGGCGGTATACTCGGAGCTGGGCTCGCGCACGCGGCCGATGCCGTTGGGCGCGGCGGGGTCGTGGCGCACGATCTGCCGCGAGTAATAGTTGACGCCCAGAAAGTCGATGGGGACCGAGATGACGGGGAGGTCGTCGGCGACGATGCCCGTGCCCAGGTCGCCGAACATCTCGAGCAGGTCCTCCGGATAGCGCCCCTTAAAGACCGGGTCCAGGAACCAGCGGTTCTGGTAGGCGTCGGCCTTGCGCGCCGCGGCCACGTCCTGGTCGCTATCGCTGGCGGGGTAGGCGGGCGAGAGGTTGAGGGTGATGCCCACGTGCAGCCCCTTGGCCGAGATGTCGCGCATGGCCAGCACCGCCTCGCCGTGGGAGAGCAGCAGGTTATGGGCGGCGGCCACGCCCTGGCGCGGATCGGCGAGCCCCGGCGCGTGAACGCCGGTGGTGTAGCCCAGCACCGCGGTGACCCACGGCTCGTTGTGGGTGATCCAGTGGTGCACCCGATCGCCCAGCGCCTCATAGACCGCGGCGGCGTAATCGCGGAAATAGTGGGCCACGTCGCGGTTGGCCCAGCCGCCCTTTTCCTGCAGCGCCTGGGGCAGGTCCCAGTGGTAGAGCGTGGCAAAGGGCAAGATGCGGTGCTCCAGCAGGCGGTCCACCAGCCGCTGGTAGAACTCGATGCCGGCGCGGTTGAACTTGCCCTTGCCCTCGGGGAAAATGCGTGGCCAGGCGATGGAAAAGCGGTAGCTGCGCAGCCCCATCCTGGACATGAGCGCGACGTCGTCGGCGTAGCGGTGGTAATGGTCGCAGGCCACGTCGCCGGTGTCGCCGTTGGCGATCTTGCCGGGGGTGTGGGAAAACTTGTCCCAGATCGATTGGCCCTTGCCGCCGTCGGTGTGGCCCCCCTCGATCTGATAGGAGGCCGTCGCCGCGCCCCAGACAAAGTTGCTGGGGAAAGTCGCTCGTTGTGCCATCTTGTCTCCTCCTTGAGAAGCGTCCAATCTGTCGATGTGAATCCAGGAGCGGATGAATCCGCCACTACAGGGGGCCAAGCCTACGCGCCGCGCGCATCACCTGCGCCAGCGCTGCCTCCGGCCCGTCGGCGAGGACCACCTCCACCGGCCCCGGGCCGGTGGGCCGCCAGCGCTTGGCGATCATGGGCGCGCGGCGGTCCACAAAGATATCGATGACCGGCACGCCCAGCGCGGCGGCGATGTGCTGCCCCGCCGAGTCGTAGCCGACATAGAGGTCGCTGGCGGCGATCAGCCCCGCATAGGCTCCCAGCGGCCCTTGCCAGGCCACCAATGCGGCGCCGCCCGGGTCGCCTGTCGCGGCATCGGCGACGGCGCGCCCCTGGGCGGCCAGGGCGGCGGCCAGCGCCTCGGCCCGCGCCGTCTCCTCCGGGCCAACGCCCTTGGCCAGCAACACGCGCCAGCCCGCCGCCAGCAGCCGCTCCAGCAGCGCCCGCTCGAAGGCGTCGCCGAGCCGCTTTCGCTCGTTGCCGCCCACGCCCAGGTTCACGACCACCAGAGGGGCCGCGCCGGCCCAGCGCGCGCGCCAGGCGCGGCCGGCGGCCAGGTCCTCCGCAGCCAGGGCGACCCGCGGCGCGGCGAGGGGGCCCGGCCCCAGCGCCCCCTCCAGCCAGTGCGCGGCCAGCGCGCTGATCGGCTCCACGCCGTCCACCTGGTAGCCGCGGCTCTCGAAAAAGAGGTAGCGCGACTCGTCGGCCACCACCGGAAAGATGCCTAGTTGCGTCAGCCTCGAGTCGGGATCGATGACCAGGTATTCCTCCGGGGCCAGCCCGGCGAGCTCGTCATCCACCGCGGCCAGCACGTCGAGCCAGGCGTTGAGCCGCGCCAGCAGATCGCCGCCCCGGTCGTAGGGGACGGCCCGCACGCGCACGCGCGGATCGCCGCGAAAGAGCGCCGCGGTGCCCGCGGGGGCCAGCAGCACCATCTCGGCGGCGGGAAAGGCGCGCTTCGCCTTGTCCAGGCACGGGCTGGTGACCGCCACGTCCGCGCCGAGGGTCACGCGGGAGAGGAGCAGCGCCTTGCGCAATCGCTCCCGCTCCCAGGCGCGCGCGGCGGGCGGCGCCTGCAGCCGCGCCTTGCGCGCCAATAGCTCCGTTTCGCTGTGCAGCCCAAAGCGCCGCAGCGCCTGGTCCAAGGCGGCGCCCCCCGGCAGGCGGCGGCAGAAATCCACCACCTGGGCGAAAAGCCGGTCATAGAGGGCGCAATAGCGCGGGTCGAAGGAATCGCTGAGCCGCTCCACCAGGAAGGCAAAGAGCCCGCGCACCCCCGGCGCCGCCAGCGCCGCATCGTCCAGCGTCGCCATCTCGCAGAGGAGGGCGATGGCCTCGGCGAGATAGCCGCCGTCGGCGTGGTAGCGGGCCAGGAACGCCTCCGCCGCCCACTCGGCCAGCCGGGGCAGGTCGGTCCTCTCCAGTCGCCCCGCGGCCCGCGCGGCGCGCAGCTCCGCCAAGGCCTGGCTCATCTCGGGCGATTGGGCCAGGGGCAAGCGAGCAGCCGCTCCCTCCGCACGCTGGGTCATGGCGCCCTCGCTCAGCCGTTGGAGCGCTGCAGGAGCGCGGCCCAGTGCCCGCGCCCCGGCGGCGTCAGCGCCACGACCTGCCCGCCTTGCACCACCACCGGCTCCCGCCAGGCGCTGGCGGCGATATCGAGCCAGCCGAGGGACCAGATGCCCCCATCCGTGGCCAGGTCCAGCCCCACCGGCTGGCCGTCGGGGAAGTAGAGGGCGTACTCGACGCCGGGGCGGGCCGTCAGGTAGGCGGCGTTGTCGGCGCGGTCGCGCAGCAGGTCGTTGCGCGGCTCGCAATCAAAAATGCGCATCCGGTCGGTGAGCATCCGCGCGCTCTTGAGGTGCGCCTGCGCCGTCTCATCCAGGCCGATCCCCGCCGGGGGCCGGTGAAAGCGCGCCGAGGCCATCCCGCCGATGATGTTGCGCCAAAAACGCTCGGTCCCGTCGCGGGTGTCGCCGAAGCGAAAGCCATCCGCGCCATAGATCTTGACGTTGTTCATGGGGCGCAGGGGGTTCAGCCGCGCGCGCACCGCCTGCATGTTGTCCCAGTGGGCCTGACCCACCTGATGGTTGTTCTGCGAGACGTCCACGAAGGAATAGAGCTCGGGGTGGTCAAAGGTGTTGCGGTGCTGCGGGTCGGCGAGGTCGTGGGCGTCCCACATCTCGGTGGTCTCCACGGTGGCGCCCACCTCGGCGGCGCGGGCCTTGATATAGGACGACCAGTAGGCGCCCCACGATGCCGTGGCGCTGGTCTCGTTGTCCATGCAATAGAGGACGTGGCCATAGGCCAGCGCGTAGCGCAGGTACTCGTCCACCAGCCGCTGCTGATACTTGAGCACGGTGAGCTGGTTATCCTCGGCGGGGATGGTGCGGAAAAAGCTGTTCTCGTTCTTGCCGGCGTGGCCCTCCACCACCGTGGGCAGCCCGCTCTCCTCCGCCGTGTAGGTGCTGTTGTTGAGCGGGTTGAAGGGGTTGGCGGCCCAGAACTCGCGGGCATAGTCGAAGCGGTCCCAGACCTCGATCTGCACGATGATGTCGCGCTCGGCGGTCAGCAGCAGAAAGCGGTTGAAGCGCTGCCAAAAGGCCAGATCCCAGACGTCCAGATCGTAGAGGTCGCCGACCTTGGCAAAGGGCCAGGCGTTCTCGGGATCGCGGCAGCTCATGGTGCAGCGAACGTAATTGCCGCCCACCGACTGGAGCAGGTCCAGGTGCTCGCGGATGCCGCTGATCTGAAAGAGGTTGTCTTCCACCGAGCCGCCCAGCAGGAGGGTGGGCTGGCCCTTGTACTGCCAATAGCGGGGATGGTCGGGGCTGATCTGAATCTTGCCGTTCATGGTTGGGTCTCCTCCCTGGGCGGGGCGGCCTTGCCCCGCGGCGCTGACCCGGCCAGGCCGCGCCTGTGGCGTTTCATGGCTCCATTCTACCCGTTTCCGGCGAGGGCCACAAACCGGCGCGGGCGGTTTGACCGCTGGGCGGGGGCGTGTATGATACGGCCCATATGTGGCGAAAGGAGCAGTTGCTACCCATGGCCAAGAACTATTTCCAGCAGTGGACCGCCAGCTATCCCACCGAGTTCTGGCACGACTCGGCGGAGCCGGCCGAGATTCGCCGCGCCGCCGCCTGGGGCGCCGTCGGCGTGACCACCAACCCGATCCTGATGCCCCGCACGGCGCGCAGCTCGGCGGAGCGCTGGGACGCCGAGATCGGCGCGCTCAAGCGACAACGCCCGGCCCTCAGCGCCGAGCAGGTCGCCTGGGCGGTGATGCGCGGCATCGCCGAGGAGGCCGCCGCTATCCTGGCGCCGGTCTATCACCGCACCGCCGGGCACACTGGCCGCGTCTGCGTGCAGGTGAACCCGGAGCGGTCGGAGGACGCCCGGGCCATGGTGGACCAGGGGCGCGCGATCCACGGCTGGGCCAAGAACCTGCTGATCAAGATCCCCGTCACGGCGGCGGGGCTGGTCGCCATCGAGGAGCTGGCTGCCGTGGGCGTGTCCACCACCGCCACGGTCAGCTTTACCGTGCCGCAGGTGGTGCAGGTGGCCGAGTCGTTCCGCCGGGGGCTGGCGCGGGCGCGCCGGGCCGGGCTGGACACCAGCTCGCTGCGCAGCTATGCCGTGGTGATGATCGGGCGGCTGGACGACCACCTGCGCGATGTGGCCAAGGCCGCGGGCGTCACGGACCTGGAGCCGGCGATCCGCATCGCGGGGGAGGCGGTGGCAAAAAAGGCCGCGCGGATCTATGCCGAGCGCGGGTATGAGAGCATCCTCTGCTTTTCCTCGCTGCGCGGCTACCACGACCCCGGCGCCGTGGTGGGCGGGCCGCAGACCATCACCGTGCCCACGGACGTGGAGGAGCAGGTGATCCGGCAGGGGACGCCGCTGGCGGCGGGGATGGACAAGCCCGTCCCGGAGGAGCTGGTGGAGCTGCTGCTCCGGCGGATGCCCGATTTCGTCCGCGGGTACCAGGAGGACGGCATGGCCCCCGCCGAGTATGCCGGCTATGGGCCGGTGGTCAAGACGCTGACCCAGTTCGTGGCGGGGTATCGCGACATGGTGGCCTTTGCCGCCGAGCGCTTGGCGGCGGTATAGGGGGCGCGAGAGCGATGGGACACGGATCGGACGGATGCCACGGATTTCTGTACTTGCTCTGATCCGTGCGATCCGTGAAATCTGCGTACATTTCCTGAGGAGGCAAGGATGGCAGACAAGGTGCGGGTGGGGGTGGTCGGCGCGGGGGCGCTGGCCAATCGCGTGCATTACCCGTCGCTGGCGGCGATGCCCGACGTGGAGCTGGTCGCGGCCTGCGACCTGGTGGAATCCAAGGCGGCCAGCGCCGCCAAGTCCTTTGGCGCCGGCAAGGCCTATACCGACTATCGGGCGATGCTGGACGAGGCCAAGCTGGACGCCGTTTACGTGCTGATGCCGCCCTATCATCTCTTTGACGTGACCATGGACGTGATGGCGCGCGGGCTGCACGTGTTCATCGAAAAGCCGCCGGCGGTGACGACCTTCCAGGCCGAGATGCTGGGCGAGGCGGCGGCGCGCCATGGCGTCTTGAGCATGGTGGGGTTCAACCGGCGCTTTATCCCGCTGCACCGGCTGGTGCGGGAGCGGCTGGAGAAGCAGGGGCCGATCAGCCATTGCGTCTCGGTCTTTTACAAGAACAGCCCCGACGTGGCCTATTACCGCGGGGCCATCGATTACCTCCACTGCGACGCCATCCACGCCGTGGACATGCTTCGCTGGATGGGCGGCGACGTGGAGAGCGTCGCCAGCGTGACCCACTCGCTGGGCTGGACCCACGAGAACGGCTGCCACGCCGTGGCGCGGTTCGCCAGCGGCGGCACCGGCGTGCTGATGACCGACTGGGTCACGGGGACGCGGCTGCACACCTTTGAGATGCACGGGCGGGGCTTTTCCGCGTTCCTGAACCCCGACGTGGAGGCGCGGGTCTATGACGCGCAGGCCCCCCAGGGGGAGACGATCTCCACCTTCGCCGCGGCGGGGAGCGAGGAGTTCCACGTCTATTACGGCTTTTTCGGCGAGAGCCGGCATTTCATCGACTGCGTCAAGTCCGGGCAGCAGCCGGAGACGCATTTCGCCGAGGCGGCCAAGAGCATGAAGCTGGTGGATCAGTTGTACGCCGCGGCGATCTAGCAACGAAAGACCTCGGAGGTTTTCCAAAACCTCCGAGGTCTTGTTGTGCCGGGGGAAAGAGGCGCTGGGCCACCCTCACTCCTGGCCCCAGTACGCGGCGGGAGTGGAAGCGGCCTGGCTGTATAGGAGCGACGCTGGCCTCACGTGCCCGAGGGCTTGCTCCGCTTCCTGCGCCAGCCGGGCGGCCAGCGCCGGGTCATCCTGCGCCGCGGCGAGCGCCTGCAAGAGGCGGGCCCGCTCCAGCCAGAAGCGATCCTCGGCCAACTGCCCGAACACCCGCTCCGCGCGTAGCCCCAACTCGGCCTCCCGGCGAGCCTTGTTCTCCTCGTGGGCCCAGCGGTCCAGGCTCTCGGCGCGCCCCGCGAGCTCGGTCAGGCGCGCGCGCGACGTGACCAGCTCGGCCTGCTTGGCGATCAGTTGCGCCGATAGCGCCCCCTGCGTCTCGGTGAGCTCGGCCTGTTCGCCCTGCCCCTGCCACGCGGCGTGCGTCGCGATCAGCGCCGCCAGCGTCACCAACAGGGCCAGGCCCTGCACCAGGCGGTGCTGGCCGGCCAGCCGCTGGGCCTGCCGACGGGCGCAGCGGCACTCGGCGAGATAGTCGCACTCCACGTCGGTCAGGTCGGCGGCATGCGCCGCGGCCCACTCCTCTGCCTCGGCCAGCGCCCCGCCGCGCAGCACGAGGTCCGGCGAGAAGCGGCTCGCATCCCACAGCGCCGCCTGCTGCGAAAGCAGGTTGACCGGCGTTCGCGGGGCCTCGCCCCAGGAGCTATCTTGCGGCGGCACGGGCAACCAGGACCTCTCCACGCGGAGCCCTGCGGGCCTGCCAGCCATGGGAACGTATGCAGCGCTCATCTCCTGCCTCCTTCACTGGCTATACGATCGTTTGCTCTGACCCATAGAACGCAGCGGAGGACGCTTTTTGGGCATCCGGGCCCCATTTCCGCCCTGGTGTGGCCTCGGCGCCCTGCCTCCGTGGGCATCGCCATCACTTCTCCCTCCGCTCTGGCCCCAGCATGCCACAGCCGCGCATGACGGCTGCATGTGCCGCGCAGGGAGGCCGCATGGAGAGCGCATGGCGCCAACATGCGCGGAATGTGGTATAATGGGGTCAAGAGAGATGGCGTTGGTGATAAGCCTCACGAGCTCGTGGCGACGCGAGGGAGGTGCGCGATGGGGCGGCTGTCTATCTCTTTGCTGGGCCCGTTTCGGGCGGCGCTGGGCGGCGCGCCGGTGACCGAGTTCGAGTCCGACAAGGTGCGGGCGCTCTTGGCCTACCTCGCCGTCGAGTCGGGCCGCCCCCACCGGCGCCAATCCCTGGCGGGGCTGCTCTGGCCGGAGTGGCCGGAAGCCGCGGCGCGCGCCAACCTCCGCAACGCCCTGGCCAAGCTCCGCCAGTCCATCCGCGACCACGAAGCCGATCCCCCTTACTTGCTGGCTGCCGGCGAGACCATCCAGTTCAACCTCCAGAGCGACCATTGGCTGGACGTGCGCGCCTTTGCCGAGACGATCCAAGATCCCCAGAGCGACGTGCAGGCTCTCGAGAAGGCGCTGGCCCTGTATCGCGGCGATTTCCTGGAGGGCTTTGCTCTGGAGGAGAGCGCTTCCTTCGAGGAGTGGCAGTCGCTGACGCGCGAGCACCTGCGGGAGCAGCTCCTGAGGGGGCTGGCGCGGCTGGTGGCGCTATACGAGGGGGCGGGGGAGGCCGGGCTGGCGGCGGAGCGAGCGCGGCGGTGGGCCGAGCTATCGCCGCTGGACGAGGAAGCGCACCGGGCCGTGATGCGGCTGCTGGCGCGGGGCGGGCAACGCGCGGCGGCGCTGGCGCAGTACGAGACGTGCAAGCGGACGCTCCAGGCCGAGCTGGGGGTGGAGCCGGCGCCCGAGACGACGGCGCTCTGGGAGGCCATCCGCGGGGGAGAGGTCGCGTCGGCGCGGGCCCGGCAGGCCCGACCGCCGAACCTGCCGGGGGCGCTCTTCCCCCTGGTGGGGCGGGGGCAGGAGCTGGCGGGGATCGCGGAGCGGCTGCGCGATCCGGCGTGCCGGTTGCTGACGGTGGTGGGGCCCGGGGGCGCAGGCAAGACGCGGCTGGCCGTGGAGGCCGGGCTGCGCGCGGCAGGGGAGTGGGAGCACGGACTCTGCTATGTGCCGCTCTCCGGCGTGCGGGAGGTGGAGGGGATCGTGCCCGCCATCGCGCAGGGGCTGCGGCTGGACTTCCTGGCCGATATCACCGTCTCGCCGAAGGAGCAAGTATTGAACTATCTGCGGGGGCGGCAGGTGCTGCTGCTCCTGGATAGCTATGAGCACCTGCTGGAGGGCGCGGGGCTGGTGGCCGAGATCCTGGCGGCGGCGCCGGGAGCCAAGGTGCTGGCGACCTCGCGGGCGCCGCTGGGGCTGCCCGGCGAGGTGCTCTATCCGCTGGCGGGGCTGGCCCACTCACCCGAGCCTGGCGAAGGCGCCGCGGCCAAGCTGTTCTGGACGGCGGCGCGCCGGGCGGGATGGGAGCGGGAGCCGACGCCAGAGGACGCCGCCGCGGTGGAGGGGCTCTGCCGCCGCGTGGGGGGACTGCCGCTGGCCGTCCTGCTGGCGGCCACGTGGATGAGGACGCTCAGCCCGGCGGAGATCGCCGCGGAGCTGGCGCAGGAAGCGGGGCGCAGCCTCGAGTTGCTGACGGCGGACTGGCCCGGGGTGCCGGAGCGCGAGCGCAGCATGCGGGCGGTGTTCGACCGCTCGTGGGAGCTGCTCTCCGCGCGGGAGCGGGCGATCCTGGCGGGGCTATCGGTCTTTCGCGGCGGGTTCACGGCGCACCGGGCCGAGGCGGTGACCGGCGCGACGCTGCGCGACCTGGCGCGGCTGGTGGATCGCTCGCTGGTGATGCGGCGCGAGTCGGGGCGCTACGACCTGCAGGACCTGACGCGGGAATACGCCGCCGCCCGGCTGGCGGAGACGCCGGAGGTGGAGGCGGCGGCGCGCGACCGCCACGCCGCGCATTACGCCCGCGCCCTGCACGAGTGGGAGCCGCTGTTAATGACGGGACAAGAGACGGCCACCCTGCGCGAGATGGAGGCCGAGGTGGGCAACATCCGCGCGGCCTGGCACTGGGCAGTGGAGCGGGGCCAGGCGGAGTGGCTGCGCCAGGGGACCTACGGGCTCTTCCAGTTCTACTACCGGGCCTACCGCTGGGAGGAAGCGGAGGGGCTGGGGGGCGCGGCGGTGCAGCGGCTGCGCGGCCTGGTGGCCGAGCGGGGCCGCGAGCCCGGGCTCTTGCTGGCCCTGGCGGAATGCACCAAGGATCTCTGTGGCATAGCGGGCTGGCTCAGGAAAGAAGAGCGCGTCCACGAGTTGGGCCGGGAGAGCTTGGAGTTGCTGGAGGAGGCTGAACGCGCCGGGGCAGACGTGCGCGCGACCAAGTACTTGTTTGCAGCCGTGGGCGGCGTATGGATCAACGAGAGATGGGATGAGGAGAAGCTGGCCCGGTTGCGGGAGGGCGCCGAGCAGGCGCGAGCCGTGGGCGATCGGCAAGAGGCCGCGCTGGGCCTGTACCGCGTCGGCATGCGCCTTCTGCTGATGCAGCGGGAGCCAGAAGCGCGTGGCCCGCTGCAAGAGTCGCTCGCGCTCTACCGCGAGTTGGGCTACCGCAACGGTATCCAGGCTGCTTTGCTGCGGCTGGTTATGCTGGCGAGATTGGACGGACGTTTCGGAGACCTGGAGGAGTTCGCTGATGAGGGCGAGGGGCTTCTCAGAGGGCACGATCACCTTAGCCTCCTGCCCCGTCGCCAGGTCTCTTTGTGCGCGGCGCTCTACGTGGCCGGGCGGTTCGCCAGCGCCGAGCCGCTCACCCGGGCCTGCGTGGCGGATGCCGAAGAGACGGCCCTCTCGCGGCTGACCGAGTCGCTGACCAGGTTGGGCGCGATCGAGATTCACCTGGGCCGTTGGGGGGAGGCGAGAGAGACCCTCACACGCGCACTGCGGACCTGGAAAGAGGGCTGGTACAGGACGCTGCAGTGGAGCCCAGTGATGCGCTTGAGCCTGCTGGCGCTGGCGGCAGAGGACCTGGCTGAGGTGCAGCGCTGCCTGGAACAAGGCCAGGCTCTGCTGTCGGAGGTCAAGGAGGAGCCCTCCCTCTGGGACGCCGTCGGCGACATCGCGACGAGGTGGCTGCCCTGGCTGCCGCAGGCTGTGCTAGCGCTCTTAGCCGGGCACCCTGATCAGGCCGGGGCGCCGCTTCGGACGCTGCTGCGCCAGTTCACCACCGGAGAGTCGCTGGCCGTGGCGGCGCTCTATGGGCTGGCACGCGGCGAGCCCGAGCGCGCGGTGGAGCTCTACGCTGTCGCCCGGCGCGACCCCTTTGTGAGCGGCAGCTCGTGGTACGCCAGGGTGGTGGGCGAGCGGGTCGCTGCTGCGGCGGCGGGCCTGCCGCCCGAGGCCGTCCGCGCCGCGGAGGAGCGGGGGCGCAAGCGGGAGTGGGCGGCGACGATCAAGGAACTGGTCGACGAGTTGGCGACCTGACAGGTTCCCGCTGGGCCTCGCTCGGAGAGAGCCTTGCGGTGGACGCGCCAGGCTCCGCGGCGGCGGGCTCGACGGGAACCTGTCAGGTCAGCGCCGCGTCAGCTCGCGGCCTGCTCGATCTCGGCGCTCAACCGCTCCATCTCGCCTTGCAGCGCGGCGAGCTCGCCCTGCTGGCGGCGCAGCCCGCCGCCGAGCTGGTCCAGGTAGCGGCGCAGCGGCAAGAGCGCCTCGGCGGCGTGGGCGCGATAGGCGGTCAGCTCGCGGCTGGTGGCGTCCAACAGCGCCTCGCGGAAGGTCCCTTGCAGCGCGGCCACCTGCTGGCGGAGGTTCTCCTTGGCCTTTTCCCGGGCGCGGGGCAGCCGGCGGTTCACCATGACCCAGGCGCCGCCCAGCGCCACGGCGCCGCCGATGGCCCAGCCCACGGGGCCCAGCAGCGCCGAGGCCGCCGCGCCGGCCTTCATCCCCACCAGCGCCTCGGCCAGCTCGCTGAGGCCAAAGATCACCAGCCCGCCGCCGCCCACCAGCCCCGAAAGGCCGATCACGGCGGTGTCGGCCAGCGCGCTCAATTGCGTGTTGCGCAGGCTATCGGTGGCCTCCCGCTTGCTGTAGCGGTTCAGCGCCTGCTCGGCCTGCCGCACGTTCTCCTCGAACGCCTCCATGCTCCCCGTCAGGTCGCCCGTCACCGTCCCCAGCGTCTCGTCCTGGTGGCGCTCCAGCATCCCCCGCAGCGCGCCGAGCGTCTGCTGCCAGCGCTGGCGGTCCTCGGCCAGCAGCTCGCCGATGAGCCGGTCCACCCGCTGGCCGATCTGCTGCGGCGCGTCGGCCACCACCGCCTGCTCGAAGCGGGCCTGGAAGGCCGACCAGTTCACGATCTGCCCCAGGTTGCGGATTTGCAGGTTCTCGTCGATAAAGCGCGCGCCCCGCTCGTTCATGCTGGCGAAAAGCCGGGCGATGGGCTCGAAATGGGCGTCCAGCCGCGCGCCCATGGCGGCGCGGTGGAGCTGGTCCGAGCTGTCGATCTGGCCGAGGGAGGAGAGGTCGCTCTCCACCACGGCCAATTGCCGGGCCACGGCGCCGCCGCGCTGCTGCAGGAGCGATTGGGCCACCCGCAGCGGGGTGTGCAGCTTTTCGCGGAGCCGCGCCTCGGCGTAGAGGGTGTCGCGCAGGAAGGCGGTCACCTTGCCGATGCCGCTCTCCTCGTGGAGCTTGCGCCGGCGGACCAAATTGGCGCCGCGCTGGGACTCCAGCGCCCAACGGGCCGAGACGGGGATGATGGTCGGCTGGAAGCGCAGCATCTGCTGGCTTTGCGCCGCCACGAAATCGGTCACCTGCTTGATCTCGGCGTCGCCGTTCAGCAGGTCGATCTGGTTCAGCAGGATCACCACCTTGGTGCCGTACTCGCGGATCAGCTCCAGGTAGAGCCGGTCGGTCTCGGCGAAGGCGTGGGTGGCGGACATGACAAAGAGGACGAAATCGGAGCGGTGGACGAACTCGCGGGCCAGGCGCTCATGCTCGCGAAAGACGGCGTTGGTGCCGGGGGTGTCCACCAGGCTGAGGTTCTCCAAGATCGGCGCGGGGTGGGTGAGCACGGCCAGCTCGCCCTCGAAGCGCTTGGTCTTCATGCTGCCCTGTTGCAGGATGTTGATCCGCGCCGTGGTGGGGAGGATGCCGGTCTCCAAATAGTCGTCGCCCAATAAGGCGTTGATCAGCGACGACTTGCCCGAGTTGAACTCGCCCACCACCACCAGCATGAAAAGCTGGTCCAGGTGGGCGATCATGTCCTCGATCTTGGCCAGGTCCTCGGGGGTGGTCCCCTCCAGCCGGGCCAGCGCCTCGCGCGCCTGCGCCAGCAGGCCGATCTCGGCGTCGTACAGGCGCCCATAGGGCGCGGGGAATCGCTCGCTCATTCGCTCTCCATCAATTCCGCTTCCAGCAGGCGCAGCGTGTCGTCGATCTCGGCCAGCTCCTTGCCGAGCCGCTCCAGGCGGGTGCGGTGGCTGTGCACCAGCCGCTGGTAGGGGCCGGCGGCCTGCTCCAGCGCGCGCTCGTAGCGCCCCGCCAGCTCGCCGATCTGCTGGGAAAGCCCCTCGCGCAGCTTACCCTGCATGGCGTCCAGCACGCCGTCCAGCGCCAGCCGGGCGCGGAAGCGGCGCAGCGGCAGCAGCAGGAACCCCAGCGCGCCCAGGACCGCCGCTGTCCCCACGATCCACAGGAGCACTGGGCCGCGCTCCTCCACGAAAGCCTTGGCGTAGGCGCTGGCCGCCCACGCGGCGATGACCACGATGGCCTCCCAGGCGAGGGTCTGCCACCAGGCGCTGCGGGCGCTGGCCGACCAGCGGTCCACAAAGGCGGGGAGGTCGGCCTCTTTCAGCACCCGCTCCACCAGGGAGCGGGCCTGGTCCCGCTGGCGCAACGCGGCCAGCTCGTCATAGGGGACCTGCACCTCGCCGATCAGGCGGGCGCGCAGCTCGGGACGGGCCTTTTCCAGGTGCTTATTGACATAAAACACCGCATTGGTCACCAGCGACTGGCCCTCGGCGGCCAGGTGCTGGTAGCCCTGCCCCACGGCCTGCTCGATCCGCTCCGGCGCCTCGGCCTGCAGGAAGCGGTCCAGCGCGTTGACCCGGCCCGATTCGCCGGCGGGGATCAGGCGCGGCAGCCGCACCACATAGCGCCCGAGGCCGCGCGCGACCTGCGCCAACCCATAGTCGCGGCGCAGCCGCTGGTGCGCCAGCTCGCGGACCTGGTCCATGGTCTGGTCGGCCTCGCCCAGGCGGGCCTCCAGCAGCCCTTGCTGGCGCTCGCGAAAGGCGCGCACCTGCCCCCAGACGTTGTCCAGGGTCTCCACCTCGGCGCGCCAGGCGGCCAGCTCGGACTGGGCGACATCCTTGTACTTGGCGGCGAGCCACTGGCCGGTGCGCCCGGCGGTCAGGAGCGTGCCCTGGGCGCGGCTGCGCTCGCCGATGGTGTCCATGATGTAGGCCTCCAGGGCGGGGAAGCCGCTCTGCTGGCGGAGCGCCTCGGCGGCGTCGCCGGCGAGGATGGCGGCGCGCTGGGCCAGCTTGGCCGAAACGGGGATGATCTCGGGGGTATAGCCCGCCGCGCGCTGGAACGCCTCGGCCACGTAGCCCAGCACCTCGTCCCGCTCGCCCGGCGCCAGCAGGTCGGTCTGGTTCACCACCAGCACCACCTTGGAGCGGAACTCGCGGACCAGGTCCAGGTAAAGCCGGTCGGTCTCGGCAAAGGGGCGATTGGCGGCCATGACGAAAAGGACCACGTCGGCCCAGTGGATGAACTGGCGAGCCAGCGCCTCGTGCTCGCGAAAGACGCTGTTGCTCCCGGGGGTGTCCACCAGGCAGACGCCGCGCAGCCACTCGGCGGGGTAGGTCCACTCCACCAGCGCGTCGGGCTGGGAGGCCCCCGCAGTCCCTGCGGCCCCCGCAGTCCCTGCGGCCCCCGCTTGCGGCCCATAAGTGACCAGGTGCAGCCGGTCGGTGGTGGGGGTGACGCCCTCCGGCAGCAGCCGCTCGCCCAAGAGGGCGTTGATCAGCGCCGACTTGCCGGCGTTGAACTCGCCCAGCGCCACCAGGTAGTAGAGCCCGTGCAGGTGCTGGATGCTATCGCGAAGGCGGGTCAGGTCCTCTTCGGCGGCGCCGCCTAGCGATGCCAGCGTATCCGTCAGCGCGAGGAGGGCGTGCCGCTCGCGCTGGCGGAGGGTCTCGTAGGACTGTTGCCAGGGGTTCTTAGCGGATTTCATCTCGCACCGTCTGGTATAGATGCTCGGCCTCGAGATCGGCGACGGCGTAGCATTGGCCGCCGAGGCGATCGGCGATGCCCCGCGCCAGCCCCACGTCCAGCGACGAGTGCTCGGTGTTGATGACGATGGAGCGCACGTTGGCGGCCTTGATCAGGCCGGCCACGCGCAGCGCCTCCTCCTGGGGCGGCAGGTCGGTCATGGAGACATTGCCCGCGCCGTCGGTGAGCAGCACCAACAGGGGCAGCACGTCGGGGTTCTGGCGGCGCTCGCGGGTCAGCACTTCATAGGCGAGGAAGAGGCCGCGCGAGAGGGGGGTGCGGCCGCCCACGGGGAGCTCGATCATGGCGCGGTTGGCCAGCTCGACGCTGTTGGTGGGCGGGAGCACGAGGTTGGCATCGTGCCTCTGGAAGGTGATGAGGCTGACCCGATCGCGCTTTTGGTAGGCATCGATCAGGAGAGACATGATCGCTCCTTTGGCCGCCTCCATCCGCTGCGCTGCGGCCATGGACCAGCTCGCATCCACCAGAAAGAGGATGAGATTCGCCGAGCGGCGCACCCGCACCTTTTCCCGCAGGTCGCTGGTCTCGACCGCCAAAGCCACGTCGCTGCGGTCGCGGTGAATCTGATACGGCGCCGCCTGGCGCAACGTCGCGTCGAAGGCCAGGTCGTTGACCCGACCCTCGGCCGGGCGGCTTCGGATATAGTGGCCGCGCTTGCGCTCGCTCTTGGTGCGGCTGCGCTTGCCATGGGCGCGGCGCAGGGTGCGGTCCTGCGGCGTCTGCAACCGGCGCGGGCGAAAGATGCGCCCCATCTCGATCTGCGTGTCCGCGCTGAACGGGCTGGACGGCGCCGGCGAGTTGGGCGCGTTGCCCTCCATGGGCGTCGCGCCGCGCTTGGTTGTGGTGGTGGACTCTTGCCGCTCTACCGGTTCATCGGAGGGCTTTTTTTTTCCTCCGAGGTGGCTTTTTGGCTGTTATGGGGCGCTTCCATGCGGATGCGCTCCAGCTTGTCGCCCAACTGCTCGGCGCGCACGGCGGTATCCTCGAAGGGGCGCTTCTTCAGGCGGTGCGGCAGGGCCAGCTCGGCGGCCAGCACGATGTCCCGCTCGTCGACCAGGGTGCGCGCCTCAAAGGCGGCGTGGGCCACGGCGGCCTTGAGGATCACCAGGTCGGCGCGGTGGCCGTCCACGCCCAGCTCGGCGGTCAGTTGCGCGATGCCGTACAGGTGCGACTCGTCGTAGCGGACGTTGGGCAAAAAGGCGCGGGCCAGGGCGATGCTGTTGGTCAGCATCTCTTCCTTGGGCAGCCAGGCCTCGTAAAAGCCGTCGGGGTCTTGCTCGTAGGCGATGCGGCGCTTCATAATGTCCACGCGCTGCTCGGCGTCGGGGATGCCGCCCACTTCGACGCAGAGGGCGAAGCGGTCGAGCAACTGCGGGCGCAACTCGCCTTCCTCGGGGTTCATGGTCCCCACCAGGATGAACCGCGCGGGGTGGGAGAACGAGATGCCCTCGCGCTCCACCACGTTCACGCCCATGGCTGCCGAATCCAGCAGCAGGTCCACCACGTGGTCGTCCAGCAGGTTGACCTCGTCCACGTAAAGCAGGCCGCGGTTGGCCGCCGCCAGCACGCCCGGCTCGAAGCGCTTCTCGCCCTTTTTGATGGCCCGCTCGATATCCAGCGTGCCCACCACCCGGTCCTCGGTGGCGCTGACGGGCAGGTCGACAAAGCGGGTGCGGCGCTCGGCGGTGGGCAGTGACCCATCCTGCAGGCGCGCCTTGCAGTTATCGCAGAGCCCCCGCGCGTCGGTGGGGTCGCAGCCAAAGGCGCAGTCGGCGACCACCTCGATGGTGGGGAGCAGCGCCGCCAGCGCCCGCGCCGCCGTGGACTTGGCGGTGCCGCGCTCGCCGCGGATCAGCACGCCGCCGATCTGGGGGTTGATGGCATTGAGGATGAGGGCCCGTTTCATCTGATCCTGGCCCACGATGGCGGTAAACGGAAATATGGCTGTCATCTATCGCTCCAACTGGGTTGCGTTCCGCGCAAGTATACTCTATTGAATGGCCGCTGTCAAAAAGGGGAGAGAATTGCACCGCCGAGACGCAGAGGGCACAGAGGGAAAAGAAGGCAGGTCGCCTCCCCTCCTACAGTCTCTTACCTCTGCGTTCTCTGCGTCCCTGCGGTGGTCTATCCCCTCTCTAGCAGCGCCTGGACGCCCAGCTCGACGGATTTGATCTCGCCGAGGAACTCGCCGGTGATCTCTTCGCTGGGCAGCCAGATGGTCGGCGAGCCGGGGATCGGCGCGTCGGGGACGGCCACCAAGCCCGCCAGCGGCTTGTAGTCGTAGGACAGCTCGGGGGCCAGTTCGCTGGTGGGATAGTGCATGCACGACCAGCCGCCGTGGGGCAATTGGTTGTCCATAAAGGTGAACACGGCGGTCTTGCGGGCGGCCTGGTAGGCCAGCTCGACCTGCTCCGCGCTGCCCAGGCCGTACTCTACCAGCACCCGCAGCAGCTCGCCGGCGCCCCAGGCCACCTTGCACTTGGAGGGCCACAGGTAGGTCTCCAGCGGCATGGTCGCCTCATAGTCCAGCAGCGCCAGCGCGCTCGCCAGGTAGGGCCGCGCCGCTTCGGCGCCATAGCCCCACTCCCGCCGCATCCGGTCATAGAGCGCCGCCAGGTAGGCCATGGTCGTGCCCACCTGCCAGAACTCTTGCTTGGGCTGGCGGCGGTCCACCAGCCCCGTCATCCGGGCGCCGGGCGCCAGCTCGGTCACCAGCGCGCCGTCGAGGGTCAGGTTGCTATAGAGCACGCCCTGCTCGGCCATGTGCGGCGCGTTGGCCGCCACCCAGCGGCGCAGCCAATCCCCGGCGCGGATCGCCTCCTCCCGGCGGCCCAGCGCCAGCATCAGGTGGCCGAAAAAGCTGGTGTTCAGCGTGCCCAGGGTGGGGCGCTCCTCCACCCGCGGGCCGTCGCCGATATAGTTGAAACAGCCGCCGGAGGCGTGTTGGTATTGCAGCAGCCGCCCCACCACCCGCTCGTCGCGGATCAGCGGGTGGGCGATCCAGGCGGCGACCTTGCCAAAGGTGAGGGTCCGATAGGCGCGCTGGCCATCCTTGTACTCGGGGCCCTCGCCGGGGCAATAGAAATCGCCGTTGGGCTGCAAGGCGTGTTCCCAGGCCCAATCCAGCAGGCGGGCGATGAGGGCGTGGTCCACCCCCGCGGCGTGCATCCCCCAGGCGGCCTTGTGGATGTAGCTCAGGTTGGGCTCGCGCATGATCGGGCCATAGGGGGCGCAGCGGCTGACCAGGTAGCGCCCGCCCCGGGCCAGGCAGAGGCGGATGGCGGAGAGCAGGTGCTCCAGTTCGGCGGCAGCAGGGCTCATGGTTCATCTCCCGACGCAGTGATGGCGCCAGTATAGGCCGAATCGGGCAGAGAGCAAGACCTGACGGGTCCCGTTTTGACAATCGCCCGGCACCTGCCTATACTGCCGCCATCCGTTGGTCCAAGCCGAATACGGGGAGGGAGCGCATGTCCACCCATCGTGCTTACCCGCTCATCGCCGTTGGCGTCCTGCTCGTCCTAACGCTCTGGCGGCCGGCCCCGGCTGTCACGGCCCCCGACCCCACCCCCGCCCGTTGGGCCGTCTTCCTGCCGCTGCTGGAGAAAGCGCCCCCAGCGACCGCGACGCCGACCTCCACGCGAACGGCGACCCCCACGCGCACGGCCACTACCACCCGCACGGCCACCGTCACCCGCACCGCCACGGCTACTCGCACCGCCACGGCCACGCCGACCGGCGACGGGACGCCCTCGCCGACCCCGGTGCGCGGCGATGTGCGGATCGTCCCGGCCTGCAGCCAGCCCGATCCTCCCGGCGACGACCGCGATTTCCTCGCCGAGGAGTATCTCTGCCTGGAAAACGGGGGCGCGCTGGGAGCGAGCCTGGCCGGCTGGCGCGTGCGCGACGCCGCGAGCAACGAGTACACCTTCCCCGCCTTGGTCCTGGCGTCCGGCGGTCGGGTGCGGCTGCGCACCGGCGCGGGCGCGGATACCGCCACGGACCTCTATTGGGGTCGGGGGTCGGCGGTGTGGAACAACGACGGGGATACGGCGTATCTCTACGACGCGGCGGGGCGGTTGATGGACGAGTGGGGATATTAGGGAGCCTGCCCATGACCAACTCCGGGCTCGCATCAGAGCCCGGAGCTTGTGTTTTCCCACGTGCAGGGCCGCTCACCCTCGGCAGGCGGCCACCGACTCGGCCACAAAGGCGATCTGCTCCGGGGTGAGCGTGGCGGCCGAGGGCAGATACATCCCCTTGCGGCATAGCTCCTCGGAGACGGGGTAGCGCTGGCCCCGGTACGCCTCGTAATAGATCGGCTGCAGGTGCATGGGGATGAAAAAGGTGCGGGTCTCGATGCCCCGCTCGGCCAGCCGCCGTTGCAGCTCGTCCCTGCTGATGCCAAAGTCGTTTTCCACCAGGATCGAGTACATCCAAAAGACGTTCTTGGCCCAGGGCAGCTCCTTCGGCGTGACGATGCCCGGGATCGGCCGCAACTGCGCCGAGTACAAGGCGGCGTTCCGCCGCCTGATCTCCACCAGCTCGTCAAAGCGCTCGGTCTGCGCCAGCCCCACCGCCGCCTGGAGGTTGGTCATCCGATAGTTAAAGCCCATGTATTGGTGCCAAAAGTGCCGCTCCTCGGAAAAGGCGTGGTCCCGCACGTTGGCCGCCAGCCGGGCGATCTCTTCGCTGTTGGTGGTGATCATCCCGCCCTCGCCGGTGGTGATGATCTTGTTGGCGTAAAAGCTGAAACAGGTGGCGTCGCCGATGCCGCCGATGCGCGCGCCGCGAACCTCGGCGCCATGCGCTTCGGCGGCGTCCTCGACCACATAGAGGCTGTGCCGCCGCGCCAGCTCCAAGATCGGATCCATGTCCACCGGATGCCCATAGGTGTGCACCGGCATGATGGCCCGGGTCCGAGGCGTGATCTTGGCCTCGATCTGGGAGATATCCAGGTTGTAGGTTTCGCTCTCGGCATCCACCAGCACCGGCTTGGCCCCCGTGTAGGAGACGGCGTTGGCGGTGGCGATCATGGTAAAGGTGGGGATGATGACCTCGTCCCCCGCGCCGATCCCCAGGGTGGCCAGGGCCAGGTGCAGCGCCACCGTGCCATTGGCGCAAGCGACCCCGTACTTGGCGCCGCAGCAGCGGCTGAACGCCTCCTCGAACTTCCAGATGTACTTGCCTTGCGAGGAGATCCAGTTGGAGTCGATGCAGTCCAGCACGTATTCCCGCTCGCGCCCGCAGAGCATGGGCTCGCAGACGGGGATCATGCTCCGGGACAGCGCATCTTGGGCGGCGGGGATGGTCCGGATCGAGACCTTGAGCTCCGGCTCGTGGCTGGGGATGATGCTCGCCAGCGCGCCCAGTTCCTGCAGTTCCAGCGATGCTTTCTTGCGCACGGGTTTTGGGGTCCTTTCTGTTTGGTGGATGAGGCACGGATCGACAGCGATAGCGCCCCGGCGAGGGAGCGCCCGTATCCTTGGGGCTATGGGGCGGCGATCGGCCCGCAGGACACCGCCGCGGCTGGGAGGCCGGGTGGCGCGTCCACCACGGGCTGGCCTTGCAGCTCGGGGTACGAATACATCCCCACCTGCATCCAGTACGGTCCCGAGGCAGCCTGGGGCGGGATGTCGAGGCGGAACATCTGAACCACCACGTCCCCTTGCTCCCAATCCCTGGCCCGTACCGTCCCAGCGTCCGCTTGCGCCCATTTGCTCCCCTTGGCGTCCAGCAGGTGGTTATAGATGTGATAGTCCGCTGCGCGATTGGGCAGCAGGTCGCGCACGCGCCAGGCGACCCACCAGTCGATGCTCTGTTGCGGCGCGGCTCGCCCGCTCACCTGGTAGCCGACGAACTCGACGCCATTCGCGAGCCTCCGGGGCCGACCCACGTCGCGCAGGGCCAGAGCGGGTTGCCTGACCAGCCGCGAGACGCGGAAGGGACCGGCGGCTGGGTCGGGTGGAACCGCCAGGGCGCCTAGCTTTTCATAGACTCCCAGCGCCTCGGAGACTCCGGGTGTGGCGAGTATGCTCGCTGACGTCGCGGGAAAGAGGGCGGCGCGGGTGCCATTGACCAGGCGGTGGGGCGCGCGCCGCAGGTGGACGGCGAACACGGCGGCCCACTCGTCGCAGGCCGGGTCATCGCCGGGGGAGAGGACGACCACCGTCTCTCCCAGGCGCCGCGCTGCCTGCACCGCCCTCACCTGCGCCCTGAGCGGGACGCCAAAGCCGCCGGCGTTGCTCCGCGACCCCACAAAGCTCAGCAGCATGACGAATGCTGCCGCATTGGCCGCCGCCACGCCCACAAAGGCCACCCCGGCCATCCAGCGCCACGCGCGCTGGCGCAGGGCGAGGGCCCGCGCCGCCAGGCAGCCCAGAACAAGGCTGGCGGCGGGCAGGCTGACCAGGAAATAGTGCGCGTGCAGCGGCATCGCGTGCCGCGTAAAGACAAGCAGCGGGGCGAGCGACCAGAGGGCGATGATCCCGCCGCTCTGCGCGGCGCGGTCCGCCGGACGCCGCAGCGCGAGCCAGAGCCAATAGCCTAGCCCGGCCACCAGAAGGGCGCTCGCGGCCAGGCGGACGGGCTCGAGGTCGGGCGCCGCCGCCAGGTACTCGCGGAAGGCGCGCGGCCCGGCCAGCGAATGGATTTGGGAGCCGACGGCCAGGATCCGCCAGAGGCGCAGGGCCTGCCCATCGATGACGCTGGGCTGGGAGACCAGCAACCCGGAGAGCGCCGCGCGCACCTCGCCCCGGGCGCGCCAGAGGTAGACGAGGAAGGGCACTGCGCTCAGGGCGGCCAGGCCCAGGCCCAACGCCAGAGGCCGCCAGCGGACGCTCCGGCGGTACCGGATGAGGAGCAAGAGGGTGAGCGGGATCAGCACGGCCCCGGAAAAGTGGACCTGAACGATGACCGCCAGCAGCAACAGGTGGGCGGCCAAGGCCCAAGGCCGGCGCTCGACAAAGGCCAGCAGGCCGGCGATGAGATAGCCGAGGGAGAGGAGCGGGAGCAGGTCAGGCTCCCAGATCTTGCGAGAGAACGCGATGGCCCACGGCGTGGTGGCCAGCCAGAGCGCCGCGCCCAGCCCCGCCGCCGGGCCCCAATAGCGCCGCCCCACCCACCAGCAGAGCCCCACCGCCAGCACGTTGCACAGGGCGGTAAAGACGACCGCAGCGAGGGGGTTGGGCCAAATCAGGAGCGGCAGCGCATAGAGGTAGATGCCAAAGGGAGGGAGGTACATCCCAATCGAGGAGCGCGTCCCGTGCAGGGGAAAGCTCCTGAGCTCGGCCAGGTCCCACGCTTGGGCGGTGATCTGCGCCTCATCCAGCTTGAACTCGGTGAGGGTGGGCCAGAGCAGGCGCAGCAGGGCGGCCAGCAACAGGATCAAGACAAGGGCGACAGCTTCGGCGCGTGGCATCTTGACCATCTTGTCTCCGATGGAGGGCTCAGCTCACGGTTTCCCCAGTAGCCGCAAGCGAGCCGCAGTTCGCAGGTATTTTACTCCTCGCCTGCCGTACTGCAACAAACCGCTCCCGGTTTTCGATTCGCCAAACTCGCGGGGGATGCAGGCATAGGGCACCTCGATGATCCGGTAGCCCCGCTGCCGCGCCTGGTAGATGAGGGCCATGAAATACTCGCCATAATCGCCGACCAGGCGGAGCTCTTCCAGCACGCCGCGGCGGCAAGCGATAAAGCCGCTGGTATAGTCGTGGAAGGAGGGGCCCAGCCAGAGCCGGGCCCCGAGGTTCAACCAGTTGCTGAGGGCGACGCCCAGCCGGGAGTCGCGCGTGGCCGAGGTGGGGCGCTTGGCGGAGCCGCCCGCCACAAAGCGCGACCCGACGGCGAGGTCATGGCCGCCGCTGCTGACCGCCTCCACCAATTGCGGGATGACCTCGGGCGGCATGGAAAAGTCGCAGTCCAGCCAGACCACGATCTCGCCCGTCGAGGCGTCGATGCCTTCCTGGATCGCGGAGGTGAGGCCCCGGCGCCCGATGCGGCGAAGCAGGCGCACGCGGGGGTCCGCCGCGGCGATCTCTTGGACGATGCGCCAGGTCCCATCGGGCGAGTCGTCGTCCACCACCCAGACCTCGGCCTCGGCGACGCGCGCCAGGATGGCGGCGATCAGCCGGGCGATGTTGAGCGCCTCGTTGAGCGTGGGCAGGACGACGGTGACCGGCGCGCGCGCCGCGACCTCTGTGCTGGGCAAGGCGACCTTCCCTCTTGGAAGCCGAACCGTACGATGCGGAACCCTGTACGCCGCGCCGGGTGATCGGCCGGGCGAAAACGAGCCCCTACCGCTCTTTCCCCTCCAGCACCAGCACCCAGTCCTGCCCCCGCCCTTGGGTGGGCGGCAGATAGGTCTGGTAGCCCTGGTTGTCCGTGGTGTGGAAGGGATACAGCGCGCCGTAGCGCGGATCGAACCAGGACTCTTGCGCCCGCGGCGCGCGGATGGCGCTCTTGTCCAGGGTGAAGGGCTCGCCGCGCGGCGTATAGGCCACCAGTCGGGAGCCGTCCCGCGCCAGCGCCACGCGCACCTTGGCGCCGCCCTGGGTCGGCCCGTCGGCCAGCGCCTGGGGCGCGGGGGCCAACTGGTCGAAGGCGCAGCGCTCAAAGAGCCGCCGCAAGTGGCCCATCTGGAAGGCGCCGGGGTGATCCAGCGCCTCGTTCCAGGGGATGTTGGCCGCGATCGCCGGCTCGCGGCCGGGCGCCCACATCTGCCAGATGTTGTTGTTGCCGTAGGTGAAGCCGCAGGCCCCCGCCAGCACCGACCAATAGGCCGCCTGCCGGATGTCGTCGTCGGTCATGCGGTCGAGGCGGTTGACGTGGGCAAAGTAAAAGCCGACCGGGATCCCCTCGTAGCGCGGCTCGCCGTCCACCGTGGGCTTGACCGGCTGCCGGGCATAGTCGCGCTCCACGAACAGGCCGTTGTCGTGGTCGCGCGCGCCGTGGGACGATTGGATCATGTTGAAATCCAGCCAACCGGCGTCGTGCAGCGCGTCCGAGGAGAGCCCCGGCCCGCGGGGGTGGAAGGTCATCAGGTGCTCGCCGCCGTCGCCCTCGTCCAGCCCTTCCGCCATGGCGTCGATGATGGCCCGCTCCTCGGCGCTCTCCACGTTGGCGTCGCCGCCGAGGATCCAGATGATCGGCTGGCCGCGGTAGCGCTGGCCGAGGAAGCGGCCGTAGGGCCGGGCGTTGGCGGGGGTGAAAATGGCGCGCCCCTCGTGGCCGACGAGCTTCCAGTGGCGGCCCCAGGTCGGCAGCAGCCCCACCACCAGCCCCAGCGCCGCGGCCCGCTCCACGATATAGTCCACGTGCCGGAAATAGGGCTCGTGGGGGCGCAGCGGGTCCTGGTCCACCAGCGGCAGGTGGCCGTAGGGGTTGGGGACCTCCAGCCCGCCCAGCTCGGCCAGGGCCACCGCCTGGATCACGGTAAAGCCCTTGACGGCGCGGTTGGCCAGGTAGAGGTCGGCCTCCTCGCGGTTCAGCCGGTGAAAGAGCTGCCAAGCGGTGTCGCCCAGGTAAAAGAAGGGCGTCCCGTCGGCGTATTGCAGGGTGCGGCCGGAGGGCGCCACTTGGAGGCGCCGCGCGGCGGTTGCGGTGTTGGGCATGATGACCTCCTCGTTACCAGACCCTAAAGGTCTCCGAGACCTTTAGGGTCTAGACTTCCACTCCTCCATCAGCGCCTGCAGCCGTTTGGGCAGGTGGGTGCGCTCCTTGGGCACGGGGCAGACGCGCGCGCAATCGCCGCGAATGGGCGCCTCGGCGATGCGGTCGCGGCGGCTGTTGCAGAGCACCGGGTCGGTCTTGGCGGGCGTGTCGATAAAGATGCGCGCCTTGTCCACCTTGGGCACGGAGCGATAGTCCTTCACCTGCGGGTCGTCGCGCATGGTGATGGCCCCCATGTAGCAAGCCTTCTGGCAGAGCAGGCAGTCGTCCCGCAGGCAGATCGGCTGGGAGATCAAGGGGTCGGCCACCAGCTCGGCGTCGGTGATGATCGAGTTGAAGCGGTTGCGCGGGCCGAACTGCGGCGTCAGCACGATATTGTTGTAGCCGAACTCGCCCAGCCCGGCGCGGGTGGCGGCGTGGCGGTGCGAGAAGGGGCCGGGAGAGTAGCGGAAGGGCGAGAACTGGTCGGACCATTGGCGCGAGGGCCCCTGCCAAATCTGCTTTTCGGGAATGCTGGCGTCCGGCAACCGTGGGTGGATCCCCGTGGTGGGGAATACCATCGCATCAAAGCCGCTGGACATGAGGTGCTGGCCCAGGATCTGGCCGATGAACTGGAGCATCTCGTCCTGCAGGTGGTGGCCGGTGGTGTTATAGAGCACCTCCAGGTAGGGGTACTTGATGTCCGGCGGAATCAGCTCGATGTCCATATCGGCCAGCACGGCGGGCGCGTCCATCACCGCGTTGAGGATCGGCTGGGCGATGACGATCACCGACTTGGCCTCGGGCACGAAATCGCGGGGGTGGTGGCCTCGCGGCGCGCGGTCGCCATAGGGCGGCTGCGGATCCCAGCGGTCGATGCTGGCCACGCCCACCAGCGCGGCCCCGCTGCGCAGGGCGATCTCTTTGATGGCCTGGGTCAGGTCTTGCGAAGCGCCTTTGGCGGTCATGCTCTCCTCCTCGTCGACGGGTCTGCCGTGGCTCAATAGATCTCTTTCACAAAGGTCTGGTCCTCCAGGGGCGGGCGCACATAGCCGGGGTTCGCCTGTCGCGGCGGCAGCTTGATCGGCTCGGGCGTCAGGTCCTCATAGGGGACCATGGTCAGCAGGTGGGCGATGCAGTTCAGGCGGGCGGCCTTTTTGCAGTCGGCCGGGACCACGTACCAGGGCGCCTGCTTGAGGTCCGTCAGCGCGAACATGGCGTCCTTGGCCTTGGAGTACTCGACCCAACGGGTGCGCGCCTCCAGGTCCATGGGGCTGAGCTTCCAGCGCTTGGTGGGGTCGTCGATGCGGGCCTGGAAGCGGCGCTCCTGCTCCTCGTCGCTCACCGAGAACCAGAACTTGACCAGGATGATCCCCGAGCGGACCAGCATCCGCTCGAACTCGGGGCACGAGCGCAAGAACTCTTCGTACTCGTCCTCGGTGCAAAAGCCCATCACGTGCTCCACCAGGGCGCGGTTGTACCAGCTCCGGTCAAAGAGCACCATCTCGCCCGCCGCGGGGAGGTGCGCCACGTAGCGCTGAAAGTACCATTGCGACTTTTCCCGCTCGGTGGGGATGCCCAGCGCCACCACCCGGCAATAGCGGGGGTTCAGGCAGTCGGTGACGCGCTTGATGGCGCCGCCCTTGCCGGCGGCGTCGCGCCCCTCAAAGATCACCACCAGTTTGAGCCCCTTGGCCTTGATCCACTCTTGCAGCTTGACCAGCTCCACCTGGAGCTTGGCCAGCTCTTGCTCGTACTCGGGGGTGCTGATGTCCTTGCGCTCGCGGCGGATGTCGCCGCTGACCGGCGCGGCCTCCTGAGGCTCGCCTTTGCTCGCCTTGCCCTTGGGGACCTCGGGGTCCTTTTCCTTGCCCTTGTGTGCGCCCTTGGCACCCATGATCTCCTCCCTCGCAGATCGTCCGATGTGCCCCTCTGCCCTGGCATTGTAAGAGCAATCGGGGCGCGCGGCAAACTGCCGGCGCCGCTGGCATTGACGGGCCGGGCAAAGGGGCGTATGATGCGGGCAAACCAGAGGGAGGGTGAGCCCATGAAGCCGGTGATCGCTTTGGCGCAGGAACTGATCCGCCTCCCCAGCCTGTCGGGGCAGGAGGCGGGGGTCGCGGCCCACGCGCGCGACTATATGGCGGGGGCGGGGTTCGCCGCCCGCGTGGACGACCATGGCACCGCCATCGGCGTGCTGCGGCGCGGCGACGGCCCCACGCTGCTGCTGGACGCCCACACCGATACGGTGGACGTGGAGCGCGGCGGCTGGCGGCATGACCCCTTCGGCGGCGAGATCGAGGACGGCTATCTCTATGGCCGCGGCGCCGCCGACATGAAGGGGGCGCTGGCGGCGATGCTGGCGGCGGGCGCGGCGCTGGCGCGCGAGAGCTGGCGCGGCACGCTGGTCATCACCGGCACGAGCTGGGAGGAGCGTTTCGAGGGCTATACCCTGGGCGTGGCGCTGGCTGAGCTGGCGCGGGAAGGAGTGCGCCCCGACGCGGTGATCATCGGCGAGGCGTCCGAGCTGAACGTCAAGCGCGGGCAGCGCGGCCGCACCCGGCTCCATTTCGACGTGCGCGGGCGGCCGGCCCATTCGGCCCACCCCGAGCGCGGCGTCAACGCCGTCTATCACGCCGCCGAGCTGATCCGCCGCATCCGCCAGATGCCCCTGCCGGAGGATGATTTCCTGGGGCGGGGGATCGCCGAGTTGATCGGCATCGGCTCGCAGCCCCAGCCCATCGATTCCATCGTCCCCTACGCCTGTCGCGTCAGCTATGACCTGCGCCTTTTGCCCGGCCAGACCCGCGCGTCGGTCCTGGCCCAGTTCGCGGGGATTATCGAGCAGTTGCACGCCGGGGACGCCGCTTTCCAGGCGGAAGTGTCCATCGCCGGCGGCGAGCTAGTCACCTCCGACGGGCGCGTGGAGCGGGTGGAGCCCTTCCCGCCGGCCTGGAAGTTGGAGGAGGGGCATCCGCTGGTACAGCGCGCGGTGTCGGCGCTGCGGGGGATCGGCCAGCGGCCGGCGATCACCAAGTATGGCTTTTGCACCAACGGCAGCTACTCGGCGGGCGAGGCGGGGATCCCCACCATCGGCTACGGTCCTGGCGCGGAGGATGGCGCGCACGTGGCGGATGAGCGCATCTCGGTGGACGAGGTGGAGCGGGCGTGCGAGGGGTACGCGGCCATCGCGCGGGCGGTGCTGGCGGGGCGGTGAGCGCCTATGGCACGTTGGGCGCCGCTGCTGCGCGCAGGTCGAGCCAGCGTTTCAGGGAGTGTTGGCTTTCTTGCGAGGGCTTGCCCAGGAGGATGCTCTCGAGACTGATATCCTCATCCAGGTCGGGCCAGTGGATGCCCTCCCCCTTGCCGATCAGCCGCCAGTTCTGGCGCTCCTCCGGCTTGCCGTGCCAGAGCCGAGGATACCAGGCCAGGGGCGCCGAGATAGTCCGTCCGTCGGCGAGGTCAACGACGAGCGCCTCACTTGTGACCTGCACATGCTGGGCAGTTGCCAGTAAAAGCATCTCAGCCATTGAAGAATCCATCCCATGCTTGGCGCAACACGTCGATGTGGTCCTCGACGAGTTGCGAAATCCGGCCGATCTCCGTGCGGCTGAATCCCTCGCTGCTCTCCAACCTGATGGGGTCAAGCCAGAACTTGGCTGCGCCCTCGCCGCGCTCGACGTGAACATGGCGCGGCTCGTCACCGTCCCCAGAATAGAAGAAGAACCTATAGGGGCCGACTCGGAGTACGGTGGGCATGCTCGGCAACCTCAGGGACAGGCTGGCAAGAAAGCGAGTCGGGCACATTATGCCATGCAATGAGCCAAAGGTCAAAAAGCGCGCCTATGCTCGGGGCCTGTACCAAGGTCACTGAAGACTTGGCGCAAACCTCGATTAGGCTTAATTCCCACTTGACAGGCCGATAGCCCCATGATACAATGAGACCAGGCGCATAAGGCATGCGCGCGCGTCCGATGGCCTGCCCTGGGGGGAAGACGGCCGCCAGCAGTTGAGGAGGGTGCGGACATGGGCAAGATCAACATTGTGGTGCGTATTGCGGTCAAGCCAGGAAGGCTTGACGACGCGAAGGCCAATCTGGCGGAATCGCTGGCCAGGATGAAAGTGGAGGAGCCGGGGACCCTGGGCTTCGAGTTCTACCTGGATGAGGCCAGCGGCAACCTGACGCTTCTGGAGACCTACAAGAATTCCGAGGCGTTGCTGGCGCACCTCGGCAACCTGGCCAAGGGCAAGCCGACCGATGCCATCGCGCTCACGTCGGTGGAGGTCTTCGGCGATCTGTCGCCGCAGGCCAAGGGGGCGCTGGGGATGTTTGCCCCCAAGTTTTACCCCTTGGTGATGGGCCTGGGCAGATAACGCGCGTTCTCCGGCACGAAAAAACGGCGGGCCAGCTTGTCGCTGCGCCCGCCGTTTCTTATTGCCCCAAGAACGGCTTGAGCCAGGGGAGGTCGTCCTCGTCGGGCATCTGCGCCACGGCGTCCCGCAGCGGGCGCAGCGTGGACCGCAGCGCCTCCACGGCGGGGTCCAGCCCCGCCGGGCCCAGCGCCAGGTCCACGGGCACGTTCATCCGCAGGGGGATGGTCTCCCGCACTGGCACGTCCATCTTGAGCGGGATGGACGCCGACACCGGGATATCCATGCGCAGGGGGATGGTCTGGCTGACGGGCACCGTCAGGCTCAGCCGCACGGGCAAGACCAGCCCCGCGGGCAGGGTGAACGAGACCGACCCATTGAAGGCGCCGCCCCCGCCGGCGAGGACGAACTGCGCCGGCAGCCGCAGCGGCACCGCCTGTTGCAGCACCACCGCGGTGTCCTGCTCGATGGACAGGTCAAAGGCGACGGGCATCGCTTGATCCAGCGGCAGCGTGAAAGCCACGGGCACCTGCTGGTCCAGCGGCAGGTTGAACGAGACGGGGAGCGGCGCGCTCACCTCCATCGTCGTGTGGAGCTGCGCCCTGCTCAAGCCCTGGATGGCGTTGTCCAGGTTGGCCAGCGTCGGCTGCAAGACCTTGGTCTTTAAATCCATGGCGAACCAGAGACCCGGCTCGGCGACCGCCAGCAACACCGTCACCAGGGCCAGGTTGACCACGAAGGAAAAGACGATGGCCAGGTTCTTGAAGGCCTTCCACCAGGGCTTGAGGCGGTCCATCGCGCGTCTCCTCTCGCTACAGCTTGTCGCTCATGGTCAGCGCCATCAGCGCCTTTTGCACGTGCAGGCGGTTCTCCGCCACGTCATAGATGATCGAGTTGGGGCCGCTGGCGATCTCGTCCGTCACCTCGTGGCCGCGATCCACTGGCATGGGGTGGGTAAAGAGGGCGTTGTTGGTCTTGCGCATCCGCTCCGCGTCGGTGATCCAGCCGGGGTGCTGGAACGCCTTTTCGATCTCGCCCTTTTTGTCCAATAGCCCCCCCGCGTAGGCCTGCGGCGTCACCCAGTTGCGGGCATAGACCACGTCCGCGCCGTCATAGCCGGAGCGCGAGTCGTGCACCACCTCAAAGGTCATGCCGTTGGCGGCGCAGTTGGCCTGGGTCTGGGCGATCACCGCCGGGTCCAGGTCATAGCCCTCCGGGTAGGCCATGGTGACGTTCATGCCAAAGCGGGAGGAGACCAGCAGGAACTCTTGCACTGAGCACCAGGAGCGGGCCAGCGCCCCCGAGCCCCAGGTGAGCAGCGCCTTCTTGCCGCGCACGTCGCCCAGCCGCGCCCGCAGCCCCATCAGGTCGGCCAGCCCCTGGCAGGGATGGAACTTGTCGTGGGCCATCGAGATCACGGGGATGGAACCCCAGCGGGCGTACTCGCGCAGCAGCTCGTCGCCCTCGCCGTAATAGCCGATCTTGTCCTCCAGGATGCGGATGCCCAGGCCGTGGCCGTAGCGGCTCATCACCTGCGCCGCGTCCTCCACCGTCTCGCCGGCGGTGGTGGCGGTCTTGAGCCGCATGGCGGAGGGCTCCAGGAACTGGGCATGGCCGCCCAGCTCGGTGGCCGCCGTCTCGAACGACTGCCGCGTCCGCACCGAGGGGTTGTAGAAGAACATGAGGAAGGTCTTGTACTCCAACAAGCTGGTCCAGCGGGGCGAGTAGCGCTCCCGCTTCATCCGGGCGGCCAGCTCCAGCACCGCCTCCAGCTCGTCCAGCGACCATTCTTGGGTGCAGATGAAATCCTTGCCAAACAGGTCCATGGGTCCTCCTTTGGTCTAGAAAGCGCCGCGGCCGAACAAGACGGACGGGATCATCCGCAGCAGGATCTTGAAATCCAATAGCAGCGACCAGTTCTCGATATAGTACAGGTCCAGCAGCACGATCTCTTCGAAGGTCAGCTCGCTGCGGCCGCTGACCTGGGAGAGCCCCGCCATGCCGGGCGCCGCCTCCAGCCGCTTCATGTGCCAGGCGTTGTATTGCGCCACCTCGTCCGGGGTGGCCGGGCGCGGGCCCACCAGGCTCATCTCGCCGCGCAGCACGTTATAGAGCTGCGGCAGCTCGTCCAGGCTGGACCGGCGCAGCCACTTGCCGATGCGCGTGCGGCGGGGGTCGTTGCGCATCTTGAAGAGCGGCCCGGTGGACTCGTTCTGCGAGAGGAGCGCCGCCTTGCCCGCCTCGGCGTCCTGGCGCATGGTGCGGAACTTGAAGACGGTGAACAGGCTCCCATTGTACCCCACGCGGGTCTGCCGGAACAGCGCCGGCCCCGGCGAATCCAGCCTGATGATGGCGCCGATGACCAGCAAGAGCGGGGAAAGCGCCACCAGCCCCAGCGCCGAGACGACCAGGTCCAGCGCCCGCTTGAGGGCCCGGTTCCAGCCGCGGATGGAGGTTTCTTTGAGGCCGATCAGCGGCACGCCGTCCAGGTCGTCGATGTCCACCTCGCTGAGCCTGAGCTGGAAGAGGTCGGGCACGATCCGCGCCACCACCCGCTGGCGCTTGCACTGCTCGCAGATGTTCAGCATCTTGCGGTGGGACATCCACGGCAGGGTGATGATGACCTCGTCCACCGCCATCTCCTGGATGATGTTGGGGATCTCGGCGGTGGTGCCCAGCGCCTTGATGCGGCCCAGATCGGCGCGGGCCTTTTCCGGCGCGTCGTCCACAAAGCCGACGAGCTGATAGCCCAGCTCGGGCCGCGCCACGATGTTGCGCATCACCACGCGCCCGCTCTCCCCCGCGCCCACCACCAGCACGCGGTCCACGCCGATGCCGCGCCGCCGCAGCCGGTCCAGGACATGCCGGGTCACGAGCCGCGCCGCGCCCAACAAGATCACGATGATCACCAGGTCGTAGGCGTAGATCAGCCGCGATTGCAGGGTGGGCCGGTAAAAGAGCGAGATGATGATCAGCGCGGCGATGCTGGTGATGGTCCCCTTGGCGATCATCAGCACCTCGTCCAGCCAGCTCCGCCCCCGGTTCAGGGTGTAGACCCCCTCCCAGAGGTAGACGGCCAACAGGGTGACCGTGAGCAGCAGGGCGCTGGGCCAATAGGCGGAAAAGGGCACCCGGAAGGGCGGCTCCACCTCGCGGAACCACTGCAGCTCGTAGCGCAGCCAATAGGCGACCAAGAGGGCCACATTGACCAGGACCAGGTCCAAGGCGATGGCGATCGGCTGATACCACTTCCAGACCCGTTTATACATGACCGGACCTCTCGTCGTCGAAAAGGCGATGGTAGATGGCGACGGTCTGCTGCGCCGTCCGGGGCCAGGAGAACTGGGCGGCCCGCGCCAGCCCGGCGGCGCGCTGGTCGGCGCGCAAGGCGGCCTCGCCGGCGAGCCGGTGCAGCGCCTCGGCCAGCTCGCCGACATCGTAAGGGTCCACCTGCAAGGCGGCGTCGCCTACGATCTCGGGCAGGGACGAGATGCGCGAGACCACCGCCGGCGTGCCGCAGGCCATGGCCTCCAGCGGGGGCAGCCCAAAGCCCTCGTACAGGGAGGGATAGGCCATGATCTCGGCGGCGTTATACCACCAGACCAACTCTTCCTGCGGGATAAAGCCGGGGAAATGGACTCTGTCTTGCAGCCCCAGCTCTTGCACCCGGGCATAGACCTGGTCGTACATCCAGCCCTTGCCGCCGCCGATCACCAGGTGGTGGGGGATCCCCTCGCCGCGGCAGAGCTGGCCGTAGGCCTCGATCAGGCGGGGCAGGTTCTTGCGCGGCTCGATGGTCCCCACGTACAAGATCAGGCGGTCGGGGAGGCCCTTGACGCGGCGGAACTCGGCCACCGCCGCGCGGTCCTCCAGGGGGCGGAAATCCTCGTCCGCGGCCAGGTGGGTCACCGAGATCTTGGCCTCCGGCAGCCGATAGTGCTGGACCAGGTCGCGCTGGGTGCTGGCGGAGGTGACGATGACGTGCCGGGCGCGCTGGGCGCTGAGCCGGACGAAGAGGCGGTTATACAGCCGGTTGCCGGTCCGGAAGCGCTCGGGATAGACGACAAAGCTCAAGTCCTGGATCGTCACCACCGCCGGGCCAGCGAGCGCCAGCGGCAGCACGTTCACCAGCGAGTGCCACAGGTCCAGCCCGGCGCGCCGGGCGGCCAGGGGGCCTGCGAGCTGTTCCCAGAGGATGCGCGCGGCGGGGCGCTGCGTCGGCCAGGCCGACACCCACGGCCGCACCCGCGGCGGCAGCCCCGCGCAGGGGAACCCCAGAAAGGCGGTGTAGCGGTGCGTGGGCTCCACGTCGGGGAGGTGGCGCAGCAGCCGATCGATGTACCGGCTGACGCCCGCCGCCCGGTAATCCTGGCGCAACGACAACAGGTGCGCGTCGAGCCCGATGTGCTTGCCAGCACCGGCCATACTTGTCCCTACCCCTCCCTGGTTGAGCGGCATTATAACACGATCGGAGAGCAAACACAAGCGTTTTGGTCGGGCGACCGGGCTGGCCATCTGCTGGCGCGGTTCTGCCGGCAAATCCCTGAGGGGATTTGCCAGCCTCAGCCAGGGACCTCTGGTCCCTGGCTCTGGTCCCTGGCGCCTGCTTGGCGCGTCACCCCTGGCGCGCTTCCCTCATCCGCCCATAGATGGCGCAGGTGCGCTGGGCGACGTGCGCCTGGGTGTAGCGCTCCAGCACGCGCTGGCGTCCCGGCCGCCCCCAGCGCCCCCGCCGGTTGGGCTCGTCGCGGACGAGCTCCAGGCAGCGGCCCAGCGCGGCGGCGTCGCCTTCGGGAAAGACCAGCCCCGTTTCGCCCAGGACGTGGGGGATCTCGCCCGAGTCGGAGCCGATCACCGGCACCTCGCAGGACATCGCCTCCACCAGCACGCGGCCGAACTGCTCTTTCCAGTTGGGGCGCGTCCGCGAGGGGAGCGCCAGGACATCCAGGCGGGCCATCTCGGCGGGGACTTGGGCGAAGGGAACCCGCGCCACCCACTCGACCCGCTCGCCCAGGCCCAACTCGGCGGCCAATCCCTGCAAGGCGGCGCGCTCCGGCCCGTCGCCGATGATCCGCAGGCGCCACTCGCCGCCCAGCCCCGCCGCGGCGCGCAGCAATAGGTCCACTCCCTTTTCCGGCACCAGCCGCCCCACGTAGCCGATGGTCAGGACGTCGTTGGTGGCCGGCCCCTCGGCGGGGCGATAGATCTCGGGGTCCACGCCGAACTGGGGGAGCACCTCCACCGGCCCGCGGTAGCCTTTGGCGCGCAAGACCTGCTCGGCCTCGGCGTTGCCGGCGATGGCATAGGCTGCCTGGGCATAGTTGTACCGCTCCAGGGCGCTAAAGGGCCAGGCGTAGCGCCGCAGCAGGTTCTGCCAGGTGAAAAAGAGCGCCTGGGCGCCGGCGCGCCGGGCCAGGCGCATGGCCTGCCAGGTCGCCAGGTTATAGGGCTCCTCGTCGATGTGCACGATATCCGGCGCGATCTGGCGCATGAGGCGGCCCAACGTGGGGTAAAAGTGCAGGTGGAACTGGCCGTTGAGCGCCAGCGGCGCCACGTGCATCTGGTAGCCGCGGACGTGGGCCCGCTCCAGCCACAGGCGCGACCGCCCCTCCCGCCAATAGGGCGGCACGACCACGTGCAGCTCCACGTCGGGGCAGCGGGCGATCTCGGCCAGCTTGACCTGATAAGTTGCCGCGACGCAGGCTTTGGATATCATGAGCACGCGCAACTTTTGCGGGGCGTTCACGTCAAATACGGTAGACCTCCGAGACTAGCAAAAAAGGCGGGCTATGAGTTCCCTGATGACGCAGGAGGGCGTCCTGCATTACGAGGTGGAAGGCCGCCGAGGCGAGCCTTTGATCTTGTTGCATTGCTGGCTGGGCTCGTGGCAGTTCTGGCGCGGCACCATGGAGCACCTCTCGCAACGCCAGCCGCGGCGCATTTTCGCGCTGGACTTTTGGGGCTTTGGCGAGTCCGATAAACGCCAGGAGACCTATGCCATCCGCGACTATGTGTCCATGGTGGTGCAGTTCATGGACCGGCTGGGCATCGACCGCGCCCCGATCTTTGGCCATTCCATGGGCGGCACCGTGGCCATGAGCGTCGCGCTGGACCACCCCAGCCGCGTGAGCCAGGTGGCCGTCACCGGCTCGCCCATGGACGGCGCCTCGCTTTCCGCGCCGCTCAAGTTGGCGGGCCGGGAGTGGATCGGCCGCTTGCTCTGGCGTTACCCGCCGCTGCTGAAATCGGTGTTGTGGGGCTATTCGCCCTTTGTGGACCCCGACCGGCAAGGCATCTATGCGCAGATGGTGCAGCACCTTTCGCGCTCCACCTGGATGTCCTTTTCCCGCAGCATCGCCTCGCTGCGGCGGACCGACCTGCGTCCCCGCCTGGGCGAGATCCGCATCCCCACGCTGGGCATCTATGGGAGCCGCGATGGCGTCGTGAACCCTCGGCAGGCCCACGTGATCGCCGCGCACATCCCCCACGCCCAGGTGGAGATGATGGCGCGCTCCAAGCATTTCCCCATGCTCAGTGAGCCGGAGCGCTTTCACGCGCTGCTGGCCGGCTTCCTGGACGGCGGGCCCGGCTAACCGAGCAGCCGGCGCAGCTTGTTCCAGGCCCGGCGCGGCGAGGCGTAACGCTTGGCCAGCCGGCGCGCCCCGCGGCGGATGGCGTTCCACGGCTTGCGGCGCTGCGACTCGGCCAGCGCCCAGCGCAGCCACTCGTAATCCACCCCTTTGATCTTGGGCTCGTTCGGATCGCGCCGGTACCCCTGGTGCCCTTTGATCAGGGAGAGGTCGTTTTTGACGCAATAGGCGTACAGATCGCTCCCCGGGTGCGGCGTGTAAAAGGCGGGGCTGTAATAGTCGGGGTCGATCTCGCGGAGCATCGAGATGGTCTCCAGCACCTCTTCTTTGGTCTCGGTGGGGAGCCCCAGCATATAGTTGGCCCAGATGCTGATGCCGTACTTGCGGCAGATCTCGGCGGCGCGCAGGTTGATCGCCCGCGTGGTCCCCTTGCGGATGAAGCGCAGCACCCGGTCGCTGCCGCTCTCAAAGCCGATAAAGTACCCCTTGAGCCCCACCTCTACCATCATTGCCACCATGTCCTCGTTCTTGACAATGATGTCGGCGCGGCTCTGGCAAAAGAAGGGCTGGGTGAACCCCTCGGCGCGGTAGGCCTGGCAAAAGGCCATCACCCAGTCGCGATCCTCGGTGAGGCAATCGTCGTGGAACATAAAGCTCTTGAAGCCGTAGCGGGCCTGCAAATCCTTGAGCTCGGCGATGACGTTGGGCACGCTGCGGCGCCGCACTCCGCGCCCAAAGATGTGCCGCTCGGCGGGCTGGCAATAGCTGCAATTATAGATGCAGCCTCGCCCGGCGATGATGGTCACAAAGGGGCCGGGGAGCTCTTCCACAAAGGGCGCCTCGGGGGAGTCGCCCTGCCAGCCCCAACGCCGCCACTCGTCCAAAAAGAGGCTGCGGTCGGCAAAGGGCGTGGCGTCCAGGTCTGGGGGGATCGGCGGCACGACGCGGGGGGTGTCCTCGCCGCGCTCCAAGCTGTCCAGGAAGGCGGGCAGGCTGAGCTCGCCCTCGCCGACAAAGATGTGGTCGATGACCGGCGATTGCTCCACCTCGGCCAGCTCCAGGGTGGGGTGGGGCCCGCCCACGAGGGTGATGATGCGGGGGTCCACCTCTTTGACGATCTCCAGGCTGCGGATGCCGGGGTCATAGTCCACGCTCATCATGGTCACGCCGACCACGTCCGGCTGCCGCGCGGCCACCTGCTCGCGAAGGTGGTCCCAATCGCGCAGCGCGCGCAGGTCGATCAAGTCGACCTGGTGCCCCTGGGCCTTGACGCAGGCGGAGAGGATCGCCAGCCCGTGGCTGATCCAGCCCGAGTCCATGCCCTGCCCGAGGCTATTGAAGCCCTTGCCGGTGATGCCTGGATAGATGAAGGTTACTCTCAAGTTGCTCCCTCGACCTCGGTGGTTCGCGTCCTGCCTTTTGGCGCTGGGTTTGCTCGCCTCGGCTGCATTATAGCATCTCTTCCTGATCGTGTCCACTCCAGGAGCCTCGAGCGGGGCGCGTGCCAAGGCGCTCGGCGATCCATGCGGCATGGAATGCCGGGCGGCATGGAATGCCGACGCCGAGCTAAGGCGGCATGGAATGCCGGGCGGCATGGAATGCCGGGGCGGCGCCTGATAGAATCAGGCTTCGGACGTCACGCCACGGAGGCCCCACAAGCCCGATTCTATCGGGCGCTACCGAGTAGCACGGCGATTGATCGCCGTGCGGGGCTCGGCGATCAATGCGACTTTGACTCTGCCGCGTATTGGCGCAGGGCGATTGCATTAAAAGTGAGGTAGAATAGCGGCTATCCTGTACAGGGGGGTAGCCGAGGTGGACAAGCCGGGC
>ENA-UOUL01001018-UOUL01001018.1-bioreactor-metagenome-genome-assembly--contig:-NODE-1018-length-43382-cov-6.444013_pt1 | contig 43382 bp, 39 predicted proteins | sample MGYA00249838_ERZ747220 | MGnify/ENA primary metagenome ERZ747220 (study PRJEB28778, sample SAMN05720191) | bioreactor metagenome | isolation source: Anaerobic biogas reactor | place: USA:Washington... | reverse complement strand
GTTGGCCGGGACAGAACCGCCTGAAGGTGCGCGAGGAGAACCTGAGGGAGGGCATCCCCACCGATGAGGGGGTCTGGAAGACAATTCTTTCCCTCTGAGATCGGTGGGAATAGAAAACGACAAGGCCAATTGACCCTGTCGTTGATTGAGCGAGTAAGCGGTACTCAGTACGCGCCGTACAGCGGACCAAAGTTGGCGCAGGCGCGGAAGTCCGCACCCTCCTTGTCCATGCCGAGCATCGACCAGGCGCTGGGCCTAAAGATGTCTTCGTCGGCGACGTTGTGCATGTTCACCGGGATGCGGAGCATCGAGCAGAGGGTGATGAGGTCCGCTCCGAAGTGACCGTAGCCGAGGGCCCCGTGGTTTGCACCCCAGTTGGCCATGACGGAGTAGACATCCTTGAAGGGGCCGTCCTTGCCGTCGGTGCGCGGTACGAACCACGTCGTCGGCCAGGTCTGGTCGGTCCGCTTGTTGATGATGTCGAAGACCTCCTCGGGTACATCACAGGTCCATCCTTCGGCGAGCTGGACCACCGGTCCGATGCCCTTGACCACGTTGAGGCGCACCATGGTCAGCGGCATGCCGCCTTCGCTGAGGAAGGTGGAGCTGAAGCCGCCGCCGCGGAAGTAGCCGACGTTGGCCACGCTGAAGCGGGTATTCTCCAAGGTGCTCTTCACATCCTTTTCGTTGATCTGCCAGAAGTGCTTCATCTCGCTCTCGCCCTGCGCATTCTTCATCTGCCCGGCGGCATCGAGGGTGGTGGAGCCGCTGTTGATCAGGTGGATGAAGCCGTCCTTGGCGAGCCCCTCGGGCTGCCAGCCGGTGACCCGCTTCACCGATTCGGGGCTCCAGTAGGTGCGCACGTCGCTGAAGATCGATGCACGGTTGGTGAGCAGCTTGCAGAAGAGCATGCTGAGGCCGTTGAGGTGATCGTTCTCGGTTGCCATCAAGTACGGTTCGCGGATGCCGTTCCAGTCGAAGCTCGTGTTCAGCATCGTCTCCATGAAGTCGCCGTTGGGCCAGTGGTCGGTCCACTGACGCTGCCCCTGGAAGCCGGAGAGGATGGCGTTGTGCCCCAATGCCTCCTCCTTGAAGCCGAGCTGCTCGAGCTTCTTGTTTCCGATCATCAGGTCGCGGCCGATCATCGTCATCTTGGTGCAGTACGCCCAGTCCTTCTCAAGCTGCTCGGCGCTCCGCCTCGACTCGGGGGCATTGACGGTATCCTCGGCCTGGATGCAGTTTTCACGCACCCATGCGATGGCCCGCTTGTACTCCTCAGGATCGTAGATCTCTTCGGTGATGCGGCGCTCGAACTCACACATGTCGACGACTTCGCTCCGCATGCCCAGATAGTTCTGCAGGAGGTCCTGGTCGACGATGGAGCCGGCGATGCCCATCGCCATGCCGCCGATGGAGAGGTAGCTCTTGCCACGCATCGTCGCCACGGCGATGGCGGCGCGGGCGAAGCGGAGGATCTTCTCAGCGACATCAGAAGGAATGGTGGTGTCGTCCGAATCCTGGACGTGCCGTCCGTAGATGCCGAACGCCGGCAATCCCTTCTGGGTATGGGCGGCGAGGACCGCGGCCAGGTAGACCGCACCGGGGCGCTCGGTGCCGTTGAATCCCCAGACCGCCTTGACGGTCATCGGATCCATGTCGAAGGTCTCGGTGCCGTAGCACCAGCAGGGTGTCACGGTGAGGGTGATGGCCACTCCCTCGCGGGAGAACTTTTCGGCGCAGTCGGCGCTCTGTCGTACCCCGCCGATGGTTGAGTCGGCGATGACACATTCGACCGGCTCGCCGGTGCCATGGAATACGTTCTCACTGATCAGCTTCGCGGCGGACTTCGCCATATTCATCGTTTGCTCTTCGAGCGATTCACGCACTCCCCGTTGTCGACCGTCGATGACGGGGCGGATACCGATCTTCGGCAGCGCAGCCGCATAGCGTTTCTCAGCCCCTACATTCTTCATTGCCATATCATCCCCCTTGGTATATGATGTGTAATGTAATCGTTTACAGACACTACCAGTATCGCACATGGTTGCCTATTTGGCAATCAAAATAACAAGGAGATGGTCATGCTCAAGAACATACCCTCGATCCTCAGCCCTGAATTGTTGAAAGTCATCATGGAGATGGGCCATGGTGATGAACTCGTCATCGGCGACGGCAACTTCCCCGCAGCCAGCATCAATGATCGGGTCATCCGCCTCGATGGACACGGCATCGAGGCGATCCTGGAGGCGCTGTTGACCCTCTTTCCGCTCGACACCTATGCGCCCAACGCCTTCTTGATGGAGAAGGTCGCCGGCGACGGTGTCCAGACCCCGATCTGGGACTCCTACGAGAAGATTGCCAAGGCGGGAGACGCGGGCTTCAAAGGCTTCGAGATGATCGAGCGCTTCGCCTTCTATGAGCGAAGCCGAAAGGCGTATGCCGTCATCGCGACCGGAGAGACGAGCCTGTACGCCAACATCATCCTCAAGAAAGGGGTGGTGGCGTAGTCACCCCCTGCCCGTCGTCCACAACTGCTTGTACTCCCGAGGGCTCATCTGCATATGGGTGCGGAACTGACGGGCGAAGTAGTTCGCGTCGGAGAAGCCGGTCTGTTCGCTGATGCGCTCCATCGAGAGGTCGGTGGTCAAGAGCAGTTTGGCCGCGTAGGCAATCCGACGGTGGATGTGGAAGTCCACCGGTGACCAGCCGGTGGAGAGCTTGAACTGGCGGTTCAACGTCGAGGTGCTCATCGCCGCATGGTCGGCGAGCTCCTTCAACGAGAGCGCGCGGTCGAGGTGCTCCTCCATGTAGGCGATGACCTGTCTCAACCGCTGGCCGGGGATGACGGTGCTGGCCTTGTGGGCGCTGTAGGCACGGCAGAGGAGGACGATGAGCTGCAGGAGCTTTGCATAGGCCAATGCGCCGGCTCCGTAGGCGTGCTCCTGCCGTTCGCTCTCAAGCCTGATGGCGGTGACCATCGCCACGGCATCGCTGAGCTGATAGTTGTTCAGCTTCACGTGGGGTACCTCGTTGTCCGGTTGCAAGAAGAGCTCGCTGAAACCGGCGATTTCCTTCAGTTCATGCAGGTGCAGCGCCAAGGCTCGTTCACCGATGAGGACGTTGTAGAGCGCCAAGTCCCGAATCTCAGCGTAGCCGTGACGGCGGCCCGGGCGGATGAGGAAGGCATGTCCCTCCCCGATGGGGACGCGATCATCGTCGAGCAGGTGCATCCCCTCGCCGCCGACGACGAGGACCAGCTCATAGAAGTCGTGCGAGTGAAGAGAGAAGGGAATCTCCGGGTCGCGGTGAAGTACCTTCAATGGCAAGAGGGGCTCATGGAAGAACATCTCGCCATGCAGAATATACTCTTTCATGATAAAATCGTGCTAGAATTCGGTGATTCTGTCAAGGTAAATTATTCAAATCATGGCACACTGTATATATACTGAGGGAAACTATCAGGAGGCAACGATGACATCCTTTGAACTGGCGCGATCACGATATGCTCGCTACGGCGTTGACGTCGAGGCGGTTCTTGCACAACTTGAGACAGTGCCCATCTCGGTCCACTGCTGGCAGGGTGACGATGTGGGGGGCTTCGAGAAGCCCGACGCCACGCTCGGCGGCGGCGGAATCCAAGTCACCGGCAACTACCCCGGCAAGGCTCGTACCATCGATGAGCTACGCCAAGACCTGGAGAAGGTCCTCTCCCTCGTCGGTGGGCGCCACCGGCTCAGCCTCCATGCTTCCTATGGAGAATTCGGCCCGGCCTTCGTCGACCGCGACCAGATCGAGGAGAGCCACTTCCAAGGGTGGGTCGACTGGGCGAAGAAGATGGGGGTGCACCTGGATTTCAACGGCACCTTCTTCAGCCACCCGCTCGCCGACGACGGCTTCACGCTGGCCAGCAAGGATGAGCGGGTGCGCCGTTTCTGGATCGAACACGCCAAGCGCTGCCGGCGCATCGCCGCCTGGATGGGGCGCGAGCAGGGGTCTCCCTGCATCCTTGACACCTGGATCCCCGATGGGACGAAGGACTACACGGTGGACAAGTTCGGCTACCGCTCGATCCTCAAGGAGAGCCTGGATGAGATCTTTGAGACCGAGTACCCCGCCTATGAGATGCGCGATGCGCTGGAGACCAAGCTCTTCGGCATCGGCAGCGAGGCCTTCGTCGTCGGCTCCCACGAGTTCTACATGAACTACGCCGCCCGCTCCGGCAAGATGCTCTGCATCGATATGGGGCACTTCCATACCGATGAGGATGTCGCCGACAAACTCAGCTCGATCCTCCTCTTCGATGATGAAGTGCTCTTGCACATCAGCCGTCCGATGCGCTGGGACAGCGACCATGTGGTGCTCTTCAACGACAAAGTGAAGATGGTGGCCGAGGAGCTGGTCCGCAGCGGTAAGCTGGAGCAGGTGCACATCGGCCTGGACTTCTTCGATGCATCGATCAACCGGATCGGTGCCTGGGTCACCGGCATCCGCTCGATGCGCAAGGCGCTCCTCTGGGCCCTCCTGCAGCCGATGGACCTGCTGATGGAGTACGAGGAGTCCGGTAACGGGTGGGCGGCGATGGCGCTCTCTGAAGAGCAGGCGATCCTCCCCTTCGGTGATGTGTGGGACGAGTACTGCCGACGTACCGGCAGCGCCTTGGAGGGGGACCTCATCGACCTCGTCACCGAGTACGAAGAGCAGGTGCTCAGGGAGCGCGCATGAACCTGAATCCCTTGATCGAGATCTCCCGCCGCTACGGCGCCGACTCCTCCTATGTCCTCCTCGGCGGAGGAAACACCTCGGTGAAGGAGGATGGGATCCTCTACGTGAAGGCCAGTGGCCATGCACTGGGGGGCATCGATGAGGGCGGCTTCGTGAGGATGGACCTCTCGAAGCTCGACCGCATCTGGCACAAGACCTACAGCGACGATGATGAAGCGCGGGAGGACGAGGTGCTCGCCGATATGATGGCCTGCCGCCTCCCCGGCGAAACGAGTCGTCCGTCGGTTGAGGCGCTGCTCCACGCCCTCCTGCCGTTTCCCTACGTAGTGCACCTCCACCCCGCCTTGGTAAACGGCATCACCTGCGCCCAAAAGGGGGAGGAGGCGATGAAGCGCCTCTTTTCCGATGCCCTCTGGGTGGAGTTGGTCAAGCCGGGCTTCACCCTGGCGAGCGTGGTGCGCACCCGGATGGGCGATCGCTCCTATCCGATGATCTTTCTCGAGAACCACGGCATTTTTGTCGGCTCGGATTCGATCGAGGGCATCGAAGGGATCTACGATCATGTGATGACCACCATTGAAGGCGCGTTGGTCAGGAAACCGGACTTCAGGGCGGTTGCGTACGATGCGTTGGCCGTCGATTCAATCACCACGGCACTCGAAGGGGCAATTGGGCAGAAGGTGCTCTTCGAGACCAACGTGGAGGTGCGCTCCTTCGTGGCCAATGCCGAATCGTTTGGTCCGGTCGCGTCCTCTTTCACCCCTGACCATATCGTCTATGCCGGCTTCAAGCCGCTGTGGGTGGGAGTGGGTGACGATCTGATGGGATCATACCACGCCTTCGAAAAGGAACATGGAAGCGCAGCCAAGATCATCGCGGTGGAGGGCCTGGGCGTCTTCTCGGTGGGTGAGAAACCGCTTCCCCTCTTCCTTGATACCGTGGCCATCGCTGTCTACAGCGAGAGCTTCGGGGGACCGAAGTTCATGACGGGCGAGATGATCGAATTCATCCGAAACTGGGAAGTGGAGCGCTACCGCGCCCAGGTCACCAATGCCTAGATTGGCCACGACAGCGACCGCTGGGTACGATAGGAGCTGCAACAGTCGGTTCATCGAGTTCATCATCAAGTGGGAGGAGGTCTTCTCCTAGTTCGTCGGTTCATTGGTCGTGGGGTATCTGAAGTTTGGCATGGGCCTGCTCAAACTCAGCGGCACCCTCATGACGATTGTCATCATTCCGCTGTTGATCTGTGCGGTCCTCCTGCCCCGGCTGCTGGACCTCTCCAAAGCCAACCGCAAGCTCAGAATCCAGGCCCAGAGGGAGATGTCATGCGCCAAGGGTTTGTCATGCAGTTGAAGAAGGGATTCGAAGAGGAGTATGAGAAGCGCCATGCGGCCATTTGGGATGAGCTCAAGGCTCTCTTATCCGAGAGCGGGGTCTCCGACTACACCATTTTCTTGGAGGAGGAGAGCGGAAAGCTCTTCGCCTTCCAGCGCACCCAGGGGGAGGGAGGCTCACAGGATCTCGGGAGCAACCCCATCGTGCAACGCTGGTGGGCATACATGGCCGACATCATGGAGACCAACGAAGACAACTCTCCCGTCTCAATACCGCTACGTGAAGTTTTCCATATGGATTAAGGAAAAAAACTTTCGAAATAGCTTGATTATATTTGCAAAGCATAATAGAATCGAAAGCGTTACGAAAGAGAATAGAAAGCAGGAGCGAATTGGATGTTGGGACTTTCCCCTCGAGAGGAGATCATTCTCCAAAAGCTTCGAAGCGGTGAGGAGTATCCGGTCACCCGGCTCAGTGAGGAGCTGGGAGTCTCCGCCGTAACAATCAGGGCGGACATCCGTAACCTCGATGCAAAAGGCCTGGTGGTACGGCACCACGGCAAGGTGGTGGTGGCAAGCGCCCCCCAGACCGCCATCCGTGACGGTGCCAATGCCGCACAGAAAGAGGCGATCGCCCGCGCGGCCGCCTCCCTGGCAAAAGACAACGACTGCATCATGATCACCAACGGTTCGACCTGCTCCCTCATCCCCCGCTACCTCTTCGGAAAGCGGGGGTTGAAGATTGTCACCAATTCGACATTGCTCCTGCCATACGGGCGAGCCAATCCCCAGCTCCACATCACCCTCGTCGGAGGCGAATACCGCAGTCAGGCGGAAGCACTGGTCGGACCGGCGGCGATCGCCCAGATCGAGGATTACCACGTTTCCACCACCTTCTTCGGCACCGACGGCTTCACCGTGGAGCATGGCTTGACCACCGGGTTGGTCGAGAACGCCCAAGTGGTGCAGCGCATGTGCGCCCAAGCCACCCGCCGGGTGCTCTGTGTCGACTCCTCTAAGGTCGGCAACCGAGGGTTTGTCCGGATCATGCCGGTCACCGAGATTGATACCATTGTCACGGACAGTGGATTTCCTACAGACCTGGTCGGCCAGCTCGAGGAGCTGGGCGTCGAGGTCATCATCGCAGAGTAAGGAGAGAACGCATGGCACACCAAGTCTTGATGCCAAAGCAAGGCAACACCGTTGAGAGTTGCATCATCGTAGAGTGGAACGTCAAGGTGGGCGACACGGTGGATGTCGGCACCGTGCTCTGTTCCGCCGAGACCGACAAGTCGACCATCGACGTGGAGTCCACCGTAGCAGGTACGGTCCTTGCCCTGCTCTACAACGAGGGTGACGACGTACCCGTGATGATCCCCATCGCCGTCGTCGGGGAAGCAGGCGAACAGGTTGACGTGCCGGTGGCCCAGGCTGCAGCGCCAACGCCGGTCGAAGAGCCTTCCGCCCCCCCTGTCTTCGAAGCACCGGCACCTGCGGCAGCGGCAACCGGCGGCGAGGCGTTGCTTTCGAGCCCCCGTGCCCGCGCAAGTGCCTTAGAGCGGGGCATCCCCCTCTCGACCATCAGTGCCACCGGCCCCAAGGGCCGGATCATCGAGCGCGATGTGCTGGCTTCCGGCGGCCAGCCGTTGAGCCCGGCGGCCCGTGAGGCCGCGTTGCAGGGCCAACTCTCTGCCCCCGTCTCCGGCAGTGGTATCGGGGGGAGGGTCCTTGCGCGCGACTTGGCCGCTCCTGCAGCCGCCTCATCGGTGGCCACAGATGTGGCATACACCGATATCCCGCTGAAGGGGATCCGCAAGATCACCGCAGAGCGGATGATGGCCTCCATCTCCACCACCTGTCAGTTCACCATGTCCGCGTGGGCCGATGCGACGGCCCTCAAGCGCCTCAGGGCACAGTTCAAGGCAGCGCGCCCGGAGCTTGGGCTCGGCGGCATCACCATCGGGGACCTGGTCCTCTATGCGGTGGCCAAGACACTGGTCGAGTTCCCCTCCCACAACGCGCACTTCTTGGGTGATGCGATCCGCCGCTTCCCCGCCGTTGATCTGGGCATTGCGACCGACACGGCCAAGGGACTCTTGGTACCGGTGTTGCGCAACAGCGACCGCATGAGCCTCAAACAGCTCAGTGATGAGGCGAAGGTGCTCATCACCAAGGCCCGGGAGGGCAAGGCGGCCCCGGATGAGCTGACCGGCTCGACCTTCACCGTCAGCAACGTCGGCTCCTTCGGCATCGAGGCCTTCACCCCGGTGATCAACATCCCCGAGGTCGCCATCCTCGGTGTTGGAGCCGTGGCCCTCAAGCCGATCGAGGATGAGGATGGAGACGTCGTCTTTGTCGACCAGATCTCCCTCTCGCTCACCGTCGACCACCAGGCGGTCGATGGGGCTGAGGCGGCGCGCTTCTTGCGTGCCCTCAAAGAAAACATCAAGAGCATCGATCTCTTGTTGGCCCTCTAGGAGTGCATATGGAACGCTATGATCTGATTGTCGTGGGAAGCGGGCCCGGCGGCTACATCGCCGCTGAGCGCGCAGGGAAGCTGGGCAAGAAGGTGCTGCTCATCGAGGACGATCATCTCGGGGGAGTCTGCACCAACCACGGCTGTATTCCCACCAAGAGTCTCTTGGGAGGGGCGAAGCTCTACAAGCACGCCCTCAATGGCAGCCAGTTCGGCCTCGTGGTCGACGGGGCGCGCTTTGACTACCGCCAGGCGGCCGCCCATAAGGATGAGACGGTCAAGACGCTGCGCGGCGGCATCGAGTTCCTGATGAAGAGCGCCAAGGTCGATGTCGTCTTCGGCCATGCGAAGATGGTGGACGCCCATACCGTCCAGGTGGGGGAGAAGAGCTGGGCCGGTGACTATCTGATCATCGCCACCGGCTCGTCGTCCCTCGTCCCCCCGATCCCCGGCGCCACGCTCCCCCATGTGCTGACCAGCACCGAGATCCTCGCCCTCAGTGAAGCCCCCGCTTCGCTGGTCGTCATCGGTGGTGGGGTCATCGGGGTGGAGTTCGCCTCGTTCTTCTCGATGATCGGGACCAAGGTCACCGTGATCGAGATGATGGATGAGATCCTGCCGATGGCCGACGCCGAGTTCGCCAAGCTGTTGCGCCGCGAGCTGAAGGATGTGGACTTCCACCTCGGCTGCAAGGTCGAGGAGATCACCGCCGAGCGCGTCATCTACAGCGACAAGAAGGGGGAGAGACAGAGCATCGAGGCCCCGATGGTCCTGCTCAGCGTCGGACGGAGACCCAATACCGCCGGCCTGGAGGCGCTCGGCCTCGAGATCGGCCGCGGTGGCGTGGTGGTCAACGACCGGATGCAGACGAACCTGAGCACCGTCTATGCGGTGGGGGATGTCACCGGTCGCTCCCTGCTCGCCCACAGTGCATCACGGATGGCCGAAGTCGCCGTGGCGAACATCTTCGGTTCGAAAGAGATGCGGATGCGTTACGACGCCATCCCCTGGGCGGTCTACGGCAGCCCGGAGGTCGCCGGGTGTGGCCTGACCGAGAGCGAGGCCAACGCGAAGGGCATCCCCACCATGAGCCAGACGGTGCAGATGCGTGCCAGCGGCCGCTTCCTGGCCGAGGAGGGCAAGCGTGCCGGCGGCTTGGTGAAGGTCATCGCCAACAAGGAGAGCGGCGTGATCGTGGGAATCCACCTGCTGGGCAGCTATGCCAGTGAGATCATCTGGGGGGCCGCTGCCCTCATCGAGGCGGAGCTGCGGGTCAAGGACGTCAAAGAGATCGTCTTCCCCCATCCGAGTGTCAACGAGCTCATCAAGGAAGCGTGCTTCCAGCTCGACCACAGCCTATAGAGACCAAAGAGACAAGGAGCCATATATGTCAAAGAACCTGCCATTCGATCCAAAAACGATCAGAGAGAAACAAACCGTCGCCCTGCCGCCGATCCCGGTGAACCAGTACGAGTCGAACATCAAGGCTGAACTGAAGGCCTGGGGCAAGGAGCGTTTGGTGCGCACCTATTACGACATGCTCCTGATCCGCAAGTTCGAGACGATGCTCGACACCATCAAGAAAGAGGGGACGTACAAAGGCGTCTCCTACAAACACCTCGGACCGGCCCACCTCTCCGCCGGCCAGGAGAGCGCCGCCGTCGGTCAGGCGCTGGCCCTCTCCGTCGAAGACCAGATCTTCGGCTCCCACCGGAGCCACGGTGAGATCCTCGCCAAGTGCTTGAGCGCCATCGTGCAGCTCTCCGATGACGAGCTGATCCGGATCATGAGCTCCTACATGGGCGGGTCCACCTATGCGGTGGTCGAGAAGCACCGGGGGGGCAAGAGCGTGCGCGACCTGGCTGAGAACTTTGTCCTCTACGGGGCGCTCGCGGAGATCTACGCCAAGAAGAACGGCTTCAACGCCGGCCTCGGCGGTTCGATGCACACCTTCTTCAAGCCGTTCGGCTCGATGCCCAACAACGCCATCGTCGGCGGCTCGGGGACCATCGCGGTCGGTGCGGCGCTCTATAAGAAGATCAACCACAAACCTGGCATCGTCGTCGCCAACATCGGTGACGGGGCCTTGGCCCGCGGGCCGGTCTATGAGGCGCTCGTCCTCTCCTCGATGGACCAGTACAAGACGCTGTGGGATGACAACCCCGGCTACCCGCCCTTCCTGCTCAACTGCTTTGACAACCTCTATGCCATGGGTGGCCAGCCCATCGGCGAGACGATGGGGTATCAGATGCCGGCCCGTGTGGGTGCGGGGATCAACGAGCGCTCGATGCACACCGAGCGGGTCGATGGCTTCAACCCCTTGGCCGTCGCCGAGGCGACCGCACGCAAGAAGAAGTTGCTGCTCGCGGGCGAAGGCCCGGCGTTCATGGATACGCTGACCTACCGCTACAGCGGCCACAGCCCCAGTGATGCGATGACCTACCGCACCAAGGAAGAGATGGAAGCGTTCCAGGCCCAGGACCCCATCGTCGCCTACGGCGCCTACTTGATGGACAACAAGGTCGTCAGCCAGGGAGAGCTCGACGAGTTTGATGCGATCCTCGAGGAGAAGATGCTCAAGACCCTCGAGATCACCGTCGACAGCACCATCAGTGAGATGGCCGATGGCGCCTTCATTGAGCGCGTGATGTTCTCAAACGGCTCGGTCGAGAAGTTCGATGACGCCAAGCCGGCGCTCCTGCAGAGCCTTGAGGAGAACCCCCGTGTCCAGCAGATCGCCAAGAGAAACCGGTATGCCTACGATGAGAACGGCAAGGAGTACCCGACCGCCCGCCAGTACCAGTACCGCGACGCGGTCTTCGAGGCCATGGCCCACCGCTTCACCATCGATCCGACGATGATCGCCTACGGTGAGGATCACCGTGACTGGGGCGGCGCCTTCGCCTGCTACCGCGGCTTGACGGAGCTCCTGCCTCCCTCACGCTTCTTCAACTCCCCGATCAGCGAGAGCGCCATCGTCGGCAGCGGTGTCGGCTACGCCTTGTCCGGTGGCCGTGCGGTGGTCGAATTGATGTACTGTGACTTCCTCGGCTGTGCCGGTGATGAGGTCTTCAACCAGATGCCCAAGTGGCAGGCGATGAGCGCGGGGGTCTTGAAGATGCCGCTGGTGCTCCGCGTCTCGGTGGGCAACAAGTACGGTGCCCAGCACTCCCAGGAGTGGACCAGCATGGTCGCCTCCGTGCCCGGCCTCAAGGCGATGTATCCAGCGACCCCCTACGATGTGAAGGGGATGCTCAACTACGCCCTTCGCGGCACTGACCCGGTGGTCTTCTTCGAGAGCCAGAAGCTCTACGGCATCGGCGAGCAGTTTGTGAAGGAGGGGGTCCCCGAGGGGTACTATGAGATCCCGGAAGGGGAGCCGTCCATCAAGCGGGAGGGAACCGACGTCACGCTGGTGACGCTCGGGCCCTCGCTCTACACCGGGATGAAGGCGGCCGATCTCTTGGCCCAGTACGGAGTCTCGGCCGAGGTCATCGACCTGAGGTGGATCAACCCGCTCAAGTACGAGACCCTCATCGAGAGCGTCAAGAAGACCGGGCGCTGCGTCATGGTCACCGACAGCTCCGAGCGGGGCAGTTACCTGCACACCGTCGCCAGCAATCTGACGCGCCTCGCCTTCGACTTCCTCGATGGTCCGATCGTCGTGGTGGGATCGCAGAACTGGATCACGCCTCCCGCGGAGATGGAGCAGTTCTTCTTCGCCCATGCCGTGAACGTCGTGGATGCCATCCATGAGCAGATCCTGCCCATCGCAGGGTATGTTCCCACTCTGAACTACACCGATGGTGAGTTCCTGCGGACCAGTGCCAAGGGGGTCTAGATGAGTACGATTGCCCGCTTGGAAAGAGAGATCAATGGCAGCTCGCGCACACTACGGCTCAAGGCCGCACAGGAGCTCGGAGAGCTCTCTCGAGCGGGCAAGGTTGAGCGCCCGGTGAGCCAAGAGGTGAACAACCACGTGCACACCACCTACTCGTTCAGTCCCTACGAACCGGCCGCGGCGGCCTGGGCGGCGTACAAAGCCGGCCTGGGCATCGTCGGGTCGGTCGACCACGACTCCATCGGGGCTGCAGAGGAGATGATGGAGGCGGGCGCCCTCATCGGCATCGCCACGACGGTGGGCTTCGAGGTACGCGTCAGCTTCCTCGACACCCCGCTTGCGAAGCGGAAGATCAACAACCCCGACAGCGAGGGCATCGCCTACATCTGCATCCATGGGGTGCCCGCTCAGCACATCGACGAGGTGAAGGCCTTCCTCGCCCCGATCACCGCGGTGCGCAACGAGCGCAACCGGGCCCAAGTGCGGGCCCTGATGGGCCTCATCGGTCAGTACGGCTTCGATCTGGACTTTGACCGTGATGTCTTGCCGCTCTCCCGGTATGCCGATGGAGGCTCGGTCACCGAGCGCCACATCCTCTATGCGATGGCGAGACAGACCATCGAGAAGTATGGGAAGGGCGACGCGTTGGTGACCTTCCTCACGAGAAATCTCGCCATCCCGCTCTCGTCCAAAATCGAGGCCCTCTTGCTCGATGCGGAGAACCCTCACTACGTCTACGACCTCTTGGGGGTGTATAAGGGGAGTTTCCTCGATCGATTCTTCATCCAACCGAGCCGGGAGGAGTGCATCGATGTGCGCGAAGCGGTTGCGTTCGCAAACCGCATCGGCGCCATCGCGGCGTACGCCTACCTCGGCGATGTGGCACAGAGTCCCACGGGGGACAAGAAAGCCGAGCAGTTCGAGGATTCGTTTCTGGAGGAGCTGCTCGACCTGGTCGCTGACATCGGCTTCAAGGCGGTCACCTATATGCCGCCGCGCAACACAAAAGAACAAATGGCCCGCCTCCAGGCATTGGTCCAGGAGCGCGGCTTGATGGAGATCAGCGGGGTGGACATCAACAGCAGCCGACAATCGATGAACTGCCCCGAGCTCCTGGAGCCGGAGGCGCACCACCTCATCGATGCGGCGTGGGCTCTGGTGGCCCACGAGAAGCTGGGCGGCCACAGAGAGGAGTGGGGACTCTTCAGCAGAGACAATCCCTTTGCAGGGCGGAGCCTCTCAGATCGGATCGCCCTCTATGCCCAGGTGGGCAGGGCGATGGATCCGAGCGACCCGCCATCGATCATCGGTATATTCGAGGAGTTGGTATGAACGTATTCAGCACACAGCTGGAGAGGGAGATCGCCCCGCTGCTGCGGGGTCTGACCTTCGACGGGAAGAAGGGTTTGATCGTCCGCCGCAGCGACGGCAAGGCGGTGGATTTGAACCTCGGCTCGGTGAGAGCGGGGGATTCGATCGCGGAGGCGGTGGGACGGTGGAGCGCTCAGCTTGACGACTACACCAAGGCCCATCGGCTCTATCCGGCGGTCATCGGCTTTGAGGAGCCGAAGATCCAGTTTGGATTGGGGACCAACTGGGATGAGGCGGTCCGCGCCGAGGGGGTGAGCATGGTCGTCGGCCTTCCCGCCTCCTTCACGCGCGACGATGTGGTGCGCGACTGCGTCGCCGTCGTCACCGGTGGGGCGCAGGGCTTTGGAGAGGGGATCGTCCGCTCTCTGGTCGAGCACGGTGCCTTCGTCTGGATCGCCGACATGAATGAGGCGGGCGCCACGGCACTCGCCGATGAGCTGAACCATGAGGCGTGCATCACGGTGGCCAAGCCGGTGAAGGTGAATGTCACTGATGAGGCGTCGGTCTCCCGGATGATGGAGACGGTGGTGGATGAGTGCGGCGGGGTGGATCTCTTCATCTCCAACGCCGGGGTGCTGCGCAGTGGATCGGTGAAGACGATGAGCCTCAAGGACTTTCAGTTCGTCACCGACGTCGACTACACCGGCTTCTTCATCTGCACCAAGTTCACCTCCCCCGTGATGGCGCTGCAGAACCTCCCCTCCGGAGCCTACTACAGCGACATCATCGCCATCTCGAGCAAGAGCGGGCTGGAGGGGTCGAACAAGAACGGCGCATACGCCGGTGCGAAGTTCGGCACCATCGGGCTCACGCAAAGCTTCGCCCTCGAGTTGATCGAGGACAATATAAAAGTGAACGCCGTCTGTCCGGGGAACTTCCTCGATGGCCCGCTCTGGTCAGATCCCGAGAAGGGCTTGTTCGTCCAGTATCTGGAGGCGGGGAAGGTCAGCGGGGCAAAGACGGTGGAAGATGTGAGACGGGCCTATGAATCGAAGGTGCCGATGGGTCGGGGGTGCAATACCCTTGACGTCATGAAGGCGATCCTCTACATAGTCGAACAGACCTATGAGACTGGACAGGCGGTCCCGGTGACCGGCGGCCAGGTAATGTTGAACTAGGAGAATAGCAATGAAGACACGTGCAGTACGGCTCTACGGGGCCAATGACTTGAGGCTCGAGGAGTTTGATCTGCCAAAGATCAAAGATGATGAGATTCTTGCGAAGGTCGTGACCAACTCGATCTGCATGAGCGACTACAAGGCGGTGCAGCAGGGAGCGGCGCACAAGCGCGTCCCCAAGGATGTGGACAAGAAGCCGGTCATGCTCGGCCATGAGTTCTGTGGAGAGATCGTCGAGGTGGGAGCGAAGTGGCGGGACAAGTTTGAGGCGGGGATGAAGTTCACCATCCAGCCGGCGCTCAACTACAAGGGGAGCCTCGATTCCCCCGGATACTCCTACCAGTACATCGGCGGCAACGCCACCTACGTCATCATTCCCCAGGAAGTGATGGAGCTCGATGCACTCTTGCCGTACTACGGGGACGGGTACTTCCTCGGGTCGCTCGCCGAACCGGTGAGCTGTGTGGTGGGGACCTACCATGCGATGTACCATACGACCAACGGCAGCTACGTGCACCACATGGGCATCGTCGAAGGCGGCAATATGGCGATTCTCGCCGGGGTGGGGCCGATGGGCCTTGCGGCCATCGACTATGCGATCAACAACCCCGACCGCAGGGCGGGCAGGATCGTCGTCACCGACATCGACCAAGCGCGCCTCGACCGGGCGGCCGAGCTCTATACCGTCGCGCACGCCAAGAAGAACGGCATCGAGCTGACCTACCTCAATACCAAGGATTGCACGGATCCGGTCACCACCTTGAAGGATCTTACCGGTGGGGTGGGGTACCACGATGTATTGGTCATGGCACCGGTGAAAGCCCTCGTCGAGCAGGCCGATGCGATCCTCGCCCGGGACGGGTGTCTGAACTTCTTCGCTGGTCCGGAACGTACCGACTTCAGCGCGAGCATGAACTTCTACAACGTCCACTACGCCTCCACCCACATCGTGGGAACCAGCGGCGGGAACACCGACGATATCCGCGAGTCGCTGACCTTGATGGAGCAGGGCTTGCTGAATCCAGCGGGATTGGTGACCCATATCGGAGGCATCTCCGCGGTGGCCGAGACGGTCTACAACCTGCCGAAGATCCCCGGTGCGAAGAAGCTGATCTACACCCACCTCGACTTCCCGTTGGTGGCACTCACCGACCTGGCCGAGAAGGGGAAGGAGAACCCGGTCTTCGCCGAGCTGGCTACCTTGGTGGCGAAGCATGGCGGGCTGTGGAATGCAGAGGCGGAGACATACCTGCTGACTCACTGCACAGAACGCATCAAGGAGTAGGGTGATGAAGAAGCACATAGCCATCGACTTGGGCGCCTCCAACGGGAGGGTCCTGGTAGGGGATCTGCGGGAGTTCGAGGTCGTTCACCGCTTCGTGACGGAGAACGACCAGATCCTCGGTGAGTTCTATTGGGATATCCAGAGTCTCTTTCGAGAGATCAAGGTCGGGTTGAAGAAGGCCTTCGACCAATACCGGGACCAGATCGCGTCGATCGGGATCGATACCTGGGGGGTGGACTATGTGCTTGTCGATCAGAAGGGTGCGTTGGTGTCGCTCTGCTATCACTACCGTGACAGCCGTACCGACTCCATGATCGAAGAGGTCAGTGCAAAACTGGGAGGGAGAGAGCCGCTCTACGAAGCGACCGGCATCGCCTTCCAGCCGTTCAATACCCTCTACCAGCTCGCCGCGATGCAGCGTGACCGAAGGGAGGCCCTTTCGGCCGCCCACCGCTACCTCGCCGTGCCCGACCTCTTGGCGTACTGGCTCACCGGCGTGATGAAGAACGAGCGTACCCATGCTTCGACGACCCAGCTCTACGACCCCCGAAAGAGAAACTGGGCATGGCCCATCATCGATGCCATGGGCTTTGAGCGCTCGCTCTTCGGCGAGATCGTCGACAGCGGTACAATCCTCGGCCCCCTCACCGATGCGGTCGCCCACCAGGTGGGCGCCCCCAAGAGCGTGGTGGTCATCGCAAGCGGAGCCCACGACACCGCCAGTGCCGTCGCTGCGGTCCCGGCGGCGAACGGGGAGACCCCGCTCTATATCTCCAGCGGGACGTGGTCGCTGCTCGGCGTCGAGCTGCCTGCTCCGTTGACCGGAAAAACCGCCATGGAGAGTGGGTTCACCAATGAGGTGGCCGCTAGCGGCAACATCCGCTTCTTGAAGAACATCATGGGGATGTGGATCCAACAGGAGTGCGTCCGCCATTGGGAGCATGAGACGGGGGCGAAAATTTCTTGGAAGGAGCTTGATGAGGAGACCGTCGCCGAGAGTGCCTACCAGGGGTACATCGACGTCAACGATCTGGTCTTCCTCAAGCCCAATACCCATGACAACCTGATGGTCGACCGCATCACAGCGTGGTGTGAGGCGCATGATCTGCCAGCCCCGGCATCCAAAGGCGAGTTCATGGTGGCCATCTACCGTGGCCTTGCCCGGGCGTACAAGGAGGCCATCGCCGACCTCGAAGAGGTCATCGGGAGCCGTTTTGAATCCCTCTACATCATCGGTGGGGGGTGCCAGAATGAGATCCTCGACCAGTGGACTGCCGATGAGACCGGACTCACGGTCTACGCAGGGCCGGCGGAAGCCACCGCCTTGGGCAACCTGATGATCCAGGCGTGGGCGACCGGAGAGATCGCAAGCCTCCAAGAGGGGAGGGATCTGATCAGAGACCTCCAGAAGGTGAAGGTCTTCAAGCCGTAGCCATACCCATGAGTACACCAAGAGGAGACTGGTTTATCAGTATTTTCTTTGCCATTACAGTGTGAGATGGGTGTACCACGCCTCAATTCTTGGGTGTTTTCGGCCCATCATATGGGTTGACTATGGGGAGAATGCTTATCACAGTAGATGTACAAGGTTAGGGGTAACAATGAGTGATTATCTATTTGCACGACCGAGTTTATTGGAAGGTATTGCGAGAAACATCGATTTATTCGGAACACTGAACGAGTATAATACCCTCCCTTTTCCCATTGATGCCGATCTTCAAGCCCACTACAATGATATAGCGTGCCTGCAGAAGGACATGTCTTACGCAGTCCATGAGGTCATAGGTGGGTACAAGAGTAAAGAAAGAACGTAGACAAGAAAAATCTACGATGCCAAACAATCCATTACCGAACAGCAAGAACAATGGATTCCAGTTGACCGCATCCTATGTTCGGTCAGGTATTCTACCTCCTCCAAGGAACGGCGGCATAAGGCGGAACAAGGACAGGCAAATCGATGAGCAATTGGTGGTGTAGCTATAAAAGAGCGTGAGGAGGCAGAGCCCTCCGATTTTTTTTATCTAAAGATACACACATCATTTGGTATTGTTGATTCCAATGCATGGGCAATCCTGTAAACGTTTACACTATTCATTGACAAACCCCCATTGTGATGTAAAAATGGAAAGAGCCTCCCCTGACAAGGATACTGCCTGCATCGTGTACCACACCGGGGTGGCAAGAGGAGCGTCTGTCCATGTCCAAGCGGGAGACCCCGACGATCAAAGATGTAGCCAAGCTCGCTGGAGTCTCCATCGCCACGGTGAGTCGAGTGCTCAACAAGCTCGGTGTGGTGAACCCCGAGACCGAGGAGAAGGTGCAGGAAGCGGTGGCGAAGCTCAACTACCAGCCGAACGCCGTAGCCCGCTCCCTCAAGCTCAATCGGACCAAGTCCATCGGGATCTTGTTGCCCGAGGTCTCCAACACCTTCTTCACCGAGATCGTCGAGCAGCTTGAACATCTGCTCTCCCCGAAGGGGTATGCACTCTTGGTCTGCAGCTCCGAGAACTCCGTGGATGAGGAGAAGCGCAAGCTCTCCTTCCTCTTGGAGCGAAACGTCGACGGCCTGGTCATCATCGCCGTCAGTGACGAAGGCTCACACTTTGCCGACCTTGATGTCCCGCTCGTGATGCTCGACCGCAAGATTGAGGAACTGGCCCGTGATGTGATCATCAGCGACAACCGCCAAAGCGCTTACGATGTCACCTGTCGACTCATCGGCGAGGGGAGGAGGCGCATCGGCTTCCTCGGCGGTGATCCGCACGTCCATACCTCGGTTGAGCGCTACCGGGGCTTTGTCGATGCCTTGACCCACCATGGCCTGGCGGTGGAGGAGCGCTTCGTATTGCACGGGGGGATGACGATGAAGAGCGGCTACACCCTGATGGAGAAAGCCCTCTCCTTCAAGGAGTGTCCGGACGCCTTCTTCATCGTCAACGACATGGTCCATATCGGTGCGACCAGCTACCTGATGGAGTACGCCTCACGGGAGGTACGCCACTCGATGGCTTTCGCCTCCTTCGATTACCTCCACTACGCCCCCCTGCTGCAGTTTTGCCACTATGCCGTGGCCCAGCCGCTTGAGAAGATGGCCAAGATGGCTGTGCAGATCCTCACGAGACGAATGGAGGGGGATCTCAAGGGCTTTCCCTCGACGACGGTCTTTCAACCGATGATCGTGGTCATGAAGAGCAGCGAGGGGGCGTCCTCCAATGGATCGCGCCCCCCACGGTTCGACAAGGAGTTCAGCTAGGCAGCTCTTCGTCGAAGCAGACGGCCACCTTGCCGCACTTGCCGCTCGCCATCAACTCGTAGGCCTTGTCGGCCTCATCAAGACTGAAACGGTGGGTGATTAAATCCTCGGGGTGGATGCCCCAGCGCACCAGGCGCTCGACCAGATCCTCCATCTTCCAGATGCTGGTCACCCAACTGCCATAGATGGTCTTCTGGTCGTGCAGCATGTCCGGGCTGGGGTCGAAGGTGACGCTGCCACCCTCGCCGACGAACGCGATCTTGCCCCACTTGCGTGTTGCACGTATCGCTGTCGCCCGTCCCTTGTCGTTGGCCGAGCAGTCGAAGGCGCGCTCGACGCCATGGCCGCCGGTGACAGCGCGGACCTCTTCGACGTTCTTGTCGCTTGCCTTGAAGACATGGTCGACCAAGTTCAACTGCTTGGCGAGCTCGATGCGGTCATCAAGGCTCTCGATGCCGATGAGCTTGGACGCTCCCATCGCCTTTGCGAGCATCAGGGTGGCGAGCCCCACCGGGCCCAGCCCCACGACCAGTACTGCGTCGTTTCCACTGACACCGACCTTCTCGATGGCCTCATAGACGGTGCCGAAGCCGCAGGCCACCTGCGCCCCGTCTGCATAGGTCAGCTCATCGGGCAGCAACACCAGGTCCTTCTCGTCACAGAGGATGTACTCGGCCATCCCGCCGTCGCGCTGCCAGCCGTATGCGGCCCTCAGCGGGCTCGTACAGCTGATCATGTACCCTTGGCGGCAGTCGTAGCAGAGGCCACAGCCGCTGATGTGGTAGACAACGACCCGGTCGCCCTTCTTGAAGCGACGCAGACCCGGCCCCTCCTCGACGATGATGCCGCACGGTTCGTGGCCGGCGATCACATTCTGATACCCCTCGGGGCCTTTGCCCAGGTGTTCGCGGTAGATCGCCCGGATGTCGCTGCCGCAGATGGTGGAGCACTTGGTCTTCACCAATACCTGCCCATGACCGGGGGTTGGAACTTCAAATTCACCGAAGACCACGGTGCTGTTGCCAGGAAGCTTGGCTCCCTTCATCATGCGTTTTGCCATTGTATCACTCCTTCTGTCATTGTTAGCGTGCGATGATGCCATCCTCATCCCAGAGATCCTCCCACCCCGTGGCACCCTCCCAGAGGAAGACCTGCCCCTTGATGAGGCGGTTGTTGGCCTCCACCTCCTTGAGCCGGGTCAGCTCCTCCTCGGTCAGGGGATCGGTGTGGATCGCTTCATAGTTGCTTCTCAGGTTGCGCTCCTTCGTGGAGAGCGGGATGGGGATGATGCCGTTCTGGTGTGCCCACTTGAGGCAGATCGCGGCGGGGTGGACGTGGTGGGCGCGGGCGATCTCGACGATGATGGGGTCCTCCATATCCACGAGGTCCGCCTCGGTCTTGTCACGCTCGGGGCGGTTGGGCGAGCCGAGCGGGCTGAACCCGATGGGGATCATTCCCTCACTCTTGATGTAGGAGACAAGGTCGCGTTGTTGGAAGGTGGGGTGCACCTCCATCTCATTGAACGAGGGGCGGATGGTGGTATGGGGGAGGACCAGCTCAAGCTTGGCCCGGGTCATGTTGCTGGTGCCGATGTGGCGCACCACTCCCTCCTTGACCAACGCTTCCATGCCGGCCCAGGTATCCATGAACTCCTCGAGGATGAAGGGGCGGGCATCGGGACTGCGGCTGTCGACATCGCAGTGTGGTGGATGGTAGTTGGGGAAGGGCCAGTGGACCAGGTAGAGGTCCAGATAGTCGAGGCCGAGGTCAAAAAGGCTCTGCTTTGCGCTCTTGATGACGTTGGCCTTGCCGTGGCTGTCGTTCCAGACCTTGCTGGTGACCCACAGCTCCCCCCGTGCGATGGTGCTCTCTTTGAGCACCGCCCCGATCTCGCGCTCATTGCCATAGACGGAGGCGCAGTCGATGTTGCGGTAGCCGATGTCCAGGGCGGTCTTCACCGCGTGGGCCATGACCTCCGCTTCGATGTGGTCGCTGCCGAAGGTCCCTATGCCGATGGCCGGTATGGTGGCCCCGCTGCTCTTGATGGTGACTCGTTTGGTGTGCATCGCCTCCTCCCTTGCTATAGCATACGATAGTTTGCTACATTAGCAATGCTTAAACTACGCATTTCAACTATCATTTTGCGTAGAGGAGAGGTATGCGCACCATCGGTCTCCAGCTCAGGTTCCAAGACAGTTACGACATGGCCGTCGCGGCCGGCGTGGTGGAATATGCCCGGACCACGCGGCAGTGGCGCCTCAAGGGGCAGGGACCGCTCTTCAGCGAGACCCTCGCTGACTGCGATGGCCTCATCGCCCGCATCGAGAGTGAAGAGGACGCGAGGAGCATGGCCGCACTCGGCATCCCCGTCATCGACATCGCCAACTCAGCCAGCGGTGGCCTCTTCAATCAGGTGACCAACGATGATTATCAGACCGGGGTGAACGCGGCCCGCTACCTCAAGGAGTCGGGGAGCCGGAATTGGGGGTGGTGCGGGGTGAGCCGGGTACGCTGGGCAAGCCAACGTCTGAAGGGGTTCCTGGAAGGATCGGGACTCTCAATCGCTGGCGTGGCCTCCTTCACCGAGAGCTTGGCGTGGTGGAGACAGCTCTATGAGCCGAGCGCGGAGCTTGAGGCATGGCTTTCCACCCTCCCAAAACCAATATCACTCTTCTGTTGCAACGACATCAGCGCCATGAAGGTCGAGCTGGCCTGCCAGCGCGTGGGCATCGCCATCCCGGATGAGGTCATGGTGTTGGGGGTCGACAACGAGACGCTGATCTGCGAGCTGGCCACGCCCTCGATCTCCTCGATCCAGGTCGATTGCCGGACCATCGGATACGAGGCGGCGGTCTTGTTGGACGGGCTGCTCGACGGGACGATACACGCACTCCAAAGTCGCAAGATCGCCCCGCTGGTGGTCATTGAGCGCGAATCGACGCGCTATGTACACTGCAGTGACGACCAGGTGGCCCAGGCACTGCGCCTCATCAAGCGGGAGGCGAGCTATGGGCTCACCGCAGCCGAGGTGGCCGCAGAATCGGCCATCAGCCGCAGGGCGCTGGAGATGCGCTTCAAGAAGGAGCGGGGGCGCACCATCCTCGAGGAGATCGTTCGCCAACGCCTCCAGGAGGCGAGCCGCCTCTTGATCTACAGCTCACTCACCGTCAGCGAGGTGGGCCAACTCTCCGGCTTTACCAGCGAGCACCGCTTCTTCGCCCTCTTCAAGGAGGCGTACGGCATGACCCCGCTCTCCTACCGAAAAGAGCGTCGTCAGCTGTAGCGCTTCTGCAGCTCATCTACGGCATTTGCCATCCGCTCGAGGGCGCCTGAGACGCAAAGCCGAGGGGAGGCGAAGTTGAAGCGTACGAAGTGACGGTACGCATCACCGCCGAACCACGTCCCATCGTTCATCGCCACCGAAGCTCGTTGCCCGAAGAAGCGGGAGAGCAATCCGCCGTTGGGGCTGAGGGCGGGGTTGTAGAGCTCGCTGTGTAGGGCCGCATCCTGCTCGACGAGCCGGTAGATCCCTCGGCAGTCGATCAGGGCGATGAAGGAGGCTTGGGGGGCGATGAAGGAGAGGGAGGGGACCCGCTCCCAGAGGAAGTGCTCCACAAAGCGTGCCTGCTGCCTGAGGTAGTCGATGAGGAAGGCCAGGTGCGGTCCTCCCTCCCGGTAGGCTGCCGTGGCGAGGGCGATGGCCGTGGTGGAGACCGAGCCTCCGTAGAGCTGGTCACGCCGCCGGATGAACAGGTCCCGCATCTCGCTGTTGGAGAAGAGGGTGAGTGAGTAGTGCTCGCCGGCGATGTTGAAGGTCTTGGAGGGTGACATCAGGACGATGACGTCGCACCCGGTGCCCGCTGCGGCCTCGATGAGGCTGTGGTGGGGGCGAAAGGCGAGGTCACTGTGGATCTCGTCGCTGATGACCGTCACCTGATGCTTGGCGCAGAGGGAGCAGAGGGCGACCAGCTCGTCGTGTGAGAAGGTCAAGCCGGTGGGGTTGTGGGGGGAGCAGAAGATCATCGCCTTGGCGGAGGGCAACAGTGATTCCAACCCTTCCCAGTCGAGGCTGAAGCGCCGGTTCTGATGGTCGTATGCAAGTGGCCACGGGAGCAGGTTCCGCTTGAAGTTGGTGACGATCCTGATGAACGGTTGATAGGCGGGCAGCGGGACGATGATGCCGTCTCCTTCAGATGTGAGGATCTCCACCAGCGTCGCAAGGCTGGCAAGGACCCCCTGGCTGACCACTACTTCTGCAGGATCTAAATGCAAGTTGTGGCGTTCCTCCGCCCACCGGCAGAAGACTTGCCGCTGCTCAGGGGCAAGTGGGTAGCCGTAGATGCCGTGGTCGGCGAGGTCATGGGCCGCCTGCAACACGGCGGGCGGGGCCTGCCAATCCATGTCGGCGACCCAGAACGGCTCGGCGTCGCCATTGCCACAGATGCCCTTGATGGCCCCACGGTCCCATTTCACCGAACCGGTGTTCCTTCGATCGATAATCCTGTCAAAATCTGGTTTGTTCATGGACGATACTCCACATGATACCCGGAGCGCTCATTGGGGTAGTGGTCACCCCGGATCCGGGACTTGAAGATGATCGCCTGCTCGGGACAGCGATGGTAACAGGCGAGGCATCCGCTGCAGACCCGGTCCCAGAGCGGTTTTCCCCCGCGTATCTCGATGTTGCCCGACGGGCAGATGCGTTGGCAAAGACCACAGGCGTTGCAGGCATCGGTGACGGCGAATGCCGCAGCCCCGTCCATCAGGGAGCGATGGATCGGCTTCATCAGGCGCCGGGTGGCGAGCCTGGCAAACGGGGCGCGTGGGGCGAGTTTGATGGCCCCCTCCTCGATGTCGCGAGCCATCTGTGCGATCTGCTTCGCTGCCTCGGTGTAGTAGCGATCGATGCGCTCGTCGCTGGGGGTCTTGAAGAGCGGAACGTAGGTGTTGGCCATCTTCACGCGGCCGGTGTAGCTTACGGCCAACCCCGCCTGGGTGAGCGTGCGCTCCATGGCGGAGAGGGCCCAGGAGCAGGCACGGTTGTAGGTGCAGACCTGGAAGAGGTAGGCGACGCCGTCAAGGTTCTGCTCTGAGAGCACCGTCTCGACAAAGAAGGTGGCAAGGTTGGGTGGGAAGAACTTGTAGGCGGGATAGACGATTCCCACCCGCTGTCCGAGCTCGATGGAGTCGGCCTCCATCAGGGAGGGGATCATCAACACGGTGGCGTCGCCCAGCTGTGTGGCGAGCTGGGATGCGACCCAGTAGCTGTTGCCGCTTCCACTGAAGCAGAGGATGGTGGTCTTCATCGTGTCATCTCCATGCCCTCAATGAGGGCGCAAATAGCGAGGGTGTCGTCCAAGCTGATATCCAAATTGGTCACCAGGCGCACTACACTCCCTTCGGTGTTGGCGAGGATACCGACCGCCTTGAGTCGATCGAGGACCTCCTGAGTCTCCATGGTGGGGACGGTGAAGAAGATGATATTGGTCTCTACCCCCTCCATGTCGACCTGGGCCCACCCGCTCCGCTCCAGGCTCTCTGCGATCATCCGGGCGTGGCGATGGTCATCGGCGAGGCGCTCAATGTGGTGGTCGAGGGCGTAGAGGCCGGCGGCCGCCAGGATGCCGGTCTGCCGCATGCCGCCGCCGAGCATCTTGCGCACGGTGAGCGCTTCCCTGATGAACACCTCTGAGCCGCAGAGCAGGCTGCCGATGGGGGCGCCCAGTCCCTTGGAGAGGCAGAAGGTGATGGTATCGGCCCAGGAGGCCCACTCTTTGACGGGGATGCCGGTCGCCACCTGGGCGTTGAAGATCCTCGCCCCGTCCATGTGGACGTTCAGATGATGGGCATCGGCGAAGGAGCGGATGCCCTTAAGGTTCTCGATGGGGTAGCAGACGCCGCCGATGGTGTTCTCCACCGCGATGACGGCGGTGGTGGCTGCGTCGTAGGCGCCGCCTTTCACCCGTCCCTCCAGATCGTGTGCACTGAGGATTCCCCGGGGCACGTCGATGGTGATGGGAAGCGTTCCGGCGATGGCGGCCATCGAGCCGATCTCATGGCCGATGATGTGGCTTGAGGAGGCGGTGAGCACCTCCTTGCCCCGTCCGGCTTGGACGAAGAGGGCGATGAGGTTCCCCATGCACCCCGAGGAAACGAAGAGGGCGCGCTCCTTGCCGGTCAGGGCGGCTGCCCGATTCTCGAGCGCGGTCATGGTCGGGTCCTCGCGATAGACGTCATCGCCGACTTCGGCGCCAGCCATCGCCTCCCGCATCCCCTTCGTCGGCTTGGTGATCGTATCGCTGCGCAGATCAAAGACTCTCATCGCATCCTCCCCCTGATAGTAACAGACTATATCCTTTGGAGGGCGATCCGTCCACCATCATAAGAAACGACCCCCGGGATCCGGGGGTCGTGATGGTACCTAGTGCATCTACTTGAGGTAGATGTCCTTCAGCGGGTGGATATCCATCGTGTTGGGATACCAGCCGCCCCACTTGTCCAGGTCGATCATGCCGAGGTTGACATAGTAGTACAACGGCATGACAGCCTGATCTTCGTTGACCATGATGTCCTCTGCGGTCATCAAGACACCGAAGCGGTCTGCGCCTGCCGGCATGCGGGCTGCTTCGTTGATCAACAGGTCGTAGACATCGTTGGAGTATCTGCCTCCGTTCATACCGGCACCGGTGATGAACATGTCGAGGAAGGTATTGGGGTCCTGGTAGTCTCCGACCCAACCGGCGCGTGAAATCACGAAGTTGCCGGCGTTCCGGTTGGAGAGGTAGGTGCCCCACTCCTGGTTCTCAAGCACCACGTTGATGCCCAAGTTGTTCTTCCACTCCTGCTGGATGAACTCGGCGATTTGCTTGTGTCCCTCATCGGTGTTGTAGAGGATCGGCAGAACAGGGAACCCGGCACCGTTGGGATAGCCAGCCTTGGCGAGCAGATCCTGTGCCATCGCGATTGCCTCATCCATGCTGCTGAAGGGGAACTCAAGTCCATCATAGCCGGCCATCGGGCTGACGATGCCCCACGCGGGGATCTGTCCGGCCTTCAGGATGCCGTCGACCAGCGCCTCGCGGTCGATGGCGAGGGCGAGTGCCTGGCGTACGAGCGGGTTGTTGATCGGGGCCTTCTGGGTCTGGAAGACGTAATAGTAGGTGGCCAGCTGCGGGGAGGCCTGGAAGTCATCACGCATCTGAGCGGCGCTGATCTGATCCGGCGGTACGTTGGTCGCCCAGTCAAGCTCACCGTTGAGGTACATGTTGAAGTTGGTCGTCGAGCTGTCCGAGCTGTAGAAGATCACCTTATCCAAGGTCACGTTGTCGCGGTCCCAATAGGTCGGGCTCTTGGAGGCGGTGATCGAGGTCTGGGCGATACGTTCGGTCAGGACGAACGGGCCGTTGCCGACGAAGTTGGCCGGATCGGTCCAGGCGGAGCCATACTTTTCGATGGCATGCTTGGGCACGATGGCGAAGCTGTAGTGGGCAAGGGCATCGACGGCGTACGGAAGCGGTCCGATGAGGTCCATCTGGAAGGTGTAGTCATCGAGGGCGCGGATGCCGACTGCCTCGGGTCCTGCCTCACCACTGTTGTACTCCTCAGCACCGACGAGGAACATGGCGGGGAACCATGCATACGGTCCACCAGTCTCGGGGGCGAGAATCCTCAGCCAGCTGTAGACGACGTCATGGGCGGTGATGGGGACTCCATCACTCCAGACGGCGTTCTTGCGCAGCTTGAAGGTGTATTGGGTTCCATCATCATTGCTCGTCCAGCTCTCTGCGACACCGGGAACTGCAAAGGAGGTCTCTGGGTCGTAGGCCACGAGGCCTTCGAAGAGAGCCTCGTAGATCCGGTGCTCAGGAACACCTTGGATCAGGGCAGGGTCCAGTGACTCGGGTTCGGCGCCGTTCGAGATGCGGAATACCAACTCTTTGACCGCCGGGGTAACCGGGACAACCGGGGCTGCAGGGGCTGCAGGGGCTGCAGGGGCTGCAACAGCCGTGGGAGCTTCGGGGGTGGGGGCTGCTGGCGCTGCCGGTGCTTCTTTCTTCCCGCAGGAAATAAAGAGAGCACTGACAAGAAGTACGCTGAGCAGGATAGCTAGAAACTTCTTCATAGACATATCTCCTTGTAGTTCTAAGTGTAGACGTTCAACTTAGCATAAGATACATTAAACCATGAATCAAGCGAAAACGCAAATAGCTTAGCATGTGTATGTGCGTGATTTGAATATTTAACGCAGATTTATGCACCTTTTGCATAGAGAGTATTGGAGGGAAATCGGGTGCGATACACAGTGGTGATGAAAGAGAGCGGCCCTGTCTATCGTCTCTCTCGGTTCTTTTCGATTTCCTGCCTCTGTTTCTCCCTCTTTTTACTCTGGGGCCTGTCGTTCAGCCTCGCCGAAGGCGTGCCCCTCACTTCCATGATCCACATCGTTCTCCTCCTCCTCGCCTCCCTCGCCGCGGCGATTTATCGAGACAGCTGGGTCTTTGATACGAGGGAGGGGACCATTACCTCCTGGTGGGGGTTCGGTCCGTTCGTCAAGCGTTCCTCCTACCGCTTTGACGAGGTCGAGCGGCTGGAGCTGACCCACTTCGTCAAAGGGGGGAGCGGGAGCGGGACGCGCCTCTTCAAGCGCCGGTGGGGAGGGGCCATGGTGGTCTTTTCGATCAAGCTTGTCGAAGGGGGGGAGCGCTCCATCCAAATCATGGCTGAGCGGCGCTCAGGGGGCAGGGTGGAGGAAGCCGCCCGTACCATCGGGGCGGCTACCGGTTTATCCCTCTTTATCGATCGGCCTCGGGATATGGAGACCCGCGTGACGCTACACGACCTGTGAGGCGGACGCTTCCTTCTGTGCTTCTTCCAGTGAGACCTCCCGGTAGTCGCGCTCCCTGTCATAGAGCCAGCAGGCGACGTGGTGCCCCTCCTCATGGTTGAACATCGGGGGAATGTGGCAGGAACACCACGGCATCCGACGGGGACAGCGGTCGTAGAAGTAACAGCCGAAACGCTCCTTGTCCGGTGACGGGACATCGCCGCTGAGGATGATGCGTTGCCGTCCCTTCTCAACGACGGGATCAGGGATCGGGGCTGCGCTGAGCAGGGCGGTGGTATAGGGGTGGAGTGGATTGTCGTAGAGGCGTACGGCATCGCTGATCTCGACGAACTTGCCCAGGTACATCACGGCCACCCTGGTCGAGATGTGCTGGATGACGGCGAGGTCGTGGGCGATGAAGATGTAGGTCAGGCCGAACTCCTTCTGCAGGTCGCTGAGCAGATTGAGGATCTGGCTCTGAATCGAGACGTCCAGTGCACTGACCGGCTCATCGGCGAGGATGATCTTTGGGTTGAGGGCCAAGGCACGGGCGATACCGATGCGCTGGCGCTGTCCCCCACTGAACTCATGGGGGTAGCGGTTCTTGAAGAGCCGGCTCAACCCCACGCGCTCCATGAGGTCCTCGACCCGCTGTTCGATCTCGAGGTTGCTCATCGGCTTCTCGAGCAGGCCGCGGCGGTTGTAGATCACCAGCGGCTCAGCGATGATCGAGCGTACCGTCATCCGGGGATCGAGCGATGCATAGGGATCCTGGAAGATCATCTGCATCTCACGCCGCGCCTTGAGCATCGTGTGCTTGTCGGCCTTGACGAGATCGATGCCACCGAAGAGCACCGAACCGCTGGTCGGTTTGTGCAGCTGGCTGATGGAGCGCACCGCCGTCGATTTGCCACACCCCGACTCGCCGACGATTCCCAGCGTCTCACCGGGGTAGACGTCAAAGCTGATCCCATCGACGGCGCGGATGGCTCCCACCTGCCGTTGCAGGATGGCACCGCTGGTGATGGGGAAGTGCTGCTTCAGGTCCCTGACCTCCAAAAGGGGTTTCCTCACCTGCTCACTCATAGACTCGCTCCTCCTCGTCGACGTAGAGCCAACAGCTCACTTCATGCCCTTCCCCCAGATGCCTCAGCGGAGGGTAGGCGTGGCGACAGACCTCCATGGCCTTGTGGCAACGGGGGTGGAAGGGGCAGCAGGGGGGAAGGTCGATGACGTTCGGTGGCTGTCCCTCGATGGAGAAGAGCCGTTTCCCTTTCTGGGTGGTGTCCATCCGGGGCACGCTCTTGATGAGCCCTTCGGTGTAGGGATGGGCCGGGTGGGCGTAGAGTTTTTCTGTTTCTGCGCGTTCGACGATCTTGCCGGCGTACATGACGCAGACGTGGTCGCACATCCCCGCCACGACCCCGAGGTCGTGGGTGATGAGGATTACCGCCGTCCCCATCTTGGAGGAGAGCTTTGCGATCAACTCGAGGATCTGGGCCTGGATGGTCACATCGAGGGCGGTCGTCGGTTCGTCGGCGATCAGGATCTCGGCGTTGCAGGAGAGGGCCATGGCGATCATCACCCGCTGCCGCATGCCACCGGAGAACTGGTGGGGGTAGTCGCGCACCCGTTTCTCGGCGCTGGGGATCCCCACCAGGTGCAGCATCTCGATCGAGCGCTCCAGCGCCTCATCCTTGGAGAGCTCCTTGTTGTGCAGGCGGATCGTCTCGACCATCTGGGTGCTGATCCTCAAGAAGGGGTTGAGGCTGGTCATCGGGTCCTGGAAGATCATCGAGATCTTCGCCCCACGGATCTTGCGCATCTCCTTCTCGCTGAGGGCGAGGATGTCCTGGCCTTCGAAGAGCGCTTGGCCACCGACCACCTTTCCCGGAGGGGAGGGGATCAGGCGCATCACCGAGAGGTTGGTGACGCTCTTGCCGCTGCCGCTCTCCCCCACGATGCCCAGCGTCTCTCCCTCATGGAGCAAGAATGAGACGCCGTCCACCGCCTTGACGATTCCGGCATCGGTTTTGAAGTATGTCTGCAGGTCCTTTACTTCGAGAACGACCTTTGCATCGGGTTTCAGATTCACTGTGCTCCTCCTAGAGCTGGTTCTTGGACTGCGGGTCGAAGGCATCACGCAGGCCGTCGCCGAAGAAGTTCATGGCAAAGAGGAAGATCGTCATCGCGATGGCGGGGAAGATGAGCTTCCATGGGTAGAGGGTCATGCCGTTGATCGCATCGCCAACGAGCGACCCCCATGAGGCGAACGGTGCCTGGACACCGAGGCCGAGGAAGGAGAGGAAGGACTCCTGCATGATGAAGGCGGGGACGCGCAGCGTCGAGTAGACGATGATGACGGAGAGCGAGTTGGGCACCATGTGGCGGAAGATGATCCGTCCGGTGGAGGCGCCCATGCTCCGCGCCGCCTCGACGTACTCGCTGTTCTTCAAGCTCATGATCTGCCCCCGCACCATGCGCGCCACGGTCAGCCAGCTGACCATCGCGAGGGCGACGAAGAGGTTCATGATGTTGCGCCCGAAGATCGCCATGAAGATGATGACGAGCAGCATATACGGCAGGCCGTACATGATGTCGACGATCCGCATCAGGATGAAGTCGACCTTGCCGCCCACGTAGCCGGCGATGGCGCCGAGGATGATGCCGATCAGGACGCTGGTCAGCGAGCCGATGAGGCCGATGGCGATGGAGACCTGTCCGCCGTAGATGATCCGGCTGAGCATGTCGCGCCCGCTGTAGTCGGTCCCCAAATAGTAGCGGCGGTCGTGTTTCTTCGTCGCCGTGATCTCTGCATCCAGAAACTCATTGATCTTGATGCTCCGGTCGATGGGGAAGCTGGCCGTGCCTTCGCTGATCTCCTTCTTCAACTCGCGCTCGGCGCTTCGGGTGATGCTTGTCTTGATCTTACCCAGGAGGTTGGTCTTGGCGATGGAGGCGATCCCCTTCTCCCCGAGGGTCTGGAGTTCGAGGTCGAGGTTCGCCGCGTATTCCGCGTCGCTGAGGTCGGGGGTGGATGCCTTGTAGTTGTTGAGGACCTGGGTCCTCACCTCCTCTTGGACCTGCTCCTCGATGATGGCCGCCTCCACGCCTAAGAGGTCGGCGTAGATGACCATGATCTCCTCCCAGTCCATCTTGGCCAGGTTGTGTTTCTTGTGGGTCTCACCGTCGGTGTAGAACATCTTGTCGACATCGATGAGGAACTCGGTGTCGATCTTCTCCTGCAGGCGATCGATGGTGCGTTGATCGGCGGCGCTGAAGGTGAAGGTGCCCGCCTGCTTCTGTCGCTCGCCCTCCTTGATGCAGAAGTCCCAGACCTTGTTGGTCTCATTGGCGGCGATCCATGTCTTGATCTTCGCCGACTGCTGTTCGGTGACGATCAGGGAGCCGCCCTTCCACGCCTTGAAGTAGAGATCCTTGAGCCGGGCCTCCATCATCAGGGTGCCGGCGTTCTTGGTGAGGGTAGGGGGGAGGTGTCGATGGTCGAGGATGATCTGGTCGTATGGGTAGATGGGAAGGAACATCGCGAAGGCTGCGAGCAGCGAATAGACAATGACGACGATCATGCCGATGACCGCCATCTTGTTCTTCTTCAGGCGTCTCCACGCATCCTTGGTGAGACTGTTGCCGACGACCACCTGGTCAAACTCATTGATTGCGGACTCTTCATGCTTTTTAAGGGTGAGGTTCATCGTCTGCTCCTACTTGTACGTGATACGGGGGTCAAGCTGTGCGTAGATCAAATCAACGATGAAGTTCATGATGATCAGAATGACCGAATAGACGATGACGACACCGACGATGAGGGTGTAGTCGCGGTTGAACGAGCTCTGTACGAAGAACTTGCCGAGGCCGGGGACCCGGAAGATCTGCTCGACGACGATCGAGCCGGTGATGATGCCGGCGAAGGCCGGTCCGAGGTAGCTGACCACCGGCAACATCGCCCCCTTCATCGCATGCTTGAAGATGATGGTCGAGCTCTTCATCCCCTTGGCCTTGGCGGTGCGGATGTAGTCGCTGCGCAGCGTCTCCAGCATCGAGGAGCGCGTCAAGCGGGCGATATCGGCGAAGTAGGCGAAGGAGAGCGAGACGGCAGGCAGGATCACCGACTTCCACCCCTCGCCGGTGGTGTACCATCCGCTGGTCGGAAGCCACTTGTGCTTCATGGCGAAGAAGAGCTGGAGCACCGGGGCGATGACGAAGAGCGGGATGGAGATGCCGATGACCGCCACCCCCATACTGAGGTAGTCGATCCAGGAGTTCTGCTTCACCGCCGCTATGATGCCGGCCGACATGCCGAAGGTGAGGGCGATGGCCATCGCCCACAGCCCCAGTACGATTGATTTGGGGAGGCTGGTGAAGATCAGGTAGTTGACATCGTAGTCCTTGTACTTGAAGGAAGGACCGAGGTCGCCGCGCAGGACGTCGAACATATAGCGCCCGTACTGCTTGAGGAGTGGCTCGTCGAGGTGGTATTTCGCTTCGATGTTGCGCTTGATCACCTCAGGCATATTGCGCTCGGTGGCAAAGGGACCGCCAGGAGCGATTCTGACGATGAAGAAGCTCAAGGTGATGATGATCAGCAGGGTTGGGATGATCCCTAAAAGCCGGTTGATGATATATTTGGTCATTCAGTTCCTCTACAAAGCACATGGCGGCATGGATAAGACAAATGGTACGCCGGTACGCTTACAGCATTTTTTGATACTATACCAAGATTGCACTTTATGCAAGAATTTCGAAAATTATGCAGAAGATATCCAATGAGTTGAAAGGCAAGAGGTTTTATTACAAATACATAGGCCTCATTGCCCAAAGTGGAGGGGGAGGTAGGAAGGAGGAGCGCGTTTATGGTATCCTGCCAATCAAGTCGGGGGTGATGAAGGCATGAAACGCGTATATGTGGAAAATCTGGGGTGTTCGAAAAACCAAGTCGATGCCGAGGTCATGGTCGCCTGCCTCGGCGATACGTTTGTCCTCACCGAGGACGCCGGCGAGGCCGATTTGATCCTCGTGAACAGCTGTGGCTTCATCCAGTCGGCGAGGGAGGAGTCGGTGGAGGCGTTCTTTTCCCTCCACGATGCCAACCCCACGGCGAAGATCATCCTCAGCGGCTGTATGGCCGAGCGGTATCGGGACGAACTGGCATCTGAGCTCACCGAAGCATCGGCGATCTTCGGCAACCGTGACCTCTCCCAGATCAGGGAGGTGGTGGATCACGTCTTTGCGGGAGAGCGCGTCGTCTCCACCCCCGCCTATGGGGATGTCGCTGACGATGTGTGGGAACGGAACGAACTCTTCAACTACCCCGGCAGCGCCTACCTGAAGATCAGCGAGGGGTGCAACCATCGCTGCTCCTACTGCGCCATCCCCCTGATCCGCGGCAGTCTGCGCAGCCGTCCCATGGAGCAGATCATCGCCGAGGCGAAGGATCTCGTGGAGTCGGGGATCAAGGAGATCAACCTCATCGCCCAAGACCTTGCCGCCTACGGTACCGACCGGGAGGGAGGGGTGAGCCGCTTCATGGAGTTGCTCGCTTCTCTTGTGGCCATCGAGGGCGACTTCAAGATTCGCCTGCTCTACATCCACCCCGACGCCTTCCCCTCCGAGCTGCCGGCCTTCATCAAAAAGAATCCAAAGGTCCTGCCATACTTCGACATCCCCTTCCAGCATGCCAATACCGCCATCCTGCGCAGCATGGGGCGGGTGGGCAGCGCCGAGCGCCATCTCGCCCTCATCGCCTCCATCAGGGCCGAGATCCCCGATGCCGTGATCCGTTCAACGATCCTCTTGGGGTACCCGGGAGAGGATGACGCCTCCTTCGCCGAGGTCATCGATTTTCTCAAACGCGCTGAGCTGGACTGGGTCGGCTCCTTCATCTATAGCCGTGAGGAGGGGACCCGCGCCGCAACGCTGCGGGGTGAGGCACAGCACAAAAAGGCGGTGATTGAAGCAACACGACGACAGAAGGCCCTAGAGAGAGTACAGAGACCCATCACGGAGGCCCGCCTCGCCCGCTTTGTGGGAACAGAGATGGATGTCCTGATCGAGGAGCCGATCGAAGGCGAGGACCTCGCCATCGGCCGCGGCTGGGGCCAGGCCCCCGAGGTCGACGGCCTCATCGTCGTCATGGGACGAGGCCTCACCGCCGGGACGGTCGTCCGCTGTGGCATCAGGCGGGTCAACGGGCTCGACCTAGAGGCGATCGTCATCGAAGGAGGTGCCAATGCCTGATATCCAAACCCTGCTCGACCATCTCAATGGGCCGCAACGCGAGGCGGTGCTGGAGAACAGCCGCCCCCTCTTGGTGCTCGCCGGGGCGGGCAGCGGCAAGACTCGGGTCATCACCACCAAGATCGCCTACGCCATCGAGACGCTGCAGATCCCCCCATACCAGATCCTTGCGGTGACCTTCACCAACAAGGCGGCCAATGAGATGAAGGAGCGCGTCATCGACATGCTCGACGGCAGGAGCGACGCCCACGAAGCGGTCATCCGGACCTTCCACTCCTTCGGCGCCTGGCTGCTCCGCCGCTTCGGCAGCGAGATCGGCCTGGAAGCGAACTTCACCATCTACGACGACGAGGATTCACTCTCGCTGCTCGCCTCCTGCTTCCCCAGCCAGAAGAAGAGCGACCTCAAGCCGGTGATGAACTCAATCTCGTACATGAAGGACCGAGGCCTCGGTCCCAACGACCGTCTCCCCGCTGTCAACCAGAACGATTCGTTCCGTTCGATGTTCGCCCGCTACGAGGAGCGCCTCGCTGAGGTGGGGAACGTCGACTTCGCCGACTTGATCTCCCGCTCCTGCACACTGCTGAAGCAGAGCGAGCAGGTGCGCTCCTATATCCATCGGCGCTTTTCCATGATTCTCGTCGACGAGTACCAGGACACCAACGCCGCCCAGTTCTCCCTGCTCCGCCTCTTGGTGGGGCCTTCCACCTTCGTCTGTGTCGTCGGGGACGACGATCAGTCGATCTATCGCTTCCGCGGTGCGGAGGTGGCCAACATCCTCAGCTTCCCCTCCCACTTCTCCAACACGCGGACCATCAAGCTGGAACAGAACTACCGCTCGACCGAGGCGATCCTCGATGTGGCCAACTCGGTCATCCGGCGCAACAAAGGGCGTCACCCCAAGCGCCTCTGGACCGAGCAGAAAACCGGGGACAAGCCCACCCTCTACTATGTGCAGGACGAGCGGGATGAGGTGGAACGCGTCGCCCAGATCCTCAAAGCGGACCGCCGCTTTGACAACAGCGCTGTACTCTACCGCACCAACGCACAGTCGCAGGCCTTCGAGACCGGATTCAAGCGCCTCGGCATCCCGTATAAGGTCGTCGGCGCGTTGCAGTTCTTCGACCGTGAGGAGGTCAAGGACGGTCTCTCTCTTCTCTACCTCCTCTCCAACAGCCGCGATGAGGTGAGTTTTCGGCGCATCATCAACAAACCGGCGCGGTCGATCGGGCCGGCGGCCATCGAGAAGATCCTCGCCTACGGCAGGGAGGCGGAGGGAAACCTCCTTACCATGCTCACCATGGCCTGCGAGAGGGGGGCGCTCTCTCCCAAGGTCGCCGATGGGGTGCGTCCCTTGGTGACCGCCTTTGAGGAGGCGCATCGACTGCTCGAGGAGGGCAGGCTTGTCGATCTGACCACCCACCTGCTCACCGAGAGCGGGCTCTTGGCCTACTATGAAGGTGAGGATAAGAAGAACGGCACCTTCCGGGTCCAGAACCTCGCTCAGTTGGTCAACGCCATCGGCCAGGTCGAGCAGAGCCTCGATGGCTTTCTCGCTTTCTTGGAGCAGCTGGCCCTCGACCGGACCACGCTGGCCGACCACGACCCGCGCGAGGAGGCCGGGGTCACCTTGATCACCATGCACAACACCAAGGGGCTGGAGTTCGACCGTGTCTTCGTCGTGGGGATGGAGCAGGGTCTCTTCCCCGGTCGCAATGGAACGCACGAAGATGACCTTGAGGAGGAGCGCCGTACCTTCTACGTGGCCCTCACCCGTGCAAAGCGTGAGCTCTACCTGCTCAGTGCAAAGCGCCGGATGCTCTGGGGCAAGATCTCCCTCCAGGAGCCCAGCGTCTTTCTGGATGAGATCGAAGCGGGGCTGCTCTCCATCATCGGGGAGCCGTCGCAGGGGGCCAAAGCCTGGGGGGGCTGGGATGAGAGGCCACGGGCCCGGGTGGGGTGGGGCAGTGGTGGCGGCAATCTCATCCAACAGGGCTTCGGCAAGGATGCAAAGGCCTTCACCATGAAGACGGTGCACCACCTCCCAAAAGCCGGCACGCCGCTCTTTCCCGTCGGCCAGAGGGTCTACAACGACCGCTACGGGGAGGGGGAGGTGGTCAGCTCAAGACAGCGAGCCGACGGGGAGAAGGTCATCGAGGTGAACTTCTTCGGCGGGAAGCGGGCGACGTACGTCGAAAAGTTCGCCGACCTGGAGAAGATCGAGTCGTGATGCGCCCCAAGGGTAGACACGGAGGCAGTGAAGGTTATACAATGCCTGTCGTTGTCCTCTTTGACTTCAGGTGAAGTCGACGGGGTGACAAGATTTTTTTGCAACCATGGCAATGCCGACCAGAGGCGGGGTGAGGGACTTGTTTCTCCGCTGCGGCCCGGGTTGGATGCCTTTGACCATACGGTCTTCTGAGCGTACAGCCATGCTGTGCCGTACAGCAGGACCGGATCGTACGGACGGTGTGCCGCACGAGCTCGGCGGGGAGGAACCAATCCTGCCCGTCACCCTCCCACCTTTCCCAGGGAGGAGTGCTCTGGCCGTCGTCCCCGAGAGGAACCGCCTTTGATTTGCTCATCAAGGTGGTGGAATCTCCGATCCGCACTCTTTGTTGTTCAGGGGATGCGCAGCGCAGCCGATAAGAGCTGCACTCACCGGGTATGGACAACGGCACGCCTGAGCATACGTCCTGGCCACACCAGGATGGATAAAACACACGCAAGGCAGCACCTTGCAGGACAGGAAGAGTAGATGAAGACAATTTTTGTAAAACCGCTGACTCTCGAGAAGAAGTGGTATCTGATTGATGCAGAGGGAAAGGAGCTGGGCAAGGTCGCCGTCGCCGCAGCACGCATCCTCAGGGGAAAGAACAAGAGTTACTACACTCCCCACCAGGATATGGGTGACTACGTGGTCATCATCAACGCAGAGAAGGCAAACGTCACCGGCAAGAAGCGGACCGACAAGATGTACTACCGCCACAGCGGCTACCCGGGTGGACTTCGCAAGTTCTCGTATGAGCAGATGCTCAAGCGCAACCCCGTCTTCCCGATGGAGCATGCGGTGAAGGGGATGTTGCCCCGTGGACCACTCGGTCGTCAGATGTTCACCAAAATGAAGGTCTATGCCGGAAGTGAGCACCGCCAGCAGGCCCAGCAGCCCATCACGGTTGAAATCTAAGGTAGGAAGAGAAGATGGCAAAGAAAGAAGCAAAGAAAGTTGAGAACCTCGGTCATGGCGTCGGAAGGCGCAAGACCTCCGTTGCCCGTGTCTACCTCAGAGAGGGAGATGGCAAGATTGTGATCAATGGCAGGACGCTGGACAGCTACTTCGGGAACCCGATGCTCGAGTTCATCGTCAAGCAGCCGCTGGTGACCACCGAAACCGGCGATAAGTACGACATCTTGATCAACGTCAAGGGTGGTGGGACCTCCGGTCAGGCAGGCGCCTGCCGCCACGGCATCGCCCGTGCCCTCGTCGCCCATGACGAGGCGTATCGCCCGGCCCTCAGGGCCGCCGGATTCATGACCCGTGACCCGAGGATGGTCGAGCGTCAGAAGTACGGTCAGCCCGGCGCTCGCCGCAAGTTCCAGTTCTCCAAGCGCTAAATGGCCTTTGCGAGAATCGAGAGGGAAGCTCCTCGGCAGGGATACGAAATCTCTTGCACGGGAGCTTTCCCTTTTTTGTTGAGTCGTGACCTCTTCATCCAGGAGGGCCTCCACCTCGGCCAAGAGCTCAGTGAAGCGGAGTACCACCGGCTGAGGGAGCTCCAGAGCCGCCATGCGTGCAAAGCCCAGGCGCTGGTCTACCTCGCCATGCGTGAACACACCCGCTTCGAGCTGGTCCAGAAGCTGACGAAGAAACACTACACGCAGGACGACATCGATCCGGTCCTCAGTGACCTCGAGGATGAGCAGCTGCTCAGTGAACTGCGCTACGCCCGCCTCTTCATCGAACAGCGCCTGAAGAGAAAGAGTGAGGGACGCGCCATGATGGCACGCCGCCTTGCCGAGAAGCGCGTCAACCGGGACGATGCCCAACGGGCCCTGGACGAGTTCTACACCGAGGAGCTGACGAGTGCCTATGTCCGCCAGGCGTACCGGGATACAATCGTGAAGGTCGGGGAGGAGCACATCCGCTACGCGCTGCAAAAGAGCGGCTTCACCTCCTCTGAGATCCGGATGGCCTTGGACGAGTGGGGAGGTGATGATGACTAAGAAACTGATGGGCATCCTCTTGGTGCTCGCCCTCTCGATGCCCCTCTTCTCCTTCTCCTACAACAAGGATCTCGATATCGCGGGGGACATCACCAGCGCCCTCTCCTTGGCGACGCCTGCAGTCTTGTTCATCGACGCCCCCTCCTCAGACTACCTGACCATCGCCTCGAGCTGGGGCGCGACGATGCTCACCTCCTATGGGATGCGCACCCTGCTCAAGCACACCATCGACCGGGAACGTCCGTATGTAGACCAGCCATCACGCCCAGCCGATACCAGTGAAGACAACGACTCCTTCCCCAGCGGCCACACGCTCATGTCCTTCGCCAGCGCCGCATACCTCCAGACGATGGGCTCGCTCTTCTACCCCGACTCCAAGACGGTGAAGATCACCGCGATCGCCACCTGGACGCTGGCCGGGAGCACGGCGATCCTGAGGGTGGTGGGCGGCAGCCACCACCTCACCGATGTGGTGGCCGGGGCGGCCATCGGCTCGACTCTGGGCTTTCTTGGTCCTTGGATCACCAGCAAACTCGCCAAGGGTGACCCCCATGCCCCCACACTTGTGGTGGGACCGACCGTCGGGGTGCAAGTGGCTCTATAGGGCTGCCCACTGTAGCCTTGAAGACAGCACAAGACCCCACCGCAGTGGGGTCTTGTCGTCTTCACCGTTGAATCACTTCTCCTTGATGTGGGCCAAGAAGTCTCGAAAGCCGTTTCCGTTCTCGTGGCGTACCTCGTAGTCGACCAGCGGGTAGTGCTCCATCACGTAGTCGATGTCCTTGTCCCCACGCCCCGAGAGGTTGACGAGGATCACGGCGTCCTTCGGCAGGTCCTTGGCCATCTTGATGGCGTGGGCCACCGCATGGCTCGACTCGAGGGCCGGGATGATGCCCTCCATCCGCGACAGGCCGTAGAAGGCCTCCACCGCCTCGCGGTCGGTGGCGCTCTCATAGTGCACCCGCCCGATGGTGTGCAGGAAGCTGTGCTGCGGACCGACGCCCGGATAGTCGAGGCCGCTGGCGATCGAGTAGACCGGCAGCGCCTCACCGCTCTCATCCTGCAGGAGCAGGCTCTTGAAGCCGTGGAGGATTCCCACCGACCCCTTGGTGACGGTCGCCGCATGGTAGGGGGTATCGAGGCCCTTGCCCGCCGGCTCGACGCCGTAGAGCTCCACCTCCTCGTCATCGAGGAAGGCGCTGAAGATCCCCATGGCGTTGGAGCCGCCGCCGACACAGGCGACCACGGCGTCGGGAAGGGAGCCGGCCATCTCCTGGATCTGACGCCGTGCCTCAACGCCGACGACGCTCTGGAAGTCGCGGACCATCATCGGGAAGGGGTGGGGGCCGACCACCGAACCGATGCAGTAGATCTGGTCGATCGGATCTTCAAGGTACGCCTCGAAGGCCGCGTCGACGGCATCCTTGAGGGTTCGGGTGCCGCGGGTGACGCTGACGACGGTGGCGCCGAGGATCTTCATCCGGCTCACGTTCGGCGCTTCCTTCTTGATGTCCACCTCGCCCATGTAGATGTCACACTCCAGGCCGAGCAACGCCGCTGCGGTGGCCAAGGCCACCCCATGCTGACCCGCGCCGGTCTCGGCGATGACCTTCTTCTTGCCCATCCGCTTGGCGAGCAGCACCTCTCCGATGCAGTGGTTGATCTTATGGGCACCGGTATGGTTGAGATCCTCACGCTTGAGGTAGATCTGTGCCCCACCGACCGCTTCGCTGAGGCGTTTGGCGTGGTAGACCGGGGACGGGCGCCCCACGTAGTGGTGCAACAGGTCGCTCAGCTCGGTCAGGAAGACCGGGTCTTGGACGATCTTCTCGTAGGCGCGGGTAACCTCGTCCATGACGGTCTGCAGCTCGGGAGGGACATATGAGCCGCCGAACTCGCCGAAGCGTCCCTCCTTGTCCGGGGCGTTCGTGGTGTTGATCTCTTTGGTAAGTGGATTTTGCATGGTGTGTCTCCTTGGGTCCTGATGTTACTGTGTATAGAAACATAATGTCAAGCATTTTTATGAAAAAGTTTCTATAAAGAGAAACAACCTCCCCAAGAAGAAGCCCGCAGTGTTCCTGCGGGCCTGTATCACACGGGGGACGCTGCTCAGAGACCCAGCGACTTCTTGATCGTGGCTGCATCCCGCACGCCGACTGCCTTGTTGACGACCTTGCCGTCCTTGTAGAAGAGCAGGGTGGGGATCGACTGCACGCCGAAGGTCATGGCGAGCTCGCCTTCCTCGTCGACGTTGACCTTCACGATCTTCAGCTCGTCGGCGCTCATCTCCTTCTCAAGCTGCTCCAGGATCTGTCCCTGCATCCGGCACGGACCGCACCAGGCTGCCCAAAAGTCCACGACCACGGGAACTTCACTCTTCAATACCTCGGCCTCGTATGTGCTCTTCGTTGCTGCTACTGCCATTTCTCTCTCCTTGTAGGTGTAGATCCTACTGTTGGTTTTTCTTATTCTGCCACACAACGTACTACATTTATTTGCTAATGGCAACTACCTACGTGCATCGATCCATCCGCTTGATGAAGCGCATCAGATTATCGACGGTTTTCTCCATGTCGAGGGCCGCCCGCTTCTTCGCTTCCACAAAGGGGATGGCCAGGCGGTTGATCGAGAAGATGGCGCTCACCCCCATCTCGTAGACGCCTTCGATGTCGTCGGCGATGTCGCCCACGATGGCGATCGTCGGCACGTGGTAGGCTTGGGTGCGCCTGGCCACCCCGATGACCACCTTGCCTCGAAGCGATTGCCCGTCGATCTTCCCCTCCCCGGTGAGCACGAGGTCGCAGTCGGTGAGCAGAGAATCGAAGTGCACCGTATCGAGGACCGTCTCGATGCCCATCTGCAGACAGCCGGAGAAGAAGGCCGCCATGCCTCCGCCCATGCCGCCTGCGGCCCCGCTGCCGGCGATGGCCTGTACATCGACGCCGGTATCACGACGGATGACCGCGGCCAGGCTCTGCATCCCCTCATCGAGGAGGGCGACCATTTCGCTGTCCGCCCCCTTCTGGGGGCCGAAGATGTGGGCCGCCCCGGTCGGGCCCCAGAAAGGGTTGTCGATGTCGCACATCACGGTGATGGTGATGCCCTCCAGCTCAGGAGAGCGCGAGGAGAGATCGATGCGTGCAACATCCTTGAGCGTTGAGCCGGTGGGGACGAACTGCCTACCGCTTGCATCGTAGAAGCCGATGCCGCAGGCTGCGGCCGCTCCGCAGCCACCGTCGTTGGTGGCGCTGCCGCCCAAGGCGACGATGATGTGTTCCGCTCCCCTTCGGGCGGCATCGAGCATCAACTCCCCCACGCCGTAGGTGGTGGTGAGCGAGGGATCGAGGCGATCGCCGACGAGCGGGAGGCCGGCGCAGGCGGCCATCTCGATGATCGCGGTCTTCCCATTGACCACCCCATAGAAGCTCTCCATCTCCTCGCCGTAGGGACCGTGGACGACGGCATGTCTCCGCTCTCCGCCCAGGGCCGTGAGGAAGGCGTCGACGCTCCCTTCGCCGCCATCGGCGACGGGGATGCTGGTGACCACCGCCTCAGGGTAGTGGGCCTTGACGGCGCGCTCCATGATGGAGCAGATTTGTTGGCTGGACATCGTTCCCTTGAAGGAATCGGGGATCAAGACGACACGTTTCACACTCTGTACCTCTCTTCTGTTGGGCCCTATGGTACAACAGATTGTGGTCATCCATCCACTGTGTTTCGTCAGCGTCTCCAGAAGTGGCCGGTGAAGAGCACGTAGACGGTGAAGAGCTCGAGGCGGCCGACGAGCATCAGGGCGGAGGCGAACCACTTCAACGGCGCCTCCAGCAGGGCGAAGGAGGAGCCAGGGCCGGCAGCGCCGAACCCTACGCCGACGTTGCCCAAGAAGAGGAAGGCACTGCTGATGGCTGTGAGCAGGTCGGCCTGCGCCGAGAGGGAGAAAATCACCGAAGCGACGATGCCGGTGAGGATGTAGATGCCGAAGAAGGTTGCGATGGAGAGCTGGAGGTCACGGGTAATCGTCCGCTGCCCGACCCTGACCTGGAAGACGCCGCGGGGGTGGATGCGGCTCTTCATCTGCGCCCTCCCCATCTTGAAGAGGGTGGCGACCCTGATGACCTTCATGCCGCTGCCGGTCGAACCGGAACACCCGCCGACGAAGAAGAGCATGAAGAGCAAAAGCTGGTTGAAGATCGGCCAGCTGAGGTAGTCGGCGGAGGTGAAGCCGGTGGTGGTGAGGATCGAGGCGGTCTGAAAGCTGCTGTAGCGCAGCGCCTCGGCGACGGTGGAGTAGGTGTGCGTGCTGAGGAGGTTGAACGAACCGACGAGGGTGACTATGGCCCAGATCCCGAGGAAGGCCCTCAGCTCACCGTCCTTGAAGACGGCTGAGATCCGGCCGGTGAGCGCCTTGTAGTAGAGGGCGAAGTTCGTGGCGCTCGCCAACATGAAGATGATGATGACCGTCTCGATGTAGGGGCTTGCGTAGCCGGCGATGGAGGTGTTGGTGACGGAGAACCCGGCGGTCGACATCGTCGAGAAGGTGATGGTCACCGCCTCATAGAGGCCAAGCCCCCCGAGGCGCAGCAGGGCGGTCTGCACAAGCGAGAAGCCGAGGTAGATCGACCAGAGGATGAGGGCGGTGTTCTTGATCTTCGGTGTCAGTTTGTCCTTCGTCGGCC
>ENA-UOUL01001015-UOUL01001015.1-bioreactor-metagenome-genome-assembly--contig:-NODE-1015-length-43432-cov-12.641449_pt1 | contig 43432 bp, 39 predicted proteins | sample MGYA00249838_ERZ747220 | MGnify/ENA primary metagenome ERZ747220 (study PRJEB28778, sample SAMN05720191) | bioreactor metagenome | isolation source: Anaerobic biogas reactor | place: USA:Washington... | reverse complement strand
AGATCAGAAAGTCATGTGCCATCAGGAACTTGGCCGTTCGATCGACCAACCGCGGCTCGTGCTCTCGAAGCCACATCAGTTTGGGCAGCACGTAAGCAGCGCTGGGCAGTTTGCCGGTGATCTGGAACAATCCAGTGTCACCGATCCGGGCCTTGATCCGCGCCGCCTGCTCGACGGCTCGCGTATCCAGCCAGTTGATTGCGTTGCGCAGGACCAAACCTGATCGGTCAACGGGCGCGAATGAGATTCCCTGGGTACTGACGCTCACCGCCCGAATCGTTTCGGCAGGGATCTCGGAGACATCCAACGCGGCTCGCATCGCCTGTAGCGACAGCGCCCACCACAGATTCGTGTCCTGCTCCACGAACCCCGGCGCGGGATAGATCAGCGGGTACTCAATGGTGTTGGCCCCGAGAATGCGCCCTGTGACAGTGCATACAGCGGCCTTGCACCCTGTGGTCCCGAGATCGACGCTCAGCAAAGCATCCACGCGGATCAACTCCCTGCCTGGTCTCTCAACTAGAGCACGCCATCATAGGCGATGCGCCGATCGTCGAAGAAGCTGTCCTGGCGGATGCTGGGCATTGAAACCTCCAACACCAGTGCGGGCCCGACCCCCGAGAACTGATGGCGCGCGCCGGTCGGCATCGTCAGGACATCCCCCTGGTCCAGGATGATCTCACTGTCGTCCACAACCATACGAACCCGCCCCTTCACAATGTAGAACGTTTCGTGCTTCAGCGCGTGTTTGTGCCCGGGGCAGGTTTGCCCATCATCAAGGAAGAGGAACTTCCCGCAGTACCCGGCCTCCTCCTCATTGGCAATCCAGAACTCGATCTCGCCGTGCAGTTCGTACGGATTCTCCAGGTCGGTGCCGAAGAACCCGATGGTCTCGTCGTAGTCGTGTGCGTGAGAAGAAGGTTCTGGGGTCTCAGGATAGACGTCGGAACCTCCCGGCCACATCCACACCACCTCCGTATACGAAGCTCCCTTGAGTACCATGTCGTCGAGGCTCAGGATCTTCCGATGCGACTTGGTATTGCTCACCGACTCGGGATCCACCCCGGCAGGCAAAGCCGCGTCGCGAGAGTCGAGCTTCCGCTCCGTGATGATGTACTTGCTGTTCTTAGATTCAGCCATGGTTGTCAGTCCCCTTTCCCTCTGCTATCGCAGCGTTCTATCACGATACATAAGTAGTCTGGCAGGTCTCCGCGCAACCGAACTCACTCCTCGTCGAAAAAGCTCCCCTCCCAGCCCTCCGCCCAGGTACCCGCGCCCAACATCATCGCTATCTCTAGGAGCGGCCGGCGTACCTCTTTCCAAAATAGCGGACCGTGATCGACACCCTTGGGCGCGTACACGCAGTGGGTAGTGGTGAGTTCGACCAATTCCTCCCCCACGCCGAACAGCAGGATGCCGTTGAGGTCTTCAGGATCATCGGGATCGCTGCCCACATGGAGGACAATCTCGTCGTAGTTGTCGTGGCGCATCTTGGGGATGGAGCGATCGGGCACGTCCCATATCCAACCTATCTCCATGTAGTTCCTGACCCCGGGGACCTGGGTGCCGCTCAGATAAGTCATGGTGGGGTTCTGGCGACCCTCGACGTGATCCGGGCCGGCCTCTCTCATCGGACTGCGGACCACGTATTGCTCGTAGTCCGTCTTGTCGGTCTTCGCGGGGACGGCGTCTTTTGAGGCCCCGATCACCTTCAGAGCTGAGCCGCCGTAAGGGTCGCTGCTTCCGAACACGATCGACATCTGCAGGTGGGGACGCACGACCTCTTTCCAGGTCAAGGGCCCGTACGGGATACCCTTGGGGATATAGATGGCCGTGGTGGTGTTGAAGACGATCCGCTGACCGCCCAAGTAGAACTCGACCGTTGCGCCCAGGTTCTGCGGGGTATCTGGATCCATGCCGATGTGGACCAGCAGTTGGTCGTAGTCGAGAACCTGCTCAGATTCCTGCGCATCCGGCTGCGGAACCTGGTAGATCCAGCCGAGATCCACGTGTAGACCCGCCTCAGGGATCTGCTCTTTACCGACGTAGGTCATGGGCGGCCACTGCCGGCCTTTGACCTCCGCCCCGCCGCTCTCACGGACAGGCGTCCGCGCCACTAGTCTTTCGTTATCGGGATCGGTCATGGGCCGTGTTCCTCCATCGTCGATAAGTGCCATCCGGCAGAGAGATGTCCGCCGTCCAAGTAATACCTTACCGCATTCCCGGGACGGAGCGGCTGCAGGGATCCAGAGTACCCCGCTCGACCCTGCCTTCCGAGTACGGTAGACTGCCCGGGGCAAGACGGCAGAAGCGTCTTGAAGGAAACAATCAGAAGGGACTCAGATCATGCAAGCCACTCGCGGAGCGGTAGTAACCCTCAACTACACGCTGAGAAACGACGAGGGCGAATTGTTGGACGGGATGGATCAGACCATCCAGTATCTGCATGGCTACAGCAACATCATCCCAGGATTGGAGAACGCCCTGGAGGGCGTGGAGCCGGGTAATAAGCAGACGGTGGTGATCGAGCCGGCTGATGCCTACGGCGAATTCGATCCGGGGGCAGTGGTCACCCTGCCGTGCGATAGCGTCCCTGAGGGCGTGGAACTCGAGCCCGGCATGCAGGTCGTGGGCGAGACGCCGAGTGGCCCCGTGCAATTGGTGGTGCGGGAGGTCAACGAAGACAGCATCGTGGTCGATGCCAACCATCCGCTGGCCGGCAAGACGCTCCACTTCGAGGTCGAGGTCACGGACGTACGGACCGCGTCCGATGAGGAACTGGCCCAAGGCTACGCTGAACAATCCTAGCTCCCGAACCGTACCCGGCCACTGCGCGCGGAGACGAACCGGGGAGGGCCGCTTGACGCACCATGAGATCACATCCGGCGCCACACCCGGCGCGGCGGCACAGGCGGTAATCCTTGCCTATATGGCCGCCGCTCACCGGTGCAACCCGGAAGCCGAGGTCTCCGGCCCCGAGCTTCAGCACCGGTTGAGCCTCGATGCCGTCACGGTCAGAGAGGCCGCGGGGGCTTTGGCCCGCGCCGGCCTGATCGAATGGGATCCGCTGCTGACCAACACGTGGCTGCGGATCACCGACCAAGGCCTGGCCGCGAGCGAACGCTAGTCGTTGACGGGCGGCGTCCAGTACTGGTTGCCGTAGATATCGGTGAAGCGATAGGTCATGCGATAGTCCATGCCCCCGACCGACAGGTTCTCCACCTCCCAAGCGCCCGTGGCCGTGTATTGGTCACCGAGGTAATAGGTGTCGGTGTAGTCGCCGTCATAGGTGTAGTAGTCGCAGAGGTAGTCGATCTTGTCACCGGCCACGATCTCCAGCAGTCCTTTGGCCACCGTGCCGGTCTCCGTCTCAGGGTCGTACCTGGGCTGCGCGCCCAACACCTCGCCCTCGGGCGTCTCGTTGTCGAAGACCACGATGATGTCGACCAGTTGATCGTTCAACAGGGCGGGTACCCGCCCTTTGATAGAGTACATATCGCCGTCGTGGTCGTCGCTCACCATGTAGTAACCGACGATCTGCCCGTTCAGCGCCAACCAGGTGCCGTCGTACTCCATGATGAGATCGCCATCGTCGGTGTACTCATACACGTTGTCCAGGCCCAGATCGATGAAACCCTCGCCGTCGTCCAGGAATACGTTCATCTCCATGAACTGGACCAGGTCCCATTGCTCGTCGGACAGGGAGATCACGCGCTGCCCGTCCTTTTCGGTTATCGCCAGGGCGGAGGCGTCAAAGCGGTTCTGCTCGTAGTAGCCCAGGGAGGCCTGCATCCGATCCGTGTCAAGCCAGTCTTGACCGCCCCCGGTGATACTGCGAAAGTCACCGGCCGACAGGAAGGAGCTCAACAGTTCCCCCAGGCCGGCGCTGCCCGAAGACCCGGCCGCGGATCCCTGTCCCCCCAAGAGCCCGCCCAGCAGCGACTCCAGCATGTTGCCGCTGCCACTCGAGGTGATCTGCCCCCCGGCTGCCAGACTGGCGTAGCTCCGCAGACACTCGCTGTACTCCTGAGCGATGCCGATCCGGTCGTATGTCACCAGCATGGAATTGAGCTGCGAAAGCTTCCTATGGGGGAAGTAGATCGACACGCCGTTAGAGTTGGTGATGTTGTTGGAGGTCAGGTTGTACTTGATGCAACCGCGGAGCGCGTTGGCAAAGGCCCTCGCTTCCGGAGTCCCGAGATTGTCGGCGAAATGGATGAGGTCTATCTGGTTGATTTGGGAAGAGGAAGCGAACTCCTTGGATTCGGCGCGCGCGTCGGAGACGGTCTTGTAGCTCTCATCATCGAGAAGCCCGTTGGTAGCTCTAGCGAAGGATGCAAAGGCCGCGGGCACCGTCCCCTTGAGCTCGGCCAGATCGATGAGCGAGAGGGTGGCCTGCGCCTGCGGGACCTGAGACCGGCAGGCCGACACATAGTCGTCGATGAGCTTCGTACCAAGGTCCGTTGTGGGCAGGGAGGAATTCTGGGCGAGAGCCGAAAGCCAGCCCGTGTAGTCCCAGCCGATGCCGGGCTCCGTCTCTTCCGAAGCCAGCATGTAGTCACCGTAGGGTTCCAGCACCATGGCCGTCTCCAGAGTGGCCATGAGACAAGCGTCGAAACCGATGAGGTCGAAGGCGCAGCCTCCGTTGTTGAGAGCTGTTGCCAGTTCGTCCAGAGTCATGCTGTCTTGCCTGAAGTTCTGGTCGTAGCCGTACCCTGTGAGCGAGCCACCCCCATGGTCCCAGAGCACCAATATGTAGCGGTCGGCCGGGAAGTTGGCCTTTGAGAACTGGATGAAATCCGAGAGAGTGTTGGGATCGACCATCGACTTCATGCCCAGGTTGTCCTGGATGAGCTGAAGTCCCTGGGGAGTCACGTAGTACCGCTGGTTGGTCCTGCTGCTGATGACGCTGTTGCGCCAACCGGACGTCCCGCCCGTCTCGATGACGACGTTCACCTTGTCGGAGTCCTGGGCGTACAGCATCTCATTGAGGTCGGCGGTCGCCATCCCACTCTGGGACTCCAGATCGGTCGCGCAGATGTAGACCATGATGGTGGCCACGTCATTGCCATCGCCCTTGAGAACGGTCCTCTTGGCCCGGGCCTCCTGGGAGACAGTGGTGACTGCGGTAGTTGGACTGGAAGTGGTGCCGGTGGTCAGGTCCGTAGACGTGACCGAAGCGATTCCACTGGGCGTCGTAGGAGTGAGTACAGACGTCTCCTCCGTCCCGACCGACCCGCGAGACATCAGATACACGACCAGAGCGATGACCGCCGCGATCACGATGATGATCAGAAGCAGTTTGGGCGAGCAACCGATCGACGGCACCCGGCCCGGCCCAGGCGCCCCTCCGGTACCGCCGGTCCCGCCTCCGCCGCCGGACGAGAGGCCGCCGCCACTCAATCCACCACCGCTGGAGGGAGCGTCACTCCCCGGCTTTGGGAAGCCAGAATCTCGCTCCACCGTCCCTGTCTGTTTGCCTGATTGGTCTTTCCTTTCAGCGTAACCATCGGCGTCTCCGACCGGACCGCCGGTCTTGCCGCCAACACCTTCGCCGCGTTTGAAGACCTTGCCGACTCCGGAGCCGACGCGCTTCTTCCTTCCTTGGGGCCTATCGGTCCTGTCCATGCGTAGCCACACTCCTCAACGATTCGACTCTCGGTTAGAGTCTGAGCGGATTATAGACCCGCGTCACGCCCGCCACACGGTACCCGCGGACGGCTTCCGGAACGGACGGTCGATCCAGGCTATCCTAGACCGCGGAATAAGCGTTAGGCTCCGGTGGCGCAGCCCGTCTAAACGACCACCAGCGGCAGGCGCGCAGCTCACACTAAACAATCAACCAGGGGAACAAGACGCGTGACCACAGCAGACAACCAGAGACCCAGGGAGACCCACGACGGGTTTCGGCCCACCCGCATGGACCAAGTTCAGCCGGCTATGATCGCAGTGATCGGCAACCTTATCCGCGAGGTGCCGGGAACCATCTCCCTTGGGCAAGGAGTCGTCCGCTACCCACCACCACCTGAGGCTATCGAGGCGGTGCGCGCCACCCTTGACCGGCCCTCGACACATGGGTACGACGACGGCACAGGTCTTCCGTCGCTTCGAACAGCGATTGCGCAGAAGCTGAGGACGGATAACCGCATCGATGTAGAGAAGGGCAGCCGCATCATGGTGACAGCCGGCGCCAATATGGCCTTCGTGCACGCCGTGCTGGCCACTACCTGCCCCGGCGACGAGATTGTGCTGCCTCTCCCCTTCTATTTCAATCACGAGATGGCCGTCAGGATGGCAGGCTGCCGGGCCGTATGCGTACCCACCGACGATCGCTATCAACTCCGTGCCGGGGCGATCTCCGATGCTCTGACCTCCCGCACTCGCGCCATCGTTACCATCTCGCCCAACAATCCCAGCGGGGCTGTGCTGGGCGAGGATTCTCTTCGGCAGGTGAACCGCCTCTGCGCGGAACGGGGCCTGTACCACATTTCGGACGAGCCTTACGAGTACTTCACATACGGATCGGCGCGGCACGTCTCTCCGGGTTCGTTTCCCGAGGCGGCTGCCCACACCATCTCGCTGTTCTCCCTGTCGAAGGCCTATGGCATGGCCGGCTGGCGAGTGGGATACATGGTCTACCCCGAACACCTCGCCCCCGCACTGATCAAGAGTCAGGACACCATCCTTATCTGCCCGACCATAGCCGCCCAGATCGCGGCCGCTGCCGCGTTGGATGTGGGACGCGCCTATTGTGAGCCCCACATCCGCGAGCTGAGCGCCATCCGGGACATCGTGTTCGAGAGGCTCGCGGAACTTGGAGATCTCATCTCGGTGCCCGTAGCCGACGGCGCCTTTTATATACTGCTGAGAGTGGACACCGGAATGGAGCCCCTGTCACTGGCGGAGCGCTTGATCCGCGAGCACAAGGTGGCGGTCATACCCGGGACCACCTTCGGGATGACGGAAGGATGCTATCTCCGAGTGGCCTTTGGGGCTTTGGAGCGGGATACGGTCGCCGTAGGTGTCGGTCGTCTGGTCGAGGGGCTGCGCGCCATCTGCGGATGATCCGGGTTATCCTAGGAAAAATGATCCATAAGGCTGATCGACGGGCCGGCGCGCAGCCCGGCCCCGGGCCAGCATGGCCCACGGCAACCACGTGAAGGAGGACACGCCAATGACTACACCCATCACCGAAGCCCTCAAAGAGCGGCGCGCTATCCGCAGGTATCTGCCCAAGCCGGTGCCGGACGATCTGCTGAAGGAGATCCTGGCGGAAGCGCGGTGGGCGCCCTCAGCCACGAACACTCAGTCCACATACGTCTACGTGCTCTCCGGGGAGCCGTTCGAGCAGTTCAAGACCGAGCTTAAGATGTATTCGGAGTCGGAGGTTCCGGAAGCTCCCGACCTGGTGAACACGCGTGACATGCCGCCTGAACTGAAGGCCCGGCAGGAAGAGCTGTTCCGCACCCGGATGTCCTTCATCGCCGCCGAAGAAGCCAAGATGGGCATCAAGCCCCAGGATCCCCCGGTCCCCCCGTTGGTAGCCGGAGCCGCGATCTTCGGCGCCCCGCTCGTCCTGGTCTTGGCCATGCCGAAGATCATCGGACTACCCTACGGGTGCTTCGACGCCGGCATGCTTGCTCAGTCCATCGCCCTGGCCGCACACGTCCGCGGCCTCGGTACCTGCATCACCGGATCGAACGTCCGCTATGCCGAGTTACTGAGAAAGGTGCTCCCCGGCACCGACGACAAGAGCTTCATCGTGGCCATCGCCATGGGCTACCCCGACCTGGAGGCCCCGGTCAACCGCTTCCCCCGGACGCGGATACCGGTGGATGAGTTCGTGACCTTCGTGAGGTAACGGCAACCGTTCGGGGCCCGTGCCGGGGTCTTGCGACCCCGGCACGGGCCCCCCCGGTCCAAACCGGTCAGGCCTACAGCGATCCCGTCACAGCTCCGACAACACTCGGACGGCCGCCTCTTCATCCTCCGCCGAATCCACCCCTACGTGGACCACGAACTTGGTCCCGAGGACGGCAGCGGAGAAACCCCGCATGTTGATCCCGGCATCCCCGATCGCCTTCGACACCTTCGTGGCCGCTCCCGGTTCGTTATCCCCCTCCACTCTGACGGAGTGAAGCTTGGATGTGACCAGAAAACCGGCCGACGCCGCCGCCCGTACCTCGCGATCACCTTGGAGGGGCGTCACGAACACAACCCCGCTTCCCGGCTTCTCCGGCGTCCGACGGACTACGATGAAGTCCAGATCGGCCCCGGCCTCCGTGAGTGCGGATAGCTTAGCCGCCAGAGCTCCGGGCTTGTCGTCAAGACCGGCCGCCCACACATCCTCCCGCCCGACCAGCACGTCCATGACCACTCCTCTCATAGCAGCAAGCACCGACCTACTTGCAGGCAACTTACCCACACCGCCCAAAGCCCATGCCCGGTGCTTCCCTCCAATCGCTTCAAAGACAACCCCTGCCGCGAGCCAAGAAGCACACGCGCCCTGGACAACGCGGCCTCCATACCGCATCCTTGTAGACTGAACACTGATGATCCATTCTCAACGCATTGAGGTAATCCACAGATGAAGCGAGCGGTCGTACTCTACTGGTCCCATACCGGCAACACCGAGAAAGTCGCGTCCAGCATCCATGAGGGTCTCGAATCGGGAGGTTTCGACGTCTCCACCATTCCGGTGAAGGACGCCGGCGAGATGGACTTCTTCGACTACGATCTTGTGTGTGTCGGCTTTCCTTCCTACAGCTGGCACCCGCCCAAACCTATGGACGACTTCCTACAGGCGCGGTTCAAACACTACCGTTCCACGGGCCGAGTCCTCCCGAGTGCACCCGCAGTGCCCGGCAAGAACGCTCTGGTCTTCTGCACCTACTCCGGACCGCACACCGGCATCCGAGAGGCGATACCGGCGGGTAAGTACGCCGGGCAGTTCTTCGAGCACCTGGGCTTCACAGTAGTGGACGAATGGTACGTATTGGCGGAGTTCCGCGGAAACGAGGAGTTCAGCACCAAGGGACGGATGGGCAACATCAAGGGGCTGCCCAGCGAAGACGACCTCCGAAGGATCAAGGACCAGGCCCGTCTGCTCGCTCTACGTCTGTAGCCCACTGGTAAACCACGAAACGGGATCTGCAGACGTGGGCCTCCTGTGGTCGATGTAACCCCAGTACTCACCCACCGATGCGGCAGCATAACCCTCAACGAAAGGGTGAACCTTCATCAAACCTTGGGGAGATCACCACCACACCGGATTGGTCGCCAAACCGTGCTTTCCGGCCGCTGTGCTGTATCGTAGATGGGTTCCGGCAAAGGCGCTCAACTCCTCCAGAGGGCGATGTCCCCCAGATTGAGATCGGAAGCGGTGATATCGACCGGCCCGAGCTTCTGAGTGAGGTAGCCCTCTCTCTCGATGACGACCAGGTAGGTGCCCTCCGCAAGACCCTTCAGCCAGAAGTCCCCATAGTTGTCGGTGGTGACCGTCACAGCCTCCCCCGTGTCCCCATTGGTGGCGGTGACGGTGGCCCCTTCGGTGCACTCGTCGGCCTCCGGGTCGTAGACCGCTCCGGCAATCCACCTCTTAGGCAGGTTGAGGTAGTAGACACGAGGGCGGGTGGGAAGATCGGGCTTGAGAAACTCAGCCTTAGATATGAGCTCCTTGATCTCGGGATCGTCCTCATCGCCGAAGGTGAGCGCCCCGGTGGGGCAGGCGTCCGAACACCGGGTCTCGGTCCAACCCTGGTCCAGGAGATGCGCACACATGGTGCACTTCTGGGCGATGTTCAGATCGTCGTTAAAGTAGATGACATTCTCATAGGGGCAGGCTTCGATACACATCCTGTTGCCCCGGCACTTCTCCGGATCGATGATGACGATGCCGTCGGGGCGGCGGTAGATGGCGTGCGAAGGGCAGGCTTCGATGCAGGGAGCCTCCTCGCAGTGTTGGCACATGCTGTGATGGTAGGTGACCATCACCTTGGGAACCGTGCCCCGCTCCAGCCCTGTGACCTTGTGCCAGAACTGACCGGTATCGGGCTGGGGACTCGCGATGGGCGACCAGTCGTTGCCTACGTGCTCGTCCTTGCAGGCTATCTGGCAGTTGTGGCAGCCGTTGCAGATGGCGAGATCTATGATCATGACCTTGCCCATCAGGCCCCCCTCTCCACCACGCCGACTAAGGAGGGTCCGGCGGTCACGTGACATTCACGGGCGAAGGCCTCGGGGTACTTGGCCCGCAGACCCTGCAGATCGGCCTTCTCCACCTGGGCCAAGAAGCCGGAGACCACCATCCCGCAAACGTGCTTGGAGGTCGTCTTGCCGGGCACGATGGTGTTGATCACGCCGCCCCGGTCGATCTCGCCCAATGCGATGGGATCCAGCTTGGCCCCGTGGTCCATCGACACGGCTCCGGGGATGATGCGCTGGGTCACGTAGGCGCCGGCCAACACCGCACCTCGTTCGTTGTAGATGCTCACAATGTCGCCGTGCTTGATGCCCCGAGCGGCGGCGTCCACCGGGTGTATCCACAGAGGCTGATATTGATATCCATCCGGTCCCTTGATCTTGCAGGTCTCGATCTCCCGGAGCCAGGTGACGTCGTCGTGCTGGGCGTGGACTCCCCAACGGGGGTGGTTGCTCACGACCAGGAGTGGGTACTGCTTGGCCCGGTCGGAGTCCAGGGACTCCTGATGGGTCTCGCCTCTTGAGATCCATCTGGGAACCGGCGGCCGCTCCTCGTCATCGGGGAAGTGCTCGGCCAGTCCGGTGGAGAAGAACTCCAACTTGCCGGTGGGAGTGGAAAGCGGATGTCCTTCGGGGTCTTCGTAGAACTCGATGAGGCCGGCCGGGGTCTTCTCCCAGTCGGGATCGACCGGGATCACGTAGTAGCCCTTCTCGTTGAGCTCTTCCCAGGACACGAGATGAGCGGCACCCGACTTCTCGTAACCGAGCTTGATGCGCTCGGGTATGGAGATGCCGTCCGTATACTCTTCCAGGAGTCCCAGCCGCTCGGCGATCATGCACACAATCTCGTAGTCGCTGTAGGACTCGCCCAGCGGCTCGATGCACTTGTACTCGGGGAAGATCAGGTTCATCTGCCCGCCGAACAGGTCGCTGTTGATGTCGTCCTCCTCCAGCTTGGTGTTGACCGGCAGGATGACGTCGGCGAAGAGACAGTCGTTCTCGATCCAGGGATGCTGGGCGAAGATGAACTCGATGGACGGGTGTTGCATGGCCCGCATATAGGCGTTGCCGTCGTTCCAGGAGGTGATCCAAGAGGGAGAGTCGGTCCAGATGAGGCGGATGGGCGAACAGCCGTCGGCCGGGTACTTGTAGTGGACGAACTGGTCCTCACGGGGAGCCATCTCCTGCTCGTTGCCCCACCAGTCGCACTTGCCCTCCAAGATGGCCTTGGGCACCAGGGTCTCCGGTATGAACGAGGGATGATTGGTGTCCCGCACGCTCCCACCGGTATAGGCCGGCCATAGACTGAGCAGCACGGAAGGGGCCGGCTGGGCCATCTGCTGGAGACTGTTGGTAAGGCCCCATTCGATCATCTTCGACTGGTTCACGCCCGGCCTGCCCAGGCCCTGCATGGCCAGACATAGAACCTGGAGGCGGGCGGGCTCGTGGCTGTAGGGCCCGCGGATGGCCGGACCACCATTGCCGATGACGATGGTGGTGCGCTTGGAGGCCCACTCATCGGCCAGAGCCTTGATGATCCGGGATGGTACTCCGGTGATGGGAGATGCCCACTCCGGAGTCTTGGGCCGACCATCCACCCTACCCATCACGTAGTCCTCGAACTTGTCCACTCCCACGGCATGAGTCTCCAGATACTCCTTGTCGTAGGTGCCCTTCTGGAACCACTGGTGGGCAATAGCCAGGTAGAGAGCGGCATCCGTATTGGGAAGGATGGGTATCCACTTGTCCGCATGCACCGCATTTGCGTAGTTGCAGTCCGGAGAGATGTAGATCTGCTTGATTCCGAGCTCGCTCCACCAGTAGGAGAGGCGGCTGGGAAGCTGGCCCTGCCAACCCCAGGTGGTGGTCTCCTGGTCACAACCCCAGAAGAGCAGGAGCTCGGCATTCTTGGAGATGTCCCAGAGGAGGTTGCTCTGGGGAACCTGCTGACCTACCGGCTGCATGCCCCACACGTGCTTGGCGCCCCAAGACCAACCCTCCCAACTGTCGGGATTGCGGATCTGCAGGGTGTAGCCCCCAAAGAGACGGAGTAGCTTACGCCCACAACCGTGCGGCCCATGGACCACTTTGGTCTCACCATGCTGGTCGGACTGATAGAAGATCGCGGTGGATCCGTACTTTTCTTTCACCCGGAGCATCTCGCCGGTGATGATGTCGAGTGCCTCTTGCCAGCTGATACGCTCGTATTTGCTCGCTCCGCGGTTCTGGGCGTTGCGACCGCCCGGGCCGGTTGAGCCCGGAGCGCCGCTGGGGTCGAAATCCACGCGCTTCATCGGGTACTTGATGCGCGCCGGCGAGTAGACCCGCTTCTTGTAGGCGAGACTGATCGGTGGGATCAGTGTCTTCTCGCTCGGCCGGAAGCTGCTACCCCGGGCGCGCATCACCCAAGGCTTGACCTCATCCTTAGTGTACTGCTCGTAATAGCGGACCGGACGGATGCGGAGCATCTTGCCGTCTTTGACATCGACCATGCAGGCGTTGGCACCCGCGCAGGTCCCACACCAGCTGATGTCGCGGACGATGGTTCTCTGTCCGCCGTCCTTGGTGCGCTCTTCGCCACTCATACTCTGCCCTTTCGTATATCAGGAGTCGATTATCGGCCAGTCGCACACATGGATCTGCTCACTGTCGCTGACCGCTCGGCTCCAGTCCACCGGCCCCCGCACCAGCTCCCCACTTATGAACACGGCGAAGTCGCTCTTCACTCCGGCCTCATCGGCGATGAGCTCGAACAGGCTGGTGGTGCCGTCTTTGAGATAGACCGCCTTGAGGATGTCTCCGATGGAGGCGGTATCGGTCTCCACCTTGACCTCCCGGGCCCGCCAGCCGGCGGCGTTGGCGGCATTGCCGGGCATGATATTCACGATGGCTCTCACGACACACCACCCTTCGTCTGCTGCATGGGCAGGTCTCCCAGGTTGAGGTCTTTCTCCAGCCGGAAGGGCTCCACCTCGATCTGAGTAAAGCCCTCCTTCTCGATGAGCACCCGGTAGGTGCCGAATTCCAGACCATCCACCAGGAAGTCGCCGAATTCGTCGGTGGTGGCGGTCACCTGGGTCGCGGTGGCAACTTCGGCCCCGGTGGCCTCGGCTGCGGTGGCAACTTCAGCCCCATCCGTGCGGGTGATGGTGACCCGGGCCCCTTGGACCACCTCGTCGGCCTCGGGGTCATAAACACACCCGGCGACAAACGTCTTGGGCAATCCGATGTAGTAGACGCGGGGTTTGGTGCCGAACTCGGGATGCAGAACCTCGGCACGGACCATGAGCTCCTTGATCTCGGGGTCGTCTTCTTCCCCGAAGGTGAAGGCTCCGGTGGGGCAGACCTCAGCGCAACGGGTCTCGGTCCAACCCTGATCGAGCAGATGGGCGCAGAAGGTGCATTTCTGGGCGATCTTCAGGTCCTCGTTGAAGAAGATGACTCCCGGATAGGGGCAGGCCTCGATGCAGTTGTGGCTGCCCTTGCAGAGAGTGGGGTCGATGATGACGATGCCGTCGGGACGCTTGTAGATGGCCTTCTCAGTGCAGGCCTTGATGCAGGGGGCCTCATCGCAGTGCTGGCACATGGTGTGCTCGTAGGCCACCTTCACCTTGGGCACCTGTCCCCGGACCCTATCGACCACCCGGTTCCAGAACTGGCCGGTAAGGGGCTGGGGACTCGCGATGGGGGACCAGTCGTTGCCCACATGCTCGTCCTTGCAGGCGATCTGGCAGTTGTGGCAGCCGTTGCACTTGGTTATGTCGATGATCATGACCTTGCCCATCATTCACCCCCTTCCAACACCCGTTCCAGTCGCAGTCCGGCGTCGGCCTTGTAAGGCCGGGCGAAAGCCTCAGGATAGGCTCGGCGCAGCTCATCGAGGGGGGCCAACTCCACCTGGGCCAGAAATCCGCTGCACACCATGCCGGCGGCGTTCTTGGAGGTGACGTTGTGCGGGGTGATGGTGTTGATGGCTCCTCCCCGGTCGAGCTCGCCCGCAACGATGGGATCCCAGCGGGCCCCATGGTCGATGTAGATGGCGCCGGGGCGGATGCGCTCGGTCACCCAGGCACCGGCCAAGACCGCGCCCCGTTCGTTGTAGATCTTGACCACATCGCCGTCGGCGATGCCCCGGGGCTCGGCGTCGGAGGGGTGCATCCACAGGGGCTCGTAGTAGTAGCCGTCCGGGCCCTTGACCTTGCAGGTGTGGATCTCTCTCAGCCAAGTCATGTCGTCGTGCTGGGAGTGGACCCGCCAGCGGGGGTGGTTGCTGATGACAAGCAGCGGGTAGCTCTTGCCCCGCTCGCCGTCCCGGCTCTCCTTGTGGGATTCACCTTCCGGGATCCAGCGGGGCATGGGGGGACGCTCGGTATCGTCGGGGAAGTGCTCGGCCAGTCGCTCGGAGTAGAACTCCACCTTGCCACTGGGGGTGCTCAAGGGGTGAGCTTCCGGGTCTTCGTAGAAGTCGAGGAGACCGGCCTTGCGCTCCTTCCACTCCTTCTCCTCATCCTGCGGGATCACGTAGTACTTCTTCTCCTTGAGCTCCTCGAAGGTGATCTCCTTTGCAGCACCGGAGTTCTCATAGCCGAATTCGATCCAATCCTTGACGCTTCTGCCGCCGGTGTATTCCTCGAGCAGGCCGAAGCGCTCGGCAAGGGCGCACACGATCTCATAGTCGCTCTTGGATTCACCCCGAGGCCCCACCGCCTGGTCTTCGTAAAAGACACAGCTGAACTGGCCGCTCAGAGACTCCACCCCGATATCTTCGGTCTCCAAGACCGTGAGCGAGGGTAGCACCAAGTCCGCGAGCTGGCAGTCGTTCTCCATCCAGGGGTGCTGGGCCAATATGAACTCCACCTGGGGATCCTGGTAGGCCCGGATGTAGGAGTTGGTGTCGTTCCAGCAGGTGATCCAGGAAGGCGAGTCGGTCCACACCATGTGGATCTCGGTCCCTCCCTCCCGGGGGTAGGTGTAGCGGATGAACTGCTGGTCCACCGAATCGCGGGAGAGCGTGGTGCCGTACCACTCGATGGGCGCCTTAAGGATGGCGTCGTGGATGAGGTCTTTGGGGATGAACTGGGGCGGGGTATCGGTGTAGGCCCAGCCCCGACTGGCAGCGATAGTCATCGGGATGTATTTGGACGGCGGGAGCGGGATGTTGGACTTCTTGTTGTAGAGACCCCATTCCAGCATCTTGAACTGGTGCACGCCCGGTTTGCCCACCCCCTGCATGGCCAGGAGCAGTATCTGCAGGCGGGCCGGTTCGGTGGCATAGGGTCCCCGGATCCCCGGGCCCCCGTTGCCGATGGCGATAGAGACTGTGTGGGTGCCCCAGTAGCGGGCCAGAGCCCGGATGGTGTAGGAGGGGACCCCGCAAAGGGGAGCCGCCCACTTGGGATCCTTGGGAATCCCGTCCTCTTCTCCCAAGACGTAGGCCTGGAACTTCTCAAATCCCACCGCGTGGGTGTCCACGTACTCTTTGTCGTAGAGACCCTCGGTCATCCACACATGGGCCACGGCCAAGTACAGGGCGGCATCGGTGTTGGGCAAGACCGGGACCCACTTATCGGCGTGCACGGCCGCGCCGTAGTTAAGGTCGGGGCATACGTAGATGGACTTGAGGCCGATATCGGTGAACCAGTAGCTGACCCGGCTGGCCAGCTGCCCGTCGAACCCCCAGGGAGTCGTCTCCGGGTCACATCCCCAGAAAAGGACGGCGTCGGTGTTCTTGGCGATGTCCCATATGCAGTTGGAGACCGGCACCATCTGCCCAAGGCTCTCACAGCCCCACACGTGTTTGGCCCCCCAGTACCAACCCTCCCAGCTGTCGGTATTGCGGGTCTGAAGCGTATAACCCCCCAGCATCCGCAGCAGCCGCCTATGGCAGCCGTGAGAGGCATGGATGGTAGCCGACTCGCCGTGGCCGTCGGACTGGGAGAGGATGGCCTCCATGCCGTAGCTCTCTTTGACCCGGTTGATCTCGGAGGTCACGATGTCCAGGGCCTCGTCCCAGCTGATGCGCTTGTACTTGCTCTTTCCTCGGTTCTGGGTGTTGCGTCCGCCCGGACCGGTGGAGCCGGGGGCGCCGCTCGGGTCCCAGTCCACCCGCTTTAGGGGGTAGAGCACCCGGTTGGGAGAGTAGACCCGGTTCTTGTATCCCAGGGTGAACGGGGGTATGAGGGATTCCATGCAGGGAGAGAAGGTGCTGCCGCGGGCCTCCATCTTCCAGGGCTTCAGATCAGGGTACTTCCAGTCATAATGAAGCGGCCGGATGCGGACGATCTTGCCGTTGTCGCACTCCACCTGCACGCTGTTGGAATCGGCTGGGATGCCGATGAAGCACAATCCTCGGACGACCGTCTTCGCTCCGCTGCCCTTGTCTTCCGTTCCTCCCATGTAGCGTCGCCTCCTATCCAGACTGAGCCAAGACTTCCTGACAAATCTGAGGGGGGGCCCCTATGCGGGACCCCCCTCTCTCACACAAACCCATTCTACTTGTCGGCGTATCGTTTGGTCTACATGTCGACAGCTACCTCGCAAGAAGTCCTAGCTCATCATCCCACGCTATTCGGCCGGCAGGATTCCCCGTAGCGGGTATGCGCCGACATCGACAATCTTCTCGTTCTGAATCTGCTGGATACGGCAGGTGTCGGGACCCTGGACGTCGCCCTCGCCATAGGTGAAGGGCGAAATGAAGATGCCGCCCGTGTCAAGATCCTTGATCTGCCAGTAGCCCTTCTTGAGGACATCCTCAGGCGTGAGCTCAGCCGGATCGACCTCCAGGGAAGCGAGACGCAGAGCTTCCACCTGGGTAATTGCCTCGACGATCCCGTCGAAGTACATAACGTTGCGGCCTTGGCCGGCACCGTAGGTCTCCCTCAGCATGTTGGCGAACTCCACACCCGGTTCATCGGCGTCCTCGGCGCAGAAGTCGCCAGCCACGACGACGCCTTCGCCCAACTCACCCATGTCGGGCAAGAAGATCTGAAGGTGGCCCGGGTTGCCGAACGCGAAGGTGATCTTGTAGTCCTGATTGGTGCCCATCCCCAGACGCACAGCCTCTTTGATGGTGGGCTGACTGCCCGGGTTGACCATGCAACCGAAAGTGAGATCGACGTTGTTGTCCTTGAGCCAAGCCAGTTGGGTCGTGGGGGCAGACTTCGGGACCAGGTCGACGAACTGGGCGCCTACGAACTCGAAGCCGATCTCCTCCAGATAGGCCGGCACCTCAGGATGGTCGACGGCCCGGCCCAAGGCCGCATCCGCGGTCAGGAAGGCGATCCTGGGAGCACGGTCTTCCGTCCAGCTCTCCATGAACCACTCCCCCACTGCCGCGCACTCGTCGCTGTAAGTAGGAGCGTTGAGGAAGATGTTGCCCGGCGGCTGCAGATAGGCGGCTGTGGTGGACTGGCTGGTGGCGCCTATGTTGTCCTCGATAAGAAAGTCCTTCAGAGCCAAGCCTTCGGGAGAACCGCTGACCCGCTGCACCAGAAGACCCTTGGACTTGAAGTCTTCGTAGATGCTCAGAGTCTTATCGGCTGCCAGAGCATCATCGGCCCACATGACTTCGAAGGTGACGTTCTCGGGGATGGTCTTGTCTGTGTACCATGGTGCCAGGATGTGGTTCTCGTTGACATACGCGATGTAGTCCTGGAATCCGGCCAAGATGGCGGCGCAGTCCTCAGCATAGGCCCCCGTGAGGGCGAAGGTACCGCCCACATACAAGGTGACCGGTTCGCCGACCGTGGTCTCGGTCCCACCGGCCGTGGTCTCAGTTCCTCCGGCCGTGGTCTCGGTCCCACCGGCCGTGGTCTCGGTAGTGGCAGCTGTAGTGGTGGTCTCGGTGTCGTCGTCCCCACACGCCGCCACCAAGGGAAGCGCCAGGAGAACGACGACGAGCAGACCCAGAATCCAGAATCTCTTCATATCCACTTCACCCCTCATTTCTGTTATTCCCGTTTGACGCCCCTACGCCGATGCCCTTTCTCGAATCGCCGTACCTCCTACAGAGAGACTTGGATGGACTCGTTTGTTTGGCTGCTCGGTGAGCGCTCCTAGTAAGGCCAAGCCTGGTAGTAGTTCCTCAGGCGTTCCCAGATGTGGGAGACGCCGCGCGGTGCGAAGATCAGGAAGAGGATGATGGCCAAGCTGGGCAGGATGAGGCTCAACCCAGTCGCGATCTGAGGGTTGGCCAGTTCGGACAGGGTGGGCCCCAGCCTCACGGCCAACTGCTGCAACAGCTTGATGATTATGACTCCGTATATGGTGCCGGACACGCTGCCCATCCCCCCCACTATCAGCATCCCCAGCAACCAGACCGAATCGAAGAATGGGAACTGCTCCACGTTGACGAAAGAATAGTACTGCGCAGACAAGGCACCGGCAATCCCGGCAAACACACAGCCGATGAAGAAGGCCTGAAGCTTATATGAGAAAAGGTTGACTCCCATCACCTCGGCCGCGAGATCGTTATCGCGGATGGCCACAAAAGCTCGGCCGGCCCGGGTACGCAGGATGTTCTTGGTCACGATCGTAGCAAGCACGGCCAAGACCATGACGACATAGAAGTAGTTGGCCTTAGGCCTGATCGACCAGCCGAAGAGATCGGCCGGAGGCACGGTGAGGCCTTCCGTTCCCCCCGTGACACTTCGAAACTGCAGCACCAGCCAGTGGATGATGAAGTAGGCCGCCACCGTAGCCATGATCAAGTAGAAGCCTTTGATCCTCAGTGAGGGCAGCCCGAAGATGATCCCCACGAACCCCGCTATCAGGCCGGCGATGGGGAGAGAGGCCCAAAAGGGCAAACCCACTGTATGGCAGAAGATGGCCATGACGTAGCCGCCCACCATCATGAAACCTGAGTGCCCAAGCGAGACGAGACCACAATTGCCCGTGAGGATGTTGAGACCGTGGGCACTGATGACTGTGATCCCGATGATGGTAACCAAGGTCAGGAAGGAGGGAGAAGCCCATTGGGGAATAGTGAAGAGGAACGCCAAAAATGCCACCAGGAAAGCCCAGTGCGCCTTGGTGCGCACCAAGGCCATATCCTGCGCGTAACTCTGCGCGAAGGTGCCGCTTGGCAGTCTCATCGGCTACACCCTCTCGATCCTCTTCAGGCCGAACAGCCCGTGCGGCTTGAAGATCAGTACAATTATCATGACCAAGAACGGAAAGACATTTGCCAAGCCTCCCCCAGAAGGGAGCAAGGGGTCGAGATAGCCCGCCGCCAGGTTCTCAGCGATCCCCAGGATCACGCCGGCGAAAACGGCCCCGCCGATGGAATCGAGTCCACCCAAGATGACCACCGCCAGAGCTTTCAACCCGACATCGGCCAGCGGTGGCGATACCCCAGATACACCACCCAGCAGAACCCCCGCGAGGACGCCCACTACACAGGCGATGATCCAAGAAAGCACATAGACCGTAGTGGCGCGGATGCCGAGACTGCGGGTGACCTGCTCGTCTTCGGCGGTAGCACGCATAGCCAGCCCCATCTTGGTGAAGCGGAACATGGCCAGAAGTAGGCCCACCACCACAGCCGACACGATCAATCCCAAAAGCGACGAGGGAGGAATGGCGACGCCGCCCCCCAGATCCAGAGAGAGCGACGGCAGCGCATCATGGTACGTCACGTACTCGCCTCCCCAGCCGACGATGGCGATTCCATCCATGACCCCGGCTAGGGCAATGGTCATCATGACGATCGCGAGGGCAGGTTGGCCAAGCAGCGGACGTAAAGCCAGCCGCTCGACCACCACACCCATGATCGCCGCCACCACGATAGCCGCGATGATACCGGCCCACAGGGGAAGATCGAGGGGCACAAGGAACGTGTAACCGAGATACGCACCCAGCATGACGATCTGCCCCGAAGCGATGTTGAACGCCTGGGAACACTTGAAGATGATCACGAAGCCAACACCGATAAGAGCATACATCATGCCCAACGACAACCCACTGATAACCAGCTGCAAGATGAAGGTCATTGAGTACCCCGCCCGACCGTCGCGATTTGTAGAGCGGTCTTGATCTTGCCGGTGCGGCCGTCCTGATAGGTGAACTCCACCTCGACCTCCGCGCTAGTGCTGTCTCCACCCAAAGCGGCTATCAACCCCGGGTAGGTCTTCCGGAGAAAGCCTCTCCGCAGCTTCCGATTGCGGGTCAGCTCACGCTCGTCAGGGTCGAACTCCTTGTGCAGATTGACGAACCTCTCCACCCGCTGGGTGTCGGGCAGACCCTCGTTGACGAGAGCCACTTCCTGCTCGATCAGCCGGTAGACCTCAGACTTCTGTGAGAGGTCACCGAACGTCGTGTAGGTGGCCTTCATCTTGTCGGCGTAGCGTCCCGTGTTGTCGGCATCGATGATAATCACCGCCGACACGAACTCACAGTCGTCACCCGCCAGCACCCAGGCATCCCTTATGTAGGGGCTGTGCTTCAAACGGCTCTCGATATCTTGAGGGGCGAGAAGGTCGCCGCACGGCAGCGCAATCAGATCATCCAGCCGCTCGACAAAGACCAACTCCTGATCCTTCATATCGCCCTTGTCCCCAGTGTGCACCCAACCGTCCTTCAGCACCCGGGCCGTCATCTCGGGATCATTGTGATACCCAAGGAACGCTCCGGGACTGCGCACCAGAATCTCACCCTGTTCTCCTAACTCCACCTCGACCCCCGGGTTGACCGATCCCACCGTGCCGGGAGTCTGGATGCCATCGGCGGCCCCGGTGACGGGCCCCGCTTCTGTGGAACCATAGATGTCTTTGAGGGGGACCCCGAGGCTATGGAAGAAGCGAAACGCCTCCGGAGCGACGATGGAACCGGAGGTGTAGCAGACGCGCGCGCGCGGAAGACCCAGGCTGTCGCGTATCTGACGGTAGATCACGAGATCAGCAAGCACCTGGACCAACCGCCTGTACAGGCTGGGATTCTTCTTCTGATATCTGGCGTCTACCACCTTCCGGCCCGCCGGCATAAGCCGCCCCGAGATCGCTCTCTTGAGGGGTCCGGCGCCCCGCAGTTTCGCCTGAACCTGACCGGCCTGGCTCTCCCAGAGCCGGGAGTTGTACACCGCCACACTGGGGGCGATCTCCCGCAGATCGTCCTGCAGGGTCTCAGAGCTCTCAGCGTAGTTCACGGTGCCGCCCGAGAGCAGATGGCAGCCGAACGCAAGCCACTGCTCGGTAATCCATGCCGGGGGCAAGGCGCAGGCGAGGTCATCCTTCGGTCCCAAGCGATCCAGTTCGTGGTACCACTGCGAGCCTGCCATCAGAGACCTGTAGCTATGAAGAGCGCCTTTGGGCGAGTCTCCCGTTGCACCTGAGGTGTACACGACAGCGCAAACGTCGTCTGCCTTCCCGGCCGCCACATTCTCCTCGAAAGCGCTCGGGTGATCCATCTCGTACGCTCTTCCCAGCTCCAAGACGCCGCGCAGCCCCACAAGTCTGTCATCCGGCGTGCTGCTCTGATTGCCGAGACCCTTGTAGCTCCAGTAGATCACATACCGCAGCTTCGGCAGATGCTCCAGGATCGGGAGCATCTTGTCGACCTGCTCCTGGTCTCCAACCATGGCAAATTCGGCTTCGCAGTCCCGCGCGACATATTCGATCTCCGCCGTCGACAGGTCCGAATACAGGCCCACGCTGACGCCACGGTTGCTCTGCGCGGCCATCTCAGCGAAATACCACTGGGGCGAGTTGTCACCGACGATCAAGAGTTTGCTCCTCGGGTTGAAACCCAGAGACAGTAAGCCCAAAGCCAGGTACTTGACGTTAGAAAAGTACTCTTCCCACGTATAGGACTGCCAGATGCCGTAGTGCTTGTAGCGCATGGCCTTGTTGTGCGCGCCGAAATGAGCAGCGTTGTGCTTCAGCACCTTGGGCCAAGTGTCCAGCTGAGTTGTATCGACCCTCTTGGGCGCCGCCGTCACGAGAGCCACCTCTTCCGCCGCCGGTAGTGCTTCACCTCACGGTAGTTCTTCCGGGCGCCGCTGGACGAGATCCCCATGTAGAATTCCTTGACGTCCTCGTTGTCCCGGAGCTTGTCGGCGGGGCCGTCCAGGACGATCCTCCCGTTCTCCATCACGTAGCCGTAGTCCGCGATGCCTAGGGCTGCCTTGACGTTCTGTTCGACCACGAGCATGGAGACACCACGCTCCGTGTTGATCCGCTGGATGATCTCGTAGATCTCCGCGACGGCCAAAGGCGCCAACCCCAGAGAGGGCTCATCGAGCAACATCAACCGCGGATCGGCCATCAGAGCTCTGCCGATCACCATCATCTGTTGCTCACCACCCGAGAGGTAGCCACTAACCCGCTTGCGGTACTCGCGGATCCTGGGGAAGTAGTCAAACACCATCTCCATGTCCCTCTTGATCCCGGCGCGATCCTTGCGGCGATAGGCTCCCACTTGGAGATTCTCTTCCACGCTCAGATGCTCGAGCGTCCGCCGACCCTCCATCACCTGGCTGACGCCCATCCTGGCGATGTCCTCCGGCCCGTAACGGTCGAGCCGCTTGTCGTCCAGGTAGATGTCTCCGCTTGTGATCTGTCCCTGCTCGGTCTTCAGAAGTCCGGAGATAGACTTGAGCGTGGTGGTCTTGCCTCCGCCGTTGGCCCCTATAAGGGCCACGATCTGCCCGTCACCCACCTCAAGAGAAATACCGTGTAGAACCCGTATGACGCCCAGGTAGGACACTTCGATGTTGTTAACCTTCAGCATCTCGCTCCTACGCTCCCTGGCCCAGATAAGCTTCGATGACCGCTGGGTTGGACTTGATCTCGGCCGGTGTCCCTTCCGCCAGTTTCCGCCCGAAATTCAACACGGCGATGCGGTCGGCGAGGTCCATGACGACTCCCATGTCATGCTCCACCATGATGATGCAGCGGATCCCGTCCCGCAGCACAGGTGTGTCGGGATAGGTGTCACCCTGACCGTCGAAGACGTCGAGGATGAAGCGCGCGACATCTTCCTTCTCTTCGAGGTTCATGCCGGCCATGGGCTCATCCAATAGGAGCACCTTGGGCTCCAACGCTAGAGCTCGACCGAGTTCCACTCTCTTGCGAAGGCCATATGGCAGAGCACCGACCTCCTGCTTCCGTATGGACTGGATCTCGAGGAAGTCGATGATCTCTTCCACTATCTGCCGGTGTCTGAGCTCTTCCCGCCGAGAGCGCCCGTAGTAGATGGCCCCCTCGATGAAGTTCTGCTTCATGAACACATGGCGCGCCGCCATGATGTTGTCCTGAGTGCTAAGGCCGGTGTACAGCTCGATGTTCTGAAAGGTGCGGGCGATACCCATCTTGGCCAGTCTGTCGGGTCGCTGACGAGTGATCCTCTTGTCGTGGAAGTAGATCTCGCCCTTCTGAGGCTTGTAGAAGCCGCTGATACAGTTGAGAAGAGCGGTCTTGCCGGCGCCGTTGGGCCCGATGATGGCTTGGATACGATCTCGCTGGACATCGAGACTGACGCTCGACAGCGCGTTGACGCCTCCAAAACTGAGCGAGACGTCGTCAATCGTGATTACGGTGTTCGTGTCGGTCTCTGTTTGACCAGTCTCAGCCGCTAACGCCATCAATCCCCCCCGAACACGAAGCGAGTCTGCCAAGTACACCGAGGCATCCAACCGAGCCCCCCACCCGTCGCCTGACCGGGACTATACAAGATGGTGCGGACCGGCGCAAGACGCTTCGAGTCCACGCCGCCGACGCCGCAGAGTGCGCCCGCTGTACTCCTACTCGGCTTCTTCCCAGGCGATGAGCGGCAGCTCGTTCGGCACCAGGACGTCGTCACGGCAAGGCAGCACCCGCACCGCATACCCATGCAGGCCGGAGGTCCTCGCGGGGACGGTACCGCGGTAAAGATGCTCGTTATTCTCGCAGCCCATCCACACAAGAGGGACGCTGCGGCCGTTGCGCAGAGTGCCGTCGGGACGCAGGCTGCTGAAGTACGCCTGCACCACCACGTCGGACGGGTCCAAAGTCCCCAGGACCACCTTGGCCTGCACCTCGAGTTCCTCACCCACGGTCATATCGGGGGCGACTCCATCCTTGACCCAGACGACCTTGACATCACACCAGGCCTCGCGTACCCGCGTCTTCCATGCGGAGAGCTCCTTGGCCTTGGCGAAACCGTCGGCCGCAAGCCGCCGGCACCGGTCGGCGATAGGCAGATAGAAGTTCTCGGCGTACTGCTTCACCATCCGGTCTCCCGAGAAGGCCGGAGCCAAGAAACGGATGGAGTTCTTCATCATGGAGATCCAACCGCGGGGAAGACCGTCGGCGTCGCGTTCGTAGAAGAGGGGCACGATTTCGCGTTCCAAGGTCGAGTAGAGAGATTCGGCATCGACCTCGTCCTGATAGTCGGCATGCACGAATTCCTGCCCGTCCCCTATCGCCCAGCCCGCTCCCGGACGGTAGGCCTCGGCCCACCAGCCATCGAGAACGGAGAGGTTGAGACCGCCGTTGGGGACCACCTTCATGCCGCTGGTCCCACAAGCTTCGTTCGGACGGCGAGGCGTGTTGAGCCACACATCCACCCCCTGCACCAGCATGGCCGTCTTACTGAGGTCGTAATCCTCGATGAACACCACGTGGTCGCTCAGACCTTCGCGGCTCACTATATCGTGCATCTGCCTGATGAAGTCCTTGCCGGCCCCGTCGCGAGGATGAGCCTTGCCGGCTACTATCAGTTGGACGGGACGGGCCTCGTCGAGCAACAGGGCCTTGAGCCGGCAGACGTCCCGAAAGAGCAGAGTGGCCCGCTTGTACGTGGCGAAACGACGGGCGAAGCCGATGGTGAGAGCATCCGGCCGCAGCGGCGGCCTTACCGGCGCTCCCAGCCCACCTGAAGCCCGCCGCCCCCGTGACTGCCAGGCCGCCTGCTCACGCGCATAGGCGACAAGACGCTCGCGCAGCCGGGTGTGGGCGTGCCAGAGTTCGAGGTCGGGGATACGTTCCACCCGCTGCCAAGCCTCGCGGGAGGAGGCATCCTCCCGCCAGCGCGGACCGAGATAGTGGTCGTAGAGCTGCGCCATCTCAGAGGCGACCCAGCTCTTGGTGTGCACCCCGTTGGTGACCGATTCCACCGGCATCTCGGACAGCGGGAAGTCCATCCAGCCCGGCTGCATCATGCGGGCGGTGGCCCGGCGGTGAAGACGGCTGACGGCGTTGCGCCGGGGCGACTGGCGGAGCGCCAGAACCGCCACGTTGAACTCCTCGTCATGTGCGTCGCGGTTGACCCGGCCCATGCGCATGAACTGATCGGTCTCCAGATCCAGCTCCTCGAGATACTCGCCGAGATACGTGTCTATCAGAGACTGGGGGAATAGGTCGAACCCGGCGGGGACGGGTGTGTGTGTGGTGAAGAGTGTGCCCGCTCCGGTAGCCTGCCGGCCTTCGTAGAAGGTGAGATCCCCCTCCTCCATAGCCTCTCTCGTACGCTCCAGAGTGGTGAAGACCGTATGCCCCTCATTGAGATGATAGGCCTGAGGCCGGGCACCCAGGGCCCGCAACGCTCGGATGCCGCCGATACCCAGAAGCAACTCTTGAGCGATCCGCTCTTCGGAGCCTCCCCCGTACAGCTCGCTCGTGATGCGTTGGGACACCGGGTCGTTCTCGGGCAACGAGCTGTCAAGCAGATACAGCGACACGCGTCCCACCTGGGCTTTCCAGACTCTCGCCCAGACCGTGCGCCCCGCCATATCTACGGATACTTTGAGAGGTGTTCCGGCCGCGGTACCGCCCACCGAGACTGCACCCACAGGACCTGCATCCACAGCCGTCGACCCGGCATCGGGGCCGGTCTCCCCCTCACCGGCGGTCTGGACGCCATCCTTACCCTTCTTCGGATCGGTTGCGTGGGGAACCCACACATCACCTTCCATGACGGGCCGCAGGGGCAGGGTGGTGAAGTCGTGAGTCCGGTATTCCTCGTACTGCCAGCCCTCTGGATCAAGCCGCTGGGTGAAATAACCCCTGCTGTAGACCAGGCCCACAGCCACCAGAGGCAGACCCAGTCCGCTCGCGGACTTGAGGTGGTCGCCGGCCAGCACCCCCAGCCCGCCCGAGTAGATGGGCAGGCAGGCGGTCAAGCCATATTCCATACAGAAGTATGCGATCGAGAGGTCCTCACGCTCGGGATACGTCGCTCGGAACCACCCCGGTTCCGCCAGATAACGATGCAGATCGTCCAACGCATCATCCAGGTGGGTCACGAAGGCGGGATCCGCCGCTGCCTGTTCAAGTCGTTCCCGGGAAGCGCGCCGCAACATCAAGACCGGATTGCCTCCACACTTCTCCAACATCTCGGCATCCAGATGCTGGAACACCTTGTAGGCACGGCTGTCCCACGTCCACCGGAGGTTGAGAGCCAGCTCCTCCAGGCCTGCTAGACGTGATGGTATCTGTGGGTGAACGCTGAAATGATGGATCCTTGGCACGGTCGTCTGTTCCCCTCTGCAGCCCGGATGTTCCCTCCGACGAAGGCTTCGTATTATCCCACACCGATGGCCAACGAGGATATGCCCGTCTCACCGCAGGGGGTGCCCACGCGGGGCGTTTTGTACGCTGGACCCCGCGTCCGGGCGGAAGCCCGGTCTCTGGAAGAGCCCTGATTGAAGGACTGGAGGGGCTGAACTAGAAGGGCGGCCGCGACCAACCTCTGCCGGCCAGGCGTCTCGCTCTTCTCAACCCCATGTGGGTGAGAGCGACGTGGCCCATAGTGGTCCACTCCACCATTCCCCGGTCGGCCCAGAAGTCGCAGGCTTCGTCGACTTCATCCGCCGGGCGACCCAGTTCCGTCCTCACATCGCCATACGAGACGGCGTGCTTCGCTTCTTTCCCGGCCAGCTCGTACAGGACACGCAGATAGTCGTGTTCAAGGCTGCTCGCAATCCCAGATGCGCGCATCGCGACTCTCCTCTTTTTGCTCCTGTAACCGTTACATTTTGCATCCAAGTCCCTGAACTTGTCCTGAACAACGAGGCGACTGGAGCCCCGGGGTGGGACCCTTACGATAGCGTGACATCGCCCCCACGTAGACGTCATCGAGCAAAGACGGGCGCTCCTATGCATGGACCAAAGAGCCCTCTGAGTGGCAAGATCGGGACCCGACACGGTTGGAACCGGCGGCACCCGGTGGCGAAGCGCGCGTCGGTTGCCCATGCCGTACGTGTGGATGCCTTACCTGTGATACAAACTGGACAGTACTGCTCGAGCACGACTAATCGGCCCTCAACGCTGGCCCCGGGGGTGCAGATAGACATGGAAGACGATCCACGGCAATCGACGAGACCCGACAGCCCCGACCAGGTGCTCCGCCGGCACCTGGGTCCTTGGCAGCAGGCGGTGGAGAATCCCATCCGCGCCCAAGTGGCTGTGCTCGCGAGACTGCTGAGTGAGTACGAGCGGACGGAATACGGGTCGAGCCACCGTGCCGCAAGAGTAGGCGAGGCGATGCTGGGGGCGCCGGGCTCCGGCGCCCCCAGCATCGCCGGCACCATGTTCGCTGAATACCGGCGGGCATTCCCCGTCATGACCTACGATGACTACAAGCCGCTCATCGCCTCGGTGATGAGAGGAGATATCCAGGTCCTCTTGTGGGAAGAACCGGTGGGCTGGGCCATCACTCGAGGCACAGCGGAGGGCGAATCCAAGTTCATCCCTATGACCCCGACCGACCTGCGCATGCGGGTCAGCGCCGGACGGGCCATGATGTCGTACTTAGCGATGAGCGGACGTATCGACCTGCTGGATGGTGTCAATCTCAATCTCAACTTCCCGTCCAGCGTCGGGACAGTGCAGGTCGGAGAGAGGCAGGTCGAATACGGTTACAGCTCCGGCATCTACACGAAGCACGTCTCCAAATTCACTCCCATCCGATCACTCCCGGCCCAAGAGGAGATTGACGCGCTGGGAGGTGGGACCGCCAGGCGCGATTGGGAGAATCGCTTTGAACTGGCGATCGAACGCTGCCGGGACGAGAATGTGACGCTCGTAGGGGGTGTCTGCCAGACGGCTATCGAGTTCGGTCGCCATCTACACCGGCGGCACAAGGTCTATCCCAAACAACTCTGGAAGACTCAGATCATGACTCTGGGAAGCACCCCCGGGATCAACACCAAGCACGCCGCCCGCCTCAGCGCCTTGTATGGGCCGGTCGCCGTCCGAGAGATCTACGGCACCACAGAAGGCATGTTCGGCCAACAACGCGACGATCGGAGGGCCTGGGTACCGAACTACGATCTCTTCTTCTTCGAGGTCCTCACCAGGTCCGGCGTCAAGATGCTCTACGAGATGAGGCCGGGCGAAACAGGGAGCCTGGTGGTCTCAACCCCCATCCTGGCCCGCTACCGCATCGGCGACACCATCCTGGCCTTGCGCCCTCCCTACTTCAGATGTATCGGGCGGGATGCCTGGTATACACGCCTCGATTACTGGTGGAACGAACTGGTCGGCTTCAATCTGGGCAGGTTGTGACCAGGGGGACCGAAGGGAACGGCACCCGGCGCTATAGCGACCGCATCCGCAAACGCCACCCACCACCCGCAGGACCGGGGCTTCGGGCGGGCCTTGAGCAGGTAACAAGGACGCTCGGCTACCGTCTCGGTACCAGTCGCCCCGCCAGAAGGGCCAAGCCCACCGCGATGATGATCACGGGGCCGATGATCTCCCACTTGCTGAACCAGAGACCGAAGCCCACTCCCACCCAGACCGCTCCCCAGATGAACGGGCCCATGACGGAACGCCTCCAGCGCGGCACGAGCAGACGGACCACGGCTTCGCCAAAGATGAGTACTCCGCCACCCCAGGCGAAGATGGCCCAACCTTTGGCACCGTCGCCTACCACGTCGAGGTTCTGCAGCAACAGTGTCACGCCCAACCAGATGATGAGCAAGGCCCATGAGACGTAGGATAGTGGATCACGACGGTACTTCTCGTCGAGTCCTCCACCTTTCTCCTGCTTCTTCTCCCGCTCCTTCTCGTCCTGCTTCTCATTCTGCTGCCGGCTAGGCCGATAGTCGCGGTCCGGATCGTTCTGCCCAGGTTCCATGTCTTCCCCCAAAGCCCAGAAACACAACGACTCCTCTGATTCTACACGCAACACCGGAGTAGTTGACGGCGCGGAAGAGGAGCAACACCTCCGATGCGCTTCGCGCCTGGTGCAGAGCACAAGAGAGGGCGAGCGTGGCTAGGGTGACCGCGCATCTCCAGAGTCGGTGACCTCGCAGCCGGTACATCCCCGGTCGGTGTTACCCTGGGAGTCGGTCGCAGTGTCGCGTGGGTGACGGAGGTGGAAATGAGTAGATTGCCGGGCAAGGTGGCCGTGGTCACCGGCGCAGCTTCAGGCATAGGCCGGGCCGTCGCTGTCGCGTTCGCCAAGGAGGGCGCCCGAGTAGTGGTGAGCGACCACCGCGACGACGACAGGGGCGAGGAAACCGTAGCCGCCATAGAGGCCGCGGGAGGAGAAGCGCTGTATGTGGATGCCGATGTTTCTAGAGAGGCCGAGGTGAAGCGACTCGTCAGCACGGCTCTGCAGGCCTATGGAAAGCTCAACGTCATGGTGAATAACGCCGGTGTAGCGGTCTACAAGCCGCTCCACGAACTGACTGAGGAGGACTTCGACCTGGTGGTGAGGGTCAACCAGAAGGGGACCTTTTTTGGCACTAAGCATGTCATCCCGGCGATGATCGCCGCGGGCGGAGGGTCGATAATCAACACGGCTTCCATCGCTGCAGACCACGGACAGCACGGCTCCTTCGTCTACGGCGCCACCAAAGGAGCCATCCTTTCTATGACCAGGATCGCCGCGGCCGAACTCGCCGAGTTCAACATACGGGTCAACGCCGTGCAACCCGGCGTGATCAAGACCGGCATGCGCGCTGTGGGCGGGGCCGATCGTGAGCGTGTGATGGATCGCTGCGCCCGCGAGACGCCGCTCGGGCAAAGGCTGGGCACTCCCGAGGAATGCGCGCCTCTCTATGTCTTCCTGGCCTCTGACGAGTCCGGCTTCATTACCGGGCAGAAGATGGCGGTGGATGGCGGTATCTTGGCCGAGAGCCACATCATCTAGGGCTCACTCGGCCCGCAGGGGCGACACATCTGCGGGCCACGCGGTTTGGAGACGCCGCTCCAGACCGAAACGCCATCCAGAACCCAATGGGTCTAGCGCATGCCCAGGAACTTGTGCATCTGTAGAGAGAGGCGCCAGTCAGGATGGCTCATGACCATCTCCACGGTCTTATCTACCGACCGCCTCCCCATCTTGTACTCCGGTTGGATGCAAACGAGGGCCGCCGGGTGCTCTGCGGCCAGCCGCTCCGCGGTGGCCGTGTCCAGTCTCTCATCGGCGATCAACTTGAGTTCGGACACCTCGCCCATCCATCCCGAAGCTATGAAGTAACTCGGGGGTTTGGGGCTGACGACCACCCAGTCCGACTCACTGAAGAGAGGACTGCCCGCGCACGGTGATGCGGCCGGAGAGCCTGTTACCACCTGTGGGTCCACGGTGCCGTTGGTTTCCAAGTGCACCCGCAGGCCCCGGCCGTGTGCGGCAGCCATCAGGTCTCGAACACCCTCTATCTGAAGTAGAGGTTCACCTCCGGTCAGGCAGAGACGCGGCAGACGTACCTGGTCGATTATCGCCGCGACCCCCATCTCCACTCCGGACTCCGCGTCCCAACTCTCCCGTGTGTCGCACCAGGACACGCACTCCAGACCCAGCGCGGGCGCGTTGCACCCGGCCAGCCGAACGAAGGTCATAGGTGTGCCGGTCCAGTGACCCTCGCCCTGAAGCGATTCAAAGATCTCGATGACTCGAAGAGTCGTGCCCATAGATGATCGTCGCCCGCCCTCGTGCACGTGACCGGTCCCAGCCGGTCAGGCGGTCACTTCTACGTAGGAGTTGGGACTCTCGGCCAACCGTACCCGGACCACCGGCAGACCTACGTCCAGCAAACGCTGGAACGCCCAGCCGGCCACGGCCTCCGAGGTAGGAGGGAAATCGAAGACGTCGTTCAACAACTGGTGGTCCAGGAGCCCGACCACCGCCTCCTGGACGCATTGCCGCAACTCCGCGAAATCCATGACCATGCCCGCGGCCGGTCCCGACTGCTGCGGTTGTCCCTCAACGGTCACTTCCAGACCGTATGTGTGGCCGTGCAACCGGCAGCACTTGCCTTCGTGATCGGGCAGACGGTGGGCGGCCGCAAATGTGGTGGACACGGTGATGGTGGTCCTCATGTACGCGTACCTCCCAGCGTGGAGCGCACCGGCGTCTGCTCGGCCGACCCGTCCTCGTAGGGGATGGGATCCACAGCCCCGGCAGCGGCGAAGGCCTGAAGACGCGCCTGACAAGTGTCGCAGACTCCGCAGGCCGGCCTGCGGCCCTGGTAGCAGGAATGAGTGAGATCGTAGGGAACTCCGTGCTCCCGGCCCCAACGGACGATGTCGGCCTTAGACCAGTGGACGAACGGAGCCGCCACCCGCAGGCCGTACTGAGTGCCGAGCCTCACCGCCTGATCCGCCGCCTCGACGAACTCGGGCCGGCAGTCCGGATACCCAGTGTGGTCGTCGTGATGAACACCCAGCCAGAGCACTGCCGGACCCAGCGCATCCTGGATAGAGGCCATCTGGGCAAGGAAGAGCAGGTTGCGGGCGGGCACGTACGATGGAGCCACACCGCTGACAGAGGCCAGGTCCCTCCCTTCCGGAAGAGGTCTCCTATCATCCGTGAGAGCCGAACCGCAGATAGGAGTCAGTTCCACAACGTGGTGATCCATGTGGTACGCGCCGGCCACGGCCTGGGCCGCCTCCAACTCCACCGCATGCTTCTGCCCGTAAAGGAAAGTGTAGGCCCTCACCGGTTCCTCGGGATGATGGGTCATGATCCAGGCCGCCAAGGTGGCCGAATCGAGGCCCCCACTCAGTAGCAGGCAGTGGGCACCACCGGTCGAAGACCGAAGGTCCGGGTTGGGCGCCGTCCCGGCCACCCACCCGGTCATGCTCGCTCCCTCACGCCGTGTTCGGCCCGGACCACAGTCTTGATGTTGCCCCGCACCGTGAAATCAGCGGTGACCCTCATCCAACGCGGCTCGAGCAGGGAAACGAGATCGTCCAGGATCTGATTGGCGGCCGCTTCGTGCGAGATCGCCCGGTTCCGGTACGCGTTGATGTAGAGCTTGAGCGATTTCAACTCGACGACCCAGTCTTGAGGCTGATAACGGATCTTGATGAGAGCGAAATCGGGAAACCCGGAACGCGGGCAGAGACAGGTGAATTCTGGGATATCGAACGACACCAAGTACGGACGTTCCGGACGAGGAGCGGGCCACTTCTCCAGCTTGTTTTCCCTGATGGCGGCCGTGCCGTAGAGCTCTTGCGGTGCTTCAGTGTTAGGGCTTTCGTTCATACGGGAAGTATACCTTGCTGGTATGCTGACGATGAGGTGGCCAATCGACGAGGAGAGGCGGATGGACGAGAGGAGTTTCCATAGAATCCTTCTTGGATACGACGGCTCCGAAGACTCGGAGAAGGCGGCCGATCTGGCAACGACACTCGCTTTGAAGTTCGGCTCCACCATCGTCGTCTGTCATGCGTTCGGGCACATGCCGGTGACGTCCAAGCCCAGTGAGGTGCGCCGTCTGGTGAACCCCTTGGTGGAACGACTCACGAAAGCGGGCATCAGCACTCTGGTCTCGATACCCGATTCCCTGCCGGCGCAGGGGGTTCTCGATGCGGCCGAAGAGCACCGCGCCGACCTCATCGTCATGGGAGGCCGGGGCCGAGGGACCTTCGCCAACCTGCTGTTGGGCTCCACGTCTGAGCGCGTGTTGCGCTTCGCCAAGGTCCCGGTACTCATCGCGCGGTAGAACGGCCGGGGCGAGCACCGCGACTCAGGGGTCGGAAGCTACGGACTACAGACGGTTGTAGTCGGGCGAGAACGTGTCTCCCCTGGAGGGATCACCCGTGGTGTATCCCAACCCCAGTGCCACCTGCCCTGCGGCGGTCTGAGACGTTGGCGCTCTGACGCCTGCCCTTCCACTGCATCCTGCCCGTCCCCCATACTTCTCCCGAAACCTGGACCGCGTCCACAGGATCAACCAGGATGGTCCGTCCCTCGCGGGTGTTATATCATAGGTCTTCAGTACGAGTTCTGAGGCTGAGAGGGTAGCTGAGCGCGGTTGGTCGACCCCCGCGCATGCACGCTGGAGATACCGAACAGGAGAGGCGCCCATGTCCCTGGTGGAATCACTTGTCTCCAGAGCCGGTTCCCGCAGAGTGCTCTACGTCCTCACGGCCATCCTGTTTCTGACCTTCCTCGACACCACCATCATGAGTGTGGCGCTGGCCGATCTGCAGGCCACCCTTCACACCAGCGTCTCCGACCTGCAGTGGATCGTGAACGCGTATGCGCTCGTGTTCGCGGCCTTGATGCTGGCCTTCGGCACCTTGGGAGACCGCATCGGGCGTAAGAAGGTGATGTTGGGTGGCGTGGGGGTGTTCATCGCCGGCTCCCTGTTCGGTGCCCTCGCCCCCAATACCGGCTCTCTGATAGCGGCTCGGGCCGTTATGGGCCTGGGAGCTGCGGCCTGCGAGCCCGGCACGCTCTCAGTCATCCGTCAGATCTACCCGGACAAGGGGGATCGAGCTCGAGCTCTCGGCCTGTGGGCAGCCATTGCCGGCCTGGCGCTCGCGATGGGGCCGGTCCTGGGCGGCATCTTGGTGGGCCTGGGCGGTTGGCCGGCGATCTTCTGGTTCAACCTGGCCGCAGGGGTCCTCATCCTCCCTCTCGCCCTCTCGGTTGTGCCTGAGAGCTCCGACCCGGAAGGCGGACGCGCCGACGTCGCCGGATTCATATTGGGACCGGTTGCTCTGGGCACGCTCGTCTTCGCCATCATCGTGGGAGAGACGGCCGGATACACCGCTCCGCATGTGCTGGCCCTCTTTGCCATAGCCATCGTGACCGGTACTGTCTTCGCCTTCGTGGAACACCGCAGCTCCGCTCCCATGCTGAACGTGGACTACTTCCGCAAGCTGCCTTTCTCGGGCTCCCTGTTCGTTGCCTTCTGCACATACTTCGGCGTTTTCTCCATCTTCTTCTTGACGGCGCTCTACCTGCAGATAGTTCTCGGGTACACGGCCTTCCGCATCGCAGCCCTGTTCATCCCTATGGCTCTGGGGATGATCATAGCCTCGGCCTTCGCCGGCAGGTGGGTGGCGCTCCGCGGGCCACAGCTTCCCGTCGCAGTCGGCTGTGTGATGGCCGCAGCCGGAGTCCTGCTGACCGACCTCGCCTTGGTCGGTGACGTGACCTTCGTCCCCCTGGTGCTCTCGCTCACCTTGGCCGGCATCGGATTCGGCGTAGCCGTGGTCCCCATCACTTCGGTGGCCCTCTCCAGCCTGCCGGCGAAACACTCGGGAATGGCGGCCTCGGCGACCACCACCAGCCGGGAGGTTGGAACGGTCCTCGGGGTAGCCGTGCTGGGATCCTTATTCAGCACACAGCTCACCGAGCACCTCACCCGCCGCCTGGTAGAGCTGGAGATACCTTTTGAGTTTCATGAATTCATCATCAGTCAGGTGCTGACCGGACAGAGCAGCCAGACGGCCGCGGAAGCGGAGGCCTTGTACGGTCCGATTGTCGGGAAAGCCGTCGCCGCAGCCTTCGACGCGGTCCACAGCGGCGTGAGTACCTCCTTGTTGGTCGCGGGCTGTGTCATCTTCTTCTCAGGGATCATCGCCTGGGTCAGCTTCGCGTCCAAACGGGTTGCGACCGAATAGAAGCTGGACCAAATGAGTTCCGCACAGCACCTTGCCCAGATCAGAGTGCAAACCGCGGGCTTTTGGTGCGAGGGATACATCGTTGTGCCGCGCCCAGGCGGCTACAAGGGGAGGGTCAACGACATACTGAACAGCAGTGAGCAGTTCATCGCCCTGACCGATGTCACCCTGCACGAGCGCCATCAAGGCGCCGAGGAGAAGCCCATTTCCTATGACGTACTCCTGCTCCGCAAGGACGAGATCCAGTACGTGGTCCCTCTCGACTGAGTTGCCGTAGCAGCACCCCGTGCTACCGTGCGGTGCGAAGCCATTGTTACCGACTATGGTGGAGGTAAGTATCAGTGCATTACAATCCTGAGAAACTTGATCATGGGCTTGCTTACAACCCCTTCAAGGCGTGCGTCGTCCCAAGACCGATTGGTTGGATATCAACTGTCAGTGCGAAGGGAGTGCACAATCTCGCCCCCTACAGCCAAGTTCAGAACCTGACTTTCGATCCTCCCTACATGATGTTTGCCGCCAATCAGACTTCTTCCGGCACACGCAAGGATTCAGTCGCGAACACGGAGGAAACCGGCGGCTTCGTATACAACATGGCCACCTACGAGCTCCGCGAGGCGGTGAATCGCTCCGCCCAAGAGGTGCCGCCGGACGTTGATGAGTTCGAACTGGCCGGCGTTACCAAGGCGCCATCGTTGAAGATCCAAGCCTGCCGCGTGGCAGAGTCGCCCATCAACCTGGAATGCGTGTATCAACAGACTCTGAGACTTCCTGGGAGAACCATGCTTGGAACCGTGGATGTCGTGATCGGCCGGGTGGTCATGGTCCACATCCGAGACGACGTGATTCTTCCCGACGGCCACGTCGATCTGCTGAAGATCCGCCCGTTGGCCCGGGCCGGCTACTACCAGTACACAACCCTCGACTCCCTGTTCGAGATGATCATTCCCGGAGAGAATGAGGCCATTCTCAAGGGATTAGAGGGGGCACCGCAGCAGTAGCTCTACGACGCGCGTGAAGGCGCCGCATCACGCTGCCCAGGGGAATGCAGCTGACGCGACCTGATGGTGAGCACGCACAAGATGCCGACCACGGCTGCCCCGCCGACGATCAGCGCCGACCAAGTGAAGGTCTCTTCCGCGGGGAAGAACTCGGTCACCAGGCCGGACGGCGTTTCAATGTCTACTGCTACCGTACGGAGCGTCAACACGAAGCCCGCCACGGCACCTGCGACGGCCGCTCCTGTCGCGCCGGCCGTGTTGTAGATAGCGCTGACCATGATGCCTTGCTCCGGTCGCACCGCCTCCGCAGCCACAGCGTAGCTGGCGGAACCTGCCCACGCACCCAGGCTCCCCGTGAGGGCGAGCCAGAGAAGGTTCAGCCAGATCGACCCGTGTGCGAAGGCCATGCCGAACCCGGCCAAGCCCATCGTCAGGCCCAGCAGCATGGTTCGCTTCGGACCCACAAGCCGCATGATGGGGGTCGCCGTCCCAGAAAGCAGCGTCATCATGATCGCGGGCACGGCAAGGGCAAGCGAGACGATGAAAAGGCTCCTGCCGAAACCGAAGCCGGAAGACACCGGCGTTTGAAGCAAGTAGGGATACGCAGCGGCGGGTATGCACATGGAGCCCGTGATTACCGGCCAGACAACCGCCCCCTGCCAGACCCCCGCCCTCTTCAGCACCCGCAGGTCGATCAAAGGAGCGCGGGTACGCAGCTCCCACCATATCCAAAGAAGCACGGCGGCGATTCCGGGAAGGAGCAACCCCAGCACCTTTGCGCTACCCCATCCCCACGAGTTCGCCTGACTCAACGGCAGAAGCAGCAAGACCGACCACAGCACGAGCCCCACACATCCGACGTAATCTATCGGCACTCTCTCTCGGCTCCTGGTCTCTCTGACGAAGATGGAAGTGAGAACCAAGTCCGCCGCCGCTGCTCCGGCGAGGATCCAGAAGAGCGTACGCCAGTCCCCCCCCGCCCTCCATATGAACCCGCTGCCCAGATAGGCGATCACCGCTCCCAAGGCCATGGCGAAAACAATCATACTGAGGGCCCGGCGCATGCTCTCGCCTTTCCAGTAGTTGGCGATTATGCCAACGGCCAGGGCCTGAGTGGCCATCCCGACCCCTTGAATGACCCGGCCTACGATAAGGACCGCCAGATTCGTGGACAGAGCGACCACGAGGCTGCCTCCGAAGAGCAGTACAAGCACGGTGATCAGCATGCGGCGATGTCCGAACACCGCTCCCAGGGCAGCTGCGACTCCCCCGACGCCCGTGGCGATGAGATGGAAGCCCACGATGGCCCAAACCACCTGGTTGACGGGGCGTCCGAACTCAGTGGATAGCGCGACTATGTGCGGGAATAGACAGACGCTGGCGACATTCGCAAGTGTCGTCGCCAGAACGAGTGAGAGGAGAACCACCCAGCTTGTCTCCCCGGTCGGGATCCGCGATGGGATGCTCTTCGCGGGATCACCTGACCGCGTGGTCACTCTCTCACCATATGTTTCAACTCCTTGCCGCCGCCTTCGGCCTTCAGTGGGTGACGTCGGGTGAACCTCCGCAGCCCAGCGACGAAGGAGCCCACGATCGCGCACGGCTCTCACCATACCCGGAATCCTGCCCCGCTGCCAAGTAGGTTTGATTGCACGGGACGCGGCACCACGGAATGGGTGGCTGGCTCAGCGGCACCTGGCTGTGTCAGTCCGTCGGACACGTTCTACCGGCGGGACTAGAAGACATGTACTATCTATCGCAAGGGGTCTCAATCGAAGGGACTGAATTCAAGCGGCCGTCTCTACTCCTGAAGCAGGGACGGCCGGCTACTGAAGGAGAGTTGCATGTTGGCTCAAGTCATTCTTACTCCCACTGAGTCCAAGAAGCTGATTGGCAAGGCTGTTGCATCCATGGATATGGTCAGACGAGCGGCCGAGGAGGGAGTGGTGGTATTGCACCCCAGCAGCAGCACATGGTTCGTCGTTGAGGCGCTGACAGGAAGGGTGCCGACCACCAACGTTTGGGTCTGTGGAGCGATAACCCCGAAAGGTGCGTGCGGTGACATGGGAGTGCACGCCGGTGAACGATCGTTGAACAGACTATCGGGTCCGGGTGGCTTCCCCCATTCATGGGTGATTAGGAACGGTGAGTTGTCGACAGGAGAAACGCTCGAGGACCTGATGGCAGAAATGAGACCCGATGACGTCTACATAAAGGGGGTGAACGCGATTGACCCTGAGGGCAACGTGGGCATCATGGTCGGGAATCCGGTGGAGGGAGGGACAATCGGGTTTGTGGTCTCCAAGATGAGGAAGACGCCGTTCCACCTAGTATTTCCCGTGGGACTGGAGAAGCTCATACCAATCTCCGTCGGGCAGGCTGCGAGAGAGGCGAAGCGGGTGGGATGCGATTACGGTATGGGAGCGGTGGTTGGCCTATTCCCCTGCGCCGCTGGGGAGTCCATTACCGAGACCGATGCGGTCAAGATGCTGAGCGGTGCTGAGGCCGTCCCCATAGGTGCGGGCGGTCTGAGCGGTGCCGAAGGAGCCATCTACTTGGTCATCAAAGGAAAGAGCGAACAGGTCGAAAAGGCTATCGAGTTCGTCGAGCAGTGCAAGGGCGCAAGGATTCCGCAGGTGCGCCAGTTCAATTGCTGCGATTGCCCTAACAGCATGTGCGCTTTCCCCGTCACCGGCAAGAGCTGGGTCACGATGTGAGAGGTCAGTCCTTCCGCGACCATCTCTCCGACAGAACAGAACTGGTTTTCCCAGATCGACCGGCTGCCCAGACGTGCGGCACAGTGGCCGTCTTAACAGCACAAGACCTCTTGTCGCCTCTCTCACTCACCAACGGTATCTCCAGCCCCGAGAGGCAGGGGCACCCGTCTCTCCGGTTTGCGGGACGCGGCGCATGGGACCTCCTGATACGATAATCCCTGTGACTCATCAGCCTAGGAACCCATAGTCCGTTCAACCCAATCCTGGAGGTAGGAAGAAGTGCTGCATAGCATAGTGGGCGTGGATCATGTTGGCATAGGCGTCAGAGATGCCGAACGCATGAGATCGTTCTACAGTGAGGTGTTCTGTTTCACGCGTGTGCTGGCCGAGATGCCCGAAGCCGATCACCCCGCGATTCATGGGCTTCTTCGCGCTCACCGCACGGTCCACTCATCAACACTGGTGGCTCACGACTCAGGAGGGCCAACCATTGCGCTATTTCACGCCATTGATCCTGAACCGCGCGCCATACGTCGAGACTTCACATATGGGGACATCGGCGTCGCGAAACTCACGTTCACCGTCCCAGACCTGGTCGCCTTCTGCCGGGACAAGGGCACGCGTTTATCTCTCTGCTCCCCTCCCAAGACCGTTGCGCTGGAGGGCCGGGGTGAGTATTCCTTCGTATACGGCCACGACCCGGAGGGGAATCTGATTGAGATCGTATCTGGTCACGGACAGGGCGCGGACGATCCGGGTTCCTTGTGCTCTGTTGGTATTGCGGTCACTGATCTAGATAGGTCCCTGGCGTTCTACAGGGACGTGTTTGGGTTCAAGGACATCGTGGTGGCCCCCCACGAACGCTTCTCGGGCCTAGTCGACGAGATCACGGGAGTGGAGCGAACGGCCGTCCGCTCCTGCCTCTTGGCAAGCGGAAAGGGAGGAGGAATGCTGGAACTCATCGAAGTGATGAAGCCCCGCGGACGATCGATACCCTTCGGCACTCAATGGGGAGACTTTGGTTACCTTCAAGTCTGCCTCCTGGGGGAAGACCGGGAGACACTGATTTCTCAAGTCCGGGCAGAAGGACTGAACATGTTACTTCCTCCGCAGGAGGTCGAAGACCCAGATCATCCGGCCATGTTCATGTATCTGCAGGATCCTGATGGCATCCCGGTAGAGATAGTAGTCGGCGGATAGACCCGGAGGAAAACGGCGGTCAACGCATTGCCCCCCGGCAGTCGTGCCCCCTACCGCCAACTGACCATGAGTGGCGCGCTCTTCTCGGGGGCGACATAGATGGCCTGTTCCGGGCATTCAAGCTCGCAGTAGTAGCAGCACATGCAGTCTTCAGGGTATCGGATCACAGGCCTGCCGGTCTTCGAATCCATTCGGATTACGTCCACAGGGCAAGTGCCAACACAGATACTGCAGCCAATGCAGAGTTCAGCGTCGATCCGCTCGATAGACATCTCGTCACCCCTCCCTACAGCTGTTCGCCCAGAAATCGCTGGGGGTAGCGTTCAGAGTAAGACGTACCTGGGTTGGGCCACCAATTCTCCGGGATAGGTATCCGGACCGCCTTCATCCGGCCCTGCGTTTCTTCCAGTCTAACCCACGCCAGCCAGAAGGGGTCCTCCCGTCGCGGATAGTCTTCTCTGTAGTGTTGGCCACGGCTCTCTGCCCGGAACATTGAAGCCCTCAATGTCATCTCGGCGTTGAGAACCATATTTCGAGTCTCGTGCGCGAGGCGAAGCTCGTGACTGTCCCGTGCAGTGAGTTTGGGCACGAGATCATCGCGGAGAAACTCCACAATCGTCAGTGCAGCCTGCAACCGCTTCTCATGTTTGATCGAGAGGATGAAATACGGGAACATCGTATTCTGGAGCAGCTGGGTTACCCAAGCCGGTGTGAATCCACCTATCCGTTCAATCGGACCGCGGAGGACTTTCACTGCGGAGGCCAACTCCCCGTCGCTCACAAAGGTTCGCCGCGCCGCCAACGCGTATCCCGCCGCGCCTCTACCCGCCCTGGCGCCGGTAACCGCCGATCCAGTGAGACCGAAGCCACGGGCCGTGTGAACACTGCCTACATATCGTGTACCACAGCACTCTCCAGCTACATAGAGTCCGGGGACAGATGTCGCACAGTCTCTGTCAACAGGCCAGACACCTGAGGTCATAGAATCGGAAGAACCGGCGCCCGCGCCACCAGCGAGTTCGATCTTCGCTCCTGGTTTGGTCAACGCCGTCCTTCTGATCATCAGATCGCTGCCCTCTGACAGAAGCACAGCCTCCCTGATAGCGCCGATGTCCTCTTCAGTAGCTGTTTCCAAATTCCAGAAGATGGGGCCCTTCCCTTGATGGATGGCGTTATCCATAGCAAGGTCCCAGAAGCCGACGTTATCCACATTGCGTAGCTCTACGTTTCCTCCCTCGGCGTCCGTGAAGCGAGGATACCCAACGAAGCTTCCATAGGACCGCCACTGGGGATAGGCGGCGAGAGTCACGAACTTGGAGGGGAATTCCTTGCCCGTAACCCCGGCTCCTGCCCGGTAAGCCATGGCAACCCCATCACCCGTCAAGGAAGAGATGCCTGAACCTACCGGCTTGAGACTACTAGCCCCTGTACTGACGACCGTTGCCTTTGCTTTGAAGACAAAGATTCGGTCATCGTCTAGTGAGAAGCCGATGGCACCGACAACACCCTGATCACTAGTGAGCAGATCCGTGACCATCACTCTGGAGAGAGTCCTGATCCCACAGGCTCCGACCTGCCTGGCCAGTACCCGGAAGTTGCCTCTGCGGATGAACACCTGCCCGAACATGGCGCGCATACCAGACGAATCCTTCATGTCGAGAGGCTGGTACTGCTCTCCGATAGCGCCATCGCCGGCGGGAAAATCGACACCCCAAGCGAGCAGATCCTGATACGTCCCAAGCGAATCCTTCAGGATCGTCTCCGTCCAATCGCGGTCGTTAAGATACTCCCCGTTTCTGGCGACGGCCCTCATGGCCAACTCCAGATCGTGACCCCACTCCGGATTGAACACCATATAGCCGGCACCGGCAGCTGCGGTGCCTCCTGACTTACCCACCGATGCCTTGTCGACTAAGACAACGTCAACTCCGCGATCCTTGGCCTTAAGAGCTGCAAAACAGCCGGCAATTCCACCACCGATAACCAGGACTTCGGTCTCGATAACAGTCTCCGCAGCCATGAACACTCCTCCACAACCCCTGTGGCAAGGACATGAGCCTGCGCGGCAAACCCGGCAGGCTCACAGACGAGCCGCTCTTCGACCTTTACTGCACTCTCCTCGCCACGCTACGCTCGTCGTCTATCCGATGCTGTGTGAACGAGCCGGTTGAGCGCAGCTCCAGACACATCCACGGCCGTTGCGCCGCCGTCAACCGGTATGACTGCCGCAGTGACGAAGCCCGCGTCATCGCTCGCAAGGAAACTGCACAGACCCGCCAATTCTTCCGGACCGGCCACGCGGCGAAGTGGAGTGTCCTGACAGAACGCAGTGAGCACACTCTCGACCTCCAGACCACAGATCTCGGCAAACGAGGTCATGTTGCCCACAAGCATCTCAGTCTTCGTGGAAGCGGGACATACCACGTTGCAGCGCACCTTGTTGACCCCGTAGTCCACAGCCACCTGCTTTGACAGGCTGATCAGGCCGCCTTTCGAAGCGCAGTATGCGGGCTGCCCCGGGACGCCGAGAAGCCCGGCTACCGAGGAAACGTTCACGATAGATCCTCCGCCTGCTTCGATCATATGAGGTATCGCTGCCTTCATCATGAGAAACGGCCCGGTAAGGTTCACTTGCACCACACGCGTCCACAGAGCGGGGTCTAGATCAACCACCCCGCCGACGGGCTCCAGTATTCCCGCATTGTTCACGAGGACGTGCAGGCCTTGGCCAAAAGCGAGGGCCGTGCGAATGATTCCATCTACGTCGGCCGGATCGGTCACGTCGGCCACACATGTCGCCACCCTCTCTGCGGGTAAGGAAGCCGCCGTTGTTTCGAGCGCCTCGTACCATGGTCCGGCGACACACACACTGGCACCATCGGCAACCAAGCGTCCTGCGATCGCTCTGCCGATGCCCGTTCCACCTCCAGTGACGATGGCTACCTTGCCCTCCAATTTCACGATGCTACCTCCGGTCTCGCGGTCTCGGAGATTCAGCGCGTTGCCGGCGCTTCTGCGCGGTCGTCCATAGTCTCGGCTAAGAGAGCGTCTCGAGGTGGGGGCTCGAACTCTCCATCATTGACTTGAACGTCTCCAGCTTCGTTTCGTACTGCTCGTGGTTATACGCGCGCGGATCGAAATTCTCCCATTCGATCATCAACACCGGTATGCCCAGTTCTTTCAGAATCGCTTCTCGGACTATCATCACATCCGCTACGACATACCTACACCCTGGATGATAATGGCAGAACACCCCGTCAACCCTGAGATTCCTACACATGTTCAGGATGATGTCTAGCCTTCCTCCCAGCGGCTGCGTGAACGGCCCGTTAAGATGTTGCACGATCGCCCAATAGGGATCGCCCAATTCCCGAACGTCTCCAGCCGCGCCGCCCTGAGGCGCCCCCTCGAAGTCACAGGCCACTATGGCCACCCCCATCTGATTCGCCACATGCTCCCAGCGCGGATCGGCGTGGTGATGAGGGAACATGCCTAGAACACGGGGTGCGCCCTTGGAGGTGGCTCCGATTCC